>Ga0105240_10008991_pt1 | contig 14196 bp, 16 predicted proteins | sample KBSC54metaG_FD_80426 | JGI IMG/M metagenome (GOLD analysis project Ga0105240, IMG submission 80426) | Corn rhizosphere microbial communities from Kellogg Biological Station, Michigan, USA - KBS C5-4 metaG | ecosystem: Host-associated > Plants > Roots > Rhizosphere > Soil | place: Michigan, USA... | reverse complement strand
TAACTCCAAACCAGCTTTGCATAGATTCCGCGCTTGATGAGGACTGCAGGCGGAGGGTCGATTCCGAACTCGGCATGGTGCGGCTGGAAAAGATTCTGGCCGGTTAAGGACAGAGACAGGTTCTTCGTAGGGTTCCAGCCGATTCTGGCATCCGCAGTAGTGTATGCGCGAACGGACTGTGCGGGAAGAGAGTCGACATAGCGGAAGGACTGATCAAATTCGAAGTGGCGGGGTAAGTTGATCTCCGATTGGACGAAGGCCTGGTAAGTGGGGCTGGAGCCGCGGAGATTCTTCAGGGTGACGGTATCTTTGAAACCTGGCTCGTCATTGAGGTCGATATTGAGATAGGAAAGGCCAGGGCGAATACGCCAGAAGGAGGTCGCCTGCCAATCGGGAGCGATTTCCGCGCCATCGGTGGCGCCATGGATACCGTTTGTGAATTGCAGGGTGAAGAGGGTGGTTCCCGGAGGAAACGGCGGCATGGGTGCGGGTGTCAGCTTGAGTCCACCCTGGGCGATGAGGTTTCGATAGGCGTTGTAGAACCCTGTAGCGCTGAAATAGAAGCGCGGATGAATGAGGGTGCGGAAACCGCCTCCGTAGGCGATAAGACGTTCTGCAATGAGGTTGTGATTTCCGATTACGCGGGCGAATATGACAGGCGATCTGACGGCAAAGACGTCTACCTGAATGTCTTCGTCAACTCGATCGGGGGTACGAACAGCACGTGAGATGGCGGCCCAAGCCGAGAACTTGTCATTAGGCTTGAAGAGCAGACGAGCGGTTGGCTGGTACTCGAAACCGGTGTAGTTGTTGTGCTCGAGCTTTGTTCCGATGGTAAGAGAGAGTTTGTCTGGAACGAGGCGCAACTCTTCCTGCAGGAATGCGCTGTAGATGCTGTCGGTCTTGTCAAGAGGATCGAAGGTGCCGCTGGGAATCGTCTCGTTGACGGTACTGGGGCTCAGGCGAATTCCGAGCCCGTATGTGAACTGCTGATGAGCAGTTGCAGAGAGCCGATGGAGAAAGTCGATATCGAATGTATTGCGATCTTCACCGAAATTGGATCCGATGCGGTGATCGTAAGACCAGAATGCCTGAAGGTAGATGTCTGATTGATTGCTAAAGCGGTTTCGCCAGCGCGTGCGGAGATTGCCACCAGAGACGTTTGTGGACTGGTAAGAGATGAATGCGGTGGGAGGGTCGTAGGTCGAGAGCCTCTGGGCATCGCCGAACTTGCCCCAATAGGCATCGCCTTGGAGGGTGAATTCGCGAGAGGGGGTATTGTGGTCGAGGCGAAAGCCTACCTGGCCGTCACGAGACCAGTCGTAGTTGGGCTGATTCTGGAGGTGGTATTCGGGGCTGCGAACGAACCCAAAGGCGTCGCCCCGCCACGTCCAGCCATTGCGTTCTGAGCCATAGCGGAGATCTTCAGTGTTTTGGTCGACATTACCAGCGCCGGCTGAGATGAGAGTGCCCTTGGTCTCCTGGGAGTGTTTGGTAACGATGTTGATGACACCGTTGACGGCATCGGCTCCCCAGATGGTGCCGCCAGGTCCGCGAATGACCTCAATCCGATCGATATCTTCGAGCATGACGTTGTTGATCGTCCACCACACGCCGCCGAAAAGGGGGGAATACACGGTGCGACCGTCGATGAGAACGAGGACGTATTTCGAGAACTGATCGGCGAGGCCGCGGATGCCGACAGCCCAATTGCGGGAGCCATTGACTCGAAAGACATTGACACCAGGAACCAAGCGGAGGGCGTCTGGAACAGAGGTGACTCCGGAACGCCGAATGTCTTCACTGGTGAGCACAAATATCGCTGCCGGAGTGTTCCAGACTTCGATAGGCTCCTTGGATTGCGTGGTGACCTCCAGATTGCCAAGTTGCTCCAACGAAAGGGATTTAAGCTGTTGAGCCTGTTTGTCAGTGGGTTGAACGGCAGCGTGAAGACAGGGCGCCAAGGCTAGAAACAGCACGGCAGTGCGCGCAAAATGCATTCTAAAGACGGAGTCTCCCTAGAGTTGGACAGGGGAAGATTTGTACTTAGAAGCAGAACGTGGGTATGTGGTTGCCTCGAAAGGAGCTAAGGGCTACTCGAGAGTGGCGGGAACTGAGTTCGGGTCATTTGCGGGTGGCGGGACGAAGTATCGCGCGACGGTCTCGAGGAGTTTGGCGGGCTCGCCTTTGCGAACGAAGCCCGAAACGAAGGGGGCAATATCGGTGGGAAGGGCCCACAAGTCAGAGAGGACAAGTATAGGGACGTGGGGATACAGGGCGCGGATCTCCTGGGCATATTCCGGAGAGGATTTGGCGGAGTTCAGGCGGTAATCGAGAAGGACGAGGCCCAGAGACTGCTTGTGCGGGATTTCGGTGCCGGTAAAGCGAACCAGGACGGGAAGGGCCTCGAAGCCGGCCTGTTTCATGAGGAGTCCGTAGATTTCCAGATGCATTGGGTCATCGTCGACGATCAGAACCTTGGGATGACGCGAGTGCATGTTGAACCTCCGGGAAAGTGAGGGTACAGGATAACCATGTATTTCGGATCGGGTCAAAAGCATTTGGGGCCGATTGGAATGCTGGATGGTATCCAATACGCGCGTCCTTTGTTTCTACGGACGACATCGAGCGGTCTGTGGCTTCCACAGAAGAAAATTCAGTTCCGATAAGATGGTAAAGATGAGTTTCCCGATCAAAACATGCGCAGTTTGTGGAGAGGAATTTGAGTTGAAGCCGGATAAGCCGGGGTTTGCGAACCGGTGTCCAGAGTGTAGCGATCCCGAAGCCAAGCCCAAGCAAGATAAGGGCCATATGAGCGCAGAGGAGCGGAAGGCGGAGGCCGAGGCTAACGCCGAGAGGCGCAAAGCGATTCGGGACCTGCTTTACCGCAAGGACCGATAGCCAACGAGGTGGACGGCTCGGAGGTTTCAACGGACTGCTGGTCCGGGTTGATCAGGCCGCGGCGATTCGCTTGATCAGATCGGACTGTTCGCTGTCGTTTTCAGCTCCGATGGTGAATGCATCGAGCACGCCGGTGCCGAGGGCAAAGCGAACGGCCTCATCCTGACGCTTGCGCATGGCACCCTGCCCGAGGATTTTCATTCCGATAATTCCCTTCCCCTGAGCGCGCATTTGCTTGATGACACTGATGACGGTCTGCGGGTCCGCATCCATGTGTGCGCCGACTGGATTGAGGCGTACGAGATCGACATCGACCCAGGGTGAAGCGGCGGCGGCTCGGAGCGCTTCGATGCTGTGGCATGAGACGCCGTGAGTGCGAATAGTTCCCTTCTGTTTGGCTTCGGAGAAGACGTCCATGACGCCGCGATAACGCGTGGTCCAATCGCCCTCAGTAACGCAGTGAATCAGCAAGATGTCGATGTAGTCCGTTCTAAGTTCGCGGCGATAGCGATCGATGTCGGCTTTGGCTTGTTTGGGATCGCGTGAATCGCATTTGGTCATGATGACGACTTTCTCCCGCGGGAGCTTGGATACTGCTTCGGCGACTTCCGGGTGGGAGCCGTAGGAATCGGCGGTATCGAAGAAAGTCAGGCCGCGATCGTAGCCGGTGCGAAGCAACTGAGTGAGGCTTCCGGCACGGGTCTGGTTGGAGGAGCCTCCAGCGCCGATGGTGCCGGTGCCCATGGCCAGCCGACTGGTGCGGATGCCGGTCTTGCCGAGTATGATGGTATCGGTGGCTTGGGCGCGGTGAGATGTTTCAAGAAAATCTGCGAATGCGCTTTGGGTGACGCAGGCTGCACCCAGGCCGGCAGCCGCATTGGATATGAATTTTCTGCGATTCATGGGACCCTCCGGGTTCGGGGAATGAAGTTTGGGAGCGGCGCTGGGAAGTGCACGGCGCGTGTGGAGAAATTCTACGCCGAGGGGAAGCGACTGACTATGGCTGGACGCGCGCGATGAATCGAGGCGTAAAGAAATCTGAAAAGAGGAAAAGCCCGGCGAATCTCCGGGCTCTTCGCCTTCGAGTTACGGATTAGTAGCGATTACCCATTTGATGATTCATTCCTACCTGGTATCCACGACGGAATCCTTCGCGATACGCTTCGCGCTGTTCCGGTGGGAGATTGGGGTGGCGATACTCGTCACGGTTGTCGACGTCGGGACGGCGGTGATTACCGTAGTCCCTGCGTGCACCTTCGATACCGTCGTGGAAACCCTGACGACGAAGCACGTCGAATTCATCGGGAACCGCATCCCAAGCGCGTGGCCTTGGAGGAGGCCCTGCCATTGGGCTACGCATGAAGTGTGACATGCCCTGCTCGTAACCGCGACGGAACGCCTCGCGGTAAGCGCGACGCATCCGAGGCGGGACATTATCTGGATTCCGGTACTCATCGCGATTGTTCACGTCTGGCTGGCGATGGTTTTCTGCATCGCGGCGCGCGCCTTCGATGCCATCGTGAAAACCTCGACGTTGGGTGTCGTTCCATGCGTCCGACGGCCGGTCCCAATCATCGCGATCACGATCTTGCGCGAAGGCTGCGGCGAGGCTTGCAGGGGCGAAGCCAGAGGGATGATATGCGGGGGTTGCGTTCACGCGCGGTACAGAGAGCAGAAAAAATACTGCGCACCCGCTCAATCCAGCGATGCGAAGCAGAGTGAGTTTCATCGGGGGTTCTCCTTCTAGGACTGACGACTGCAATCGTGTGCCCTGATCTTCAGCAAGCGATGGTAATCCGGTGAGCTAAGACCTGCCAATCTTGGACTTGCTTTCGTGTTTGAACACTTGCTTCGAGGGAGTGTTGTTGTGGAGGCCTGATTTTGGCTGGACACAGAAATGCCCGGCAAATCGCCGGGCATTCTGAGGTGATTGGGATTAGAAGTGGGGCTGATCGTCGTCGCGGTCACGATTGCGGTCATTCCTCATGTGCTCCATGGCACGGCGATAGCCTTCCTTGAAGCCATCCCGGAATTCGCGGCGATCACGTTCGTCGACGGGCGGATGCTTGTATACGTCATGATCGTCGGCGTCGGCGTGGCGACGGTTCATGTAGTCGCGACGGGCAGCTTCCATGCCTTCATGGAAGCCTTGGCGCTGGGCATCGCGATAGCCGTCGGGTGTGCGGTCCCAATCGCGATCCCGGTCGTGATCGCGGTCTTGATATTGAGCAGCGCTGGGAACTGGTTGTGCTTCATGCGCGACGGCCTTTATCGTTCCGGGCGCTGCAATGCAGAGAGCGAGGGCAGGAATTGAGAACCACTTTATCGTCATAAGTTAAATATCCTCCGTTTGGGGCAAGCTCCACGTACAACGCTTAAAGATGAGCAATGGGAGGTCTGCGTTGCCCTTACACGGGTTGCCTCTATGCCGGGAGAATTCGCACCTTTGAAATGCAAGGGATACAGGGAAATTCGAGGAGCAACTGTGAAACAGAGATCGTGAGGGGCCGCCGGCAGCTGCGGGATCTTGAGTTATCCCGCAATAGCAAGTGAGGGCGGACAGGCGGAATTCCAGCGGCGACCGAGCAAACGAAAGTCAGGTTACCCGCAGGAGTCCGAGAGCGGCTGGATGGGGTCAAAAGGGACATGTTCTGGCCTATGATGGGGCGAAAGCCTCATGAACAGGGTCGAGAGATGGGCGTGTCTGTCGCTCGCGTCAGCGGTTTACGCTGTCGCGATGGCATGGACTGTACCCTCGTGCGGAGCACAAGCGCGAACGCAGCAGAGCCACAAAGTTGCGACAAAGAAAGAGCCGACCTCGGCGGAGTTGTTCTCCTACATTCATGGAGCGCTTCTGGAATTCAGCGGAGACGACGGAGCGAACGACAACCTTGAGGTTTCGATCGATCCGACAGCGACGGTGCTAACTATCAAGCAGCCTGATGGTCACTGTGACATCTTTCTGAGCGCGCTGGATGCGAACACGATTGCATGGGATGTGTTCGATGCGAGCGATTCGATGCAGACGCGCGCGCCGCTGGCGCGGATGACGGTGGTTTCGGTTGCGGGCAAGAAGGCGCGGACGTGCTACGACGTGGACAACAACATCGATCCGGCAATTCCGGTGACGCGAGCACGAATCTTGTTCTCGTGGGCGAAGATCCCGGAGGGATCGGGCTTTCAGGCGAAGTTCACGAAGGCGTTCAAGAAGCTGATTGCACAAAGCGGGGGCGCATCAGAGAAAGATATCTTCAAACCTTGACGGTGTTACGAATCCGTTGATGCTGGATACACCGCCGCCTCCCACTGTTTCGGGAGGCGGTCTGGTCAGCGCATCTGATCAGGACTGCGATCAGCCAGCGATTGCGGGCGCGGCGACGGGCTCAACAGCTTCCTGGTGTGCTTCGGCAGCGACTTGTACGCGGAGGTGAGCAGAGACCTCGCGGTGCAACCTGATAGAGATGGTGAAATCACCGAGGCTCTTGATCGGCTCGGAGAGTTGAATCTTCCGGCGGTCGATGTCGAAGCCCTTAGCGGCAAGTTCACCGGCCAGGTCGGCGGAGGTGACCGAGCCGAAGAGCTGGCCGTTTTCACCGGACTTGCGAGTGAAGGTGAGGGTGATGGGTTCGAGCTTTGCGAGCAGTTCTTGTGCTTGAACCTTCTCTTCGGCGGAGCGGCGCACAGCAGCGGATTTCATCTGCTCAATGACGGCCTTATTGGCCAGTGTTGCCTGCAGGGCCAGCTTGCGGGGAAGAAGGAAATTGCGGCCGTAGCCGTCGGCAACCTTCACGACATCGCCGCGATGGCCGAGATTGGCTACGTCTTCTTTCAGAATTACTTCCATTTGAAACTCTCCAGATTTACGGGCAGCCAAACGAGGTGCCGTCCGTCCGTTGTGTTAGACACTGGCGAGCAACTTCAGTTGCGCCGCGCCAGATTCTATCGCGAGTCTTGCGCGGGCGTCGCCTGCGAAATTGTTACAAGCGCTACAACTAACGCGTCATTAGTAACGACGCGCCAGAAGCATGCAAGTTAGTGCCGTGTAGCAAAGGGCAGCAAGGCGATGTTACGAGCCTGCTTGATGGCACGGGTGAGGCGACGCTGGTGCGTTGTGCAGACACCCGTGAGGCGGCGGGGGACGATCTTGCCCCGTTCAGCCACAAAGCCTTGCAGCAGACGGACATCCCGATAAGGAATGGCGTCAATTTTCTCGGTGCAGAACTTGCATACCTTCTTACGGCGGAAGAACTTGCCGCGACCGCCGGGTCCACCGGGACGTCCGCCGGGGCGACCGCCCGGACCACCGCCGGGACCGCCGGGGCCAGGACCTTGTGCAGGGCTGCTCTGAGCCGCTGGTGTGGCTGCCTCGGGGGCTTTTACCTGGTTTTCATCAGACATGTTGTTTCCTCTTTACTCTCGTGGGGTACATCTACTCTCGGGGGCTAAAGCCCTGTTGATTCTTGCGGCACGACTGAAGCTGTGGCAGGCTCGTCACAAAACGCTGCTTAGGCGTTGGCAGCGGCGTTTGCCGGGACGGCTTCCGTTGCCGGTTCAGCGATAGGCGCATGAGCGGCGGGCGATTGGGCCGCAGGCGCTTCTGCACTGACCTTACGCCGGGTGCCCCGAAGTGCCTTGACCTTAGCGAGGCGCTTCTCTTCCTCATCGATGCGCACGGTGATGAACTTGATCACCGGCTCAGAAACGCGGAGACGGCGCTCGAGTTCCAGGATGACTGGGCCACCGGCCTCGACGGTCATCAAGATGTAATTGCCGTCATTGAACTTGCGTACAAGGTAGGCGAGCTTGCGGCGGCCCATCTTCTCGACGTTCTTCACCACGCCGCCACCGTTGGTGACATTGGTGGTGAAGCCCGCGATTAGCTTGTCGACATCTTCATCGACCGCATCGGGCCGAACGATAAACATTACTTCATACAAACGAGACATCCGTTTTCCTTTTCCGCCGGGGCACGTTGCCCTGGCACGACAGTTCGTAATTCAGAGTTTGCAGTTCACAGCGGGAGCGTTGTCGTCTCCCTCGTCTCTGTTCCCTACCCTCTTCTTTTTCCCTCCGCCGGGTTGTTTTACTCGCGGCGGTTAAACTCGTTCATCGCGGGTCCCGGTCCTTCCTGGATGATGCGTCGTGTGGCAGTTGCCACCTTGTCGAGCACCTCATCCAGTTTGGCCAGATCCCCCTTACGCATCGGCGAGAGCAGATAATCTCTGCCGGGCCGTTTGCTGCCAGCCTCTTTGGCTTCAGGCGGCAAATCGAGTCCAACTCCGATGCGCAATCTCAGCCATTCCTGGCTGCCCAGAGCGTTGGTCACGCTGCGGGCTCCGTTGTGTCCCGCGGGCGATCCGCGCTCCCTGATCTTGAATGTCCCCAGCACCAGGTCCAGCTCGTCATAAATGACGAGGAGGTCTCGTGCCGGATTCACCTCGAACTCATGAATCAGAGCGGCAACTGCAGCACCGCTGAGATTCATAAATGTCTCCGGCTTGGCCAGGATCGTTTCGCGTCCTGCCAAACGGCAGGTTGCAGTAACGGCCCGGCATCGCCGGTTCTGAACCACAACGCCCTCTTGCCCTGCGATGCGGTCGATTGCCATAAACCCCGCGTTATGCGGCGTCCATAAGTACTCGAGTCCGGGATTGCCGAGCCCAACCACCAGGAAGGGCCCGCGCCTGTTTTCGTTCTCGAGCACTTCGTCCAATGCTTACTTCTTGGCCGGGGCAGCGGGTTCTGCTGCCGTTTCGGTCTTGCCCTTCTTCGCTACTTCGGGTTCGGCAGGTGTAGCACCGGCTTCTCCGACTGCTGCTGCCTCACCTTCGGCAGGAGCTGCGACGACTTCTTCGCGGATGGTAACAACGTGCGCCACGGTCGCGTCTTCGTTGGTCAGGTACTTGATCTTGTCGCTGTGCGGAAGGTCGCTGACGCGGAGCACGCCATGTAAGGCGAGTCCAGTGACGTCGACATCGATGTGATTGGGGATGTCGGCTGGCAGACATTCGATTTCGACTTCGCGCATGACCTGGTCGAGGATGCCACCTTCGGTCTTGACGCCGGCGGGAACACCGAGCAGTTTGACTCGAACGCTGACGCGCAGGAGCTTGTCGAGGGCGATGCGCTTCATGTCGATGTGAATCAGCTGGTCCTTGATGGGCTCGCGCTGCCAGTCGACGATCATGGCCTTGGCAGATTGAACTCCGCCGACCTGCACATCGAAGATGGTGTTGTGGCCGGTTTCTGAGAAGAGGATCCGGGTGATTTGCTTGGGATCGACTTCAACGGCAATGGCATCGTGACCTGCTCCATAGAGGACGGCAGGGATTTTCCCGGCGGCACGGACGCGGCGCGCGGCATTTTTGTTGAACTTGCCCTCACGGGGCTTTGCATCGACAACTTCAGGCATTCGAATCTCTCGTTTCTGTGATCGGGCACGGGGTGAAGCAGTTCGTAGCTTGTAGCCGGTAGCATGTAGCTGCTGGCAACAACGTCGAACCCATCCTTTCGCTCCCTTTGTGAGGCGGCTTCAAATGAAGTCGCGCGTGATTGTCTTCCCGCAAACAAGCTACGGGCTACGAATTATTGGCTACGAGAACAACGTACTGACGCTGGTCTCCATGTGGATGCTCTCGACCGCTGCACCTATGAGGCCGGCGATGGAGAGTACCTTAATCTTGGGCAGTTTCTGGGCGGCTTCGCGCAGCGGAACGGTGTTCGTAACAACTACCTGTTCGAGGCGAGAAGCGGCGATGCGTTCAATGGCCGGACCAGAGAAGATGGCGTGGCTGGCGCAGGCGTGCACGCTGGCGGCACCATTTGCGTAGAGCGCGTCCACGGTCTTCACGAGGGTTCCGGCGGTATCGATGATGTCGTCGATGATGAGGCACGATTTGCCGTGCACGTCGCCGACGACGTTCATGATTTCGGCAACGTTGATATCGGTGCGGCGCTTATCGACGATAGCGAGGGGGGCTCCCATTTTCTGCGCGAAATGGCGGGCGCGTTCCACGCCGCCAGCATCGGGGGAGACAACGATGAGGTTGGGCAGATTCAACTCACGGAAGTAGCTGACGAGCACGGGACTGGAGAACATGTGGTCGACCGGGATGTTGAAAAAGCCCTGAATCTGCGCGGCGTGGAGATCGACAAAGAGAGCGCGATTGGCACCGGCGGTGGTAAGCAGATCAGCAATGAGCTTGGCGCTGATGGCGACGCGGGGACGGTCTTTGCGATCCTGGCGGGCGTATCCATAGTAAGGAACAACCGCGGTAATGCGGGCCGCAGAGGCGCGTTTGAGGGCATCGATCATGATGAGCAGTTCGACGAGATTCTGGTCGACGGGATAACAGGTGGGTTGCACCACGAAGACGTCGACTCCGCGGACATTCTCGAGCAACTGGAAATAGACTTCGCCATCTGCGAAACGCTGAAGCTTGGCTTCGCCCACATGAACACCGATGTGCCGGGCGATCTCATCGGCGAGGGGGCGGTTGGCCGTTCCGCTGAAGAGCTTGAAGCGGCGGTCCTCACTGAGATTGCGGGCGCGCTTGCGCTCGGGCGCGGGTTTAGCGTCCTTTGCCTTGGCGTCGCCGCCTTGGGCTGGCTGCTTCTGCGCACCGTCTTTTTCGCCGTCGGGTGAGCCCGGCTGCTTTTCTTCCAATGTTGCTATCGTCGTTCCCACTTCCATCTCCAATACCTCCAAGCCGGTTAGCTTTGGCTGCATCAAGGTTTTGCGGGGCAGGAGTGGAGTTTGGCTGGGCGACTAGGATTCGAACCTAGACAAATGCCTCCAAAGGGCATTGTCCTACCATTAGACGATCGCCCAACTACGCTCTTGCTTTCCGCTGATTGACTGCCGATGGCGAGTCTCGCTCCCGCCCTTGAGGACTGTCAACCGATCGCGCAGGTACTATTCCACAATCATTTCAGTCCAGTACTTCGAGCGCGGCAGGGTTTGCGTGATCTGGCTTTGGACGCCTGCTGCGGTCAGCCGTTGCTGGGCTGCCTGTGCGTGTTTCCGGGTCAGGTACAACCCGAAGAGTGCCGAACCGGACCCCGACAACGAGGCATGGAGGGCTGCCTCCGGTGTGCCGGCGGCCGCGAGAATACGCTTGATTTCAGCAAGGGAGGGATGCTGGGCAAAGACGACTCGTTCGAAGTCGTTCTGGATCCAGCTCGTAATCCCGGTGCGGACAAGCGCGGACTCTACGGGTCCGGCGAGGTCCCTGTCGTTTGCAGGGACACCGGAGGAGCCTGATTCATGCCGTCCTTCCGGGACTGCTCCCGTGAAGGCGCTGGCATAGGCGCGGCTCAACTGTTCCAGTCTATCTTCTGACGCATCAGTGGTCAAACCCTCGGTGGTGCAGAGGGCGTCCCAATCGCGGAAGGCCTGAGGGGTAGATACGCCGATGGGCGGGGTAGCGATGACGCACCAGACTGAATCGAAGTCAGGAAGGGGATAGACGATTTCGCCGCGACCGCGGCCCAGGACGGCACCGCCGATGAGGAAGAGAGGGACGTCAGAACCTACTTTGGCGGCGAGATTGAGCTGCGTGGAAGGCCAGTTCTCGACATTGTAGTGAGGCGAGTCAGGTTCTGGAACTCCCATTTTTTCAGCGAATTGACGGGAGTTGAGCCAGCTCCGCCGGGATCCGGTCAATGCACTCTTGATCTGGCGAGCTCGTTCCAACTCCGTTTCCAGTCCAACCAGCGCAGCTATCGCATTGGCTGACCCGGCACCCAAACCACCCTGGATGGGGAGGCGCTTATCGATATAGACGGAGACGTTCGCAGGGGTGCCGAGGTCTTCAAGCGCCAGACAGATCATCTTCCATGCGGTGTTGCGGTTATTGGTGGGGACCCGCTCGTCGTTGGAGTTGAGGCGGATTGAGGTTTCGGGCGCTGGATAGGCGGTAACTGTAACGTAATCGTGCAGTTCCAGGGTCTGATAGACCGTGGCGAGGGAGTGAAAGCCGTCCGGTCGGGGCGCGCCGATGTACAGGCCGAGGTTGATCTTGGCGTGTGATCGGACGGTCGTGGGCATACCGGTCCATTGTAGAGCGGGGCCGTTCCGCGCCATGATGGGTGCGGTTCGTCACGCAGGGTGAACCGGGTATAGGAAATGCACGTAGAATCGAGTACGTTCTGGTTCGCAGATCGGGCGGAAAGGAGGGCGTCATGACTCCTCTGGGCAAGGCTGGATTCGCTCCTGTGCTTCTGCTGTCGGCGATAGTCCCGCAATTGATCGCCCAGGTCGCGACCAAGCCATCCGCCGAATCGGTTGCGATCGCAGCGCCAATTGAACTCATCCACGACAAGCCTTACGTATCGGTAATGGTGGACGGCCACGGACCTTATCGATTCCTGATTGATACGGGGACAGGAACACAGGCCCTGGTGTCACCGGAACTGGTGCAGGATTTGTCCCTGCCCGTTGTGGGCCACGCGCGGTTGACTGATCCCAGCGGGCAGGGCAACCAGCGATCCGAGATCGTATGGATCGAGTCGCTGAAGATCGCGGGCATGGAGTTCAAGGACATCCAGGCAGTTGGGCACCGGCTTTTTCGTGAAGAACAGAATTGCCAAGGGGTGCTGGGGTTCACCCTGTTCAAGGACTACCTGCTTACGCTCGACTATCCGGGCCGCCAAATGCTCCTGACCTCGGGGGTGTTAGCGCAAGACTCGGGAGGTTCGTTGATGCCATTCCGGCTGGTCGCGGGTTTGCCGATTGCCACGTTGCGCATCGAAGGACTGAACCTGGACGCACAGATTGATACGGGTGGGAGCGGTTTGAGTCTGCCGGAGCAGGTAGCTGAGCAGGTGAAGTTCCTGTCGACTCCGATTGAGTTTGGGACAGTGGAGTCCCTGGCAACGCGCTTCCAGATAAAGGCGGCGAGACTGCGGCCGGATGTGCGGATGGGGAGGTACGCGTTCCGAAATGCGTTTGTCGAGATCAATTCGGCATTTCCGGTGGTTAATGTGGGGTCGACTCCGCTTTCAAACTTCATGATCACATTCGACCAGAGGCGGCTCTTAATGCGCGTGTATGCCAAGCAGAAGGTGATGCGCTTGAATGCGCCGCCGCTACCACTGCAGATGGGAAATGAGCCGCGGCGGCAAATCTCCGATGCCAAGCTGGTTCCGGTGGGGTGATGCCCGAGCTATTCGCAGCTAGCTCCGGAGATCGTGCTCCATTTCTATTTAATTGCGAAGGGCACGCTGTTGCGGGTAGGCTGGGTGGCGTTACTTCCCTACTTCCTTTGCCATCTGGAGTGCCGATGAAGCGGCGTTCATTTTTGAAGAGTGCGGCGGCGTTCTTGCCTGCTGCGGGACTTGCTCCATTGTCGATTGCCGAAGGACCTGTTCCGGCCGAGGGTCACGTAATTCCTGCGGGCAAGGATCGGCTGGAGGAGAGGCACTCGCGCGGTTATAGCTCAATTCTGTTCAAGGTCCTTCCGCGCGAGACTAGCAATGGACTGTTTGTGATTGAGCACATGAACCTGGTGAACGGCGGCCCTCCACTGCACAAGCATCCTTACCAGGAGGAGTACTTTTACCTGATCTCGGGCCAGGTGCGATTTGCACTCGGCGATCAGAAGCTGGTTCTGAAGGCGGGCGATTCGGTGTTGGGACCGCGTGGGATTCCGCACACGTTTGCGGCAGTTGAGGGCAAACCAAGTCACATGCTGATTGCGTTTTCGCCCGCGGGAAAAATGGAGCAGTTCCTGCGAGCTACGGCAGTTCCGAACCCGCCGAAACAGGATGCAGCTTTCTGGCGGAGTTTTGATATCGAGTTGCTGGGACCATCGCCATTTGCCTGATGCAATCCATCAGGAGCCCGGAGGCGATCTGGAGCCGCCGAGCTTGATTGAAACAATATTGATCGCTTGCGCGTACTGCTCTTAGAGCTACACTGGTGCGGCACAGGAAACCTGTGTCTAAGGGCACGGAAAGGCGAAACGGGACAATGAAGATCATTCAGGGCATGGCGGTGATCGCAGTTTTGGCTGGTGCGGTTGGATTGCAGGCGCAGACACCCACGGAGAGCACTCCTTCGGCCGATGAGATCGTGGCGAAGCACATAGAGGCAATCGGGGGGAAGGCCGCGATCAGCCAAGTGAAGTCACTCACGATTGAGAGTTCGACGGCGGTGATGGGGAACGAAGCTCCAACGGTGACAACGGTGGTGGACGGAGTGGGCTTCAAGAATGAGACGGACTTCAATGGCATGAAGATCGTCCAGTGCTACAACGACAAGGGCGGCTGGATGGTGAATCCGATGGCGGGTGC
>Ga0105240_10008989_pt1 | contig 14200 bp, 9 predicted proteins | sample KBSC54metaG_FD_80426 | JGI IMG/M metagenome (GOLD analysis project Ga0105240, IMG submission 80426) | Corn rhizosphere microbial communities from Kellogg Biological Station, Michigan, USA - KBS C5-4 metaG | ecosystem: Host-associated > Plants > Roots > Rhizosphere > Soil | place: Michigan, USA... | reverse complement strand
CCTTCAAAGCCCAGGATCCGCAACCGGTTCTGAGGGCGATAGACCGGCAGGAAAAAGGGCAGGCCCTGGATATGATCCCAGTGGGTGTGGGTGAGCAGCAGCGTCAGGTCCAGGGGTTGATCGCCGAATTCCCGCAACAACTCCTTGCCTAACAACCTCAGACCGGTCCCTGCATCCAATATGATGATCTGATCGCCCGACCGCACCTCAATACACGAGGTGTTCCCACCATACGCCAAAGTCGTCGGACCTGGGGTGGGTACGGATCCCCGCACGCCCCAGAATCTCACTCGCATCCCAGCGACCTTTTGGGGAGACGACATATAGTGCGTCGCATCCTAAGGGCAAGCGGAACCAAATTCAAAGGTTTTATGCCGGTTTCAATGGAGCGCGGGCGCCTCCGCCCGCGCGTTGAGCAGCAGAGCTTAAAGGCCCGCGCCCATTCCTGATTCGCCAGGCCGACCTTGCCACGGCTCATTAACTTAGCTAAATGTTCGGCATGAAATTGATTGGCGGTGTTGCTTTCCTTATCGCTTCCCTTTTAACCCAGGCGACGGAATTGCCAAAAGCAGTCGTTCCGGACGGAGTCGGGGTAAACATCCATTTTGTGACTGGCCACGAGAAGGATCTGGATATGATCGCCTCCGCCGGCTTCAAATTCGTCCGCATGGATTTTGGCTGGGAGGGGATAGAGAAATCCAAAGGGCAATACGATTGGTCAGCGTACGATGAATTGATGAGCGGCCTGGAAAAGCGAGGGCTGCATGCCGTTTTGATCCTCGACTACTCCAACCCCCTGTACGAGGAGGCGGTCACCAGCCTTAACCCGCTGAACCAGAAGCCGCATCGCACGCTCGCCTCTCCCCAACACCCCGACAGCGTCGCCGCCTATGCACGCTGGGCCGCGGCTTCGGCAAGCCACTTTCGCGGCCATCCGATTATTTGGGAGCTGTGGAATGAACCCAACATCCAGTTTTGGAACCCGAAACCGGATGTGAGCCAATACACGACGCTTGCGTTGGCTGCCTGTCGCGCCATCCGCCAGGCCGAACCGAAAGCGACCATCGTCGGCCCGGCGTCCTCAGGTTTCCCCTGGGCTTTCTTGGAGACCTTTCTTCAATCCGGCATTCTCGAACACCTCGATGCCGTCAGCGTTCATCCCTATCGAGAGTACCGGCGTTCGCCTGAAACCGCCGCCGCCGACTACGCGAAACTTCGCGGGCTGATGGATCGTTTTGCTCCCCCTTCCAGGAAAGGCAAGATTCCAATTCTGAGCGGCGAGTGGGGTTATGCGACCCATGCCAAAGGAGTTTCACTTGAAACCCAGGCCGCCTTTGCGGTCCGCCAGCAACTTGCCAATCTGATCGAGGGCGTCCCGCTCTCGATTTGGTATGACTGGAAGAACGACGGCAACAACCCGGATGAGCGCGAGGAAAACTTCGGCGCCGTGCTCGCCAACCTTGAACCCAAGCCCGCCTATACCGCCCTCCAAACCTTGACTCGAGAACTCGCCGGTTACCGCATCGCCCGGCGTGTGGCGCTTTCGAATCAGTCTGATTATGTCCTCCTGTGCGAACAAAGCGGCCGGCCCTCCAAAATAGTCGCCTGGACCGAAGGGCAACCGCATCAAACCACGGTCGGTGTTCGCTCGAAGCGATCGGCGAAAATCACTGGGACTCAGGAAAACGGCCAGCCTTTTAGTCCAGTTCTGGAAGCGGATCGACTGGCCATCGATTTATCCGCCCTGCCGCAATACCTCACGCTGAAGGCAATTGGCGTCCCGTAATGAAATGCCCAGGCGCGGGATCTTACGGCCTGTGAACGGCGGTGTTGCGCTGCCTCGCCCTTTTTCTTTTTCCTTCTTGAAAACTGTGGTATTTTCTTCCTAAGAATAGGTTAGGTAGTCATTGCAGAGACCATCAATAGAGAGATTTGAAAGCACTCATAGAGACGCGGACGCGTAGAACTGAACGAGTATTTCTCGTTGGCGTGGAAATCAAGTCCCGGAATGGTTTGGAAACACGCGATTCCCTGGAGGAACTTTCTGAATTGGCAGTGACCGCCGGCGGAGAGGTGGTGGGCGATGGCCTTCAAAAATTAGTGGCGCCTTGTGCCAGCACTTTCATCGGCAAAGGCAAGGCCGACGAATTTGCCCGCCATTGCCAAAGCGCCGATGTCGATACCGTCATCTTCGACGATGAGCTTTCTCCCGCCCAGAGCCGTAACCTCGAGCGTGTCTTCAACTGCAAGGTCCTGGACCGTACCTCGCTGATTCTTGATATTTTCGCCCAGCGGGCGCGCACCCGGGAGGGCAAGCTCCAGATCGAACTGGCTCAACTGCAGCACCTGCTTCCGCGTTTGACCCGCTTTTGGGGCCACTTGTCACGCCAAAAGGGCGGTATCGGCATGCGGGGTGGTGAAGGCGAGACCCAGTTGGAAACCGACCGTCGTCGCGTCCAGGACCGCATTGCGCGAATCTTGCGCGAGTTGGAAGTTGTGCGACGGCAGCGATCCACCCAACGGCAGGGGCGCCAGCGCAATCACTGGGCGCTGGCCTCCATCGTCGGGTATACCAACGCGGGCAAGTCCACTCTCCTCAATACCCTCACCGGCGCGGGTGTCCTTGCCGAAAACAAACTCTTTGCCACCCTCGATCCCACCACGCGGCGTTTGCGCCTTCCCACCAACCAAAATGTGCTGCTCACCGATACGGTGGGCTTCATTCGCAAACTGCCTCACGGCCTGGTTGAGGCTTTCAAAGCCACCCTCGAAGAGGTGGTCCAGGCTGACCTCCTCATCCATGTCGTGGACGTCAGCCATCCTCAGGCCGACGAACAAATCCAATCCGTCGACGCCGTGTTGAAGGAAATCGGAGCGGAAGGCAAACCGACGCTCATGGTCTTCAACAAAATCGACCAGCTCAACGGCAACCAAAGCGTGCTTACCCGCTTTCTTGAGCGACATCCGCAAGGCGTCCCAATTTCGGCCGCGAACGGCGAGGGCGTGCCGGCTCTGCTGGCGGAACTCGGCACCCAGTTGCGACCGATTCGTGAGTTCATGGAACTCTCCGTTCCCCACGAGGCCTCCGGCATTATCGCCCGCTTGCACGAAGTCGCCCAGGTCGTCGAACGCAACTACGAAGGCGACACGGCCCGTTTCAAAGCCCGCATCCCACCGCACCTCCACGAGGAATTCGCCCCGTTCTTCGTCCGCGAGTTGCGGGCCTGAGTGCCAAAACCCCGTGGAGGGTTGACCTGTTTATAGCAAGCCACACGTTTTGAGGCGGGCAAACCCCGTCGGGGTGACCTGGAGCCACCTTTCACTCAAGCGGCTTAAAAATGTAACCCGAATCATTCCCGATCTCGTACCCTGAAGAAACTCCGGCAGGTCACCCCGACGGGGTTTGGCAGACGTTGTGGGGGCATCGGTGCTATCGACAGGTCACCCCATAACCGGGTTCAGCCCGGGCACCGCAGGGCGAGCGAATTGCGCACCTGGAAAGATGGGGACAACCCGGGAAATGCGTCCGCAAAGATGGAACGAACCACGGAGTGGTTCAACCGGCCCGTGATCCCCAGACAAGATTTACATTCCTCATCGACCGTATTTCACGCCTACTACTCACCTGGGCTACAAGCAATTTGCACCGTCAAACTTTTTTTCGTGCGTTGCTTCCCCTCCCTGGTTACAGTTCTTCCCATGACCGGCCTGCGACTCAAGGACCAACCCGCCAGCGAACGTCCCCGCGAACGCCTGGTGGCCCATGGCGCCGACGCGCTCAGCCAGGCCGAATTGCTCGCCATCCTGCTGCGCACCGGGCTTCAGGGCACCAACGCGGTGGAAATTGGCAAACAATTGCTTCAGAAATACGGCTCGCTCCATTCGTTGGCGCGCGCTTCGCTGGAAAATCTCCAGACCGTCCGAGGCATTGGCCGTGACAAGGCCGTCACTCTGATGGCGGCCTTCACTCTAGCTCGCAAAATGTCCGAGGAACTTCGCGGAGAAGCACCCCTGCTGGATACTCCGGAAGCCGTTGCCGGGCTCTTGCGCGAAGACAACCGGGTGCGCGATGTTGAAACGTTCCAGGTTCTGCTCCTAAACACGCGGCGGCGGCTGATCGAGGTGGTCCGAATCTCGGAGGGAACTCTCGATACCATCCTGGTCCACCCCCGGGAAGTCTTCAAGGCCGCCATTTCCGCCAACGCCGCCGCGCTCATCCTTACCCATAACCACCCGTCGGGAGACCCCTCGCCCTCCGAAGCCGACATCAAAGTCACCCGGGACCTGATCCGGGCCGGCCAGTTGCTGAAGATCGACGTGCTCGACCATGTTATCCTCGGCCGCGCCACCACCGAACGCCCGCGCGATTTCATTTCCCTCCGCGAACTGGGCTATTTTGTGTAGCGCCGGATTATGCCGAGCAACCGGGGCGGTTCCTCAAATTCATTGAAGGATCGCCCCACTGTCTTTTTCAACTCGGCATCATTAGGAGGCAGTTGATAAGCCTTATTTCTTATATTCCAAAATATCTCCAGGCTGGCATTCCAACGCGTTGCAAATCGCCTCCAAGGTTGAGAGCCGGACAGCTTTAGCTTTTCCGTTTTTCAAGATGGAGATGTTGGCCATGGTGATGCCGACTTTCTCGGTGAGCTCGGTGACGCTCATCTTCCGCTTCGCCAACATGACGTCGATATTGATGATGATGGCCATGCGGGTCCCCTTATACCGTCAAGTCATTCTCGGATTTTATATCCACGGCGTTTTGCAAAATCCGTTCAGATATCGCCGCCGCGGTGGCGACGATGATTGAAGGAAAGGTAACGAGAATGCGCATGAAAAGCCCGGCCGGCCTGTCTTCCCGGCCGCCACCGATCATGAAAATTACGCTTACCGCAACAAAACCGATAAGGGCCAGTGCGCAATATTTTATGATCCGCAAAGAATTCACGGTCGCCTGCGAGAATGTCTCGTTTTGTCTTACATATCCCAACACCTTGAATGCGTGATAGAGCGCCGCGAAAAACGGAGTGGAACCGATAAACGCGTACGCCACAAAGGAATTGAAATACATCTGAAACAGTGTGGCGTGCGCATTTGCGCCCTCGACGTGAGGCTCCCAAACCATGAAAGCAAAAGCGCCGACGCCGATGAGCACAATGACTACCTGAAGAAATATCGTTGAGCTTCTTTTCATAAAAAATGCCCTAATTACCAGGGATTAGAGGTAATCCAATTTTATCGTTTGTCAATATGTATTTATCGTTAATCGGAAAATGATGGTTGGTCTTTGATGGATCCTGTTCCATCAACTTGACGAACAAACGCAGCCTCGGAATGCTCTGCCCTGGAGCCCTGGGGCTCAAAATCCCACGTCGATCCCAGGCTGTAGTCGGTTTCCTTACAGCACTTTCCGCCCTTCCCTGACTGACAAGCGTTTTTGATTCTGATAAAAAAGAGGTTGATGAGACCGAATGACCGTGCGCCTGGTTGCCTCGCGATGCGTGATTCTCACGCAAAATGCGTGAGAATTTACCGGCTGGAGCGTGTGGGTCAGCGAGTCTCCCTGGGTGTTGAGCCGGAATCAGGCGTGGCACCTTCCTTGCTTAAGTCCGTGTCAGCTCCTGGACGATTCCAACCCATCGGACGGGGCCACATGATTACCTACCCGGCAGCGGCGCCCCAGCCCTGTCCAGCCCGCGCGGACAGAATCCATTGTCTTTGGTCTGACGTGGGTTGGAGTTTTCCGATTCGCTTTCGGCATGGAGAAACCCAACATTCTGTCCTTAAGCAGCCAGCCAGGCCACCAGGAATTTCCTGGGTGGCAACGCGAAGAAAGTCATCGCGCCAGGTAACACTTTAGTTCTATAAAATTGTCTGAATATGTGCGGGCCGTTTAGTGAAGTTTGCAGGATGGAGGAGAAGAGCCCCGCGTGCCTCAGGGCAGGGGAGGTCTCCACCAGCCCGTCGACTCGCCTGCCCCCCCGAATTTTAGATCGCACCCGGAACTCCGCGTTTACGCGGCAGCGTGGGCGCTGCCTTCCTCCTCGCACGCGCCCGCTTCCGCAAAGGCTGCCGCGTAAACGCGGAGCTCGGGGCGCCTCCCTGTCCGGGTTGGGGCCAGTCCGGTTCTACAGCTCGGTCAATCTCGGCCATTTCACTCCGGATTTTTTAGTTTTTTATTTGACCCGTGCCACGATTTCCGATAACCGTCACCCGCTGCCCAAAAACTTTGACAGCTCTTGGGTGGCACTAAACTGGCCGTGCGCAAGCCACATTTGTAAATGCTGAATTCGAAATCATTCCTGGCGGTCGATTTTGGGGCGGGGAGCCTCAAGTTGGCTGAGTTCGAAGTAAACGAAGCCGGCGGCCTCCGGCTCAAGCAATACGGCCTTAAACCCCTCGGTGCGGAAGGCGCTCAGGAAACGACTCGGGAAGCCACGGTCCTTAAGGCCCTTCAGGGCCTGCTGTCCGAAAAAGGGGTCAAAGCCAAGAGCGTCAACGTCTGCGCTCCCGGCTTCCACGTTTTCTCGAAATTCGTCAAACTGCCACCCGTTGATGCGGGCAAGGTGACGCAGATCATCCAATACGAGGCGCAGCAGAACGTGCCGTTCCCGCTCGAGGAAGTCGTCTGGGACTACCAGATTCTCGGCTCGACGCCTGCGGGTGAGCTGGAAGTGCTGCTGGTCGCCATCAAAGCAGATATCGTGGAGGGCCTCTTCCGCGCCACCGAAACCACGGGGTTGCGTCTGCAACTGTGCGATGTGTCGCCCGCGGCGCTCTGCAACGCTTTCCGCTATAATTACGGCGACCTCGAAGATTGCACCATGCTGCTGGACATCGGGGCCAAAACCAGCAACCTGCTGTTCTTCGAAAAGGGCAAAGTCTTTTCACGCAGTATCAATCTCGGCGCTAACTCCATCACCCAGGACTTCGCTAACGAATCCAAGAAGAAGTTCGACGTCGCGGAAAAAACAAAGATCGAGGAAGGTTTCGTCAGCCTCGGTGGCGCCTACGAGGAGCCCGAAAATCAGGACCAGGCCGCCATCTCCAAGATCGCGCGCCAGTTCATGACCCGCCTCCATATCCAGGTCAACCAGACGATGCAGTTCTACCGCGGCCAGCAGGGCGGTTCCGCTCCGGCCCGGCTTTTCCTTTCCGGCGGCGCCTCGATCATGGCGTATACCGCGCAGTTCTTCGCCGAAAAACTCAATGTCCCGGTCGAGTATTTCAACCCGTTGCGCAACGTCCAAATCGACCCGGCCATCAATCTCGAAGAGCTGGCTACCGTGGCCCATTCCATGGGCGAGGTCGTCGGCCTCGGTCTCCGTAACCTGGCCCATTGCCCGGTCGAGTTGAACCTCATGCCGGAGAGCACACTCAACTGGCAGAGCTTTAACCAGAAAAAACCGTATCTCATCGCGAGCGTGTTCAGCTTGGTGGCGGTCGTGGCGGCCGTCGGTCTCCTATTTGACAAATTGGCCAGCGCCAAAAATGACGCGCTGCAAAAAGTTCATACCGAAGTCGCCCCCCAGGAAGCCAAGAAGACGCGCTTCGACGCGGCCCTGCGTGATTTGAAGAAGACCCAGGCGGATGGGAACAAGATCGTTGGCTGGATGGAGCAGCGCTACTATTGGGCGCAGGTCCTCTCCGAGATGCGCAATATCCTGGTGAAGGTGGAAGGGTCGGTACAACGGGAAATGGGTGCCAGCACCGGCATTTGGATCGAGCAGTTCCGCACGGTTGAACCTCGCGCCGACGCGGGTGCTGATCTGGCCGGCGGGGAAGCAACTCCCATGTCCGATGTCCAGTCGCGCCTGGAGTCGCGCCGGAAGTTCCTGCAACGCTATGGTTTAGCGGATCGGTCCGGCCCGGCGGCTCCGGCGGCGGACGCCTCGGCCACCACCACTGCCTCGACCGACACCTCGACCCCAAGGAAGAAGAAGGGTGATACGAACGAGGTCTCCTCCATCACCATCACCTTCCGCGCGGTTAGCCTCAATGCCATAAAAACGGGTGCCAACAAGGAGATCGTGTATGCCGTCCTCGGCGGCATCACCAGCAATCCCTTGTTCGATCCGGACCCGGCTGAAACCAAGGACACCGGCACGATCGGCGAAGAGGAAGCCCCGGGCACCTTCACCTTCAAGCTCATCGTCGGCCTTAAGCATCCCCTGAGCCTCTAGTATGTCCTGGATAAAACGCAATTTATACTTCGTAATCCTGAGTGTGGTCGGGTTGGCCCTCATGGGTATGGCGGGCTGGTTCGCGTATTCCAAATGGAATGCCAACAACCAAATCCTCGGCAATCTTAACGACGATTACTCCCATCTCCACGATCTGAACAACCAAAACCCTCACCCGGGTGCTGGCCAGATCGACAACATCAAGACGGCGCGCGAGCAGCGCGAGCAACTGCTCGCGATGGCGAAGAATACCCGGGCGTATTTCGCGCCGATCGCCCCGATTCCGAACGAAACCAAGATCACGGATCGGGACTTCTCGGTGGCTCTCAGCCAGACCATCGCGCAACTCCAGCGCTATGCCACCAACGCCAGTGTCATACTGCCTCCCAACTACTCCTTCTCCTTCGAGGCGCAAAAAGCGAAACTCTCCTTCGCCGCGGGCAGCCTGGTTCCGCTCTCGATTCAGCTTGGGGAAGTCAGCAATATTTGCAGCATACTCTACGAGGCCAAGGTCAACTCCCTCGACAACCTCCGGCGCGAACGAGTTTCCAACGACGATTCGAGCGGCCCGCAAACGGATTATCTTACTGAAAAGTCGGTCACCAATGACCTGGCGGTGTTGACCCCCTTTGAACTGACCTTCCGCTGCTTTAGTGCGGAGCTTTCCGCGGTTTTGTTGGGTTTTGCCGCTTCTCCTCACGGCTTTGTGGTCAAAACCATCAACGTCGATCCTGCTCCCGCTCCGCCTCCGTCCGAAGCGGCGCCGGTGGTCACCACGACCTATATGATTCAACCCGCGGCCACACAGAACAACCCAGCGATGGAGGCCGCAATGGCTCAGCAGCGGATGATGAATCGCTACGGCCTTGGGCGCGGTGAAGGTGGTGGCGCGGGCGGTGGCATCGGGTATCGTGGGCTCGGTTCCACACCCGTCGCCCCGGCCTACGCGCCTCCGGCGCCAGGCGCTCCCGGTGCCGGTCCTGGGTCCAAAGGCGGGCTGCAGACCGTCCTTGATGAAAAGCAGTTGAAGGTCACTATCAATTTGATTCTCTTCAAACTCCTCCCCGAGAAACCGATCGCCGCCAAATAAGATGGATTTCATCAAAAAACATTACGAAAAGGTGCTGCTGGGGGTTGTGCTGGTTGGGCTGGCTGCGGCGGTCGTGTTTTTGCAGTTCCTGGTTTCCAGTGAGCAGGCCAAGCTGACTGACTTAACCACCACTGTCCTTAATCCCAAGGTCAAACCGTTAACGAACCTTGATCTTACGATCATCGACGCCGCGCTCAAGCGCGCCGCCGCTCCCGCGACAATCGATCTGGGGCCCCCCAACCGGCTCTTCAATCCCATGCCCTGGCAGAAGAGCGTCGACGGCCGCCTCATCCCATCACAGAAGGTCGGACCCACTGCCGTCACGGTCACAAACATCTCTCCGCTCTACCTCCGGCTCACCCTCGACTCGGTGACCCCCTCCGATTCCGGTCCCAAGTACGTGATTGGAATCGAAAAGCAAGCGGCTCCGAATGCGGCGCAGCGCACGAAGAAGCAGGCGTATTCGTCGTTAAATCCTCCCACCAAAAACGAAACGTTCACGATGGTTGAAGTCAAAGGCAAGCCCGAAGACCCCACGCAAATCATCGTCCAGCTCAATGACACCACCGAACGCGCCGTCATCACCAAAGACAAGCCCTTCACCCGGGTCGATGGTTACATGGCCGACCTGCGCTACGACCCGGAGAAAAAATCCTGGCCCGACAAACGTATGGGCGCGGTGCTTCCTTTCAACGGTGAAGATTACAAAATCGTTGCGATCAACTCCAGCGAAGTTGTATTGTCCGCCCCTAACCAGAAGAAATGGACCATTAAGTACAGTCAGACTGCCGCACCTTGAACTTATTCCGCACCTTGAACCGCGTTGATTGTTAGAAACGCAAGCGAACCCATGATGAAAGTAGCCACCCTCCCACTCGGTCTTACTCTGTTGCTCGGTATCCCGGCCGTTTCCTACGCCCAGGCACCCGCCCAGGAAACTGCGGTTAACGAAGCCGTCATTCGCCAGGCCGACCGCATCGCCCTGCGTCAAAAGCTGGCGGATGCCCGCAGCGCTCAGGAACGCGGCGACCTCGGCAAAGCGGCGAAGCTGTACGACGATGCCTGGGATCTGGTGCAGCGGGTCGGCGCCAATGTCGAAGCCGAAGCGGCCACCACCCGAGCGGGCCTGTCTACGGTCCGGCTGGAGCTGGCGCGTGCGGCGCAACATCGGGCCGATTACCGCGACGCCGCCATCCAAATCAATGACGTCCTGCGCGTCGACCCCTCGAACGCCGAAGCCCTCGATTTGCGGCAAGCCAATGACAAAATGCTCCACGAGCAGCAGGGCAAAGTCGCCGATGCTGACACCCAGGCGAAGGTGCCGGCGATCGTGAAGGAGAAAGTAAACGCCAGCACCAAGGTGCAAAACGGCAAACTCCTGTACGAAATGGGCAAGCTCAAGGAGGCTCAGAAGGTGCTCAAGGAGGCGGCGATGGAAGATCCTCAAAACCAGGCCGCCTATTACTATCTCAACCTCATCAACGAAGCCGAATTCAAAGAAGCTCTCAACAAACGGGATGTCAGCTCGCGGCACGGATTGGTTGAAGTCGAGAAAGACTGGTACACGCCCCCGAATCGCGACCTGTTGCCTGTCCCCAACCTTTACGCCCGCACCAATTTAATTCACACCAGCAAGACCCGTCGGGTGATCTATGAAAAGTTGGATCGGATCCGCATGGATAACGTCACCTATGACGGCCTGCCCCTGACTGAGGTCATCAAGAGCCTCAATGACGAAGCCATCCGTCGCGACCCGGAAAAGCGCGGCATCAATTTCATTGTTAATCCCTATATCGACAATGGGGCCGGTGGCAGCGCTCCCACTTTGGTCCAAGCGACGGTCGATCCGGTTACCGGGCTCCCCGTGCAATCGGCGGCTCCGGCCGAAACCCCGGACATGAACGCGATCTCCATCCGCCTGGTACCCTCGCTGCGCGATGTTAGCCTCGCCCAGGTTTTGGATGCGATCTGCAAAGTTGCCGATCGGCCCATCAAATACTCCGTGGAAGATTACGCGGTGGTTTTCACGCTCAAAGGTCGCGACCCGGTTCCTTTGTATACCCGCATGATCAAGGTCGACCCCAACACCTTCCAGCAAGGGCTCGAAAGTGTCACCGGCTTTGACTGGGGTGCGATCGCCCAGGCCAGCAATGGTGGCGGTGGCGGTGGCGGCGGCGGCGGCGGCGGTGGAATCTCCGGTGGCGGTGGCGGCATCGGTGGCGGTGGTGGCGGTAGCAGCCAGGGCGGCGGGTTGCTGCTTGTTCCCCGCGTAACGGTGGCCGGCGGCACCCAGGGTGGCGGCGGCGGCGGCGGTGGTGGTGGTATCGGCGGCGGTGGCGGGTTGAAGGGCGTGACGCGCACGAATGATATGGCTTTTGTGCAATCCGCGGTTCGTCAGTTCTTCCTGACCATGGGTGTCGATCTCAACCCCCCCAAGACGATCTTCTTCAACGACCGCGAGGGCACCCTGGTGGTGCGCGCGACGCTCCAGGACCTGGATATCATCGAGACCGCTGTCCAGGTGCTCAACATCGCTCCTCCCCAGGTCAATATTAAGAGCAAGTTTGTCGAAGTGGCGCAAAACGATACCCGCGCTTTGGGCTTCGACTGGTATCTTGGCAATTTCCTGATGGGTGGCGGCAAACTCGGCGTTTCGGGCGGCACCGCCCCTTCTTACAACGGTGCGCCTACCCCGGCTAACCCGAATGGCTTTTTCCCGGGAACCTCCTCCGGAACCACTATTGCCCCCTCTGGTTCCGACCAGTTGCTCACCTCTGGGCTCCGCAATACTCTGAACGCGCCGGCGATCGGCACGCTCACAGGTATTCTCACCGACCCGCAATTCCGCGTCGTGTTGCGCGCCCTTGAGCAACGCGATGGTGCCGACCTCCTGAGCGAAGCCTCGGTGACCACGCTGAGCGGACGCCAAACTGAAATCCAGGTCGTAGATCTGCAGACGATCGTCATTGGCACCTCGCTGAACCAGAGTTCTGGTGGCGGCGGCGGGCAGTTCGGTGCGACCGCTCCGGGCGTTATCGGTTCACAGATCAACTACCCAACCGAGACGCTGCCGTTTGGCCCAAGCCTCGATCTGATTCCGTACGTCTCGGCGGACGGGTTCACGATCCAAATGACCATTATTCCCACGCTGACGGAGTTCCTCGGCTACGACGATCCGGGACAATTTGTGCCTCAGGCCCAATCCGCTTCCAGCGGCCAGGGCGGTGTTGCCGTGCCCATCACGGCTCAATTGCCGTTGCCTCGGTTCCGCGTCCGCCAGGTGACTACCTCGGCCATCGTGTGGGACGGTCAGACGGTTGTGCTCGGCGGCTTGATTGCCGAAAACGTTACCAAGCTGAAAGACAAAGTCCCGATCCTGGGTGACCTGCCGTGGGTCGGCCGGCTGTTCCGCAGCGAATCCAGCCAGTCCAAGAAGAAGAACCTCATGATCTTTGTCACGCCCACCATCATCGACCCGGCCGGTAACCGCTTCCATTCTGAGGATGAAATGCCGTTTGCTCAAAACGCCATCCCGGTTCAGAAGCCGATGGTTCCAGGAGCCCAGTAAAGCAGAAAGATCGCTTGTTATGTCATTATCGCGTTTCGCTAAAAAGGCGTTCGCTTGCGGGTGCCTGGCGTTGGCTTTTCCTGGCGTGGTCCTCGCCGGGGGCAGCTATGCCACGCACGGCGGCGAATACGCCATCACCGGCAACTGGCCCGGTGACCAGGTCCATCCCCACATGGCCGTGGGCGCCAACGGCGGCTTTATCGTCTGGGAAGACAATATCACCGACGGAGATGGCCTGGGCATCAGCGCCATGAAGCTGGACTCCACTTTGTCCAGTTCCTTTGCCCCGTTTCGCGTCAACAGCAATGGGACCAATGACCAGGAGCACGCTCAGGCCACCGTCCTCAAGGACGGCGGCGCGGCCTTCGTTTGGCAAGGCGGGAAGCTGGGCTTTCAACACGTTTACGCCCGGTTTTTATCGTCCAGCAACACCTGGGTCACCAGTGATATCCAGGTCAACGCCTCGGCCACTTATTTCCAGAAAGATCCGGTTGTGACCACGCTCACGAACGGCAATGTGGTCGTTCTCTGGAGCAGTGCGAACCAGCAAACCTCGGAGAGCTTGCAGGATGTATACGGCCAAATCTTTTCACCCAAGGGCCAAAGGGTTGGCCCCGAATTCCCGGTGAACCAATTTGTTTCCTATAACCAGCGCACTCCCGCGGTTGCGCCTCTCGCCAGCGGTGGTTTTGTGGTGGCGTGGGTTTCCGAACAGCAGCGAAATGCGGCCAGCGCAATCACCAACCAATTGCTTCAAGTAAATCAGCTGCCCGCTCCGAGTGTTGATATCTTCGCCCGACTTTATGACGGCAACGCCACCCCCTTGGGAAATGAGTTTCTCGTGAACTCGGACCTGGCGGTGTGCGCGAATCCCACGGTCGCTGCCGGCACCGACGGTGGCTTTATGGCGACCTGGGGCCAAAAGTCGTTTCTGGCAAATGGTGACGGCTGGGACGTCTACGCGCGGCCCTTCTCCGGCACCGGCCTTGGCGGAACCTCCGCCCGCGTCAACACTCACACCTACGGCGACCAGTTCGCGCCGAGAATCAGCGCGTTGGGAAACGATTACCTCGCGGTTTGGACCAGCCTCGCCCAAGACGGTAACCGGGAAGGGGTTTTTGGCCAGTTCCTCCGCGGTGACGGCTCACCTTCGGGCACCGAGTTTCAAGTGAACACCACCTGGATCAACAAACAAATGCACCCAGTGGTTGCCTCGGGCGCCAAAGGCCAGTTCCTCGTAGCCTGGACGAGTTTCGGGGGCGGCGTCCAAAGCTTCGACCTTTACGCTCAGCGGTTCGTGAGCGTGGGCCAGCCGCTGCTACCCATGGACGCGCCGTTCGTGAACGTTCCGTTCGCTTT
>Ga0105240_10008987_pt1 | contig 14200 bp, 12 predicted proteins | sample KBSC54metaG_FD_80426 | JGI IMG/M metagenome (GOLD analysis project Ga0105240, IMG submission 80426) | Corn rhizosphere microbial communities from Kellogg Biological Station, Michigan, USA - KBS C5-4 metaG | ecosystem: Host-associated > Plants > Roots > Rhizosphere > Soil | place: Michigan, USA... | reverse complement strand
GACCTGCAGTCGGGCTTGTTGGGAGAACTCAATCAAGGCGACCGACAGATCCTGGGGCTGAATGTGAAAAGCCACGGTCTTGTCGAGATCCACCGCGAGCGCGGCCAGCGGTAGCGCTGAGAGTACGATCAAGACAAGACTGATTCGCGGCCGATAGAACTTACTCATGGTGCGCAGACCCCGGGTCAATGCCTGTGTTTTAGGAACGCAGCCATGACGAGTGAGTCCCTCAATTGTGAACCTGTGCTCGCGTGAGGGTTTAACCAGGCGGGTGGCAAATCATTCAGACAGATGACAGGAAATCGGAAGGGGTCGGCCTAATGGGATGTTGCTTTTACCGCATGCAGAATGATGTCCCCGGTGGCCGTGTGTTGGGCCACGATCGGATAGGCTTGCTCAATGCCGGCGAGCCAATCCTCCACCGAGGACGCAAAGGCCGTACCGGTAAACGACAGTCTCGCGATTTCCGGATCGGCGATCACAATCTTGTGCGCCGAATAACGGTTGAGATCTTCGACCACCGATCCGAGCGGCTCTCGCACATACGCAAGCTCGCCCTTGCGCCAAGCGAGCTCGCCGTCGGGATTGATGCTCGCCAATGAGGCTGTGCCATCTCGGGTTGAGTAGGTTAGCTGGTAGCCGGCCTCGGTTCTCCACGTGGCGGCTCGGCCAACTCCTGCGCCGCTGCTGACCTCCACCGTCCCTTCTTCGACCGTCACCGTGACTCGGTCTTGCTCGCGTCGCACATCAAAAGCAGTACCGACCGCGGTGACTCTGAGCTCTCCCGCGTGGACCACGAACGGGCGTGAGCTGTCGTGCCGCACCTTGAAATAGGCCTCGCCGTTCGCGAGATCGAGCCGGCGTTTGGGACCGTTGAAGTCCATGACCACGCGACTCTCAGCGCCCAAGATCATCTTGGATCCATCCGGCAGGGTTGCCGCCCGACTGATCGAGGTGGCGGCCAGGGGGTGAGATCCGGTCTCGCCCTTCCCGAGACCGCCCGCACCGTTCAGCGCAACAGCGGCCACCACCACCAGCGCCGCCACCGCGACAGCGAATGCCCAGGTGCGCGGCCGAGAGATCCATCGCCGGCCGGAATAACGCTCAGGGAGATGACTCGCCGGTGCTACCTGGACAGCGGGCGGGCCGCCTTTGAGCGCATCGAGATCCATCCAGTCCCGCTGCAGCCGTTCGAACTCAACGAAGTTCTCCGGATTCGCATCGCACCAGCGCAGCCAGTCATTGATTTCCGCATCCGTGCGCTTCGGATCCTGCATGCGCAAGAGCCATTGGGTCGCCTCGTCGAGCCGCTTCACCCTTTCGGTCAAGCTTGAATGGGTTGGGATCGTCATGAGGAAGACTCGGTTATTCCCGAGACTCGGGCACCTAAGGCCTTCGCTTGCGCGGGTGAGTACCCCTCGCGGCGCAGCCGAATGTAGATCAGGGCGCGGCCGATGAATTTGCGCACCATGCGCTCGCTGATGCCCATCAGCGTGGCGACCTCTTCGAACGGACGATCCTCGAGCTTGTGCAGGGTAAAGGCCTGGCGGCAACGGTCGGGCAGTTCTTCCACGCAGGAGTACAGGAGGCCCAGCTCCTGTTCGGCGACGGCCGTCCGCTCGGCCATGGGCTCATCGAAAAGATCGTCCACCGAGTCGAGCCGATCGAGCCTCTCTCGACTGCGGCGTTGGCGCAAACGATCCACCGCGAGATTTTCGGCCGTACGGAACAGATAGGACCGCAGATAGCTGACCGCGCCCTCCTTGGGCTCGAGCTGCAGGACCCGCACGTAGGCTTCCTGCGCGACTTCCTTGGCCTCCTGCTCATTACGCAATCGGGTGACCAGGAAGCCGACCAAGGTGCGATTGTGCTCCCGGAAGATGCCGGCCACTTGGGAGGCGCGGTCCTCGCAATTCGCCTTGTCGGCCGATCCGGCGGTGATTTGGGAATCCGGGACTTTCACGAGGGTTCCGCCGAGCTCTTTGGAGCCGGCGAGCCAATTGTAAAACTAAGACGAGCGAGAGCGATTTCTTTGAACCTTGCTCGGGACGAGACCTCGTGGCGAGCCACCTGGTGAAGATCCATGGCGACAGCTGCGAGACCGTGCGCTGTGCGTCCTCGCCAGGGGTGCTTACAACATAATGATTTTAATGGCGTTATTGGTGGCAGGGGCGGAGCCGGACCCCGGGTCGACTTCGTATTTATCGTGTGTCTCGATGACGAAGTAAACCCATGGCTGTTCTATGACTCAGACAAGCAAGAGATCCAAAGCGACCGCGGGGCGACGCCCCCCTCGCAAGCCTGCTCCACGTCCGGAGCGACTCGTCCGGGCGCTGGCCAAAAGCAGCCCGATCCGGACCGCATTCCGGGAACGCGCGAGTGCTGCGCTGAAGCGCATCGTTGAAGAGGCAGAGGAGGAGGCTTTGATCCGCGCCGTCTCGGCTCCGACAGACGCCGGTGCGTTAGCGCGAGCAATCTCTGAGATCCTCCCGACCGACAGCGCATCGAGTGAGCTCGATCCGCTGGCCGCTTTGATCGCTCGGGGTGCTGAACAAAAGCTCGAACTATTGAAGCAAGCCGGCGGAGGTCTTTCTGCGAGTGATGTCTCGCGCCTTCTGCATATCTCGCGTCAGGCGGTCGACAAACGACGGCGTGAGGGAAAGCTTCTCGCGGTATCACGGGGTTCGGACTACACATACCCGGCGTGCCAGTTCGAAGACGACCGAACTCTCCCTGGACTGCCAGAGCTGCTGGCGGCGCGCACCGTTGATCATCCGTGGGCGACCTTGGCGTTTCTACTCACTCCGGAGGATGAGTTGGGATGCTCGCCGGTGCAGGCACTCCAGCATCAGAATCCAAAGTTGAAAGATCGCGCGATGCGGCTTGCGCGAGTTGCCGCCGGGGGCGATGGTTTCGGCTGACGACCTGGCGCCACCCTCCGAGCCGCTGAAGGGGGCGTTACCGATCACCAGCGTGGCTGCCGAGTCGAAATGGTGGCGGGTCCACCGCACCGAACGGCCACCGGTGTTCTTTGGGCCGGCACCAGGCCAGCTACCAACATATCGATTCGATGCACCCGGTGGCGAATACCGTGTCCTCTACATCGGGCAATCACTGAGTGCCGCATTCGTCGAGACTCCGCTGCGGAACCCGCGAGTCCCATTCGTCGAGCGCAGCGAATTGGAGGAACGTTCCATCGCGGTGCTAAGGAACCGGAACGAGCTGAAGTTGGTTGACCTACGTGGGGGTGGACTATCTCAGATCGGTGTTGATAACCGACTTACCACGGGCTCGTATGAAGTTGCCGGTCGTTGGGCGCTGGCGCTGTGGCGACATGCTGATAGGTTGGATGGAATTCTGTACCGATCGAAGCATGATCCTAACCACATTTGCGCGGCGATTTTCGATCGCGATCGTTGTAAGTTCGAGGTGTCAGCGACTACACCATTGATGGAGTTCCCGCATCACTGGGCCCCGATTCTTGCAGCGCATGGGAAAGGTCTCGCCTGAGAGGTCATCTGGAGCATGAATGACGGTTGTTGCGGATCAGGCTGAAGAGGTGCCGGACCATAGAAGTTCCTCGTTCTCGAAAAACGCGTTCTCCTATCTACTAATACGCACGAGGCGGAAAAGTTTGTACTTGTAGTCGTTGGCGAGCCATAAGCGCTTGAAACATCGGGAAGAGCAGGCCACTCTATGGCGGTGGTATGACAGCGCCATCGGACACACTGCCGGGAAACCCAGGCCTCGCCGCACAGATGCGCCCGGCGCTCGTAAAGTACTTCCAGCGTAAAACGGGGAGCGCAGTCGAAGCGGAAGACCTGGCGCAGGATGTGTTGATGCGAACCCTGAGCCATGCGAACTGGGAGTCTGCGCACCAGGCCAAGGGTTACATCTTCCGCACGGCCATCAATCGCTGGCGCGACTTTCGACGCCGGCGGCGCACCCGCGGTGTCAGCGTCACCTGGGAGGAAAAATACGAGCAGGAATTGGGTGTGGAAAATCCACCCGAGCGCGTACTAATAGTCAGGGAGGAACTGGATCAAATCTCCCAGGTGCTCGACGGGCTGAATATTCGCACCAGAACGATATTCATGTTGATCAGATGGGAAAAGATGACCGCATCCACAGTCGCCGAGATGCTGGGCATCTCAGTGAGCGCGGTGAACAAGCATCTCGCCCTCGCCCTCATGCATCTCGCGGAACTGCGCCGGTTGCGCGAGCCTCTGTGAAGCCTGCGCCGTGAATGCCGACGAAAATCCTCGCCAGAGCCTAGATGCGGAAGCCTCCGAGGTCTTCGTGCAGCGCCTCCAGGGCGAGTGGACGCCGAAGCACCAAGCCGACCTCGAGGCCCGCTTAAGCGACGATCGCGCCTTCGCGCAAGCGTATGCGCGTGTGGAGGAGTCGTGGACCGGGATCGACAAGTACGGGGAGACGCCGGAGATCGTGGGCTATCGCGAGGAGGCTCTGGCTTACGCGCGTCGTAACCCTTACGCGCGTCACCGTTGGCGCCTGGCGGCCGCGCTCTTAGGTATTACTGTCGCGCTCGGAGTCGCCTGGCAACTCTCGCCGTACGGGGTGAGGCCAGGCCAATACCGGACCGGGATTGGCGAGCAACGGATGGTGGAGCTCGCCGATCATTCTCGGATCGCCCTTGACGCGGCGACGTGGCTGCAGGTGCGCTATTCGAAGGACGCGCGAACGGTGGAGCTGCGGCAGGGTCAAGCGCAGTTTTCGGTGGCCCGTGACCCAGCACGGCCGTTCAAGGTCGTCGCTGGCGATCGAGCCATTGTCGCGGTCGGGACGGTGTTTACGGTCGAATTGACTGATCGCCAGATTCACGTGGCCATGATGGAAGGGCGGGTGGCCGTGTTGGCCCAAGGCAACCCACCGCCTGCCCCGACCACCTCTTCGGACGCCGAGCCCGCGCAATGGGGCGCGGCAGGTAGCGTCGAACTCTCTGCGGGTGAGGAATTGCGGATCAGTCAGGACGGACGCACGACCGTGACGCCCCAGGCTGATCTCGAAGCGGCCACCGCTTGGCGAAAGGGAAGGCTCATTTTCCGCACCGAACGCTTAAGCGATGCGGTCCGTCGGGTCAATCGATACTCGCACCAGCAGATTGTAGTGGCAGATGAAGCCCTGGGGGCGCGCCACATCAGCGGGGTATTCGATGCGGGCGACACGGAAGGATTCGTCAGCGCGATTGAGCGCTATCTGCCCGTCACCGTGGACTCGACTGAATCGGGCCGGATCGTGCTACGGCCGAAGTAGCCGTACCGGACTTCCCTCCCAATGCTGCTGACCCTTCCCGCCACCAGGTACAAACTTTTCCGTCTCGTGCGTATTGATAGATAAGGGGAGCGAATCCGCGAGCACTACGGCACGAGAACGTGAAAAAAAGAATCGGCATCGGTCTTCTGGTGGCATTGTCTTCGCAGTTGCTGATGATTGCGGTGTTTGCAGCGCCGCCGGCAGGGGCCAGCAGCGCGACCTTTACCCTCGATATTCCCTCGCAGAGTCTGAACGACGCCCTGCAGGCGCTGGCGCTCGCGTCTCGTCATAAGCTCTTGTATTCGTCGGAGTTGGTGGATGGCAAGACGAGTCCGGCCCTGAAGGGAAGGTTCACGACAGAGGAGGCGGTGAAACGGCTGCTGACGGGGACGGATCTGAAGTACGAGGTGACGGCCGATGGGTTGGTGTTGATTGGAGTGGCAGATGCCGCGACCGCGGCACCGAAGGATCCGCCCGGTGGCGCAAAGAATGAATCACAAAAGGAGGCCGGGAAGAAATCTTCCCAGGACTTTCGGCTGGCTCAGCCGGATCAAACATCTCCTGGGACTCGACTAGAACGGGGAGGTGAGCAATCGACACAACAGCCCGCATTGGAAGAAATAGTTGTCAGCGCGCAGAAGAGGCCAGAGAGGCTACAGGATACGCCACTGTCGGTAAGCACGATCAGCGGCGAGAAACTCGCGCAATATAACGCCGCCCAACTGAGTGACTACGCAGCCACTATTCCTGGTTTGCAGGTGGACAGCGGCGGAGCGCCCGGATTTGCGCGGATTACTCTGCGAGGCATTTCAACGGGGGATCTTTTCGGCACGCCGACCACCGCGATCTACATAGGCGATGTTCCGACAGGGTCCAGCTCCAACTACGTGATAGGGGGCGCGTTCGGGATCGATCTGCTGCCCTACGATCTCGATCACCTCGAAGTGTTACGCGGACCCCAGGGGACCCTCTACGGCGCAAGCAGCATGGGCGGCCTGTTGAAGTATGTTCTAACGACCCCGAATTTGACGAATACATCGTTTCGGGCCAGCGTAGGCGGATCCGATATCGAGCACGGCAGGACAGCCGGGAATGACTTACGCGGCTACGCAAACATCGTCGTCGTACCCGGTGAGTTGGCTGTAAGCCTAAGCGGTGCGCATTCGTACGTACCTGGCTTCATCAATAACTCCGCAACCGGCGAGCAGGCGATCAACGGCGGTACACAGGGGGGTGGCCGGTTGGCCGTTCTTTGGGAACCCTACGAGCGTCTGTCGATCAATCTCAGCGCGCTGCTGAATTACTCCAATTTCAACGCCCTCGGGCAGATCCAGGTCACCCCGGGTGGGCAACCTGTCTACGGCAAGTACACGGCGTATTTGCCCGCAGGTAACGGGCTACAGACGCGCACAGAGTTGTACTCCGCGGATATCCACTTCGACTTTGGCTTGGCCAAGCTGACATCAGTGACTGGATACTCGAGGGCGCGAAGTCATTGGCGCTCGGATTCCTCTACGTTCGCGTTCTTTCAATCCCTTGGCGTGCTGGCTCCATTTCTGGACGTTCAGACCGTACACAAATTCAGCCAGGAGCTCCGGTTGTCTTCTCGCGACAATCAGGTATTGCAGTGGACCGTCGGCGGCTTCTACGACCACGAGAATGCGAGTCAATTTGAAGAGGGGCATGCGCTGGATCCGGTTACAAAGCAGCCCGACGCCCTGTACGATCCGCTCGACAATGTATCGAGCCCGAGCACTTTTGAGGAGAGTGCGGCCTTTGGCAATGCCACGTATCGGCTCCTGGCGAACTGGGACATCAATGCCGGGGTGCGTTACAGCCATAACAGGCAGTCGGTGATCACGCTCGGCCAAAACCCAAATGGCAGTGCTGGATATCTCTTCTGTAGTGATGCGGATTGTATGAACGGTAATACGGCTCCCTATAGCACGCCTTCCTTCAAGTCGTCGCAGGGAGTCACGACGTACTCCGCCGGTTCGAGATATCACGTTGGCGCGGATTCGATGCTCTATGTGCGCGTAGCCAGCGGGTATCGACCGGGAGGCTCCAACCAGGGAGTCGAAGGAGCTCCAGCGACGTACCGGTCGGACAGACTGACGAGCTATGAGATCGGCATCAAGTCCGAGCTCCTGGACAGGAAAGTATTGGTCGACGCGGATGTCTTCTATGTTGATTGGAGTAACATCCAGATTCTGGAGTACACAGACCAACATCTGACCTTCACCGGCAATGCGGCGACTGCCTTCAGCAAGGGTGTAGAGGTCACAACCCGATACGTAATCACGCGGGACTTTCGACTCGGAGGAAGCGTCACGTTCGATGACGCCAGGCTGACTTCAAATGCACCGAGAGTGGGCGGCGCGGATGGCGACCAATTGCCGCTTACGCCACGCTGGAGTGCGGCAGTTACCGCAGATTGGAGCCATCCGATTACAGAAATGTACACAGCGACGGCCGGGGTCGTTTGGCGATACGTTGGCGAGCGGTTTGGCGATTTCCCGCAAGGGGCCAACTATTTCCGCTTCGGATCGTACGCTAGCGTCGATTTATCCGCAGGCGTGACCAACGGCCATTGGACCCTCAACGCCTTTGCCCGAAACATCGCCGACAGGTACGCATATCTTCGCTACAACCAAGGCTATGCCACGACCTTGCAGCCGCGGACGGTTGGGTTGAGTCTTGATGTTGCGTTCTGAGGTGGAGGAGCGAGCGCCCGCGAAGTTTCTGGAATGGGCGTTCGGAGCGTGCCGTGCGCTCCCGAGCACTCCGGAGGAGTGCTCGTATGAGGATGTGCGCTCGCTCGGCAACCTGATCGGAGACTGCCCGGTTGTCGCGTTGGGTGAGGCGGTCCACGGTGCCGCCGAGCCCTTGACGTTTCGAAATCGGCTCTTTGAGTATCTCGTCCAGGAGAAGGGCTTCACAGCCATCGCCTTGGAATCCGGGTTGCTCGAGGGGCGAGTCGTCGATGATTACGTCCAAGGAGGCAAGCATGACCTCAAGGTGGTGTTGGCGCGAGGATTGAGTTGGCAATTCGGCTCCCTGCCCCAGAACCGCGAGCTCGTTGAGTGGCTGCGCGCGTACAACACAAATGCCCATGCTACGCGGAAAGTCAGGTTCTACGGGTTTGATGTGCCTGGAAGCCCTGGAGAACCCGCCGCCGCCGTCGGCATGGACACCGCGCTCGTTGAGCTGTTGCGCTACCTCCGCGAGGTCGATGCGCCCGTAGCGGAAGTATTTGCAGGACGCCTCGGATCGCTGCTCACGAATTTACGCTTCGATTTCGCACGTCCACCTGACACACCGGGCTATGACCGACTGACTGCTTCGGAGCGCGATACGCTGACCACGGTCATTGCCGATCTGGTTGACCTGCTCAAGCGCCGGGAACGCGCGTACGGTCAGCGAAGCGGTCTCACGGCGTACGGTTGGGCCTATCGGGCGGCGGTGTGTGCGGTTCAAGTCGATGGGTGGTTGCGGCAGATCCCGATCGGGTGGAATCCCACTGAAGAGGCCTTGCGGTTTCCCAGTCCGCAGACGCAGTTTTTAGCGCGAGCGCACGATATTCGCGACCGCGCTCAGGCCGAGAATCTCAAGTGGATCGTGAGCGAGGAGGGGACGAGCGGCAAGGTCCTGTGTTTCGCGCATCGCTTTCACGTGAGCACCTGGCCCGTGCAGGTGAGTTGGTCCGGTAGTCAGCACGATACGATGGGCAGTTATCTGCGCCGCGAGTGCGGGTCCCGATTGATCACGATCGGGAATGTCATCGGACGGGGTAGCATCGATGGTGGAGGCGGTGGCGAGATTGGAATCGCCGCGGTGGAAGGCTCGTTCGATGCGTTGGTGGGGCGCCTCGGTTACTCCTCGTTCGTTCTCGATTTGCGTCAGGCGCCGGCCGAGACCGCACGCTGGTTGAATCGGGAGCAGCTCCTCGGACAAGGGCCGATCAATCAAGGGAGCGACGTTCTCAGCACTGCTGTGGGACGGGCATTCGATGTCCTTTACTACATCGATGAAGTCACTCCGGCGAGTTGCACGCGCAGGCACTCACCCGGATCGGCGTGAGGTCGAGCCATCGTGTCTTTCAGTCCAGGCTATCGGAGGTACGTACTTGGCTCCCTGACACTCGTCTACACGCTGAACTCGCTGGACGTCGCGCTGATGATCCTGGTCCTGGAGCCCATCAAGCGAGAGCTGCACGTTTCCGACTCGCAGCTGGGTGTCGTCACCGGAATCGCGTTCGGGCTCTTTTATTCGACCCTCGGAGTTCCGTTCGCACGTTGGGTGGACCGCGGGAACCGCGTCAGGATCACCTCGGTTGCGATCGGACTGTGGGCGGTTACGGTGATGTCGTGTTTTTTCGTGAGCAACTTCATTCAGCTGGTTGCGGCTCGCCTCGCGGCCGGCATCGGTGAGTCCGGAGTCCTGCCGGCGACTTACTCCTTGCTTGGGGACTACTTCAGAGAACCCGCCGAGCGCACGCGGGCGATGACCGTTTACATGCTGGCCAACCCGCTATCACCGTTGATCGGATTCATCGTCGGGGGCTACCTGCTCGAGCACGTCGGGTGGCGCATGGCATTTGTAGCGATCGGGGCACCGGGACTCGTGGCTGCACTCCTCTTCAGGTGGACGATCGTGGAGCCGCGAACGGCGGCAGGCCAGCGGCGGTCCCACCAGAGTACCTCACCGCCGCTCTCGTCGGTCCTAAAGACTCTCTGGCGTCAACGGACGTCACGACATCTGATGTTTGCCATCATCCTCATTCTGACCATGGGATTTGGGATCTCACCGTGGTATGCGGCCTTCATGATGCGCAGCCACGCAATGGAGGCAGGCCAACTCGGCTTATGGTTCGGCTTGATCTTCGGCCTCGGCGGGTGCACCGGAACGCTGCTGGGCGGATACGTCGCGAGTAGATGGTTCGTGGGAGATGAGCGCGGGCAGTTGCGCGCTAATGCCTGGGTCGTGGGCTCTCAGTTACCTCTCTACGCTCTTTTTCTGTTTGTGCCCTCCGGGAAGGGTGCCCTGCTGGCGCTATTTCCGCTCATGGTGGCGTTCAACTACTTCTATGGACCGACCTACGCGCTGTTACAGCGGCTCATCGGCGACGAGATGCGCGCCACAGGTCTGATGGTCGTCATGCTGCTCGCCAATCTCATCGGCCTGGGGGTCGGTCCTCAGCTCATAGGTGTCATGAGTGACCTGCTTGGGTCTGCCTTGGGTATGGATTCGTTGAGATACGCCATTTTTGTGTTGTCGTTCGTTGCGCTGTGGGCGGCCTCGCAGCTGTGGGCTGCGAGCAGAACGGTCAAAGCGGATCTCGCGGCGGTCGCGCAGGCCGCAGATAGCAGAGCGGAGTCAGTTGGTGAGCGAATGTTGCCTTCCTATGAATGAGGATGTCCGATGGCGCTGGGGCGTTCGCGTTCCGCTGCGCGATGGAGTCCATGTCAGCGCAACACTTTATTTGCCTGCGGACTTAACGGAGCCGGCACCATGCATTTTCACGTTGACGCCCTACGTGTCGGACACGTATCACGAGCGGGGAGTCCACGCCGCCGAGAACGGTTTCCCGTTCCTCGTGGTTGACACCCGGGGGCGAGGAAATTCGGAGGGAGAGTTCAAACCGTTCATTCAAGAGTCGCGGGACGGGTTCGACGTCGTGGAATGGATTGCACGGCAGCCGTATTGCAACGGCAAGGTCGCGATGTGGGGCGGCTCTTATGCGGGTTACGACCAGTGGCTTACCGCAGCGGGTCGGCCGCCGCATCTTGCGAGCATCGTGCCGGTGGCTGCGCCCTACATCGGGCTCGATTTTCCGATGCGCAACAATATTTTTTATCCGTACCTGCTGCAATGGCTGACATACGTGAGCGGGTGCACTGCGCAGGCGCGGATCTTTGCCGATGAACGGTTTTGGCGGGCTGCAATGCGGCGTTGGCACGAGTCGGGTTGGCCGTTCTGCGAGCTGGACGATTCCGTCGGCAATCCATCAGCTCTGTTTCAAGAATGGTTGCGACACCCGGAGCCGGACGAGTACTGGGACGCCTATAACCCGACACCGGAGCAGTATGCGGCGCTCGAAGTTCCTATCCTGACCATAACCGGGAGTTACGACGACGATCAGCCCGGTGCGCTGGAGCATTACCGCAGACACATGCGCTATTCGTCTCCGGCTGCGCGCGCGCGACACTATTTGGTTATCGGTCCCTGGGATCACGCGGGAACGCGTACGCCGCGCCGGGAATTCGCAGGTCTGAAGTTCGGTGAAGCGAGCGAAGTCGACCTGCCACGCCTGCACCTTGACTGGTATTCGTGGACGCTCGGGAACGGGCCGAGGCCAGCGTTTCTGCAACGTAGGGTGGCCTACTATGTGATGGGGCTGGAACTTTGGCGCTATGCGGATTCGCTCGAGGCGATCACGGAACGTAGCGAGCCCTTCTTCCTGGACTCGAGCTGCAACGCCGATGGAATTTACTCGGCCGGAATCATGGGCTCACAACCCGGTCAGGGCAGCGCTGACTCGTATCGGTACGATCCACGCGCGACTTCAGGTTTTACGGTCGAGGCCCAGGAGCTTGCACTTGACTGCTTGCTGACCGATCAGTCGGTCATGCTCTCCATGACGGGCGAGCAACTCGTGTACCACTCTGTTGAGTTTGCGAAGGATACCGAGTTGAGCGGTTTCTTTCGGCTCGTCGCCTGGATCGCGATCGATACCCCGGACACGGATTTCTACGTTTCGGTCCATGAGATCACACGCGATGGCACATGCATCTGGCTGAGTACGGATGCGATGCGGGCGCGCTATCGCACAGGCCTTCGCTCACCTCAGCTTGTGCAAGAGGATCAACCTCTGCGCTATGAGTTCGATCGCTTCACTTTCGTTTCGCGCCAGGTGCGTCGCGGACATCGGTTGCGACTGGTGATTGCTCCGGTAGGTCGGATCATTGGAGAGACGTTTGTACAGAAAAACTATCATTGCGGGGGCATCGTGGCCCAGGAAAGCGCCAAAGAAGGGCGTCCGGTCACCGTGCGCCTGTTCCATAACGAGACTTATCCGAGCGCTCTTTATGTGCCGCACGGAGCCTGCGAATAGTGCGCACGATGCAACACCGGCCACCGGGAGTCCTGGCTGGCAAGACCGTTACGGGACCTGTATCGGCGCGCATGACAGTCGATGGCCGCCAGTACATCAATTTCTTCGGTGCCGGTTATCTGGCCTTATCCGGCTTGCCTGAAATCCGGTCCGCCGTGCGGCGCACACTCGACCAGGGCTTACCGTTTGCACAACGGCTGCCGGCAGCCCACGGCGCGGCTGATCCAATCTTCGATACCGTCGAACGAGCCGGCGCGGTCGCTTGCGGCACGGCCGCAAGTGTGTACTTCGCCTCCGGCTACCTGATCGGGATGGTGGGTCTCACGGCCATCGAGCAATCGTTTGACCTATGCGTGCTGGATGAGAACGCACATTATTGCTTGCGTGATGCCGCAAAGATCAGTGGCCTGCCCATCTACACGTTCGCGCATTGCGATGTCGAATCGCTCACCGAGGTGTTGAAGTGCCAGGTGCGTGCCAACCAACGTCCTGTCTTACTCACGGACGGAGTATTTCCCACCACGGGACGTATTGCTCCTCTGGCTGGCTACGCCGCCGCGCTCGCCCCGTATGTTGGTCAAATGTTGATTGACGAGTCCCACGGCTTCGGCGTGGTGGGCGAAAAGGGTCGCGGCGCCGCGGAGTATTGCGGTGTCGAGGGGGTTGTAACGATTGGTGCAACGTTGAGCAAAGCCTACTGCGCACACGGGGCGATCGTCGGATGCACGGCGTCGGCAGCTCTGCGCCTGCGTACGATACCGCCGATCGGCGCCGCCTGTTCAGGGTCGCCTCTGTCGGCCGTTGCTGCAACCATAAGTTTAGCGTACGTCAACGAGCATCCAGAGTTACGGAAGAGTCTGCACGCGATGACCGGCTACTTGAGGGTACGGCTACGTGGCATCGGATTGGACGTTATCGAATCTCCAGCTCCGATCGTTTCATTCAAGTGGGGTAACAGTACCGACATGCAGGCGCTACAGCGCCGTGCATTTGATCGAGGCCTCTATATTCATTACTCGACATACATCGGTGCAGGCCCCGAAGGAATGATTCGGTGCGCCGTGTTCCGGGATCACTCGCGCGCGGATGTTGATGCGCTCGTTGACGCCCTTACCTGATTGCGCCGATGGAAATGTCGGTCTGCCGCGCGTGAGTACGAGCATTCGTTTTGAGGGTGAGTGAGGGATCTGGGGCCGGACCCTAAGCGGACACGTAGGTCGAGTGGCGCACCCGTGGAGCGCGCCACTCGAAATTGCCTAGTTCTGGTTCGGGCTGGCGTCCCGTCAGGATTTGATGAATTCGAGAAGGTCGGGGTTGAGGACGTCCGCGTGGGTAGTCAGCATGCCGTGCGGGAAGCCAGAGTATGTCTTCAGCACACCCTTCGCGAGCAGGTCGATCGCGCGGGGCACCGAACTGGCGAACGGGACGATCTGGTCGTCTTCGCCATGCATGACCAGTACCGGCACAGCGATCTTCTTCAGATCTTCAGTGTAGTCCTCCAGCCAGGAGGATACGGTCTCGTAGTGGGCCTGGGCGCTGCCGGCCATGCCCTGGCGCCACCAGTTCGCGATCACCGCCTCAGACGGCTTGGCGCCCGGACGGTTAAATCCATAGAACGGACCCTCCGGGACTGCCCGGTAAAACTCCGACCGGTTGCCAAGCACACCTGACCTAACCGCGTCGAACCACTCCCGCGGCTGACCTGCAGGGTTCGCGTCGGTTTTCACCATGTTCGGCGTCAACGAGGCCACCAGCACCGCCTTGGCGACCCTCTCCTGGTGGCGAGCGACGTAGCGGGCCACCTCGCCGCCG
>Ga0105240_10008986_pt1 | contig 14201 bp, 5 predicted proteins | sample KBSC54metaG_FD_80426 | JGI IMG/M metagenome (GOLD analysis project Ga0105240, IMG submission 80426) | Corn rhizosphere microbial communities from Kellogg Biological Station, Michigan, USA - KBS C5-4 metaG | ecosystem: Host-associated > Plants > Roots > Rhizosphere > Soil | place: Michigan, USA... | reverse complement strand
GGCGAGTGGCATGGGTCGTGGTACATGTAGCGGACCCCGGTGACGCCGTCGAGCTTCATTCCCTTTTCGAGCAGGTATTCGTGGATGTCGAGCAGCCGGCAGCCGGGGAAGATCTTGTCGAATTCATATTTCTGCAGCTGGTCCATGCAGGTGCCGCACGACACGATCACGGTCTTGATGTCGAGATAGTTGAGCGTGTTGGCGACGCGATGGAACAGCACGCGGTTGTTCGTCGTGATCTGCAAGCCCTTGTCGGCTTCGCCGGCCGATGTCTGCGGATAGCCGCAGCACAGATAGCCGGGCGGCAGCACGGTCTGCGCCCCCAGGTGATACAGCATTGCCTGCGTCGCGAGGCCGACCTGGCCGAACAGCCGTTCCGATCCGCAGCCCGGGAAGTAGAACACCGCGTCCGAATCCTCGTTGACCTTCTGCGGATCGCGGATAATCGGGACGATCGTGTTGTCCTCGATGTCGAGCAGCGCCCGCGCGGTGCGCTTGGGCAGGCCGCCCGGCATCGGCTTGTTGATCAGGTGGATGACCTGCGCCTTGAGCAGCGGCTTGCCGAGCGTCGGCGGCGGGTGGCGCGTCTGCCGCTGCACGAGACCGAAGCGCTTGCCGAACGCGTGGCCGAGCCGCTGCGCGCGGTAGCCGAAGTCGACGATCGCCTTTTTCGTCAGCTTGATCGTGCTCGGATCGGTGGCATTGAGGAACAGCATCGCCGCGGCCGTCCCCGCGTTGAATTTCTTCTTCCCGCGGCGGCGCAGCAGGTTGCGCATCGCGATCGACACGTCGCCGAAGTCGATGTCGACGGGGCACGGATTCACGCATTTGTGACAGACCGTGCAGTGGTCGCCGACGTCGGAGAACTCGTCCCAGTGCCGCAACGACACGCCGCGCCGCGTCTGCTCTTCGTACAGGAACGCCTCGATCAGCAGCGACGTCGCGAGGATCTTGTTGCGCGGCGAATAGAGCAGGTTGGCCCGCGGCGAGTGCGTCGCGCAGACCGGCTTGCACTTCCCGCAGCGCAGGCAGTCTTTCACCATGTCGGAGATGTCGCCGATCTCCGACTGCTCGAGGATCAGCGACTCCGCGCCCAGCAGGCTGAACGACGGCGTGTACGCGTTGCGCAGGTCGGCGCCCACTCCGTTCTCGCGATGCAGCTTGCCCTTGTTGAAGCGGCCCTCGGGATCCACGCGCTCCTTGTACTGGACGAACGGCGCGATCTCGGCATCGGTCAGGTATTCGAGCTTCGTGATTCCGATCCCGTGCTCGCCGGAGATCACGCCGCCCAGCTGCCGCGCCAGCGCCATGATCCGCGCGACCGCCGCGTTCGCCTGCTGCAGCATCGCGTAGTTGTCCGAGTTCACCGGAATGTTGGTGTGGACGTTGCCGTCGCCGGCGTGCATGTGCAGCGCGACGAACACGCGCCCGCGCAATACGTGGCGATGGATGTCGGCGAGGCGCTTGACGATCGACGAAAACGGAAGGCCCGCGAAGATCGAGTCGAGCGGCGCGCGCAGCTCGTCTTTCCACGACGCGCGAAGCTCGTAAGCCTGAAGCTTGCGGAAGATCGATTCACTCCCCTCTGCCGGGAGAGTCAGCGCTGAATACCATTGCTGCCATCGTTGCCGCACTTCGCCGATCAGCTGCTGCGCCTCATGCACCTTGTCCGCGAGCAATTCGGGCGATGCCTGATGGCCTTCATCCGGGCTCTGCGCGGTGCGCACCGCTTCGTCGTCGGACAGGAACGCGAGGAGCGCGTCGGCCAGCTCGATCTTGTTCGACAATGACAGCTCGATGTTGATCCGCTCGATGCCGTCGGTGTAGTCGCCCAGACGCTCGAGCGGGATCACGACGTCTTCGTTGATCTTGAAGGCGTTGGTGTGCCGGGCGATCGCCGCGGTGCGCGCGCGATCGAGCCAGAATTTCTTTCGCGCTTCGGGAGACACTGCGATGAAGCCTTCGGCGCCGCGGGCGTTGCAGATCCGGACGACTTCGGATGCCGCCCGGGCGACTGCATTGTCATCGTCGCCGACGATGTCGCCGATCAGCACCATCTTCGGCAGCCCGTGCCGCTTCGCCTTCGTCGCGTAGCCGACCGCCTTCACATACCGGTGATCCAGATGCTCGAGACCGGCGAGGATCGCGCCGCCCGGCCGCTGGTCGAGGTAATTCTTGATCTCGACGATCGCCGGCACCGAGTCGCGGACCTGGCCGAAGAACTCCAGGCACACCGTGCGGATGTGCTTCGGCATCCGGTGCAGGACGAAGCGCGCCGACGTGACGATGCCGTCGCAGCCTTCCTTCTGCACGCCGGGGAGGCCGGCCAGAAACTTGTCGGTGACGTCCTTGCCGAGGCCGACGGTGCGAAACGTGCTGCCGGGAATGGCCAGGATCTCGCGCTTCTTCAGGCCGCTCAATCCGCCCTTGCCGTTCTGCGTGTAATACGCGAGCTCGAATGTCGCGACTTCCGCATCGTGGATCTTGCCGCGGTTGTGATCGGTGCGCGTGACCTCGAGCCATTCGGCGTCGGGCGTCACCATCCGCCACGACAGCAGGTTGTCGACCGCAGTGCCCCACAGCACCGCTTTCTTGCCGCCGGCGTTGACCGCGACGTTGCCGCCGATGCACGATGCGTCGGCCGACGTGGGATCGACCGCGAACACGAGGCCTGCGTCCTCGGCCGCATCCATCACGCGGCGTGTGACGACGCCGGCACCGCAGTCGATCGTCGCCACCGTTTCCGTCCCGCTGCCGATCGCCACCTGCTCGACTGCCGACAGCCGCTCCAGCTTCTCGGTGTTGATCACCGCCGACAGTTGCGACAGCGGGATCGCGCCGCCGGTATAGCCCGTGCCGCCGCCGCGCGGAATGATCGTCAGCCCCAGCTCGATGCAGCCCTTGACGAGCCCGGCGATCTCTTCCTCGGTATCCGGATGGAGGACGACGAACGGATACTCGACGCGCCAGTCGGTCGCGTCGGTGACGTGCGATACGCGGGCCAGGCCGTCGAAGGCGACGTTGTCGCGGCGCGTGTGGCGCGACAGCACGCGCATCGCCTTGTCGCGCAGCAAGCCGGTGCGCACGAAGAAATCCTCGAAGCGCTTGACCGCGGCGTGGGCCGCGTCGATCAGTTGCCCGACGTTGGCGTCGCGTTCTTCGCGCACGGCATCGGCCGTCGCGCCCGGGGCCGCACCGGCGCGGGCGGTGCGCCGCTTCTCGATCTCGCGCAGCCGGTGCTTCAGCGCGTCGATCAGCGCCTTGCGCCGGACGGGATTGGCGAGCAAATCGTCCTGCAGATACGGGTTGCGCTCGACGACCCAGATGTCGCCGAGCACTTCGAACAGCATCCGTGCCGAGCGGCCGGTCACGCGCTCGTCCCGCAGCAGCTCGAGGGTTCGCCAGCTTTCCTCGCCAAGCAGGCGGATCACGATTTCGCGATCGGAAAACGACGTGTAGTTGTAGGGAATTTCGCGCAGGCGCGACATGGAGAAACCGCTGGTCAGCGAACGGAGAGTTTATCCTATTGCACCGCAACAACGGGTCTCGAACGAATAACGGACGGGCACTTCCGATGCGGAACTGCAGTCTCGTTGCCCACGTTTCCAGCCCATCGCGAGCGGCTTCGCGCCAGCCGCTACAATGCGCGTCATGATTCTTTTCGTCAGTGTGAACGCGCACGGTCGCCTGGCCCCATGAGCGCGCCGGGCCGCTCCCAAGCGCTCATAGGTCCGAAGCGCGTAGCGCGGAGGGTAGTCCAATGAGCGCAGCAGGCTCCAATCCCGATATCGAATCCGCGCGGGCAGCCGTAGCACAGCGCCCCCAGGATGCGGGCGCGCACTATGCGCTCGCGCTGGCCTACGATCGCGCGCGCGAAACCGATGCGGCGATCGAAAGCCTGCGCGCCGCATTGCAGATCACGCCCGGATTTGCCCAGGCCCACAACCTGCTCGGCATCCTGCTTGCCGGTCGCGGCGATGTCGAAGCGGCGATCGAGAGCTTCCGGCGCGCGATCGCGACACGGCCCGGTTACGCTCGTGCGTACAACAACCTGGGCAACAGCCTGCGCACACTCGGACGCATCGCGGAGGCGGAGCGCGCGATCGCCGAAGCGGTCCGCCTGCAACCCGACTACCAGCTTGCGCAGCACAACCTGGGCGCGATCCGCCAGGCGCTCGGCTTGAGCGACGAAGCGGTCGTCGCGCTGAACGAATCGCTGCGCCTCAACCCGAAATTCCAGCCCAGCTGGAGCGCATTGGCTGCCGCGGAACGCCAGCGCGGCCGTTTCGACGAGAGCATCGCCGCGTACCGGAACGCGATCGGCCTCGATCCGGTGCAGAGCGCGGCGGACCGTATCGGCCTCGCGCAGACATTGGCCGAGTGCGGTTTCCACGACGAGTCACGGCGCACGTACGCGGAGGCGCAGCGCCGGCATCCGGACAGCATTCCAGCCGCGCTCGGCTTCAATCTCGGACTGCCGCTGTTCTACGCGGATTCGGTTGCGATCGATCGCGCACGCGCGCAATTCGCCGCGGGCCTCAATGCGCTCGAGCGCGAATTCGAGCGGTTGCATGCCGGCGTGGATGCCTATTCGATGCTCGAATCGTGGCGCTGGACGAATTTCGCGCTCGCGTACCAGGGCCGCGACGATCGCGAACTGCAGCAGCGCTACGCGCGGCTGGTGGCGCGGGCGATCGATGAGAAGGCGCCGGTATTGCGGCAGCCTTTTTCGATCGTGCACGAGGAGGGCGCGCGGATCCGCATCGGATTCGCATCGGCGTTCTTTGTCGACGGCACCGTCGGCCACTATTTCCTGCGCTGGATAACCGAGCTCGACCGCTTCGGGTTCGAGGTTTTCGTCTATCACCTGGCGTCGTACACCGACGCGCTGACCCAGCAGATCGCGTCGCGCGCCGACTGGTTCCGGCACACGCAGGGCGTTGCCGCGACCATCGCGGCGCTGGCGCGCGCGATCCGCAACGACACGCTCGACGTGCTGGTATATCCGGAGCTCGGCATGGACGAGCGATGCATGGTGCTCGCCGCGATGCGCCTGGCGCCGCTGCAGTGCGCAGGCTGGGGCCATCCGGTCACGACGGGTCACGAGACCGTCGACGTTTTCTTCAGCGCCGGCGCGATGGAGCCCGACGATGCGGAAGCGCATTACAGCGAGCAGCTGGTGCGCCTGCCGGGTATCGGGACATCGTATCCGCGGCCGGGCTTCGAGCGCGATCCGGCAGACCGCAGCGCGGTTCGCGAACGGATCGACGTCCCGCTCGATGCCCCCGTATTCATTTGCTCGCAGGCGCTCTTCAAGATCCTGCCCGACGACGACCTGCTGCTCGCGCGCGTTCTCGAAGCGGTTCCGGGGAGCATGCTGGTCCTGTTCGCGGATCGCCACGCCGAGCTGACGGCGCTGGTGTCGAACCGGCTCGAGCAGGCGTTCGCCTCGCGCGGCATCGTCGCGCTCGACCGTGTGCGGGTGCAGGCCCGGATGTCGCGCGCCGACTTTCTTCGCGTCAACGCCGCGTGCGATGCGATGCTCGACACCACGGCGTGGTCCGGCGGCAACAGCACGATCGATGCGCTGGTCGCAGGCCTGCCCGTGGTGACGCTGCCGGGGCAGTTCATGCGCGCGCGGCAATCCGCGGCGATGCTCGCCATTGCCGGCGTGCCCGAGCTGATCGCGCGCGACGTGGACGACTATGTGCGGATAGCGGCGCGGCTGGGCAAAGACCCGGCCTGGCGCGCGGATGTCGCCGCAAAAATTGCGGCCGGCCGCGAAAAATTGTTCGACGATCCCGCGCCGCTCGCCGCATTCGCCGACTTCATCCGCGACGCCCATTCACGTGCGCACGGATCAGCGCCGCCGCCTTCGGGCGGATGACGCTCCCCTGCCGATCGAGCAGCCACAGCCGCATCAGCCCCATCAGGAACGCAACGGTTTCGAGCGCCGCGGTCGCAGGTGTCAGGTCGGCGCGCAACTGCTTGAGCCGCCGCGCGCGGCGATACACCGACGTCAGCGACCCGGCGATCTCGAGCGCCTTCTCGCAATGACCCTGCAGCTCGCCTTCGAACTCGTCCACGTATTCGCACTTGAACGCCATGATCTCGAAGGTCTGCCGGATCTCGGCGCAATTGGCAACCGCATCGACCGTCTCGTTCAGGAACTTCTCGATGCAGGCCAGCGGATCGTTGCGGCCGGCATCGAGCTGCGCCATGTCGGTGCGGTCGATCATCGGCAGCGACACTTCGGCGCGCATCGCATCGAACAGCGCTTTCTTGTTGGCGAAATGCCAGTAAATTGCGCCGCGGGTGACGTTGGCCGCGCTGGCGACATGCTCCAGCGTGGTGCCGGTCATGCCGCGGCGCAGGAACGTCTGTCGCGCGGCCGCGACAATGCGCTGGCGCGTGATCTCGGAATCTTCCTTGGTGCGGCGGGCCATTCTCTTGTCGGCAGTCCGGCATTTACATACAGTCGTGATTGTATATAATTACCGGCTCATTTTCCACTCCGAAAAAGAACTCATGGCAAGAAATTCGCCACTGTCTCGAGCCTCCGGGTCCCGTTTCCCGCTCTCTGCCCGCATTGCGGGTGTTGCGGCCGTGCTGCTGGTTGCGGCCTTTGTCGGCGCATGCGACAAGAAGCCCGAAGCTGCGGCGCAGGGTGCAGGACCGGCCGCGGGCGGCCCGCCGCCGGCGATGCCGGTCACGGTCGTCAAGGTCTCGCCGCAACGCGTGCCCAACGTGATCGAGGCCGTCGGCCAGACCGAAGGCTCGAAGGACATCGAGGTGCGCGCCCGCGTTTCGGGAATCATCGAAAAGACGCTGTACGCGGAGGGCGATCGCGTGAAGACCGGCGCGCCGCTGTTCCAGATCGAGCGCGCCCCGTTCGAGAACGCGCTCGCGCAGGCAAAAGCGACGCTGTCGCAGTCCCAGGCATCGCTGGCGCAGGAGCGCTCGAAGCTCGAGCAGGCGCGGCGCGAGGCGGGCCGGCTGAAGCCGCTGGTCGAGCAGCGCGCGATCAGCCAGAAGGAATATGACGATGCGACGACCGCGTTGAAGAGCGAGGACGCGCTGATCGCCGCAGCCGAAGGGCGGATCCGCGACAGCGAGTCGAAAGTCCGCGATGCCGAGCTCAATCTTTCGTATACGAACGTCACCGCGCCGATCGGCGGCATCACCGGCCGCGCGCTGCGCTCGAACGGCAGCCTCGTCACCGCCGGCAACGACAGCGCATTGCTGACCACCATCTCGCAGCCCGATCCGATATGGGTGCGCTTCTCGGTTGCCGAGAGCGAGTATTCGCAGTTGCGCGCCGCGGGCCGCAAGGCCGAAGTGCGCCTGGTGCTGCAGGACGGCAGCGTGTATCCGGTCACCGGCAAGCTCAATTTCACTTCTTCGTCGGTCGACACGAAACTCGGCACGATCCAGTTGCGCGCCGAGTTCGCCAATCCGTCGCAGGCGTTGCTGCCGGGCCAGTTCGTCCGCGTCCGCCTGTATGCGGGCGAGACCAGCGGCACGCTTGTGCCCCAGGTCGCCGTCGTCCAGAACGACCAGGGCCGCTTCGTCTGGGTGGCCGGCGCCGACGGCAAGGCGGTGCTGAAGCCGATCGAGGGTTCGAGCTGGATCGGCCGCGACTGGCTGATCACCAAAGGCGTCGCGGTCGGCGACCAGGTCATCATCGATAATCTCTTGAAGCTGCGATCGGGCGCGCCGGTGGCGCCGAAGGCTGCGGCACAGCCCGCTGCGGCTGCGACATCGACTCCCGGCGCCGCCCCGGCCGCAACGGGCGCTGCGCCCGCGGCCACTCCTGCAACACCGGCCGCTGCGCCGCCGCCCGCCGAGGCGAAAGCCGCGGCGCCGGCAGCCCCGGGCCCGCAGGGCGGCGAGATCAAGTCCGGATCGCCTGCCGCCTCCAAAGCAAACTGAGCGAACCGAGCGCACAAGCATGTCCAAGTTTTTCATCGAACGTCCGATCTTTGCGAGCGTGCTCGCGATCATCATCGTGATCGCCGGCCTCGTCGCCGCGAAGATCCTCCCCATCGCCCAGTACCCCGAGATCGCGCCGCCGACGGTGACGGTCACCGCTTCGTATCCGGGCGCCAGCGCGGAAACGCTCGCCAAGGTCGTCGCCGCACCGATCGAGGAACAGCTCTCCGGCGTCGAGCGGATGCTGTACTTCAACTCGAGCTCCGCATCGAACGGCACGGTGTCGATCACCGTCACGTTCGAGACCGGCACCGACATCGACAAGGCGGTGTTCAACGTCAACAACCGCGTGCAGCTCGCCGCGCCGCGCTTGCCGCCGGAAGTCCAGCGCAACGGCGTCACCGTGCAGAAGCGGTCGACCGACATCCTGCTCGTCATCGCGCTGTCGTCGCCCGACGGCAAGTTCGACACGCTGTACCTGTCGAACTACGGGACGCTCAACATCGTCGACGACATCAAGCGCGTAGCCGGCGTAGCCGACGTGACCGTGTTCGGCGCGCGCGACTACTCGATGCGGATCTGGCTGAAGCCGGACCGGATGGCGCAGCTCGGCGTCACGCCGACCGACGTCGCCAATGCAGTGCGCGTGCAGAACGCGCAGTACGCGGCCGGCAAGATCGGCGCGGAGCCGGCGCTGCCCGGACAGAGCATCGTCTACACCGTCAATGCGCGCGGACGGCTGATCGATCCCGAGGAATTCGGCAACATCGTGCTGCGCTCGTCGGGACCCGGCGGCGTGCTGCGGATCAAGGACGTCGCGCGGATCGAGCTCGGCGCGCAGAACTACGATGCGTCGAACACGCTCGACGGCAAGACGACGATCGGGATGGCGGTGTTCCTGCAGTCGGGCGCCAATGCGCTCGACGTCGCCGACGCGGTCCGCGCGCGGATGGTCGAGCTGAAGGCCCGCTTCCCGCAGGGCGTCGACTACCTGATCCCGTTCGACACGACGCGCTTCGTCGACGCGTCGATCCACGAGGTCATCATCACCATCTTCATCGCCGCGCTGCTGGTGATGCTGGTGGTGTTCCTGTTCCTGCAGACGGTTCGCGCGACGATCATCCCGATGATCGCGGTGCCGGTGTCCTTGATCGGCACCTTCGCCGGCCTGTGGCTGTTCGGGTTCTCGATCAACACGCTGACCCTGTTCGCGATGGTGCTGGCGATCGGCATCGTCGTCGACGACGCGATCGTCGTGCTCGAGAACGTCGAGCGCCTGATGCGCGAGGACGGGATGAGCTCGCACGATGCGGCGATCGAGGCGATGCGCGAAGTGCAGGGCGCGATCGTCGCGATCGTGCTCGTCCTCTGCGCGGTGTTCGTGCCGGTCGCGTTCCTGGGCGGCATCGCCGGACAGTTGTACAAGCAGTTCGCCGTGACGCTCGCCGTCGCCGTCGTCCTGTCCGGGTTCACTGCGCTGACGCTCACGCCGGCGCTGTGCTCGCTGATGCTGAAGGCGGGCGGCCACGAATCGAAGATCTTCCATCCGTTCAACGTGACCTTCTCCTGGCTGACCAGGCGGTTCCTGGGCGGTGTCGGCTTCGCGCTGCGTCATCGCTTCATCTCACTGCTCGTTTTCGCCGTGGTGATCGGATTGACCGCGCTGTTGTTCAGGGTGATTCCCGGCAGCTTCATTCCCGGCGAGGACCAGGGCTACATCTTCAGCGCGATCCAGCTGCCCGACGGCGCGACGCTGGAGCGCACGGCCAGGACCGGCGCGCAACTGCAGCAGATGGTGCAGCCGATCCCGGCGGTCGAGCACATGTTCGTCGTCGCCGGCTTCGACCTGATCGGAGGCGGCAACAAGACCAACGCCGGCACGAGCTTCATCACGCTGCATCCGTGGGACACGCGGACGATGACGGCGCCGCAGCTTGCCGCGGAGGTCTCGAAGCGGGGCTTCGGATTGTCCGACGGCATCGCGTTCGCGTTCAATCCGCCGCCGATTCGCGGCCTGGGCACCGCCAGCGGCTTCGAAGTCTATGTGCAGGCCCGCACCGACCCGGACACGCGCAAGCTTTCGGTCGTCGTCAACGATTTCATGGCAGCGCTTGGGCAGAATCCGTCGCTGACCGGCATCAACACGTTCTTCCGTCCCAGCGTTCCGCAGCTTTTGGTCGAAGTCGACCGCGAGCGCGCGATCGCGCTCGGCATTCCGGTCTCCGACATTTTCGACGCGCTGCAAAGCACGATGGGCCCGCTGTACGTCAACGACTTCAACAAGTTCGGCCGCACTTATCGCGTCCAGATCCAGGCCGATGCGCCATTTCGCTCGAAGCCGGAAGACCTCGGCAACGTGTTCGTCCGCACCGCCGCCGGCGACATGGTGCCGCTGAAGGCAGTCGTGCAGACGACCAGCGTCGTGGGTCCCGAGCAGCTCGAGCGATTCCAGGGCTTCGTCGCGGCGAAGATCCTCGGCTCCGGCAAGCCCGGCGTCAGCTCCGGCGACGCGATCAAGGCGGTCGAGGACGTCGCGGCGAAAACGCTGCCTGAAGGCTATTCGATTGCCTGGACCGGCCAGGCTTACCAGGAGAAGCGGACCGGCACCGCGTCGCTCTTCGCATTCGGCTTCGCGATACTGATGGTGTACCTGATTCTGGCCGCGCTGTACGAGCGCTGGCGGCTGCCGGCCGCCGTCGTGCTCGCGGTGCCGTTCGCCGTGCTGGGCGCATTGACCTTCGTGTTCTTGCGCGGGATGGAGAACGACATCTATTTCCAGATCGGCCTCGTCGTGCTGATCGGGCTGGCGGCGAAGAACGCGATCCTGATCGTGGAGTTCGCGCAGCAGGCGGTGCTGCTCGAGGGCAAGACGCCGATCGAAGCGGCATTGCAGGCGGCGCGGCTGCGCTTTCGTCCGATCGTGATGACGTCGCTGGCCTTCGTGCTCGGCGTCGTGCCGCTGGTGTTCGCAGGCGGCGCCGGCGCGGCGGCGCGCCGCTCGATGGGGACCGGCGTGTTCGGCGGAATGATCATCGCGACGCTGGTCGCGACGATGTTCATTCCGCTCTTCTTCGCGATCATGTCGCGGAAGGACCAGACAGGGAAGATACGGTCGCAGCCGCAGCCTGCGGCCGGGACGGTGGAAGGAGAAGCATGATGCGGGCGCTGCGCAGAGGACTCGGCGTATTGGCGATTGCAATTGTCGCCGGGTGCACGGTCGGGCCGAAGTACGAGCGTCCCGTTCTCGACCTTCCCCCCGACTATCCCGAGCCGGCCGATGCGATGCGCTCGGGCGCCGCGTTGCGCGCCGATTGGTGGAAGCTTTACAACGACCCCGAGCTCGATACGATCGTGGCCGCCGCGATGGAGCGCAACGCCGACGTGAAGCTGGCGGCGGCGCAGGTCGAGGAAGCGGCCGGCGTGCTGCGCGAAGCGGGCGCCGCGATCTTTCCGGAGATCGACCTCAACGGCAGCTCGAATCGCACCCGCTTCAGCCAGTCGACGGCGATTCCGACGCCGGCAGGTTTTCCGAACGTGCGCAACGATCATCGCGCCGTGCTCACGACGACGTTCGAGCTCGACTTCTGGGGCAAGCTGCGATCGGCTACGGAGGTGGCCCGGGCGCGCCTGCTCGCGACGCAATACGGCCGCGACGTCGTGATGCTGTCGCTGGCCTCGACGACTGCGCAGGCGTATTTTTCGCTGCGCTCGCTCGACGCGCAGATCGCGGTGACGCAGGTGTCGCTGGCGAGCCGCGAGTCGTCGGTGCAGATCGTCAATTCGCGGGTGCAGGCCGGATATTCGTCGGACCTCGACCTGTACCAGGCGAACCTGCTGCGCGCGAACGCGGCGGCGCAACTGCGCGACCTGCAGCGGCAGCGCGCGCTGGTCGAGCACCAGCTGGAGCAGCTTGCGGGAACGCTGGGTCTGCGCGTCGCGGCGAAGAGCGCGCTCGACCTGCCGCTGCCGGCGCTGCCGCCGCCGGGACTGCCGTCGTCGCTGCTCGAGCGCCGTCCCGACGTGATTGTCGCCGAACAGAACCTGATCGCTGCGAACGCGCAGATCGGCGTGGCGAGGGCCGCGCAATTCCCGACCTTCTCGCTGACCGGCTTCCTCGGCGGCGAGAGCGATTCGCTGGTCAACATCCTGAACGCGCCGTCGCGGATCTGGTCGGTGGGCGCCGGCGTGCTGTTTCCGGTGCTCGATGCCGGCAAATATGCGGCGCGCACCGAGCAGGCCGAAGCGCGGCAGAAGCAGGCGGTCGCGAGCTACCAGAAGAGTGTCGAGACCGCATTCAAGGATGTCGCCGATTCGCTGTCGAACATCAGGCAGACGCTGGCCGCCGAGACCGACCTGCGCGCCGCCGCCGAAGCTGCCCAGAATGCCGCGAAGATCGCCCAGGCGCGCTACACCGCAGGCTACTCGGCATATCTGGAAGTGCTCGACGCACAGCGCAACGCGAACGATGCGGAGCTAGCGCTCGTGCGCAACCGGCAACTGCAGCTCTCCTATACCGTCGACTTCATCAAGGCGGTCGGCGGCGGCTGGACGCGCACCGCCGCAACGGCGGCACGGTAAGACGCAGGTCGGGGCCGCGCGCTCCGCTGGCTGCGGCGGGATCAGGCCCGGCGCCCATTGACTGCGCCGGCGTCACGGCTTCGATCCCCATCGCCTGTCCATTGACCTGCGTCAAACACGTCGCGCGTCAGTGGAGTAATCTGATCAACTGCGGAAACGGGCATCACGCGCGTTTTCGCGTCCCGTTTCGTTCAGCATCGTTCACGCAGCGTTGACGCATCGCGCGCCAGGGGAACCAGCGGTGGAAGTCTGCAAGGCGGACATAGCGATCATCGGCGCCGGAGGCGGCGGCTTGCGGGCCGCGATCGCCGCGGCGGAGGCCGATCCCGGGCTGAAGATTGCGCTGATCTCAAAGGTCTACCCGATGCGCAGCCACACGGTGGCGGCCGAAGGCGGGGCAGCGGCGGTCACGCAACCGCACGACAGTCTCGAGCATCATTTCAACGACACTGTCGGCGGCGGCGACTGGCTCTGCGAGCAGGACGTCGTCGAATACTTCGTCGCCCATGCCCACGAGGAAATGGTGCAGATGGAGCACTGGGGCTGCCCGTGGAGCCGCAAGGACGACGGGCACGTCAACGTTCGCGCGTTCGGCGGGATGAAGATCGAGCGCACGTGGTTCGCCGCCGACAAGACCGGCTTCCACATGCTGCATACGCTATTCCAGACGTCGATCAAGTACCCGTCGATCAGGCGCTTCGACGAATACTTCTGCATCGATCTGATGGTCGAGGATGGCCGCTGCCAGGGCGTGCTGGCGATCCAGATCGCGAGCGGCGAGTTCACACTGATCGAGGCGAAGGCGGTGATCATCGCCACCGGCGGCGCGGGCCGCGTCTTCCGCGAGAACACCAACGGCGGCATCGTCACCGGCGACGGGATGGCGCTCGCGTATCGGCACGGGGTGCCGCTGCGCGACATGGAATTCGTCCAGTACCATCCGACCTGCATGCCGCGCACCGGGCTGCTCTTCACCGAGGCGTGCCGCGGCGAAGGCGGATTCCTGCTGAACAAGGACGGCTATCGCTACCTGCAGGACTATGGCCTCGGGCCGCCGGAAGACAAGCCGCGCAACAAGTTCATGGAGCTCGGTCCGCGCGACCGGCTCTCGCAGGCGTTCTGGCACGAGCAGCAAAAGGGCCGGACCGTCGAAGGGCCGTTCGGCTCGGCAGTGCACCTGGACCTGCGCCATCTGGGCGAGGCCTACCTGCGCGAGCGCCTGCCACAGATCTACGAGCTCGCCGAGGAGTTCATGGGCATCGACCCTGCGCATACGCCGATCCCGGTGCTGCCCGCGGTGCATTACACGATGGGCGGCATTCTGGCCGATGGCAAGACCGCGTCGTCGATGCCGGGCCTGTATTCGGTCGGCGAGTGTTCGAGCGTCGGCATTCATGGCGCCAACCGGCTCGGTTCGAATTCGCTGACCGAGCTGTGCGTGTTCGGCAAGGTGGCCGGTGTCGAGGCCGCGAAGTTTGCGCGGACAGTGACCGTGAACGATCCGTCCGCGATTGCGAAGCAGGCCATGGCGGCGCAGGCGCGCGCCTTGCAGATTGTCGTCCAATCCCGCGGCACCGAGCGCATCGCGGTGCTGCGTACCGAAATGGCGAAGAGCATGGAAAGCGGCTGCGGCATCTATCGGATGGGCGACACGATGCAGGCAAACTGCGACAAGATCGACGAGCTCAAGG
>Ga0105240_10008985_pt1 | contig 14203 bp, 11 predicted proteins | sample KBSC54metaG_FD_80426 | JGI IMG/M metagenome (GOLD analysis project Ga0105240, IMG submission 80426) | Corn rhizosphere microbial communities from Kellogg Biological Station, Michigan, USA - KBS C5-4 metaG | ecosystem: Host-associated > Plants > Roots > Rhizosphere > Soil | place: Michigan, USA... | reverse complement strand
GCGTTTCTCGCGGAGAGGTGCCAGAGTGGTCGATTGGGACGGTCTCGAAAACCGTTGTGGGTGCAAGCTCACCGTGGGTTCGAATCCCACCCTCTCCGCCAGACGCTCGTTCTGAGCCGTTCCTCCCAGTCCACCGGGATTGACAAAAACCCCCGAATTTCCGAGCGTTTCGGCGTTATCTGAGCCTCAGCCGTTCGCGTGCATCCACGCCGCGCTGGGGACTGGGATGGGGTATCGAAACCGAAAAATGGGGTATCGTGGGATATGCCGTCGGGAAGCAAAACCGAGCTGACTGATATGCGGGTGAGAGCCGCCAAGCCGGCCGCGAAGCCCTACAAGCTATTCGATGCGCACCAGCTGTATCTCCACGTGTCACCGTCGGGCGGCCGGCACTGGCGATGGAAGTACAAGTACGACGGGAAGGAGAAGCTGCTGTCCTTTGGCGCCTATCCCCTCATCGGCTTGGCAGAGGCACGCGCAAAACGGGACGACGCCAGACGGCTCTTGGCCGACGGTGTTGATCCGGGCGTGGCCAAGAAGGAGCGGATTGAGGCCAACGTCGCAGCCTCACGGCTTACGTTCGAGAAAGTCGCGCGCGAATGGCACGAGATCAACGCTCCTCAATGGGCGAAAATCCACGCGGCCGATGTCTTGCGATGCTTTGAACGAGACATTTTTCCCAAGATCGGCGCGATACCGCTCCGCGATCTTACCCCGCCGAAGATCCTTGAGACGCTGCGCGCGATCGAAGCTCGATCAGCGATCGAGACGGCCAAACGTGCGCGTCAGCGCGTTTCGGCTGTTTTCTCCTATGCGATCGCGAGCGGCCTTACCGCCGATGACCCCGCCGAGAAGGTTGGTGCAGCGCTTAAGCCGCTGCCGCGCAAGGGGCGGCAACCGGCCATCACCGATATCAAGCAGCTTCGTGTCATGCTGAAGGCGGTCGACGACGATCCGGCACGCCCCGTTACCCGTCTCGCACTGCGGCTGATCGCATTTACCGCAGTGAGACCAGGTGAGCTGCGTGGAGCGAGATGGAGCGAATTCGAGGATTTAGAGGGAGAATGCCCGCTCTGGCGCATCCCTGCTGCTCGGATGAAAGGTGATCAGGATCGCAAGGACGAGGATGGCGGAGACCATTTGGTGCCCCTCGCCCCCCAGGCCGTCGCGGTGCTCAGGGCCGTGCGCGATCTCACCGGCTCGGGCGCGCTCGTGTTTCCAAACAGCCGGCATGTCAGCAAACCGATGAGCGAGAACGCACTTGGATATTTGCTCAATCGCGCAGGTTACCATGGGCGGCACGTGCCTCACGGCTTCCGCGCCGCATTTTCGACGATCATGAACGAGTGGGCACAGCGGGAAGGCCGGCCTGACGATCGCGCCGTCATCGACCTTATGTTGGCCCATATTCCGCGCAACAAGATCGAAGGCGCGTATAATCGCGCAGCCTATATGGAACGGCGGCGCGAACTGGCTGAGGTTTGGGCGGACATGATCTCCCTCGGACAGGCGGACCCTGCAGCGGTCGCTCAGTTGAAACGTCGGGCAAATTTCCAGCATCGCGACGTCGCCACAACTGGCCGTGCAACGCCCCACCTTTACGTGGTGAAATAGATCGGCCGCACAGCAAGGACCGCTCAGGATCAGCCGGAGGCTGACACGAACCAGCGGCCCAAAGGATTGCGCTGTCGCGACCGCACTTGCGCGACCAATCGCTGCACCCGCGCGCGGTGCGAAGCGTTATGCATCCTCCATTTCGTTGAAGAAATTGCCTCGCCGAAAAGCACCCTCGCGATCTTTTGCTGGTCGGCGCCGTCCGTGAGCGCATCGGCGACCCGCAACTCCGAAATCCATCGCTTGCGTCGCTCAATCAACCTGGCCGGCGGTGGGAGGATGCGACCCGTCCTCGCAAGCGCAGCCAAACGCTCGAGCGAACGTAGAGGACCCTTCAAGCCCGCCAGGCCATGAAGTAAATAGGTGAGGGATGCGGGGCATCCGATGAGGGTGCCGACCATCACATCGATCCGAATGAAGTGGCTGCCGTCGCAGAGCAGAAGATGTTCGATCTCGTCGTGCGTGATCGATATGGTCACCATGCCGGACAAAAGGCGAAGGTCGATACGATCGCCCGACGGAGCAAAGGGATCGGAGACATGAGCCTTGAGGACATCAGGACTCACGCGGGCGCTCCACATCGGTCGCGCGTCGGGAACGGACAGGTGCGGGTGTTCGTAACTCTCCAGGCCAAATTCCTGACATGGCGGCGAAGCTTGACCGCCAGCAAAGGAGAAGAAGGCCGATTTGTAGCTCGTCGATCGCCTCAACCATTCCCAGGCAAATGCGGCCGCGTCGGCTTCGAGGAGCGATGCATATTGCTTTTCATGGGTCCAATTGGCGGCGAACCGCGATGGCTTTGGCTCAAGCGGTGAGGCCATGGCACGGGCTGCAATATGCTGACGTGGTTCGCCGGCCGGCAGGTCTCAAGCTCGCCGTTATGTAGGGCAGGGAAGCGCAAAAAAGGCCGACTGCCGGATCAGCCGGCGTGGCCGTTATGGAACGCGCCCTTGAATCATCCGAATTGGATGTAATTCGGCTTAGTCGAGATTTACACCTTCGGGGCTTGAACGCCGCATCGCACCCCAAATCCAGATACCGTGTGCACGGCTTGATAAATCGTCTGTCGGGGAAGCACGGCAACATGAAGCGATTATAAAGCGATTATATTTGAACAAAATTGCGGTTTATGGCTGTCTTGTCCTGATGTGGGGCATGTCCCCGCTCAATTTGGCAACTCGCTGCGACGTGGTGTGTGAGAGCCCTCCGTCGAGCTTCAACAGGGAGCAGGTCTTGGCCCGTTTCTCGACAAATCGGGTTATTGAACCTGAATTGAAGTATGTTGGCTCTCGCTTCCGCCCACGATTTGACCGCTTTGATTGAGCATTCGGATACCTTCGACGCGCTGAAGGAGGCGCTCGGCGCCGCTGCGAACGAAATGGGCTTCCAGTTCTACGCTCTCATGCGGCATCCGCGGTCCATCGATACGAAAGTGTCGCCGATCCGGATCCACAACTACCCGTACGAATGGCAAGAGATTTACGATCGACGTCGGCTTGGTCTGTGTGATCCCATTCATCGCGCGAGCCAGCATGTCGCGGACGGCTTTCGCTGGCGCGACGCACGCAAGGTCGTTCCTTTCCGCGACGACGACGAAAGAATGATTGAAGAGGCGCGAGTGCACGGCATTGATGATGGCATCACTGTCGCCGTAAACGTGCCCGGCGAAGCACCAGGATCCGTGACCTTCGCGACACTGGTTGGACGCCCATTCCCGGATCAGATGCTGCTCTACGCCCTCTCGATTGGTGCATTGGCGTATCAGCGGGCTCGGATCATCGCCGGGATCGCGCGTCCGCCGCGGAAGCGGCTGGTGACCAATCGCCATGCCGAGGTTCTCAAGTGGATGGGCTGCAACAAGACGGACAGTGAAACCGGCAGTATCCTCAAAATCTCGGCGGCCACGGTTACGAGGCATGTTCGCGATATCTTCGAGCGATTCGACGTCGACAAGCGCACGGCACTGCCGCTCCGCGCCGTCTACGAAGGGATCCTCTGCTTCGAGGATTTTTTCGGCTGACCATACTCAGTTCTGAGAATATCCGCGATCGCTCCATCCATGGTTGCCTCTCGTCTCCACGCGAAAGGAGGAGACGACCATGTTGCTGTCAGTGGATGGGGCCAACCGGATTGCCGAGCGGGTAGCGCTTCGCTCTATGTTCTTGGCCCGCAAGAGGGTCTTCGTAGATCTGCTCAAATGGGACGTTCCGGTCCTCGCCGGGCGTTTCGAGATCGACCAGTTCGACGACGGAGAGGCTCGCTACATCATCCTTCTCGATGCGGCCGGGAGCCATCTCGCATCGGTGAGACTGCTGCCGACCACCCGTCCTGGTATTCTCTCCGAACTCTATCCCGAGCTTGCCGACGAGCCGCTTCCTGAAGGCGGTGATGCTTTCGAGATCACGCGCTTCTGTCTCTCGCCGGATTGTACGGCGATCGAGCGCCGCGCAATCCGCAATCAGCTGGTCACCGCGATCGCGCGCTACGCGCTTGCAAATGGTATCCGCACCTACACGGGCGTCGCCGACATGGCGTGGCTCAGACAGATACTCGGTTTCGGCTGGGATTGCCGACTGATCGGCGAGCCGAAGGCGGTCGGCCATTCGCTGCTCGGCGCGCTCAGGATCAACATCGACGTCCACACGCTGTCGAGGCTCTCGGCGGCCGGCGTTTACGCCGAGCCGGTCAACGACCTTGCCGCCAGCGCCGCCTGAGGAGAACACGCCATGAATGCCATCGTCGACCATTGCAGCATGGACCGGGCTCGCGCCTCGGCCATGGCCTTTTTGCTCGAGACCGAGGGCTTTTGCGTCGCCCGGCAGATAGCCAGCCCCGACGTTATCGCCCGGATCAATGCAGACCTCGACGCGGACTTCCATGCCACACCCTTTGGGACGGGTGACTTTTACGGCTATCGCACGAAGCGCTTCGGACGATTGCTGGCCCGCTCGCCCGCGGTCGCCGGACTGGTTCTCGCACCCGCGATCCTGGCGCTGGTCCAGCGGGTGCTTGGCCCCTGGTGCGATACCGTGCAACTCAATGTCGCGCAGGCGATCGAAATACACCCAGGCGCCATACCCCAATATCCCCACCGTGATCAGGATTTGTGGCCGGACGCCGCCGGCAGCCACGAATATCTGATAAACGTCATGTGGCCGCTGACCTCCTTCACCGCCGAAAATGGAGCGACGACGATCTGGCCTGACAGCCACGGCCAGAATGCCATGCACCCGACGCCAGCGCGCGGCCCTGTCGCGGCAACATCAGAGCCTGGCGACGCCGTCATCTTCCTGGGCTCCACTCTTCACGGCGCTGGCGCAAATTCCACTGACCTTCCCAGGCGGGGGATCGTTATCGGCTACAGTCTGGGCTGGCTGAAGCCCTACGAAAATCCCTGGCTTGCCTACCCACCCGAAGTCGCGAAGCGCTTTTCGCCGGATTTGGCCGGGCTCGTCGGCTACCGGCAGCATCGTCCGAACCTGGGTAATTTCGAGGGTCAGTGCCCGTCCGTGCTTTTGCGTGACCGGATCGATGAGCATCTGGGTGCGATCGATGCATTGCGCCCGGAGCAGGTCGAGGCGCTTTCCGCCTATGTCGAGCGACAATTCTACGATCCGGCTACGGCGATGGTCGTGCCCGCGCACGATCAATGAGCCCGAGCGGCACCATGGTGCGCGTCTATGCGGAGCTCAGGCGCCGCATCATGGAGGGTGACCTCAGGCCGGGGGACAGGCTCGATCCGACGAAACTTGGGAAGGAGATGCTCGCGAGCATGACTCCGATCCGGGACGCACTGCACCAGCTGAAGGGCGAGGGCCTGGTCGAGAGCTGGAAGCATGAGGGCTTCTGGATCGCGGATCTCGGCGAGACGGCTATCCGCGATCGCTACCTCTGGTGCCGCGATATCGCGCGGCTTTGCCTGCTGGCGGCAAAGACCCGCTTTGCCTCGGTCGCACCTTCGACGGCGGGAGCAAATTACCCGGAAGCGGTCACGGACTTGCTGCTGCGGATAGCCGGTCTTTCGCTCAACCAGGAGCATGGCCGCGCCATGGCGAGTCTGTGTGACCGAAGCTACCTGATCCGGACGCTGGAACCGAAATTTCTGGCAGAGCCCGCAGGCGATCTGCGCCGGATAGAGGCCCACATCGATGCTCGTGATTGGGACGAGAGCCTCTCGGCGTACGAGGCATTTCACGAGCACCGCATGGACATCATCCCTCAGCTTGCGGCGGCCTGTCGCTCGCGAGCAAGCATGGCGCAATAATAATCGTAAAATAAAATCAGAATAAAATTCCTATATGTTCTGTCAGTCTTATCCTGATTGTCGCGATTCGATTGTGAGTCGCATTCAAGGAGAACGATGATGAACAAGGAACTGGACTTCGACGTCGAGGAACTCGGCGTCGCGACCGCCGAGACCCGCGGTTCGCCGATCAAGTCGGGTGAGCCGCAGGGCGGTCAGCCCCTCGCCGGCATTTCCGACGCCGACTGATCGGGGAGCGGTGTGCGGGCGAAGGCCTGCGCACCGCGATCGTCCTATGGGCTATCGCTTCGCGCCCGACCAATTTGCCGTCGCGATCGACGATCGCGCCGTAGCGTTGGACGTCGCCGCAGATCGCTATCGGCTGCTCGGACCTCCGGCCGCTTCCGCCTTGGTGGCACTCGAACGGGGCGAGACGCATCCGGCCTTCGCGCGTCTCGTGGCCATGGGCATATTGTCGCACGGCAGCAATGAACCAGGACCGCTTCTGCCACCGGTGCACGCCAGCGCTATCGAGCGCCCACCAGCTATGGTTGCCACGGATCTACACTTCCCATCGGTCGGCTTGGCCGTGTGTCGCGCTATAGTCTCGCTTCGTGTCCGAGGACTGCGCTTCGCGCTCGCCGCGGCAAGACGTCGGGCCGTCGCGACGGCTATCGATCCGGATCGTCTTATTCCGCTGTCGCAGGTCTATGGGCGCCTTCGGTCGATGCTGCCGCTCCACGACATCTGTCTGCCGGATTCGCTCGCGCTCCACGCGCTTCTCTGTCGGCGCGGCCTCGCATCGACATTGGTGATCGGGGTCCGTCTCGATCCCTTCATGGCCCATTGCTGGCTCCAGGCAGGCGGCATCGTACTGAACGACACATGCGATCACGTCTCGCCGTATCGGCCGATCCTGCATCTATGAGGCCAAAATTCCTCTGGATCTCCGTTCGCGAGCAAGACCGCTTGGATGCCGTCACCGCGAAGGTGCATGCCATTCTCCCGGAACGAAAGAATATCGGACACGACGTCATATTCCTGTCTCCCGGTGCACCGTGGATCGACTGTCCCGCGATCGAAGGGGGGATCGTGGGCAGGCTCTACACCCGTGACGGTCGGCATCGCGTGACCGGAATCTCATCGGTGGAACAGCTCACGATCATGAGCACCGAGGGCGCGTCGCTGATCGGGCAGCGCAGCGGCGCTTATGTCGCGTTCTGGCGGGCAGCGGGGGAGGGAGGCGCGATCGCACTGCGCGATCCTTCAGCCTGTCTGCCCGGCTATCATGTGATCGAGGATGATTTCGCTGCGGTCGCATCCGATATCGACTGCCTGGTTGAGGCGGGCTTGCTGGAACTGACACCGGAACCCGCCGGCGTCGCCCAATATCTCGCCTATCCCGCGACGCCGAGCGGCTTGACAAGCCTTGCTGGCGTCGGCGAGTTGCGGCCGGGCGCGTCGACCGGCTTGGCGAGACAAGGATCCGACAGCTTCGTCTGGCGTCCTGAGTGTTTTCCCCCGAAGGGCCGCGCCGACCCCTCGACGCTTGCGGGCGCGGTCGACGCGGTCCTGGCAGGCTTGTGCGCCCAATGGTCTGCTCCGGCGATCGAATTGTCCGGCGGATTGGACAGCTCCATCGTCGCGGCCGCTTGCCCCGAAGGGGCCGGGGCGGTGGCCCTCCACATGGTACCCGAAGCCCCCGATGCCGATGAGCGGCGCTATGCGCGATTGGTCACGGATCGTTTCGGAATGCCGCTCCACGAAGTTCCCATCGCTTATGACGACGTCAGCCTGCTCCTGCCGCCCGCGCGACTCACCGCCCGGCCGACCAACGTCGCCGTCTATCGGACTATGGACCACAAGCTCCGCGCAGCCCGGATCGCTACCGACGCCGACATTGTGCTCAGCGGCGCCGGCGGAGACAGCGTCTTCGGCACACTGAATTCGACCGGGCTCGTGATTGACGCCTGGCGAGACGGCGGGATCGCGCTTGCGCGATCCACGATCATCAAGTTGGCTGAGGTGGCCGAGGTCAGCCGCTGGAACGTGGCCCGCCACCTAACAAGCCGCCTTGCGCGGGCCGCCGCGTCGAGCTGGACCTGGCCCAGCGACTATAGCCTGCTCGGACCGGCGGGGCGGGCAGCGCCTGTTCCGGATGCCAGGCTCGTCGCTGGCCTGTCGCCTGGGCGCCGTGCCTATGTCGCATCGCTGCTTCGGATGCAGACCATCCTCGACGCGCACGACCGGGTAGGAGCCGATGACATGCAGTTCCCGCTCATGGCCCAGCCAGTGCTGGAAGCCTGCCTCGCAGTCCCAGCATGGCAATGGATCGAGGATGGTCGCGATCGTGGCGTCGCCAGACGTGCCTATGCGAGTCGCTTGCCGGCCGCGATCATCGATCGTCGTGGCAAAGGACGGTACGATACCCTGCAGATCCGGGCTTACGAACGGGCGCGGGCCGCCATTCGCGAGCCTCTGCTCAACGGCTGGCTTGCGGACAACGGCCTGATCGATCGGGCAGCGGTCGCAAAGGAGATGGATCGGCCGGTCACTGCGATCAGTTCGCTCTACGATCGAGTCATGCGGTTATGGGACGCGGAGAGCTGGTGCCAGATGATCCTCGGTCGCCAGCGCGTATCCGGGCCGGGCTGAAAAGCTTCGCCACCGGGCATATTGTTCGGCCTTGGCGGGATCGGCATCCTCGACGCCCTGAAGCCAGAACCGGAACCAGTCCAGATTGCGCTCATAGACGGTCAATTTGTGTCTCGGCTCCCATTTCACGTGGGTCTCGTTCGGGAAGGCGAACATCTCCGCCGGCGTCGACGAGGCGGCTAGCCTCGAGAAGAACTCCATCGTGATCCGCATCTCGCTTTCGGGGATCTGGATCAGGAGGGGCGCCTTGATCGCATCGACATGACCGACGAACGTATGATCTTTCCACCCCGTCGCGTCGGTATCGGGATCGCCCAGTCCGTAAAAGCTTTTCAGTTCGTCGCGAACATCCAGCCCCGGTAGGCGGAACGCCCAGTAATAATAAGGCTCGATCTGGCCGCTGGAGATCGCGGCGGCGCGCAGCAACCGGGTTCGCTCGGCGATCGTGAGCACGATGCCGCTGCCGAAGCTCAGCCCCGCCATCCCGATGCGGGACCGGTCCACGAGCCCCTGTTGATCGAGCTTGTCGACGATCGACGTGATGGCATCGATCGCGCGAGCCTCCTGGGCCGGCTCGGACCCGGCAAAACCGTCGACCGCATTGATGCACAAAGTCGCGACCCCTGCTTCGGCAAGCGGCGCGAGCGGTAATTCGTCGCCCAGGCCGCCCTTGAGAAAGCCGGCGCAGCGATAGTAATTCATCACAAGAGGATAGCCGCGCTGCGGCTTGGCGGAGAGCGGCAGGAACAGTTGGCCGCTCGCCGTCCGGCCGTCGGCGGTTGTCCAGATGATCGTCCGCGCTGGCCAGGCACGGGCGCGCAATGGTCCGTTCGGGTCGAACAGCGCGCGCTCCGTTCCTGTCGAGATATCAATCGACACGAGTCGGGGCGGCTCGCTGGCGCCCGCGGCCACGCATACCGCTACTCGCGCGGTGAGCCCGCAGGCGGGGTCTTCCATCTGGTTTCCGCTGTCGAGAAGGCCCTCACCGCCGGCCAACCGCTTCCACCTGGCCGTGCTCGGGGTCCAGATCGACAAGGTTTCGCGCAGCGCGATGTCGCGCGTCGTTACGAGGACGTCCCTGCCGTCCATCATAGGGGTTGCAGCGATGATGGCGTCGGCGGCGCAGGCTCCGGATCGGCAGACATGCTCCACGCCGTCCGACCCTGTGGCGCGCAGTTGGGCCTGTTTGGCTCTTCGTTCGATGGTCACCCGGATCGCTGGTGCCGGCGCGGCTGGCTCGATCGATGCGCCATCGCCCGGCTCGAGCGTCAGGGTCTTGGTCCGAAGCGGCTCACCGGACAGCAATGGCAGGCGATGAAACCATCCCGGTCCGAAGCGCAATGTGGCGGGATGGCCATCGGCGACGCCGTTCAGGGCGAGAGGAGAGGTGACGTCGACTTTGCCGTTGATCAGGACACCCTGATCGCGATCCGTTCGCTCGGCGCGCGCAACTTCATCGCGCGTTGCGCCGATCTCGTAGCGGAGCGATCGGCGATCGTTGCTCAGGGCCAACGATCGCACGTCGGCGGGATCATGGCTCAACTGCCGGGGCGCACCACCATCGACCGAGATGCGCCAGAACTGCGTTTCGCCATCGAACTCCGCGCGAACGAAGAAGGCCTGGGACGACGGTGCCCAGACGGGCAGCTGATCCAGCACGATCCCGGAGTCTATCTCCGGTCCGCCACCATCGGCGACCATGCGCGCCGGCGCACTGCCATCGACGGGAGCGACATACCATTTCAGGTGGATCTGGTTGTCGCCGATCGAAGGCTGTGCCGTCCGAAACGCCACCAGCTTTCCGTCCGGAGAGGTCGCCAGGCTCGATATGTCGGTGACTTCGACCAGATCCTGCGGCGACACGGAGGGTGTCGCCGCACCGTTCAGGATCGCCGCCGCGGCCAGTCCGGCGATCACCACTGGATCGTCAGATCGACGGAGAGCTGCCTCCCGATCGCAGAGGCGGCACTCGGATCATAGCCGAAGGTGATGCCGGGCAGGACGTAGGCGGCGTAGGGAGGCCTGCGGTTGGTGAGGTTGGTGGCGCTGAGCGCGATCCTCGCGCCCTTGAGCGGTGACGCGTCAGCGAAACGATATCCGACTTGCGCATCAAACGTCGTCCAGGCCGAGACCCGTTCTGAAGGGACGACGAGCGTGTTCCGATAGGGTCCAGTATAGTTCACGAAAGCATCGGTGCTGAATCCGGCCTTCGCCCAGCCGAGATGACCCCGGAAGCGCAAGCGCATCGGGTTGAGGATGGTGTCTGCGACATCCGAGGCGGGGCTAGAGCTGGTCACCCGCTGGTCGATCGCGATGAACCGCGTGCCGTTCAGATCCGCGACGCCGGTGCCGCCAAACAAAGCGTGCGTGTAGGCCAGAGTGAAGTCGACGCCACGGACTCTCTGGCGGGACAAATTCTGGGTCTCCACGTTGATCAGATAGTTGATGTCGGCCGACGCGACGCCGAACGGATTGACGAAATGCGGGTCCGCATAGGCCTTCGCGATCTGATCTGAGTTCGGCGTCTGGATCAGCGCCCCGAAGATGTTTCGCTGCGTCAGGAACTGGCTCAGATCCTCCAATAGGCTCGCGATGCGGTCGCGATAGGAAATCTGGAAATAGGTCGCGCTGATCGTGAGGCCCGGCACGAACCGCGGCTTGAGATCCACGCCCGCCGTCCAGCTCGTCGCCCGCTCCGGCCGCATATCCGGCGAATAGCCGAGCAGCAGCAATGCGTTGGATATGCCGGTCGGCGACTGCGGGTCGGCCAACGGCAGGGCATAGATCAGGTTGCCGTTCGGATCTCCGGTCTCGGCGAAGCTCGGCGCCCGGAAGGACGTACCCCAGGATCCGCGAACCTTGATATCGGGAATGATCGACCAACTCAGCCCGACCTTCGGGTTGATCGTTCGTCCGACATCGCTGTACCAGTCGCTGCGTCCCGCGACCGAGGCATCGAGCTTGCCGGGGAACCGGCCTGCCGACGCATTCAAGAGAGGGATCGACAGCTCGCCATAGATGGCATTGACCGTCCGGTGGCCCGGCGTGCCGGGTTGCTGGATCAGATCGTAGACGTCGGGCGAGGCCTCGTTATCATTGGTGCTGTATCCGGCGGTGAACGTGTCTCGCCGATGCTCCGCCCCGAGCGCCAGCCGGACGGTGCCCGCCGGCACATCGAACAACGATCCGTCGATACGAAGCGCACTCGACCAGACGGAAGCCGTGTCGAAATCGCGATAAGTCGACCGAATGAAGTCGAGGGTTGCGGGATTGTTGCCACTCCCGTCGCCAAAAAGGTTGAGCGCCGTCGCCGGATCGGTATCGGCGAGCGCGATCGCGACACGGGTCGCACTCACGGCATTGGTCTCAATTTCGCGTTCTCGCTGCCGACCGTAGCTGGTGTTCAGATCGAGCGACCATCCCCGCCAGCTTCCTTTGAAGCCGGCACTCGTGGTGAAGGCATCGAGATGACCGCCGAGCTGATTATGTCCGATCTGGCTCGCGAAGTCGTAGTCGACCGAGACGGGCTCACCCGTTCCGATGGGATCGACGTAGAACGGGTTGGTCGTCGGCACCGTATAGGGCTCGAGCGAAAGCGGAGCTTTGTTCGTGTCAAAGGAGCGGTGGGTGTAGAGGCCGCGCGCATAGAAACTGAGATTGTCGGTCAGCTTTTGGTCGATCGCGGCATAGACGCTGTGCGTCGTTTGGCGCGGCAGAATGTCGATCGTCTTGCGCTGATCGCTGAGGTTCGTCTGGCCCGGTAAGAGCTCGCGCGCGGTCAGCGACCGACCGTCCTGACCGGCCGGGATCCCGAAAATGGCGTCATTCGCCGCCGTGATGGTTCCCGGGCTCGCATAGGGCTCGCGCAGGTCCGGTCCACCCCATTTCCGGAGATCCTCCGTCCAGAACGATCGGCTGTCGCCCGGCAGTCTGTTCCGGTGATCATATTGATAGGCGAGGAAGAGGCCGCCGCTTCCCCAGCGCTTTCCGAAGGCCTGGCTCGCCTGGATCTGGTGCAGTGCACCGCCCGCGACGCCCTGGTAGAGATGCGTTTCGAAGCCGTCGAAGCGGTTGCGGAACCTGATGTTGACGACGCCTGCAACCGCGTCGGTGCCATAAATGGCTGATGCACCGTCGCTCAAAATTTCTATGCGCTCGATCGCGCTGGTCGGGATCAGGGATATGTCGGTGAACGCGCCCAGCGCGCCGCCGGCGGCGGGGCGATTACCGTCGAAGAGCACTAGGGTGGACTCGGTTCCGAGCCCACGGAGGTCGATGCTGCTCCCGAATGCGCGATTGTCCGCCGTGTGCGGATTGCTGAGATAATTACCCTCGTTGGACCCGCCACCGTAATTCTGCGGCAGCGTCTGAATGTAGTCGGCGACGGTTGCACGACCGCTGGTTTCGATCGCGTTGCGATCAATCACGGTGAGCGGCGCGCCGATGGGTGCCTCTCCATGGATACGTGTCCCGGTGACGACGATGTCGGTATCGCTCGCCGACCCGGGCTGATCAGCGAGCTGGAGGGGAGGGCCCCGGCGCACCACATAGGCCCCGGCAACTATCTCCGCGTGCAGGCCTGTGCCCGACAGAACCTCTGCCAGCGCATGGTCCACGGTCAGGCCGCCCGTTGCGCCGGCGCTCATCTTGCCGGCCACGACGTCGGCCGCCACGATCACCTGCACGCCCGACAATCTCGAAAAGTCCTTCAGCGCCGAGCCCAGATCCTCGCGCGGGATAGAAAATTGCAGCATGGTTGCCGTCGAGCAGCTGGTGCCCGTCAATACCGACAGGCAGGCGGCCGTCGCCATCAAAGCGGCCTTCGTCTTCCAGAACATTTTGCCCCCTTTCGCTCCCCGATCATGCGGTGGTGGGGCGATTGACGGAGCATTTCGGGGAGACCCCCCGGGAATTATAAAATGACGATCAGCGCCGAGATCAGCGTGCTGAGAGAATGTAAGCGCTGCCGACGCGGCTGACCGTCAGATCAAGCGCGACGCCGAGCTGCTCGGCAAGCGCAGCTGTGTCGCTGACATCGAAGCGTCCTTCGACGCGTAGGGCGCCGAGCCCGGGAGTGGCGAAGCGGATCGGGACAGCGGCGTGGAGGTTCGCCTCGGCGACGATGTTCGCGACCGGCGTCGGATCGACATCGTGCGGGCCCTCGATTGAAATGTCGGTTGTCGGCACGCTGGTCAGCACTTGCTTGCCGGCGGTGATGTTCAGGCGCTGGCCGCGTGTCATCAGGACCGGTCGGATCGACGGCGTGTCGGACTTGGCGGCCACCTCGATCGCGCCCTGGTAGAGCGTGACGGTGACACCATCTGTGCGCAATACCACCTCGAAGCGGGTTCCGATCGCGGTCACCTCGCGGTCGGCTGCGCTGACCACGAACGGATGGGCCTTATCATGCGCCACGTCGAAGCGGGCCGTACCATGTTCGACGAGCACGGCGCGGACCGGACCTGAATAGTCGGCGCGCACTGCACTGCCGGGATCGAGATCGATCAACGTGCCGTCGGCAAGCTTGATATGGCGAGCGGTCTGGGCAGCCGCATACTCGACTGCTGCGCCCGATCGCCTGGACGGGCCGAATTCCTTTTCGAAGATGATCGCGCCGCCGCTCGCCGCTACAAGCGCAGCGAGGCTGGCGAAGGCGTAAGCCGGCCGGAATCTGGAGGCGGGCGCGGTTTG
>Ga0105240_10008984_pt1 | contig 14204 bp, 17 predicted proteins | sample KBSC54metaG_FD_80426 | JGI IMG/M metagenome (GOLD analysis project Ga0105240, IMG submission 80426) | Corn rhizosphere microbial communities from Kellogg Biological Station, Michigan, USA - KBS C5-4 metaG | ecosystem: Host-associated > Plants > Roots > Rhizosphere > Soil | place: Michigan, USA... | reverse complement strand
ACCGATCCGTCAGTGACCGCCTGGCGGACGCGCACCCCGGCCCCGGGCCCGGCGGAGCAGGCGGCCCCGGCGCGGCCCGCAGAGCCACGGAGACGGCCCGGCAGGACCGGCCCGGGTCAGAACTCTTCAGTCCCGGCCGGCAGCGTCCCCAGCTCCGCCACGCGCTCCCCGCAGCTCAGGCAGTAGAGCGCTTCCGGGTCGAGAGCGCCGTACCCGCAGCACTCGCACGGTTCTACCCACCGGGCCAGCGTCCGCAAGATGCGGTCACGCTCCGCCGGGGATCTCCCCTCGTGTAGCAGATCGTTCGGGTGGCTACCCCAAACCTGGCGCTCTCGTGGGTGGGTGCACTTCACGGCGCATCCTTCCGCATCGCGTGCGCGGCCGGAGTGGTGGCCGTGCGCATCATCGGGCCCGGTCCGATTTAAGAGCGGACCGGGGCGGGCCGCATCCGGAACGGCCCCGTATCTTTCGCGTCGGTCGGAGGCGCCCCTCCGGCCCGTGCCCGCATCATCTGAAGCGGGCCGGGTCATCATCGGATGCGCCACCACGTCACATGTAGGGCGGCCGGGCGTTGTAACAGTCCGGGCAGAAATACACGTCGGTTTCTGGCACGTATCTTTCGTTCTGGTGGATGCATACGGTCGGATTCACATATCCGGAGGGCTGAGTCCGTCCAGTCGGAAGCTCCAGAATGTGAACCCGGGTGAATTGCTGAGTCTTCGCGAGTCCCTGGAAATATTCGAAATGATCGGCACAAACATATGCGTCACCGCACGGTTTATCTTCGACATAAACACTGATTCGCGCTACGGATGGCGGATAAGTCTGGTCCGCTCCCCGCCTGTTTTCCTCCCGGCATTGTTCGCACGGCCGATACTGCGGGAACTCCGGATACCGGTTCACGGCTCGGGGCATCGAGCGGACCGGCGGCCGGGACCTGGCCGGGGTGGTCGGAACGTCCGGCCGGGGCCGGGACGGGACAGGAACGGCGGGGCGGCCCCGGGAGGCGAACCCCCGGAGCAGGTCCGCAAAGCTGGTTCCCGTCACCGGGGTGACCGGGGCGGCCGGGGTCGGCCGGCGGGCCGTCTGCGGTGCCTGCCGGGGCGTAGGCCGGGGTGCCCGGGGAGGCTTGGGGAGAGTCCTCCGGGCCGGGGCCGTTCGGGGCGCCGGGGGATCGTCAGAGGCCTGGAATCGCCAGGGGTGACCCGGTGGGAACGGGCGTCCGCGTTGAGGCACAGAGGCCTGCTGATCGTCCGGTCCGGTGGTCGGCCGGTCGGCCGGGACCCGGCGCATGGTCCGGCATCCGGCGCACCGCACGGAGCTGCCACCCTTGGCCCGGGTTCCCTGGCCCTGGTGACCGCATGCATTACAAGGAGACAGAGCGAAGATCGGAAGCATGGTCAGCAGTGTGGCATTTTCCCGCATGCTACGCACGTAAAAACAGTCTTTGCGCACGTTCCGGGTACTGCATGCATGCGTTCCGCCGTGTGCATGCACGTCAGCTGAATTCAAAAAAAGAACTGTTCCGCCATGGAAACCACGGCGGAACAGTCTTCTGTACTTCCCCGGCTACTCCCCTACAGCGCGCGGCCGGTTCCGCTGCCAAGCCACCAGCTCCGCCGGATCGTAGAGGTTCGCGGAACCCTCCTTTCGGACCGGGGCCGGGAACTCAGGGTCCCGGGTGGAGGCCTTCCGCACGACTGCCAGGGAGACGGAGACCACCCCATCGGCCACGGCCTGAGTGAGCGAGATCCCCGCGAGCTCCGGCGGCTCCACGAGATCGGGAACCAGCCGGAGCCCCCCGCGTCCTAGGACGCTCGGGGTCTCTTCTCCCTGGGAAACGGGCCCCTGAGACGCCTGAGACGTTGGGACACGATCCCCGCCCCCGAACTTCCCGGCGCCCCCGGCGGCCCACTCACTGGCCTCCCGCTCGCTCGGGAACAGGACTTGCGTCGGAGTGGCCACCCCGGCGATGCAGACCTGTACCCGGCCCGCGTGGCGACTGGCCCGGGGCATCGGCTGAATCTCCGGAACCAACATGTTCCAAGCATTCCGGGTGTACCTGGCGAGAATTCGGACCGCGAAATTCTCCCGAGCCTCCGGCCCCCCGAGCGTCCGGGCGGTCATCATCTGCGCCACGGCCAGGACGTTCATTCTCACGGCCCGGCCCATGAACAGCACTTCCCCGAGCGCGGTCACGGCCGGGGAGGTTTTCGGGTCCTCCTTGCCCCGGGCCGATTCCCAATACCTCTGGAGCCGGGAAATCGTGGCGTTCATTTCCTCGGCCACGATGATGATTCGGGGGAGTTCCGCCGTAGCCTCATCCCCTCCGTCATCCACCAGGACGTTGCGCCGTTCGCCTTCCGTGGCAGCCCACACGAGAGCATCGTGGATTTCCTCGGTGGAGCGGCAATAGGTGACGTTCTCCAGACCCCGGGCCCACCGGTGAGAATGCCGCTTCGCGTCCAGCACGATCATGTGCGCGCCGTTGTGCATAAGCTGGGAGGCGATCACCCGGATAATCACGGACTTCCCGCCACCGGATGACGCGCTCACCAGAACGTGAGGCGCCTCCGCATCCAGGTCAATTGATACGGGCTTGCCCCCGGTGGTCAGTCCGACGATGGGAGCGGACTCCGGGGCCGCCTCAATCAGGTGCAGCGCGTCGGACCACTTGACGCGCTCCGGCGGTTGCGGGGCGATCCGTACCGAGACGTAGGGCTGATTCCCCGCCACACGCCAGACCACGACCGTATCCGGGAGTCCCAGCTTCTCCCGGATGATGCGCACGATCTCCGCTTTCATCGGCCCGCCGGAGAATCCCTCCGGCAGCTCCATCCGGATCTCTGCCTCATCGTTGGTCGAGTAGTCCACCGGGACGTTGAGGTACGTCTCAGGGCGCGTGTTCGGGGTGATCCCGAGCGGCGTCAAGGCGGCGGACGCGGCGAGCGCGAGGTGTAGCGGCCTCACCCACTGGCGGTAGTGCGTGCGGCCCTGGACGGCCCGGCGGGTACGGCGCGCACCTTCCGCCACGGCGCCGGCCGCAACGACCCCGGCCGTGGCCTCCGTGGCGCCGGGGTGGGTGAGGTACCCGACGGTGCCCCCGGCGGAGGTGGCCAGGATGGACAGGCGGACGGCGGCCCGCCTGGCGTGCGAGTGGTGGGCCCACTTCGACGCCCGGCCGGACGGGTGGGTAATCCTCGTGGCCCGGCGGAACGCGGTGGCGTCCGTCTTCGGCTCCCCGAGCGGCTGCCCGGTGACGAACCGGATGACGTGCTTACCGGTAATCTCTCCCATGATCTCTGTCTCCCTAGACGGCTTCAGAGGTTGAGCCCGGCCGGACAGTTGTGATGTCCGGCCGGGCGTTGGTTTTCAGGTCTGATCTGCGCTGATCCTCAGGGGACTGCCTTCCCCACTACGCCGTGGCGCTAGCCGTCTCCGGCCTCCGCAGCTCGATCACTTCGGTGTCTGCCTCCCGGGCCCGGACCCGCTGGCGGACGGTGCGAACGTACGCCTCCGTGGTCTCCACGCCGACGTGGGACAGGATCTCGACCAGCTCCCGGGGCGTCTTCGGCCCGTCGGGGACTATGGCGTCCGCGCGCTCGATCGCGGCCTGAATGGTGAGGCTCTGCCACTCCGGGGGGCGGGCCAGGATCAGACGCGCAACGGCGTTCTCCAGCGCGACCGCACTCGGGTTCGGCTCCGTGCGCTGAGCGGGCACGGCTCCCGGCTCCGGCGCGTCCTCCTGCTCCGGCGCGGCGGCCGGGGCGGTCGGCTCGGGAGCGTCCTGGACCGGCGCGGCGGCCGGGTAGATGTCCATCACGGTGACCGGAACGGAGTCCACCCGGGATGCGGTGATCAGCCAAACCCGGTGCGCGGTCCGGGCCGGGTGGAGCAGCCAGGCGTACCGGCCGAACGCGGGCAGAGCCGGAGCGACCCGGCCGAACGCCCGGAGCGCTTCCCGGTGGGTGAACCGTTGCTCGATCTCGAACAGGGCGCCGGCCACGACCGGCGGAGAGGAGAACATCACCTGTCCGGGCAGGCTGTAGTGCAGCATCGTGGCGTGCCGGTAGTTGAGCCAGGCAGACACGCCGATCAGCGCCAGCATGAGGAATCGGGGCCCGGCGCCGGAGTCCTGACTCCGGGCGTAGCGCTGTGAGAGGTCCGCCAGGACCAGGGCGCCCCCGTCATAGACCGTGGAGACCACGGCCGCCAGGTAGGACGGCATCCCGTATTGGGTGTGAGCCAGGGTGTAGAGGCTCCACCATGAGATAGCCAGAGCCGCCAGGACCACCAGGGGCCAGACAAGCCGGGTGGGTCGGGAGCGGGTCTGAGTGGTGTCAGTGCTGGTCATCAGGGGTCTCCTTCGACTTTTTGATCAGCTTGGAGAACTCGGCGGAGTGCGCACTTTCCAGGGCCCCCAGGGCGATCACGACGTCGGACATCGTGATCCGCTTTCCGACCGCGATGGACTGCTCCAGCGTGAGCCGCCGCACCACCGCGTAAGCGTCCGGGGTCAGATTGGTCGAGGTGTAGCGGGGTTTCGTCATGTTCCGATCGTAGAGAAAATCTGCCATGAGACGAACATAGCGCAACTATGGCACATGCGCTACGCTCAGGGTAAAGCAGTGCCCGCAGACGTAAAGGAGACTCCGCACATGACTGACCTCACCCCGTACTACTGGGCCGTGATCTACCGGATCGCCGATCAGCCAGACGGCCCGCTGATCAGTGGCCCGATGCGGGAACCGTCGGCGGAGCACGCGGCCGACCGCATGCGGATGAACCGGAAGGTGACGGCCGTTCTGAACGTGGCCGGGCCGTTCGGCACCCCGGCGGAGACGGAGGCCTATCGGCTCTCGTGGATGCGGGAGCAGCGGGCCACGGCGCAGACCCCGGCTCCGATCGCACGTCAGCGCACCATTGCGGACCTGTTGGACGAGGCCGCGTCCGTGATTCACACGAACGAACTCCGGGACCGGCCCGGTCGGACCCCGGCTCAGAACGCTGCCCTTCCGGAGCCGGTCACCCTGTATGGCGCCATGAACATCGTGATCTGCGGAGACCCGGCCGACACCCGGGGGGACCGGAACGGCGTCAACTCCGCCGATCTGGTCCGGGCGTTCTCCGCATTCCTGAACCAGGGCTCTCCCCTGGAGTGGAGCCAGGCGCCGGAGCGCACGCACGCCGAGATCATGAACGCGCTGCGGGGATGCGCGTCCGCTCTGCGCGATGCTGCGGGCCGGGCAGAGGTTTTCGAGACCAGCGACCCGGCCGACGCCGGAGAGCCGATCGTGAATACGAACACGCCGGTTCACGTCGGAGACGTTCTCCGGCGTCGGGACACGGGCGGCACGTTCGCCGTGGCCGGTTGGGTCGCGGGGAACCGGGGGCTCACGCTCGCTCCTGACGACGGGGGTAAGCCGTTCTATTGGAGTGACTACGGGTTGCCCGACGGTTCGGACACCCCGTTCACCCTGGTTTCCTGCCCGCACCCGGACGCCGGTACTGAGTCCGGGACTGATGACCCGGCCGACTACGCGGACGTGGAAACTGTCCCGGACTTCCCGACCGCATGCGCATCCGTGCACGAGCACGACCCGGCCGACTGCGCGCCGGAGGAACCGGCCCCGGCGGTCACCACGGCCACGGAGACGGCCTCCCGGGGCACCGTGTGGGCGGTCACCGCCGAGACGTTCGGCGAGACGGACACGGACGCGGCCACGGAGTCTCCCGAGACGTTCGTCCGGCTGGACGACATCACCGCCCTGGTGGCCGTGCACCGCGCGGCCGGCGCGTCGGTTGAGATCACCTGGCCGTTCGGCTCGGACGGGACCGGCATCCCGACCTACGTGCACGTGTACGTGGACGGCCGGGGAGTGGTCACGTACCGGCGCGCGAACCCGGGAGAGTCCGACCTCTGATCGGGTCCGGCAGACGACGGAAACGGGGCCGTCGTCTGCCGAATCCGGCCAGCGGAGCCGGTAGCGGAGAGGAAGCGGAAATGATCAACGGCACTCAGGTCACCATCGTGGGCAACGTGGGCCAGGACCCCGAACTCCGGTTCACCCCGGCCGGGGTGGCCGTGGCCACGTTCTCCGTCGCGGTCACCCCGCGCCGGTTCGACAAGGCCACGAACAAGTGGGTGGACGGCCCGGCCACTTGGTACCGGACGAACGCCTGGCGGGCCCTGGGGGAGAACGCGGCGGAGACCCTGACTCGGGGCCAGCGGGTCATCGTGGTGGGCTCCCTGGCGGCCCGGGACTGGACGAACGAGAAGACGGGCGAGAAGGGGACTTCCTGGGAGATCACGGCCGACGCGATCGGGCCGGATCTCACCTGGGCCACGGCCAAGGTGACCCGGGCGAAGCGGGACGGTGCCCCGATGCCGGAGGACCCCTGGGGCCCGGGCAACGGCAACGGCTCCGGGTGGGGCGCCGGGGACGGCTCCGGGTGGGGCAACGGTTCCGACGCTGAGAAGCCGTTCTAACCGACCGTGGGGACCGGCCCGCACGCAACGCGGGTCGATCCCCATGGGCGACTAGCACACGGCCGCCCGGGCGGGCCGGAGCGTCACCTCCGGACCGCCCTAGTCCCCTGGATGAGAGGGAACCGAAGTGGAGTCTTACACGAGACGTGAGCGCGTGCGCCGGGCGTCCCTGGCTGTGATGGCGCTGACGGCGCCCCTGCCGGCGGCCGGGGTCATCGTCGGTGGCTCCGGCCTGCCGTGGGCCCTGGTCCCGGCCACGGCCGGAATCATCACCGTGGCCACGATGCGGGCTCGGCCGGTCCCGGCCCCGATCCCGGCGCCGGTCCAGTACCCGGAGCAGGTGACCGTGCGCGCGCGCGTGGTCCCCGAGCCGGAGCCGGACCTCAACGCTCTGCGGGCCGCTCTCCGGGAGCTGCACTCGGGGCGGGCCGCCTGATGGGTGGCCAGGCGCGGCCGGAGATCGGCCTTTCCGGGGCGGCCCTGTTGGAAACCGGCCTGGCGGCTCTAGAGCGTGGAGACGTTCCGGCGGCCGTCGGTGCGCTCGGAGCAATCGAGGGGAGCGCGTGGTGGGCGATCGTGGACCGGTTCCCCACCCTGCCGGAGTACATCCGGGTGGCGATCGGGAGCGCGTGGACGGGGGAACCACGGTGACCACTCCGCAGAGGTTCCGCGCCACCATCACCGCGCTGATGTCCGCGACCGGTGAGACTCAGGCGCAGCTTGCCTCCGGACTCCGGCTCAGTCAGGGGCAGATCAGCCGTAAGCAGTCCGGCCGGCACGAGTGGAGCCTGTCCGATCTGGACAAGGTGGCCACTCACTACGGGGTCCCGGTGTGGGATCTGGTGGCCGGGCCGGACGTGGCCCTGTCGAAGCTCCCGGCGGCCCGTCGGCGGGAACCCGATATGCGCCCAGGGCATAACCCGGGCCGTGGTCCGCTCCCCGTCCTGTCGGAGGTCCGCCATGTCTAGGCCGATATGGGCGAACCGGGCATGGGAGAGCGCGGTCCTGGCGGCCGGGTCTCAGTGCCAGTGCGCCGGGCAGTGCGGGGACCGGCACGCGGACGCTGACGGCCGGTGCCCGCATATCGGAGGGAGTCTCGGCAACTTCCCGTTGTACGTGCTCGGCTCCGGCGCGGATGCCGTGGTGATGTGCGGGACCTGCTCCACGGCGGTCACGGCCAAGGAAGCCACCAGGGCGAAGCGGAAGCGCCGGGAGCAGGCGCCGGTACCGGACGCCTTGTTCTAGGTCGGGAGGGGAGCTGTGGGAGGCCGTGGAGCCGTATCCGCCGGGGTGGTCAGTCCTCTGACTGCCCCGGCGGACTGCCGCAACCGGACGGATCACCCGTTCGGGGAACATCTACGTATTGAGTTGTGCTCAGGGTTCGGACATGGAAAGATCCCAACCATGCTAGGAACTGTGGACGATATCGCCGAGACGCTCGCCGCGTTCGGCGATGACGAACTCATCCCGCTGCGAGACGTGGGGGACGCCGTTGGACTGAAGCGGGGGATGCAGGACTACGCGGTTAGGCGGTCCATCATCGTTCCGGCCGAGACTCGCGGCCCGAACGGACGTTACCTGGTCACCCGGGATGAGGCACTTCTCATCCTGGCTTCCGCCGTTCTGGCCGTTGCTGTCGGCGCGGCCCTGGTGACCGTGATCAAAACCCTCCGGAACTCCGGCGCCACCGTGACCCCGGCCGGAGTCCTGCTCCCCCTGGACGGGCTCAAGTGACCCTGGCCCCGAGCATCGGCGACTTCCGCACCCTCATCCAGTGGGATGAGGAGACGGCCCGTGCCGTGTGGAAGTGGGGCGGATACCGCCTTCACGCGCGCCGCTACCCGGGGCGTATCCGCACGCTGTTCCTGGTCCTCCTCAGGGGCGTGATCCTGCGCACGGCGGGATGGCCCGTCAGCGCAGCGCCCGACGTTTGGGTGATCGTCCCGACCGTTCCGATTCCGGCGGCCCGCGAGGTGCGGGCCCCGAGCCGTCCCGACTTCCGGGCGGCCGTCCACTGCACCGCTCCCCCGGCCCGCCGGATCACCTCGGACGGCCGCATGACCCCCTAGAAAACGCAGAGGCGCCGGAGACCACTTCCCAGGGTTGGCCCCCCTGAGAACTCCAGCGCCACGCGATCAATCCCTCGTCAGGATTGCTTGCTCTTACCCATGGTAAGGGTGGCAGTCCGGAAAGGACCACCCGCCATGGGTGAGAAGACCATCACGTCCGGCGACCCGGACGCCTCCCCGCCGGCCGACAACTCCCCGAAGATCCCGAGCGGCGCCCGACGCGAGTCCTGGGTGACGCGCAAGGGGTTCGGTACCGACGGCGTGAGCACGTACAAGCTGGAACAGCGCCCGGCCGTCGGGGACACCCCGGCTCAGTGGGAGTGGACCCTGTTGGTTGAGTCCGCCACCCGGTTCACGGCGGACCGGTACCCGGCGCCGGACCCGGACTTTCCGGAGCGCTCCGAGTCCGCTGCGGAAGTCCAGGGGGCATCCTCCGACGCTGAGGTGTCTTGGCTCGGAACGGACGGGGGGACCGTTACCCGGGTCTATCGGGACGTGCCCACCCCGGACCTGATGAAGGGTAAGCACCTGAAAGACTCCGGCCGCGTGGCCCTTCTCGGCCTGAGCGCCGTTAGCGACGCCAAGATGGGTGAGCTGTTCAAGGCGGCGAACGAGCTTTCGCAGTGCTACGGCCCCACCTCTGAGGTGTTCTACACCGTGACCGGGTGGCATGCCCGAGAGGACGGGACCCCGTTCTTTGTGACCGGCGGCTCTGTGATCGACGCGAACGGGTTCGTCCCGGAGGCCGTGGTCCGGATGGATGACCGGTTGCGCGGGTACGCCCCGGGCTCGGCGCCGGCCGGGGCGGAGCTGGTGGACGCTTTCGAGTGCGTGGCGTCCCTGTTCGGGGAAGCGGCCGACGCCCGGATTCTGGTTCCCCAGGTGCTGGCCCGGCTCCGTGCGATGTTCGGGGTCTACCGGAGCTTGACCGACGCCTCCGCCGATTCGGGGACCGTGCCCACGGTGTGGGTGTCCGGGAACTCCGGCAATGGGAAGTCCGGCGCTCAGGCCGCTACCGCGAACGTGTTCGCCCCGGGTCTGCGGCACAACTCCCTGCCGTTCAAGGGCGGGAGCCCGAACAACGGCGGAGTGTCGATCTCCGCCATGGAGGACTTGACGTTCCGCGCCCGTGATCTGGCTCTCGACTGGGACGACTTGGACCCGGCAGAGGGTGAGGAGCAGCGGGCTCAGTGGCAGTCCCGGCTGATCCGGCGCATGGCTGATCAGAAGTCCCGGACGATGGCGCAGCGCAACGGCGAAGCGCGCGCGTCCAAGCCTGCCCGGTGTGCTGCCATCGGCAACGGGGAGCCGCTGGACGCTGAGCAGTCGGCGGAGAACCGGGCCGTGAACATCCTGGTGGGTCCGGGAGACGTGCGCGTGTCCACCCTCGCAGCCATGACCGGCCACGCTGATCGGGTTATCCGTAGCGGACTCGGAGGCGGGATCGTGCGGGAGCTGGCCGGGGATCTGGCCGGGTACCGGACGCACCTGGCGGCGGCCCGTACAGCGCTGCGGCCCTTGTTCTGCGGTCGTGATGATGCTCCGGGCCCGGTGAACCGGGGCGCGGACGCTATGGCAGAGCTGGCGGCGGCCGGGTACATCGCGCTTCTGGTCATGGTCAAGCACGGCATGTCTAACCGGGACGCGCGGAACCACTGGAAGGCCATTAAGGCGGCCCTGTTGGAAACGTGGCGCGGGCACCTGGCGGTCATCGGCTCTGGCTCCCGGTCCTCCCGGGCTCTGGAGTTGATCGTGGAGGGGATCGCTTCCGGCTCGGTTGTGATCTCCTCTGCCGAGAAGCCGGGGACGCCTCCGGGGGACGCCCGGTATCACGCGGGATGGAAGATCGACGCTTTCGGGGCGGAACCACGGCGCCCCCTGGCCGGGTACGTGGATGACCGGGGACAGGCTCCGTCTGGGGATCTGTGGATGCTCCCGACCCCCACGACCGGGGCAGTCCAAGACATGGTGAAGCGGTCCGGGGGCACGTTCTCCGGCGGACAGAAGACGCTGGCTCAGTCTCTCGCCAGTGACGGCCAGGCGCGGCGGTCCGGGGAGCGGAACCGGAACGCTACCGTTTTGCGCACTCTCGGCAACGGCATCCGGCCGCGCGTCTGGGAGATCAGCGCCGATGTTCTGGACGGGGAGGCCTCCGGGGGCGCCGCCATCACGAGCGGGGACTTCAGCGCCCCGATCGACATCACCACCCTGGACGGGATCGCGCTGGACGTTCCGGCCGCCATGCGGGGCGCCTCCGAGTCCGGGGATCTGGAGACTCTGGCGGAGCTGGTGGAGGCCTACGCCGGGGACCCCTCGTTCGGGTTCACCGATGAGGCGATTTCCGCCATGGTGGCCCGGGCGTGCGAGGTGGAGCAGGAGGAGACTCCGGCCCGGGTTCCGGCTCTGGCCGGTGCCATGCAGAGCGAGGTGCGCAGCGAAGCACGGACGGACGGCTCGGCCGGGACGGCGCCGGCCGATTCTCCGGCGGCCGTGGCCGCGATCCCGGCGGCCCGGGTTGAGACGGCCCCGGCAGCTCCGGCAGCTCCGGCCGGACGGCGGGGCGGCTCCCGCTCCCGGCGCGGCCCGGCCGACGGCTCCGGCCCGGCCCGCGTTCACTATCGCGCGCCCCTGGCCGTGGCCGATGACGAGGGAACCGTCTACTACCCGGACGGGACCTCGGAGGCGGCCGGGCCGTTCGGCTCCCTGGCGGAGGCCGTGGAGTGGGCGGCCGGGGCGAACCTGGGCACTCACCAGGGGTTCGCGGGAGACAACATGGGTCAGTTGTGGCTCACCCCGGCCGCTGCACTGGCGGCGGGTCTGCCGGTGGCGGAGCCGACGCGAGGTTCGGACGCGGCCCGGGACCATGCGGCTCTGGAGCCGGTGCGCGCGGCCGGGTGGGCGGTCCGTGAGCTGCGGTCCGTGATGACCCTGAGTCGGGAGGCCGGGGCCGGTAAGCGGTGGGTTCGGGTGGCCGTGGCCGGGTGGATTGATGACCGGAACGCCCCGATCGTGGCCGGGGTGGCGGACGGGGACGTGTCCGCGCCGGAGCTGGCCCGGCGGCTCGGGCTCCATGCGCAGCACCTTCCGACGCCGTTCACCGTGTCCAGTGGCGTGACGTTCCATGAGGCTTTGAAGGTGACCCGGACCGGCGGGACCGCGAAGCGGGTCGAGAAGGTCGACGGGCCTCGGGGCGCGGACACCTACGCGCGGCGGGAGGCTCCGGCGTTCGACAACTGTCATGTGGACGGGATTTCGTGGACCCGGAAGCCGACCGCTGAGGAACGGGCGATGCCCTACGCCGTGGCGATCGACGCGAACGGTCAGTTCCTCGGCACCATGTCGAACGTTGAGGTGGGCATCGGTTCGGCCCGCATCATCCGGGAGCCGGTGGAGTTCGACCCGTCCAAGCCGGGTTACTGGCGGGTCGAAGTGCCGGAGCTTGACTGGCGGTTCCCCCAGGTGTCCCCGCTGGCGGGCAAGGGGCCGGTGTGGCTCCCCACTCCGAAGGTGGCGGAGCTGGTGGAGCTGGGCCAGGACGTGAGCCCGGTTGAGGCTCAGATCTATGACGAGCGGAGCCGGTACTTCGACAAGGCGCAGCGCGCTTACCGGGCGGCCCGGGATCTGTGCCACGAGAACATGGATGACCCGGCCTATGCCGCGTTGCTGGCTCAGCTGAAAGTCGAGTACTCCGCCGGGGTGGCCGCGTTCGCTTCGATGGACTACCGGGGCAGTGAGTTCTACTACCCGCACTGGCGTCACCACGTCATCGGGCAGTCGGAGGCGAACCTCTCCCGGAAGCTCCGGCAGATCCACGCGGCGACCGGACACGTCCCGGTGGCGGTCCACCGGGACGCCGTGGTGTATCTCACGGATGACCCGGACCCGGCGGCTCTGGTGGCCGGTACCCGGCTCCGTATCGACCCCTACGCGCTCGGCCAGTTCAAGCACGTTGCCACCTCGGACCCGGCGGACGTGCTGGCTCTGATGGACCGGCGGGGCACTAAGGCGGCCCCGAGTCAGATCGTTGAGACCATCCGGAAGGGGAACCTCTCGTGAACATCCAAGACGCGCTCCGGCAGGCCGCTGAGAAGCGGGGCGGGCTCGGCTCCGTGGCCGATCTCGTGGGGAAGCTGGGAGGCACTAAGGCGGCGGCGGCCGATCTCGGGGTGACTCAGCGGACGGTGCAGCGGTGGGTCAAGGCGGAGCGGGAAGGCGCCACCCGGAACGCCCGGCCCGCGCCGGCCACTAAGGCGGTCCGGCTCCGGGTGGCCGCTCAGAAGGGCATGCGGCGGAACGGTGTGCAGATCAAGGGGAAGGTGGAGGCCGGGCCCGGCCGCCGGTACCTGAATAAGCGGGACCTGAGTAAGGCGAACTCCGGGACCGGGATCACCCTCACCCCGGACCAGACGGCCGCGATTCTCGACCAGCTCAACGCCGGGAACGATGAGGCGGCGGAAGAGTTGCTGAACGAGTACGTGGGAGAGAACTACATGTCCGGCGGAGAGTGGGAGTTCGGCGAGGTGACCACGTTCTCCCTGGACGAACTGTAGGAAACCCGCGCCAGTCAGACCCGGCTGGCACGGTAGAGGACAAGCAAGCGGCGGCCGGAGTCACCCAATCTGACCCCGGCCGCCGCACTCGATCAGATCACAGGGAGAGGACGGACCCATGACGGACCTTTACGACCCGGAGGCCGTGCACGTCGGAGACACGGTGACCGCCACGGAGTCGAAGCAGAAAGGGGAGGTGACCACGGTCTACGGGGACACGGGCGGGTTCGTGGTCGAGTTCGAGGGCGGGAACGAGGTTGAATACCTCGCGCGGGAGATCAGCTTGACCGGGGACTACGGTCACAGCTACCTGGTTCTCGACCACTGCCCGCACAAGTGACCGGGGGGGATCATGACCTACATCCCGCCATCCACTGAAGACGACTTCGACCCGTTCATCATCGGCTACCTGTCGGACCGCTTCGGCGGACAGCGCGGGTACCGCGAGCGCTGGACCCTCACGGGCCGAGACGGGCAGACCGAAGACGTCTACCTGTGGGAGAACGGCGAAGACGTCACGAGCGACGGCACAACCGGTATCGGCGATTCCGTGGCGGACGGACACGCGCACGTCCTGGAGAGCGTGCTCCCCGCCCTGTTCGCGGAGGGTTTCACCCTTACCGGACACGAGGGACCCGTCAGCGATGAGCAGTGGAGCGAGGGTAAGCACTACGAACCGGGCAGCGCCGCACACGTCCACTTCACGGACCCGCGCGTCCGGGAACTGGCGCTCGCCCGCTACCGGCTCAAGACCGGCGGGTCCCGGACTGATTGGGTCATGCTCGGCAAGAATCACCCGGACGCGATGATCTCGGAGGCGAAGGACTGGCTCCGCGCCGCTGTAGCTGCGGGCCTACTCCCGGGACCGGGTGACGAGTCACACTGATACACCCGTCCCGACCTGCTCCACCCGGGATAACGTCACGGCCCGCTCTTACGTCATCCACAGACGTAAGAGCGGGCCGTAGACGTGTTCTGACCCGGGCCGGTCCTGCCGGGCCGTCTCCGTGGCTCTGCGGGCCGCGCCGGGGCCGCCTGCTCCGCCGGGCCCGGGGCCGGGGTGCGCGTCCGCCAGGCGGTCACTGACGGATCGGT
>Ga0105240_10008977_pt1 | contig 14209 bp, 9 predicted proteins | sample KBSC54metaG_FD_80426 | JGI IMG/M metagenome (GOLD analysis project Ga0105240, IMG submission 80426) | Corn rhizosphere microbial communities from Kellogg Biological Station, Michigan, USA - KBS C5-4 metaG | ecosystem: Host-associated > Plants > Roots > Rhizosphere > Soil | place: Michigan, USA... | reverse complement strand
GACCCCACGAGGCTCGTAAACGTTCAATCCCACCGCACCGCCGATCAGCGGTGCCGTCTCACCCACGAGCTTGTCCGCAAAGCCAGCCCAGGACTTCAGCAACCAGGGGCCAAAATGGTCGGCGTCGTACAGCGACGCGGTAATGGGCTTGCCCATCTCGAGGGTATCGAGGATCGCAATTTCCGCTTTATGCTTAATGATCAAGTCTGCGAGCTTCACCAAAATCTCGGCTCGCTTGGTGGCGGGAAGCTGCGACCAGCGCCCGTCCTCAAAGGCCTGCCGTGCGACGCGGACCGCTTCGTCGATATCCTCGGCGCTTCCCGAAGGGATCTGGCACAACACCGTTTCCGTGGCAGGGTTGACGTTGTCGAAGCGTTCCTTGGAGCTCGACGGCCGGTATTTGCCGCTGATGAAGGGCTGAATATCCCACCGAATATTGGCCGCCGCGGATTGCCAGAATGTGGGTTGCAGAACTGAGCTCATTGCTTATGCCCTCGTGTTCGGGCACGTATCTTACTGCGCAACTCACACACTTGCATTTATCCACCCGGTGGTCATGCCGTCGCCCGCGGAGCGTCTGATCCTACCTCGCGCAGACCAGGTGTCTGGCTCGGCGGACGCTCTACGGGCGACACAAAGGATGGTTTGAACAATTTCATAGCTATCGGCCAGTGAACGGGTAACACTTAAGCAGATTGTGACTCCGCAAGACTTCCTGTACGCGGGTATGTGGAAGGCGTGAGACGTGCAAGCGGTTCGCCCCCTCCGCGGTCTCAGCAGCGACGAGTGCATTCACGATTGCCTCCTCCGTCGCATCAATGGTGGCTTCGAAGAGCGCAGTAAGGGCTTCGTTCGGATGGATCTTCACCTCCGATGGCGCAGAAAGTTGCCCTTGATTTTCAGTAATCGAAGCATTGGCGGTCGAAATGGCCAGGAAGAGATCGCCGGACCCCGCGGCTCCAACGCCTCCCAGGCGACCAATGGCCAGCGCAGGACGCTTCGCAACTCGTTTGAGTTGGTGTGGTAGCAAGGGCGCATCGGTGGCGATGACAACGATGATCGACCCATCTATCGGCGGACACCAAGGTGCACACCGGCTTCGCAGTTCGTCGGACAGAATGCCGGGGTCGAGAAAGCGTGGGCGTTCGTCCGCGAGCGCTTGACCCATGGGAATGCCGCCAATCCGCAACTGCCGACGGCTCCCGTAGTTGGACTGGACGAGTACGCCGATCGTGTAGCCGCCATCGCTCTGAGCGAGTCGCCGCGAAGAAGTACCAGTCCCTCCTTTGTATTCGTAGGTCATCATCCCAGTTCCGCCACCGACGTTCCCCTCGGCGATCGATCCAGTGTGCGCCGTGTCTAGCGCGTTGAATACATGTTCGGCGCGGATATGGCCCCCATCGATGTCGTTGAAAAAACCGTCATAGGTTTCCCCCACTATCGGACATGTCCACAGGAATGGCCAATCCTGATGGCGCATCCACTGGATCGCCGAGTCACGGACGACTCCCACGCTATGGGTGTTGGTGATGAGAATCGGCCCCTCACATAGACCACGTTCTTCAAGCCAAGTGAGCCCGGTCATCTCGCCTGCTGCATTCAAGGCGAAGGAGCCGGCGAAACACAGACGCGGATCGCCCTTACCCCGCGGCAGAATTGCCGTGACTCCAGTGCGAACCGGTCCGGTACCTACCCTCAGTGGTCCACTCCCGGACCATAGTGTCGTATACCCAACGTTAACACCGGCTACATCCGTGATTGCATTTAGGGGGCCCGGTTCTCCCGAAAACGCAATTCCGAGATCGCGTGCTCGAGTAGTCAACGCACTCATATGGGTAAGTAATCCTTGAGCAACCTATGACATGGGCCTGGTAATCACGACAGCCGGTAATTTTAGGATACCATGAATGTCTTTCCGCATCGTGTTGACACTAGTCTCCTCAGGTCTTGGGACACCGTCTTGCTGGCAACCCAGAAATGATAGGCCGACCAGAATGCCAGCAAAGATGTGGTCAGCATGGCGTACTTGAGCGAGTCGGTTCCGAATGCAGGTAGAAACATGTCGCTTAAAACGCCTACAACCTGCGGCCCGAGTCCCATACCGACAAGATTCGCGAACAACATTACCAGGGCGAGCGCCGTTGCGCGCATTGCATCTGGGACCAGTCGTTGCAACAGCGCGTAAATCGGGCCCAGAAACAAGCTGAAAACCACAATGAGTGGCGTGAGCGCGAGAAGCGCGTAAAGTCTGTCGGGAAGGAATAGGAATAACGCGAAACACGGCACTAGAGCGACAACGGTAAGAGCGCCAAGACACACTTGTCCCCGCTCGTTCTGCGCGAACCAGCGCGTAGCGATGTAGCCCCCAAGTAGAATGCCGAGTATGCCACCAAGGCTGAAAATAAGGCCCAGCCACAAACCCAACTCCGCAGTACCCATTCCGTGACTGCGAATCATGAATGCAGCATACCAAGGGCCTAGTCCCGAGCCTAGTGTAAAGAGCAGTACGAGGCCGATGGCCAGATGACGTGACGAGCGCTGACCCCACAAGGTGCGAAGGCAGTCCGATACAGTGGGCTGGCCGGATGTTACGTTCAAACGATCTACGCCCTGCCGAGCGAGGAGCACACGCGGCTCCATAATTGTTGCTTTCACTATCAACGCGACAAAGAGCGCCGGAATCCCCATCAAGAAGAACGTGAGGCGCCAGCCGTAGTGCTCATTCAAGCTCCCGCCCAGCACGAAGCTGCCCAATGCGGCAAAGGGACTCGCAAGACAATAGATCGTCATCGCTCGAGTCCGCTCGGTAGCGTCAGGAAAATAATCGCCTACGAGCGAATAAGTTGGCGGCAAGCATCCAGACTCGCCCACTGCCGCTGCGGCCCTTGCGAGCAGCAGCTGAACAAAGTTGGTCACCGCCAGAGACAGCATGACCGTGACACCCCACAGTCCGATGGCCGCCGCTGTGATCGTGACCCGATTACCGCGGTCAGCCCACCGAGCGATTGGTAGGCCAAGTGTCGCATAAAAGAGCCCGAAGGCGATCCCGGTGAGAAAACCAAGCTGCGTGTCGGAGAGGTGCAGATCATCCTTGATGGGCTGCAAGAGAAGCATGATCAAACCGCGATCCATGAAGTTCAGCGTGTAAACGAGCGTCAGAGTCCCAAGGACGTAACGCCTGTAGGCGTTGCTGAACATGCATTACTGGCTGAGTGCTTTCCGAGTCAGCAATTTTCGGGTCGGCAACGCATCGCGGTCAACGATACTGCCTTCTTTCATCACCAGGGAGATGCTCCGGTAATTTGCCGCGCTTTGCAGGGGATCTTTGTCGAGAATCAGGAGATCAGCGATCTTGCCTTTCTCGATCGTGCCCAGGTCTGCGTCGACCTGATATGCACAGGCAATATTGCGCGTCGCCGCCATTAGAGCATCCATGGGCTTCATGCCCTTTTGCTCGACCGCGAGCAGCCAGTTGAAATGACCCTCTCCAAGACACAAGAGGCCTTCTTCCGGTGGAATGTACCTCTTCCAGAGCGCACTGTTGATGACGTCAGAACTAAAGACGCCACCATCCGTCGACAGCAAAATGACGGCTCCTGCCCGGATAAGCGCACGGTCATTGATGTCAGTGATCTCGTATCGCTTGAAGAACCTTACCGTGCGAGCCTGTTCCCGGTACCACGCGAGTGCGGTATTCGTATTTGCAAGCAACGCGCTGGGCACACGCCGCTCGGCAATCAACGATACGGTCTCCTCCGGAATCCCTTGGGAGCCCGGCGTGGTGCTAGCGTGCTGCATTAGGTCCACTCCCGCCTCGACTGCGAGATAGAGTCCCTCGCACGTGGTCGTGTGCGTTTGGACGGTTTTTCCAGCCTTGTGAACCTCGTTTACGATAGCGGCCTGCACTCGTGGAGAGAACAGTATGTACTGCTCCCCATGGTCCGGAGTGTGGCCAGTAACGGCGTACTTCACGAAGTCGATGTCTTTTTGAGCGTGCTCGCGAATTCGCTCTGCAACCTGAGATGGAGACAGGTAGACGAGCTCAGGCCCAACGTCTTCCTGCCATAGAGCATTGATGTGATCGGTGAACTGATCGAATAACAGTTCTCTGGCCTGCGCGAGGAAATCCGCCGAGCAGGGTCCGCCCAGCCCTACGATATTTCCTCCAAGGTATATTCTGGAACCTACGGATTTTCCGGAGTTGATCTCATTGCGAGCCTTAGCCACGTAGAAGCGCGGCCCCCAGGTATCGAAAACAGTTGTAACGCCACTCTTCAAGGTCAATTGAGCCGCTTCGATCGCCAGCTCGTCATATCGGCCCTCGTAGCGAACCAATGTTAACGGCCAGTGATCCAGGACCAAGTGTACATTGGCGTCCATCAGCCCCGGTATGACGTATTTTCCGGCTGCTTGAATGACTTTTGCATTCTTCGGAATATCGGTCGTTCGGTCACCCAGCGCCACGATCCGCTTACCCTGAACGAGAACAACACCGTCGGGGAGCGGCTTACCTCCATTTCCATCAACAATCGTTGCGCCGACAATTGCCGTCGTCGAACCCGACTCAAAAGAGCTTGACAAGCGAAACCCCGAAGCTGCGTGGCTGTATATAGTCAAAGCTAAAGGGAGGAATAGCTCCGAGTCCGCCGGTGAGTACTCCACGCCGGTCTGTTACGTTATTGACGAAAACATTGACCGTCCAGGAATTAAAGTGGGTTCCTGCGCGCAAATCTGCCTTTGAGTAAGCAGGGAGAATTTGCCGAGCAGAAGTCCCCGACAGAAAATAGCTCTCGCGCTGGCCCACGTAGCTCAAGGAGCCTCCCACAAATCCAGTCAGATCGCTTCCGAGGGGAAAGTCCTGTTGTACAGAGAGATTTCCGGAGAAGCGACTCGTGTTGGGAAGCCTGTCGCCAGCATTTCCGGCCGCAGTGCTGTTGGCGGGCAGGGCTTCGGTAAGCTCGGCGTCGTTCCAGGTCGCCCACGCAGCAACGATAAGACCCGTCAGCGGTCTTGATTCAAGCGAGAGCTCGAGGCCTTGACTCTTCGCCCGGCCGGCATTGGCGTCATACCCTTGGAAAGTCTGAGGATTTAGCAAACTCAGTTGGATATCTTTCCAATCGATATAATAAATCGAGGCATCGACGCTGAGCCGGTGTTCAAGAAAATCGCCCTTCAATCCCAGTTCGTAATTCTGTGTCTTGTCAGGGTCGAATTTTCGGGGAACGTCCAACCCGGAATTGGGACCGCCTGGGCGATAGCCCGATGCGAGACGGGCATAGATCATCATGTCAGGTGAGATTTTGAAGCGAGGCGTCACCAAATACGTGAAAGCATTCCCCTTGGTCTGCAATTCCGGAATAACGTACGGCGATGGGGCCCCCAGAGCAAAGATCGGAACGAAGGGGCCGACCTCGGTTTGCACTAACGTCTGCTTGATCTGACTCTCCCGGCCACCAACCTGGACGTCGAACCGATCCGTCAAGCGAAAAGTAAAATCGGTGAATGCAGCATATTCCGCGTAAGTCGTTACGCGCGGGGAGTAGTAGGTGGTGCCGGCCTTAACACCCGTGATGGGGTCTTCAGCTAGGATAGTTTGCGAGTAGGGCGAGTTTTCGTGTGTATAGAAGTAGCCGAGCAGCCACTCGACTTTCCGCCCAAGGGGGGCGGATAGCCGCACTTCCTCACTAAATTTGCGCGTCGAATTAGCGTTGAAAACGGGCGCCCCCGACACCCCGAAGCCGCTGAAGCCAATGGCCGGATAGCCGCCCTGGGTTAAGCCACCTAGCGCATAGGTATAGTCGAATGAATCATGGAACGAGTTGATGTTATAGCCGGTGACCGAAGTCAGGCTCAGGCCACCGCGCTTTTCAGAGAGCGTTGCGCTGTAGGCCTGTACTTTTCTGTCGTATGCGCCAGCTCCCTGCGCGTAGTTTTGCTGCAGCGGCCCGAGGGTCGGCCCGACATATCCGTTAACGGGTAGATCTACGTCATTTGAGCCGTCGCTCTTGGATTCCTGATATAACGCACTGAGCTTGAGCGTAAAGTCTTCCAGTGGCCGCCAGAGTGCGGAAAGCCTGCCGCCATTGATGCGAGCTTCATTGATTCCGTCTACATGCAAAACTGGGTTGTCAATATAGCCAGGGTCTCGGCGGGTGAAAGCGCTGGCGCGGACTGCAAGGGTGTCATTGATCGGCAAGTTCACCGAGCCGCGTACGTTGTATCCGATGTCCGCACCGTTCTGGACTCCGCTCAAACCCGCCTGGATGCGCCCGCCCACACTATCCGTCGAGGGATCGGCAGTCACAAACTTGAGCAGGCCGCCCATGCTGCTCGCACCATAGAGTGTTCCTTGGGGTCCACGTAAAACCTCGACTCGCGCGAGATCGCCCGGATCTATATCTGGAACCACCGTGCCGCCGCCGAGCAGAGTGGTCGAACCGTAGGGCACATCGTCGACGGTGACGCCGACGGTGGGGTTGGTTTGGCCGGTGGTCACCCCTCGAATTGCGAGTATTAGAGACGACGCCGTAGTGGGGGTCAGGCTCAACCCGGGAACGCTAGCGTAATAGTCCTGCAAGAGAAGCTGATTGCTGTTCACGAGCGTGTCGCCACTTATTGCAGTAACTGGAACAGGAACGTCCTGCAGCCGCTCCTCCCGCTTCTGTGCCGTCACAACAACTTCCTCCAGCGCCGCCGGCGGGCCGCTTGAAGTCTCTTTGGGTTGGACCCCTTGAGACCCAGCAGGTGCTTGATCCGCCCGAACCGCGCCAAAAGGGGAGTCGGCGCTTTTTGAACCATCTGATTGCGGCGAGTCCTGCTTCGCCGGCATCCACACCCGTACCGTGCGATCATTCACCAGCTCGTAGCGATACCCCGTACCCTCAAGCAACCGCTCCAGCGCCTCTTGCAGCGAGAGCACGCCAGTGACACTGTGAGTCATGGGCTCCGGAACCCCGCCTGCAGTACGGTGAAGCACTTGGACGCCGGCTTGATGGGACAAATCGTCGAGCGCCTCGGTGAGCGGCTGCGATGCAATGCTAAAGGCGACCGGCTGGGGGCCGGGCTCATTGCCAAAACTGAGTGGGCTGGCCGCGAAGACGGCCAACGCCGCTAGAGTCGTGAACAGACGCATCAATCACCTCCCCCATTTCATTGTTAGCTGCGTGCCGGACGATCCGATATCACCACGCAGTCACATGAAGAGGGGATTGCAACCCAAAACCTATATAACTCTGATGCCGAGGGTGCCGCGACTTGTGGCTTTAAGGGTCTTGGGCTGTATGGGTTTGGGCTGTATGGGTTGGACTATATGGGTTGGACTATATGGGTTGGGCTATACGGGTTGGGCTATATGGGTTGGGCTATACGGGTTGGGCTATACGGGTTGGGCTATATGGGTTGGGCTATATGGGTTGGGCTATATGGGTTGGGCTATATGGGTTGGGCTATATGGGTTGGGCTATATAGGTTTTAGCCTCTTTTCCCCTCTTTAGAGCTGAGTAGGGTTTTTCTGGATCCATGGCGAGCTCTAAACCGACCGTACCGGGTTCGATCAAGACGTTGACTGCCGCTGCTTTCAAGGAGTACGCCGTGGCTCTGCGTCGATACCTCGTACGTCGCGTTCAGCGTCCAGAAGATGCGGACGATCTGGCTCAAGAGGTTTTCGAGCTCTTCCTGCGTAAGCGTGACCACAGCGATACAGTCCGCGATCCGCTTTCTTATTTGTTTCGGATAGCCTTTCATGTTGTCGGCGATGCATTACATAAAGCGAAAAACAGTCCAGTCGAGTTCGATTCAAGATTGCTGGAGACGCCGCGGACGGAGGACTTTGGGTTCGAGGAAAAACTGGCGCTAAAGGATGAGATCGCGAAGACGCTCGCGAAACTGCCGGAGAATCATGTGAAGGCGTTGATGTTAGTGGAGGGCCAAGGGATGTCGCACAAGGAAGCGGCGCAGGCCATGGGTCTTTCGCCCAACAGCATCACGGCTTATGTATCGCAGGCTCGCGCGGCCTTCAAGCTCGCCCTCGATGCCGAACGTCGCAAGTGGATGCGCCGATGAGCACGCAGGACCAGATCGACAAGCTGATAGCCATCCGCGCCGCTGAGTGGTACGAAGCGATCTGCGCGGGCACGGCCGAGACCTCCTCAGATGAGTTTCGCCGCTGGATCAGCGAGTCCCCAAAGCATATCGATGCCTTTATGGTGGTTGCCGGACAAGCAGAGCTGATCCGCGAAGTACTCCAGACGCTGCCGGTCGAAGTCTCGACAGCATCCCGCATCTCGACAGCGCCCTCCCTCTCAACCGCGTCCCGCATCTCAACAGCGCTCTCCATCTCGACAACATCCCGTACCTGGACAACACCCCGCAAGACATCCGCGGAAATCCGTCCCTTGATCCTCCCTGCCCCAGATCGTCAGACGCCGGATGCGCAGTCAGGCATACCGCCAACAAGGACCCGAACACGTTGGAAGCGGCCAGCAGTGTGGGCTAGCCTCGCGGCAGGTATAACGGCAATTGCCATCTCACTGTGGGCTGCTCTACCCCAACGGGACCTCCTGGAAACAGGTAAGGGCGAACAACGCCTGGTGTCGCTCGCCGATGGCTCGGTAGTCAATCTCAACGCAGAGTCGGCGGTAGAAGTTCGTTTGCGCGCCCAAACTCGAGATATCCGACTGCTCCGTGGTGAAGCGATCTTTAAGGTAGCACACGATCGCGCACGACCCTTCCGAGTACACACCGAAACCGCAGTGGTCCGCGCAGTGGGCACAGAGTTCGCTGTCTCCATCCGTCGCGAGGGAACCACAGTAACGGTGCTCGAAGGCAAGGTGGAAGTAGCACCTAACACCCCACCCGCCTCCCAAACGCCTTCCTCAACAACCGTCGCCGGCCCCGGCGGCGAGAAACGAGCCCTAGTGATGGCAGTCGCAGCCGGCCAGCAGGCGCGCGTAGCAAACAGCGGCACAGTACAGTTCGATCCCCGCGCGAACGTCACCTCTTCAGTCGCATGGCTCCAGCGTAAGCTCGTTTTCCGCCAAACACTGTTAGAAGAAATGATCCCCGAAATCAACCGCTATAACGCCGCCATTCAACTGCACATTGACGGAGTCCCTCCAGGGGTCTACCGCTTCAGTGGTACCTTCAATGCAAACGATCCCGCTTCGCTCGCCGAGCTACTGGGCCGGGAGGCAGGACTCGCAGTGGAGCATCGGGGAAACGACATCTACATCAAGGAAAGCCCACCAAAGCCGTAGTACCCGAACGGCGGAACAGCCGCAGCAATTCGAGCACCAAGAACCGGTGTAGTCTTTTGCCTGTTCGCTATGCGGGCATACCGATTTCGCTCGCCGGCGAGCTCGAATCAGTTTAGAGCGCGTGTTCGGGCACAAGATCACCGACAGAGATGTGACACGTCGACCGCGCCGACATGTCGACCGCCCTTAAGGGGCTCAAGCAGCGACGTGCCCTCTCACAATGTCCTGCAACCACTGATGAGTCGCTTCATCGAAGCAGCCTTGATATCGCTTAGCGATATCCAGATGGTACTCAGCCAACCACTCTTTTTCCTCCACGGTCAGCAAAGTTCGGTCTATCAGTCTCGGATCTAAGGGCAAGCTCGACAGCGTCTCGAACTCGAGGAAGCCCTCACATTGCGAGGGAACCGCGACCATGTGACTTTCAACGCGAATCCCGAAGTCACCATTTCGATAGTAAGCCGGCTCATTCGATACGATCATGCCGGCAGCCATGGGCGTCACCATGGGATGGTGGATCTCCCGTCTAATGTGCGGCCCTTCATGGATGTTCATAAAACTTCCCACTCCATGTCCGGTGCCATGTCCATAATCCATCCCGTGTTGCCACAGAAACTGGCGCGCAAACGAGTCGAGATGGGTTGAGTACGTTCCGGTCGGAAATCGTGCTCGCGTCAGCGCAATGAATCCTTTGACGACTAACGTATGGGCCTTTATATGTTCAGGCTCAGGGTCACTCACCGCCACGCAGACCGTGTTGTCAGTGGAGCAACCAAAATACTGGCCCCCTGAATCCATCCAGTAGATCGGATGGTCATTGAGCTTGCGGTTGGAATGCTGGCGGGGCACATAGTGCGCCATTGCGCCACTGGGGCCGCTCGCAGACATGAGCGGCATTGAGATTCCCTTGTAGTCAGCCCTCTCACCGCGCAACTCCGTGAGCTTCTGTGCAGCATCCAACTCCGTTACGACTTCGTTAGGAACCGTGCGGTGTAGCCACGCGAGGAAGCGAATTACCGCTTGCCCATCTATAAAATGCCCTGCTCGCGCACGAGCGATCTCCGTGGGATTCTTCTGCCAGCGGCTGCGAGCCACGACCGGATCGTCTACGACCTTTCCAACGCTCGCTGCTATCGCGGCGAACCGGTGAGGTGTACTCACGAGATCCGCGCTAAGGACCTTCCCGGTCACCCGCTCGTGTAAAAAAGACTCGAAGTGATCGGGTTCGACTAGATTGACGCCCGGCGCGAGTCTCACAGCGAGAGTTGGCTCGAGACGTCTGTGATCAATGAACCAGTGAACCTGACCGGTAGCCTCGACAAGTGCTCGACTGAGCGGGATTGGCACGGTGTGCCAACCACTTGCGCTAACGTTCATGCAGTCGAGCGTGCGGACGTTCAAGAGCCACGCAACATCCTCCGAGTTCGCTAAAAGATGGGCGTGTCTGCCCATACGGGTCAGGTAGTGCTGAAGCTGAATGATCTTCTCTAAGCTCGATACTCCGGAAAACTGCAAGGCATAGTCAAACACAGTAGAGGACGGAGCCGCAGGACGCCCGCAACTCCAAAGCTCATCAATGGGGTTTTGCGTAAGATTGATTACCTGGATGGCATGCTCGGCTGCCCACTGCAATAGATGCTCCATCTCCTTGTATGAGTGAAGACGGCTGTCTATGGCGAGTCTCTCGCCGGCCGTTAAGTGTTGCGCAAGCCAACGCTCCCTGAACGGCTCGCTTGCATCGAGGATTTCAATGCCCAGCCCATCCGTCTCTCTTTGCCCTTGTGCGTAATATCGACCGTCAAGGAAGAGAGCAGCCCGGTCTTGAAGCACGATCCCAACGCCCGTTGATCCGCTGAAACGTGTCGCCCACTGCAGCCTTTGCGCGAACGGCTGTGCAAACTCGCTCAGATACTCATCCGTTGAGGGCACCAGGAAGGCGTGACAACCCAGGGCACGCAGCTTGTCTTGAAGACATTCTAAATTCGTCATATTTGAAACAGTCCCGGGGTCTCGCCGGGCAGACTCAAATGCTGTGCCCGCGCGATATCCGCAGCGGCCGTACGAGCCGCCAGCCAGAAATGCACCCCACACCAGAGAAATCCGGGACTCAATGCAATCAACGCATATCGCAACGAGTCCTTGCCGTAGTCCGATGCCAGGGCATCGCTCAGAATGCCCACCGACAAACCACCCAAACCCATGCCGAGCAGATTTGCAAAAAACAACATAAGGGCCACTGCAGTAGCGCGCATCTCTTCAGGGACCACGGATTGATTGATTGCAAAAAGAGACCCGAAGATGCCCGTATAAAAAGGCGCAGCCAGGACCATCAGCGAGATCGCAAGATAACGGTTCGGTGTCAGATAAATGAGCACATTCATGACACCGAAGATTGCAATCGATACGGCCATCAGCCGCAATTGCCTCGACTCATCGTTAGCCAGGTAGCGGTGAATCAGCTCTCCACCCGCGTAGGTGCCAAAACCGCCCATGACTGCCCAACTCAAGAGTTGATAAGTCCCCAATTCACCGGTGGCAAATCCATGTGTTCGAATAAAGAAGGTCGGCTGCCACTGAAGCACAACCCCATAGATGAAGAAATAAAGAATGGTATGCGCAAACAGAAGATGGCGAAACGTGACGTTGGCTGCCAAGGCGCGTGCAACATCGAGAAAAGGGTGTCGCGAGCCATTTTGATGCGTATCGGTACTCGCCTCCACGCGAGGACGTGCACGAAGGCGCGGCTCATGCAACATGACGCGAGCCAGTATCGCTAAGAGGAGTCCGGGACAGCCGAGAACCAGGAACGTCACGCGCCAACCATAGTACTGATTCAGCCAGCCCGCCCCGAAACCGCCCGCAATCACACTTAGAGGGGAACCGAGGGAGTAGATCGCAAACGCGCGAGCGCGCTCCCGGCGCGGAAAGAAATCGGACAATAAACTCTGCGCCGGCGGGATACAGCCGGCCTCGCCGACGGCCACTCCGGCCCGCACGAGAAACAATCCCAAAAAATTCGTCACAATCCCGCAAGCCATGACAAATACGCTCCATAGCGCGGTCGTCGAGGCAATGATCGATACCCGGTTGCCCCGATCGGCCCGGAGCGCGATAGGAATGCCCATGGATGCATAAAAAGCAGCGAAGGCCATGCCCGAGAGGAATCCCAATTGGCTGTCGCTTAGATGCAGCTCGCTTTTGATGCTCTCTAACACCAAGGCTAAAACCTGACGATCCACGTAGTTGAAGGCCAGAATTGCCATCGTGATTGCCAGCAACGTGCGCTTGCGCTGTGGTGTCATGGCCTCGCAGGCCTGCTCGCCAGGGATTTGCCCAGCTTCGCGCCGATCATCATGCACACAGCGTTGGTATTTCCACTGGTCAGATCCGGCACCTTATGGCGCCCCGAGCGAATCAGCTCGTAGGCTACCGCGCAGCCGGCCGACCCTGCTGCAACGACAATGTAGTCCCACTTCATTCGCGCGGCTTCCGCCCCCCGCTAACAGATCGCACCCCCGTCGATCACCAGCTCCGCACCCGTCATAAAACTGGACGCCGCCGAGCACAAAAATACGGCTCCGCCCGCGATCTCGCACGGCTGCCCGTTTCGATGCAGAGCAGCCATTGTCTTCCAAGTATCGGACAAGGCTTCGGCGGACTTCGCAAAACCCGACTCAACCTGTTGCGCGACAATGGATTCCAACATGGACGTTTCGATCGCGCCCGGGTGCACGCTATTGACGCGGATCGGATAACCCAGAGCACCGAACTCTTTTGCCGCAGACTTCGTAAGAAGTGCCACAGCGCCCTTCGTCGTGCTGTACGCCGCTCCAAAGGGAACTCCACGCAATCCTGCGGTAGAAGAGACGTTAACGACGGTCGAGCCGCCGGGACGCTCCGCCCCGCTCTTGCGTAAAAGCGGCAAACAGGCCCTGAGACCCAGAAAAATGCTCTCCACATTGACGCTCATGAGGCGGCGCCATTGTTCGAGGGTTGTGTTGGCGATACTCTCGGAAAGCGCAATCCCGGCATTATTGATCAAACAATCCAGGCGGCCGAACCGCTGCTCGATGGAGCTGACCACCTCGGTCCATGCCTGCCATTCCGTGACATCGTGACGATACCAAGTGGGGATGCCCAGATCTGGGGGTTCGCTGGTCACGTCCGTTCCAATCACATGCGCGCCGGCCGTCTTCAAAGCGTGGCACATCGCACGGCCGATCCCGCCCCCTGCCCCGGTGACCAACGCGACCGCTCCTGTGAGGTCATGTGTCGACACGTTACTCATTAGCCCTTCCCCTTGGCGCGTATAGTCATCATTCGTGAGCCTCTTCAATCGCCGCGACTGTTGAGGTGGTCATACAATCTTCTTCACCGCGTTGATAATCGCGTCCCGGCTGGGATACATCAGCGCCTCGAGCGTTGGACTGAACGGCACATGCACGTCGGGAGCCGTCAGTCGCTGAATGGGACGCTTGAGAAGATCGAAGCCTTCCTCCGCAACCGTTGCGGATATTTCACCCGCAACGCTGCAGAGCCGATGTGCATTCTCGATTACCACCAGCCGGCCGGTCTTGGCCACCGACTGCATAATTGCCTCCATATCCAGAGGCTTCAGCGTTCGCGGGTCCAACACTTCCACCGACACACCGACCTTAGTAAGCAGCTCGGCAGCCTCCAACGCCGGTCGGATTGCGCCTGCGATGGCCACGAGGGTGACGTCAGTTCCTGTGCGTTTGATCGCCGCCTTGCCCAGGGGCACTAAGAGACTTGAGTCGATCGGGACGTCGCCTTTTGTGGGCCAGAGTTTGGTGTCCTCGAATACCAGCACCGGATCGTCGTCCCGAATGGCTGACTTGAGCATTCCTTTCATGTCGGCGGGGCTCGAGGGGCTGATAATCTTCAAGCCCGGAACATTCATGAACAGCGGATAGGGCCGGTCGGAATGTTGAGCT
>Ga0105240_10008975_pt1 | contig 14211 bp, 19 predicted proteins | sample KBSC54metaG_FD_80426 | JGI IMG/M metagenome (GOLD analysis project Ga0105240, IMG submission 80426) | Corn rhizosphere microbial communities from Kellogg Biological Station, Michigan, USA - KBS C5-4 metaG | ecosystem: Host-associated > Plants > Roots > Rhizosphere > Soil | place: Michigan, USA... | reverse complement strand
TGACAACGGCTGGGCCGCGCTATCCGTCAGAAGACAAGAATTACAATAGCACTATCCCTACTTCGAGTCAATATGATAAATGCTACGTAATAGAAGAAAAATTGCGCTTAATCTGCAGGCAAGCATTCCCACGCTATATTAAATAGACTGGTGAGCATTCCGGTAAGCTCTTGGCTTTTAATAATAATGCCGATGGGTTGGGTTCCGGCCAGGGAAACCATTGCTACACGGTCTCCGACAATCGCCATATCGCCATGGATAGGATAGTTTTTGATATCGACATACTTTGATTCACGCAGCTTATTTTTATCCCCTGCCTCGAGGATGGCGCCACGCTTTGAAGTATAAATAATGCGACTATGCATGCCTGCTTTTACTCTATCGGGGTTTGACTCAGCGGCCGCAATCTCGGGGAAGATAGCGTGCAACTCATCAAGATTACTCATTCCGTAGGTTTCTTGTATCCCGGCCTCCCGGCCTTCTTGGATAAACGTTTTTACCACGGTGCGTATACCTTCGGCGCCATCATAAAGCTTCACAGTTGGAGCATCCTTGGGGGGCGTCTTGAGGTTCTTAAGCTGCGGCAGCAGTTCTTCTAGTTGATGTTTCTGGTCGTGCAATGACTGCTCACGCTTCTCCAGTAGGCGCTGTAAGTTAGCGGGCGCCTCGGCATTAAACAAAGTCTTTTTAGCGTGAGTGGTTTGGCTGACCAAGCCTAAGCTAACCAGCGACTCCAAGATAACGTAGGTGGTAACTCGCTTAATGCCGCTCACATCAGCGATCTGTTGAACCCCAGCCGGCCCCAGCATTAAGTTGGCGAGATAAACACGGGCCTCCTTATTACTGAGGCCCAAGTCTTCAACTTGTTTAATTAAATCTTCATTCATTGGCCTGATTATAGCACGAAATTCTAGTTTTGTAAATAAGAGCTGACAACATAATCATTAAATAAGGGTTAAAAAATTGCCTGTTCGTAAGGTGTTCGGTAGGCTCGAAGTATGGGTAGACAAGAATCATGCTAGCAAAGGTAGCGGCTCCGGCTAGCGTCGGCTTTGATGGGACGCTCGTGGAGGTGGAATGCGACATTACCAACGGCCTCCCCTCCTTTGTAGTGGTCGGGCTGGGCAACAAGGCGGTGGACGAGGCGCGCGACCGGGTACGAAGCGCCATCCGCAACAGCAAGCTCTTGGTGCCGCCGAAACGCATTACTTTGAACTTGGCACCCGCCGATCTGCCCAAAGACGGCACCGCCTACGACGTCAGTATTGCCGTAGCGATTCTGGTGGCTAGCGAGCAAATCGAACCGGTGGCGGATTGCCTGTTTATTGGAGAACTGGCTTTGGATGGTAGCTTGCGCCCGGTACCGGGAGTTCTCTCCTATGCCCAACTGGCGGCGTCTCATGGTATTTCAGCGCTGTTTGTGCCGGCGGAAAATGCCGCTGAAGCCGCATTGATCAGTGGAATTAAGGTGTACGGGGCCAAAACGCTGCTGGAAGTGTATGGTCACTTGATGGGCCTACAGCCCTTAGTGACAGCGAACGTGCCCCGATTGGTGGGAAAGATCCCCGGCGCCAGCCAGGTACCGGATTTTGCCATGGTCTACGGCCAGCCAGAAGCTAAGCGCGCATTGGAGATTGCAGCAGCCGGGGGTCACAACGTGCTACTCTCCGGGCCACCGGGAGCCGGTAAGACAATGTTGTCGCGGGCACTGATCGGGATCCTGCCGCCTCCGACGATAAACGAGATGATCGAGGTCACTAAGCTGCATAGCGTGGCAGGCCGGACGATGGGAAGGATTATGACGCAGCGCCCATTTCGCAGCCCCCACCATACTGCCAGCGATATTGCGTTGATTGGCGGCGGACGCGTACCCCGACCGGGAGAGATCAGCCTCAGCCATCAGGGCGTGCTGTTTCTCGACGAGCTACCGGAGTTCCGGCGAGAGGTGCTAGAAGTGCTGCGCCAACCGTTAGAGGACGGGATCATAACTATCGCCCGTGCCCATGGGGTCGTAACCTACCCGGCTGCTTTCATGCTGGTGGCGGCGCAAAACCCCTGCCCGTGCGGCTATGCTGGCGACCTCACGCGAGCGTGTACTTGTAGCTTGAGTCAGATCACTCGTTACACTCGTAAAGTATCGGGACCGCTGCTGGACCGCATCGATATCGTTATGCAGGTGGGGCGTGTCGATCCCAAATTCCTGCAGCGCCGGACAGCCGAAGAGTCCAGCGCGAAGGTTGCCAAGCGGGTGGCGGCAGCCCGCAACCGGCAGAAGCGACGACTGAGCCGGACGGCACCACTCAATGCTCGGCTTAATAACCAGCAGTTGAATAAGATTGCCAAATTATCCCCCGAAGCCCTCGCTTTCGCCCGGAGTGCCCTACAAGCCCACAACCTGTCGGTGCGGGCTTATATGCGCATGATTAAAGTAGCCCGATCAATAGCCGACCTGGAAGGTTCGGCCACCATCTTGCCTGCTCACGTGGGAGAAGCGCTGCGCTATCGGCCGGCTATTTGATCAGCCCGTAGGCCGCAGACCCCAGGCCGGTGTAGGTAAATAAATACCACAGCACGACCTCAGCCACGACGCAGCTAGTCGCGAGAATGCCGATGCGACGGACGTCGCTCCCTACGTAACTCGATCGAGCTGCGGGAATGCTTGACGCTGCACCCATGGCAAGGACCGGAGCCTGAACCGGCGTCGGAGCCGCTACAGCCGGGGGTGCCTCAGGTGTTGAGGTAGCGGAAGTCGCCGCTACGGCCGCGTTCCCAACTCCTTGCGGCCGCGACGACTGGCGACGATGCACCTTCTTCTTGTGCTTGGCTTTCTTCTTCTTGGCCATATCTCCCCTATACTACCACGTTGCGCGCTGCTCCCGGCAGCGACTATACTGTAACGATATGACGTCGGATTACTTGTGAACAATCTGCTTATCGCCATTACCGCCCTAAGCATCCTCATTGCTGCCTACTGCCTGTGGCGCGTGCTAGTATTGCAACGGCGGTTTACGACCGCCCTTGGCACCACCGACGGTAACTCCTTGGAGAAGGTGCTGGCGAGCCACCTCAAACAGGTCGCCACCGTCGCCAAACACCTCGACAAGCTGGATGATGCCTACAAACGGCTGGCCGCCAGCGGCAGTCTGGCCTCGCAAAAGATCTCGATAGTGCGTTTTAATCCGTTTGGTGACACCGGTGGCGACCAAAGTTTCGTGCTGGCCGTACTAGACTCCCACAACTCCGGTTACGTCCTCACCAGTATCCACGGCCGTGAAGGCACCCGCGTCTACGTAAAACCGATCGATTATAATAAGAGCAAATATCCCCTTTCCGAAGAAGAAAAACAGGCGCTAAACCAAGCTGCTAAACGGGTCCCGTGACCACAAAGGAGTAACTATGGCCAAAACTGACGTATTTAATGTTTCGAGTATCGACACCGTTATCGGTTCGGGCGTGAAGTTAAAGGGTAATGTCAGCAGCGACGGCGACATCGCCATTGACGGAGCGCTGGTTGGCAACATCAAGAGTGGCGGCCACGTTACGATTGGCATTAACGGCCGGATTGCCGGCACCATCCACGCCACCAGCGCTACGATTGCTGGCTATGTGGATGGTAATGTGACGGCTGGCGACTCCGTAAGCATTGGGGAATCCGGGCAGGTCCACGGCGACATCGACACCGGCCGCCTGGAAATTGCCATGGGGGCGACATTCATCGGCACGAGCAAAATGAAGCCGGTAGTAGCCGCCGAAGTCGCCGAACGAACCGAGGTCAGCGGGTAAGCCCACCCATGTACTACTACGTCATCAACCCGGCCGCCGGCAAAGGTAAGATTAATCAGGTGCAGGAAAAACTACGCACGCGCCTGCGTGAACTCGGTATCGACGGTGAGTTCGCCAAAACTACCGGCCCCAAAGACGCCACCAAAATGGTGAAGATGGCCATCGAGAAGGGCTATAACACTGTGGTGGTAGTCGGCGGCGACGGGACGGTTAACGAGGCGGTCAACGGCATTACCAAAGAAAACGTGGCAGTCGGCATCATCCCAATGGGTATCTCCAACTTTCTCGCCCACCGGCTGGGCATTACCGGTTGGCAGCAAGCCTGCGAGGTCCTCGCTGCCCGCCGTATTTCCAGTTTTGGGTTAATTGCCGCCGGCCAAAAATACTTCCTCTCGACTCTTACGCTAGGGTTTGAAACCGACCTCGACAAACAAGTGGAAACCGCCGAAGGCACCAGCCTTACCGGTCGGTTGGGCCAGTTTTGGCAGGGCTGGGGTCACGCTCAAAACTACGAGCCGCTCTCCTGCAAAATCACCATCGACAACAACTTAGAGCTGGAGGCGCCGCTGTTTAGCCTCAGCATTACCAATCAAAAGTTCGACCATCCCCTGGCCGATAATCGCCTCATCGTTACGCTCTTCGATAAGCCATCTCAACGCCAACTAACCAGTTACTTGTGGCGCGTTCTCAAAAAGGATTATATCGAGGATGGTTTTAGCCGGTTTGGGGCCAAGCGCGTTGTAATTGAAACAACGCCGCCGACCGGTTTAATGATCGATGGGCAGGTTAGCAGCCGCACACCAATCGCTATCCGCCTAACCAATCGCCAGATCCGCTTCATTACCGAAAAGCCCGACACGAGCTTTAAGTCGGAGTAATTGAAGTTGACCACCGGTTCCCTATCTGTTAGACTGAGTCCGAAGCTTTTAGGAGGTCGGCAATAGCGCAACCAAAAACCCGTTTGAATCAAGAGATCACCGCACCCCAAGTTCGGCTGGTCGGTCTTGATGGCGAACAGGTTGGAGTGGTTTCTATTGCCGAAGCCTTAGAGCAAGCTGCCGCAGCCGGATCCGATCTGGTGGAAATCGCCCCTGGCGCCAAACCACCAGTCGCTAAGATCCTGGATTGGGGCAAGTACAAATACGAGCAGACCAAGCTCAACCAGAAGAACCGTAAAAGCCAGCGCAACCAAGATCTCAAGCAAGTGCGGGTTGGCCTCAAAATCGGCCAGCACGACCTCGATGTAAAGGTGCGCCACGCTCGCGAGTTCCTTACGACCGGCCACAAAGTGAAGGTAAGCCTGCGCTTCCGCGGCCGCGAAGTTACACACCCCGATCTGGGGCGAAAGGTTTTGGACCGGTTCATGACCGCGGTGGAAGACATTGCCATCCGCGAGCAAGACCCGAGCTTGAGCGGTCGAGAAATGACGATGGTGCTGGCGTTGGACAAGACGCGCAAGCCATCACCCCCTACTGCAACCGATACTGATAAGGAATAACCATGCCGAAGATGAAAACCCATAAAGGAATGGCCAAGCGGATCAAGCTGAGCGCCGGCGGCAAAATGCTGCGCCGCAAAGCTTACCGCAGCCACCTGCTGGCGCACAAGCAGACCAAGACCAAACGCACCTACGTGCAGGAGTTCGAGGTCTCTAAAGGCGATGCCGGGAACATCAAGCGCATGCTGGGGACCTACAAATGAGAGTAAAGCGCGGAGTTACCACCCACGCCCGCCACAAGAAGCTGCGGGCCCAAACCAAGGGTATGAGCCATATGCGCCGCGCCAGTGTACGCTTGGCGCGCCAGGCAGTGCTCAAGGCCCTTTCCTACAGCTACCGCGACCGCCGCAACAAGAAGCGCGATCTGCGCAGCTTGTGGATCATTCGGATTAATGCGGCTCTGACCGAGCACAACATTTCATATAGCCGGTTCATTGCCGCGCTGAAAAAGACCGGCATAGAGCTCGACCGCAAGATGCTGGCCGAATTGGCCGTCCGCCAACCCGCCGCCTTTAAGGCCGTAGTGGAGCGGGCCAAAGCCGCTAAAGGACTTACATAATTGCTCTCTGCTGGAGCGAGGAGGTTACCCCCTCGCTCCAGCTGCTTTAGGACGGCTGCTCGGCCTAAGTTCCGATTACGCGTCCAAGATTGATCGCCTGCTCGACCAGCCGTGAGGCGTAGCCGTACTCGTTGTCGTACCACGCCACAACTTTCACCAAATTGCCGTTGACTACGTCAGTGAGTTTTCCGTCGACGATGGCCGAATGAGAGTCGCCGATGACATCGCTCGATACGAGTGGGTCTTCGGTGAAACCCAGAATGCCATCGGGATAATCATGTTCGGACGCCCCTTGCAACTCGTTGTTGACTTCCCCGGCTGAAACTGACGTAGAAGCCAAGAACATCAGGTCAATCATGGATCCGGTTGCGACCGGAGCCCGCACTGCAATGCCCTTGAGCTTGCCCGCCAACTCCGGAAGCACCAAGCCAATAGCCTCAGCCGCACCCGTGGTGGTGGGGATCAGATTGGCAGCCGCCGTTCTCGCCCGACGCAGATCGCGATGCGGTCCGTCTTGCACCATCTGATCCGAGGTGTAAGCGTGAATGGTTGTCATGAAACCGCTGACGATGCCGATATCCGCATCCATGGTCTTGGCGACCGGAGCCAGGCAGTTGGTAGTGCATGAAGCATTCGAAATGACTTTGTCCGTCGGCTTCATCTCGTGCTCATTGACCCCTATTACGAAAGTCGGTGTCTCCTCGCCGGCAGGAGCTGAGATTACGACCCCACTCGCTCCGGCAGAGAGATGGCTTTTTGCAATCGGGCCAGCGAATCGGCCAGTGGACTCGATTACGACATCGACCCCGTCGTTCCAGGGTATCTCCAGGGGGTCACGATAGTCGTAAACCCGAATGGGGCGCCCATCTACAACAATTCCGTCGCCGGCCACCTCATCGACGGCATCAAACCGGCCGTAGTTGGTGTCATACCTCAGTAGGTGACCGAGTAGCATGGGGCTTGCAAGGTCGTTGATGGCAACCACCTCGATGCCGGGTGTTTGGTGGGCGATGCGAAATGCAGTGCGGCCAATCCGGCCAAAGCCGTTAATTGCCACTCGTACCATTGTTGTCTCGCTCTCTGGAAGGGGTGGAAGCGACATTGATCATAATGCCATATCTGTTGCTTAAAGCTCAAGCATAAGCTTTGGCGCGGATGTCGCGACGGAAGTACATGCCCTCGAACTTGATGTGGTCCGCAGCTTTATAGGCGCGATTGACTGTGCCAGCTTCCAGGCGAGAGCATGCTCACGACCCCACTGCCAATAACCAGAACGGTGAGCTTAGTCACTTTTTAGATTTTTCTGGTATTCTTTCAGGTTTGTGTCGACAAATTTTTGGATTTTTTTGATAAATACGGCTTCGTCGAACTGCGCGGCGTGGGCGCGAATTTTAGCGGCATCATAGTTTTTCGGATTGAAGGCCTGGAGGGCCGCCTTGAGCGAAGCAACGGTCTGCTCGGCAAAGAAGGTGCCGGTGGTACCTTCGACGACGGTTTCGGTGGCGCCGCCCTTACCGTAGGCAATGACCGGCGTACCGGCGGCCATAGCTTCGAGCGGTGTAAGACCGAAGTCCTCGTCGGCGGGGAAGATGAAGGCGCTGGCAGAAGCATAGGCTTGCTCGGTCTCTTTATCCCCTGCCCGACCGAGGAAGGTGATGCTAGGACCGGCCATGGCCTTGAGCTTGTCCATTTCGCTGCCGTCGCCGACGACAGTGAGTGGCAGGTTGAGCTCGGTGCAGGCACGCACTGCCAGATCGACACGCTTGTACGGGATCAAGCGTGAGACCACCACGAATCCGCTACGAGAACCAGCTCCAATCTTGAAGCGCCCGGCTTGGATGGGCGGGTTTATGACAGTGGAAGGACGGCGGTAGTACTTGGCAATGCGCTGCTCAACGTAGTGGGAGTTGGCAATGAAACTGTCGACGCGCTGGGCGGCCGCAAAATCCCAGATGCGCATCCGTTCCACCAGGCGGGGCATCGCCAGGCGCACCAGCGGGGAAAGAACCCCAAAGCCAGTGCTGCGGCGATACTGGGCGTAATCACTCCAGTAATACCGCGTTGGGGTGTGGCAGTAGCAGACATGAAGCGTATTGGGTTTGGTGATGATGCCTTTGGCCTCGGCACTGGAGGAAGAAATAACGACGTCGTAGCCGCTGAAATCAAAGGCCTCAAAAGCGAGGGTACGTTGGGTCGGGAACAGCTGGTGCTTGGTCTTCGCGAATGGCCAATGTTGTAAAAAAGAGGTACGTACATCGAGATGAGCGAACTGAGGCAGTGCTTCGGGATTAAATACTGAGGTATAAATCGGGGCTTTCGGAAAGGCCTGATGCAAGGCCCAGACCACCCGCTCTCCCCCACCCTGATTGGTGAGCCAGTCGTGCACAATTGCCACACGAGGGCGAGCAGAATTACTTTCACCGGAGCGGACGATATCGGGCGGAGCACCGGATGGAAGTAATTCTGCTCGCCGCCCTTGGGCCACTAGTACGCCCCTCGGCCGCTCACCAAAATTAGGACGGTGCGGATGATGATCCGAATGTCGAGCCACAGGCTCCAGTTCTCGATGTAAAAGATATCGAGCTTTACCCGCTCTTCGTAGCTAACATCGTTACGGCCGGACACCTGCCACAAGCCGGTCAGGCCGGGCTTCAGCGACAGCAGTATCGAACGGCCGGTGCCATACTTCTCCAGCTCTTCCTGCACGATCGGCCGCGGACCCACCAGACTGATGTCGCCACGGATGATGTTGACGAGCTGGGGCAACTCATCGAGACTCGTACGACGCAAGAAGCCGCCAATCGAGCTTACCCGCGGATCCTGGCGCACCTTTTGATCGCGCTTAAATTCCTCGATTAAGTCGGAGCGATCCATCGCCGTGAAGACCTCCAGATCGCTCTTACCTTTAAATTCGCCCGTAGAAAATTTGCGCCGCATGGTGCGAAACTTATACACATAAATCGGCTTGCCACTACGGCTGAGGCGTTTGTGGCGGTACAGCACCGGGCCGGGATCGGTCAGCTTGATGAGGATGGCGATGATAAGTGCCACCGGCGACAGGATAATCCCCCCCACAATCGAGGCTACCAGATCAAACCCACGCTTGACGATGCGCCCCCAACCATCGAGCTTGGTGCGCTTCATCGCCACCATCGGCATGCCGGCCAGCGTACCCAACTCGGAGTGAGTCGCAAAAATGCCGAACTGGTTCGGCACAAACCGATAGGTAATATGGTTATTGGCGGCGTACTCCACCAGCTCAAAAATCTCTTCTGAATTCAACGAGGAGTCGGCTTGGATGATTTCGTCGATGTGAGCGCCGCGCAGACGATTAAGGAGATTTTGCAGGTTTTTGTCGACCCGCAGCGGACTCATGCGACCCTGCGCGCCTTGGGCGGAATCGAGAACTCCCACAAGCTCGTAGCCGGAGTTGGTGGTGTTAATCAAGCTGTCGGCCAGCTGTTGAGCCAAGGTGCCGCTGCCCACAATCACCGCCCTATGCGCGCCGACTCCGTAGTGGAACAACGTTCGCTGAATCGTGCGCACAATAATCCGGCCAAACGTGACGGTGATTAAGGCAAAGCCATAGGCATAGACCGGGACGGCTTTGGAGGGGAAGATGGGCGTTTTACTCAAGAAATCGACTACGACCATGAACATGAGGCCGCCGGAAACGCCCACGAAAATACGGCTGAGTTCGTGCAGCCGCCCGCGCAACGCCGACTGATTATACAGCCCGCAAATGGCAAAAATCAGAATCCAGACCGGCACGATTAGCAGGAAGATTTTAAGGAAGAACGCAATGCCGAGGGGGTGGGCTACCGGTCGAACGTCAAAGCGGACTCGGATGCCGTAGGCGAGCAGGAATGCTGATAAAATCGCAACAAAGTCGATGGGCAGAAGCAGCAGGCTGAAGATTAATTCACTTTTTTTACGCATGATTGGTGGGTTTCACTATAAGCATTTTACAACAAAAACCCTCCCGAAGGAGGATTTTTGACTCGGAGAACGCCTATAAGCCGGATTCTGTCCCCCGCCGGTTATGGGCGGATGGATGATCATCTATCTAGGCTTGGCGTCGCCACCAAGCTCGTGCGGTACATTGACTGCGGGCGAGCCACCTATGCAGTCGGCCTCCTTGCAGCGGACGGGGTTTACCTCCTCCCGATGTCACCACCGGGAGCTGTGGGCTCTTGCCCCACTCGTTTCACCCTTACCTCTCCTTGCGGGGAGGCGGTATCGTTTCTGTGGCACTTTCCCTAGGCTTGGGCGTCGATGTTTTCTCGAGAGAAACACCGCCGCCTGCTCCTGGTTGCCGTTAGCAACCGTCCTGCTCTGTGCTGTCCGGACTTTCCTCTCGCCGTTTGGTGGCGGCGAGCGATCATCCAGCGCTCTCTAAGCCCGGTAATTATAGATGAAAACGCTTGATTTTGCCAGGGCTCGCAACCCCTTAATCATAAATAGGTCTAAATTTGGACTATTGCTACTGAGAAGAATAGTCCAAATTTAGACCTATTTTGCGTGAGAGCTGGCGGCCTCATCGAGAGCCTTGTTGACTTCAATGTCAGCCAGGTGGTTCTTAACCCGCAACACATGCTCAAAGGTCGTGTCGTAGCTGGCGGCCAAGGTTTTAACCTCATGAAACAGAGGCGTCAGATCGGGGTTTTTCATCCGATACACCCCATTCAGCTGCTTTACCACCAGTTCGCTATCGAGAAAGAAGTGTACTTGGCGCGGCCCGTATTTCTTAATGGCTTTAAGTCCCTCGATCACTGCCTTATATTCCGCCTGGTTATTGGTTGTCTTGCCAATATACTTACCGAATGACTCCAGATGCTTCCCATCTGGGGCATCAATAACAACGCCAACTGCCGAAGGGCCAGGATTGCCGCGCGACCCCCCATCGGTATGGACGACGAGCTCGGGCTGCTTGGTAATGGCGTTAATCAAATGCGACATAACAGTTCATCATTATACATGGTCGGGGTGACAGGACTTGAACCTGCGACCTCCCGGCCCCCAGCCGGACGCGCTACCAACTGCGCCACACCCCGTTACTCCGCACATCCTAGCATAAAATCAAAAGCCTCCACAGACACGGTAGTCCCGAGTCCCTTTTCCCGCTCAAAAGCAGGTGGGTGCCCGCAAGCCTGGCGCCACGGCGCTCAGCTAATCTAAGGCTCCCGAGAGAAGTTCATACAGGAAAAAATAAACTGGACTACCAGTGCTGTAGAGCCGTTCTTATTATACCGTGATTCAGTAAAGGCGCTCAATCAAATTAAGTCGAAAATCCGGTGAGGCCAGGGATGAGTAATTGGATAATGGCCGAGGAAATTCCGCCAATTACGGGGGTAAGGATGGGGCCGGCGATCAGGAGCAAAGCAAAAATGATAATGATGCCGTGACGTTCCAGCTCGTCGAAGAGCGGACGGATGGGTGGAATAGCGGCGTAGGCGATGCGAGAGCCATCGAGAGGAGGTAGTGGAATCAGGTTGAATACCATGAAGGCAATATTAATGGAAATGATGGCGATAAATAACGGAACAATCGTGCCGTTGAGCGGTACAAACCGCAGCCATAGTGCGAAAAAGATAGCTAGCAGGAGGTTCATGGCTGGTCCAGCGCCGGCTACAAGCGCGGCTCCCCACTTCCCCCACCGTAATGCCCAGGGATTGAATGGCACCGGGCGGGCGGCGCCGAACACCACCGGCGAATGAAAAATAATCAGGAATGCCGGCAGCAGCACGGTCATGACGGGATCGATGTGCGCCAAAGGGTTGATACTCAGGCGCCCTTCGCGGTGCGCAGTGTCATCACCAAGCCAGTGGCCAGCTAGTGCATGCGCGAACTCGTGCAGGGTCAGCGCCATAATCAGCGCAAATACCAGATATAGGAGGTTGAGAATACTCGATGTCATGTGGCTATATTGTAACCTATCAGTGGCTGTGGTAGCATAAGCCCGCTCTCTAGCGAGCTACTTATTTGAGTACTTTCCCACCTTGAAGGAGGCGTTATGCCCACATCCGTCACTACGCCAGCAAGCCCACAGATCTGGGCAAAGCGGCTTGAAAGTAACGAGAGATCAAGAGTAATACTCCGTGAGCAGCTCATTACCTCCCTCAAGCCCTGGCTGCGCGATCAGATGAAGGAGTTCGGGACTATCAACTATTGGCAACTCCCTGGTCTGGCTGATCATTTCTCAAGCGGGCAGATTTCTCACGATGTGCTGCTCTCCGTAGCCGAAGCCCTGGTACGGGATAGCGAGTGGATCGATGACACGAACGCTGAGCAGGGTGACCACTGGGCACCAAACCCTGACTTCGATCCCGGGCAGGCGAGCTGACTTGAGACGGCCACTCAATGTCACACACCAACTCGAGATCTGGAGAGCTGCCGCAGAACTGAAGTCAGAGGCTGAAGACCTCCTGCTGCAATCTCTTGAATCGGTAATCCTTGATTTGCTGGAGAAAGCTGGGCCGACTGGCATCGGGTACTGGGAGCTCATTGAAACCTACCCAATGAAGCACTATCCTGATCCCGTTATTTGCGGGAAAGGTCGGCATCCTGAATCGAGCGGCGCTTTTTATCTGGCAAGCAAACGCCTGCGTGATAGAGAGGACATCGTTTGTATCTATAAAGTCTTTCCCTTGCGAGAGCAGAAATGGGAAAACTGCGCCGAGGACCGTTGGTACTTGCCCCAGTACGCACCGCCACCCAAAAAATTGAAGTGGTGGCAGCGTTGGCTGCACTTGAAAGAGAAATACTAGAGACCGGAGCGATACATCAATATGCGTCGCTCCGGTCGTTGACCTCTTACCCCTGATCTGGTAAGATACCCAGGTTATTTAAGGAATTATGTATGGCGTACAGCTGTGAAATTTGCGGCAAAGGCAAACAGTTCGGCCACAACGTTCCCTTCTCGATGAAGAAGACGAACAAAGTGTGGAAACCGAATCTTCAGCGTACCCATTTAGAGATTGATGGCACCAAGGTGCGGGTGAAAATTTGCACCCAGTGCATGCGCACCCTGGAGAAATACAAGCGCGAAGGTCAGCTTGTAGAACAGCCGACAGAAAAGAAACCGGCCGAAGTGAAAGCTGAAGCTACGCCAAAAGCTCCGGCCAAGAAGGTGTCGGCCAAAAAGCCCGCTAAGGCTACGGCCTAACTCCCCTGTCGCTGCAATACGGTAATAGTAGTTTCGAGGGGAAGATCTTTGGTAGTGACCCGCAGCTTTGGCTGAGGCTCGGGCGAAGAACCAACTTCTTTTAAGAAGACATCGAGTTTATCTTGCGGCATCTCGTATTTGGTAGCACCGTCATCGTAGTGAGTAGGTATAACCAGCTTGGGCTCCAGTTGACTGATAATTGATGCTGCTTCGGTAGGCTCCAAGGTAAGCCCATGACCACCAACCGGCAAGACCAAAACATCAATCTGACCCAGCGCCTCAATCTGTTCTCCGGTGAGTTCTGCGGCAATGTTACCGAAGTAGCCTACACGAATGCCATCGATGGCAACTGAATAAGCGGCAGCTTTGGTTGGGCTTTCGGGAGCATCAATATGTAGGCGAGCCGGTACGCCGGTGATCGTAGCGCCTTTCACTTCATATTCGCCGGGACTATCAATCACCATACCTGGCTTCGCCGGAACGTCACTGCCGGCAACGCTCAGTAATGTAGCATCATTGCTTAACTTAATCTCTGGCAACCCGCTGCTCTTGGGGTAGGGGTCGCACAGTACTGCCAAATCCTTGCTCGTTAACCGTACGCAATTCATGCCTAAAAATGTAATTTCCACAACGTATCTCCGATTATTGCTTTATTTGGCTTGAACGTCGACCGGCACGCTAACGGTTGCAATGTCATCGACCAGTGCCGCCGGTGCCTGCTTAAGGCCGGCGTTACGCTCATCCACTAAAATGATCTTCTTAGCCCCCAGTACGCCGGCCAGAAACCTGTCGTTGAGACGCTGCCGATAGGTGTATTCCTCTTCCGTCATAACCGTGTAATTGATTTCGCGCCCCAGCTCTTGCTCCATCTCGGTCACGAGCTTCCCGACACGAGCGCGGTTAACGTCGCCCATGATGAACAGATCGGTACCAGAAGCATGGTCACGCACGAATGCCCCAGTTTCAAAAGCCAGCTGGACGTTGCCGGTGGCTCGGAGCTTCTTTACCAGATCAGTATCTTCGCGGGCGTCCTGCAGCTCTGGCTCGGCGTCACCATCAATATTAGTGAAGATAGCGCGGAGTGGTGCATAAAACTGATACTTTTGGTTCACTTCGTAATACAGGCGGTTGTTGGTACCTTCAGAACGGATAATGCCGATGGCCAGAAGATTGGAGAGCTCGCGACGCACCGAATTGATTTGCTCG
>Ga0105240_10008971_pt1 | contig 14213 bp, 11 predicted proteins | sample KBSC54metaG_FD_80426 | JGI IMG/M metagenome (GOLD analysis project Ga0105240, IMG submission 80426) | Corn rhizosphere microbial communities from Kellogg Biological Station, Michigan, USA - KBS C5-4 metaG | ecosystem: Host-associated > Plants > Roots > Rhizosphere > Soil | place: Michigan, USA... | reverse complement strand
TGAGATCCACGGCGCTTGCGGCGGTGACGCCGACCGTTTGCATGCTGGCGATGGAAACAGGCGCGGTGTAGATGCCGGCACTTGTGATGCTTCCGAGTCCGGCTGGGAGGATTGACCAATTGACCGCGGTGTTCGAGGTCCCGGTAACGGTCGCCGAAAACACCTGCGACTGACCCGCGGAGAGAGTGGCGCTCGGTGGGCTGACGCTGATCCCGACCGTGCCCTGCTGCTGGGTGATCTCGATGGCGTTGATAATCGCGCTGACTTGCGTCGTTACTATCTGTATGGCGATCTGCCCGTTGGTTACCGTGACGGGGAACGTTCGATCCACAGCCTTGCCCGGCGCGCCCGCGGAGACGATGATGTTGAAGTTTGTCAGGACGATGGACCCATTGAGATAAGCGTTCAGTGCGCGCTGACCTTGCGTTCCATCGTCGGCAAATTTTAATGTTACGTTGTATGTTCCGTTGGGAACCGAGAAGGTATACGCGGGCTCGCCCCAGCGCCAGCTATCGTAGAGCGGCGGAGTCAGCGTTCCAGTAATCGCCGCCGTCCCACTGGCGCCGCCTCCTTGATTGGCGAAGCCGTAGTCAGCGCTCCAGAGTTTGCCTTGATAGTCGATAAAATCTGAGCCGCCGCAATTTACGCGGATCGGTACAAAAGTCCCTCCGGGAGGATTCAGGGTGACGGGAACAGTTGACGTCTTGGTGGAATCGGCGGCACTGGTGGCTTGTACCGTAACAATCTGCTGGGCAGCGACGCTGGCCGGGGCAGTGTAGAAGCCGCTGGCCGGACTGATGGAACCGGCACCTGCCGGACTGATACTCCAACTGACAGCAGTATTGGGAGTACCAACAACTCTGGCGGTGAATTGCTGCGACTGGGCGGGAGCAAGCGTTAGCGGACCTTGGTCGATCAATACGTCTACCGCCTCGGAGTTCTGGATGATCTCGATGCCGCTTATCAGAGAGCCGTACTGGACACCCACTATTTGTATGATCACCTGGCGGTTTGTCACGTTGACCTGGAAGGAACGGTCCACAGCGGTGAAGCCCGCGCCCGCCGCGGCGACGATGTCAAAGTTGGGCAGGACCGTATTTCCGTTGATTCCTACGTTGAATATGCGAAGCCCAGCGGGGGCCGGACTGCCTAACGCTATTTCGGCAAACTTGAGATTGACGGTATATGCCCCGTTTGGCACAGTGAATGCGTAGTTCGTATCACCCCAGCGAGCGCTTTGATAGAGCGTGGTTGAGTCGGTCCCGGCGATTGTATTGCTGGCGCCCAGCGCTCCCCCAGAGACTATGAAACCGTAATCGGCGCTCCAGACGTTGCCGCGAGGATCCGTATAAGCTCCGCCTCCCGCGTTGACTCGAATCGGCGGGAAGGTCCCCGGCGCGGGGTTTAGGGTGACATAGGCGATTCCCGACCGAGTGGCATCGTAAACGCTCGTGGCGCGAATTGTGACGAACTGCTGGTTAGCGATTACAGCGGCGGCGGTATAGATGCCGGTACTGCTGATCGACCCCACTCCGGATGGACTGACGCTCCAAGTAACCCCCGTTCAACGGCCCTATGATGCAGCCAGACGCGGTAAGATCGAGCTCAGGCTTGTTGCTCTTTGCTCAACTCACCCGAACACCTTGTTAAAAACTAGTTGATTCGAGAGCTTAACCGAAATCGACCCCGACTTCGCAAGAAAAAAATAGTTACGACGTTTGAAATAATTCTTTGGGAGGAATCCAAAAAACAATGAGAGTTCAAGTTGTCCTGTTTATAATGGCTGCCGCTATTGCTCCAGCCGCGGAGAAAACACCGCCTTCCCAGTTGCTCGAAATGGCGCGCAAGGAACCAAATGCGCCACAGTTCCGCGAGGCCGCCATCGCCACGCTCGGCGATGCCGACATCAAGAAGGGTGCCGCGATCATCGGCGAAGGACCGGATTTTCTCTGGCTAGTGGAATCGGAAAGCAAGCCGGAACTTCTCGTCGACGACGAGCCTCGCCCGCCCATGAAATCCATAAAAGGAACGAAGCTATGGATGGAGATCGGCCAACTAAGAACCGGAACGTCCCACAAGTTCGTTTACAAAATCGACGGCAAGATCACCGGTGGCAAGACGGACGTCGCGGCCTTCGGTCCGGATTCGTATGAACATCCTGGCGTTCCGCAAGGCAAGATCAGCGAGAAATTCGTCCACACGAGCAAAATGTACGAGGGCATGAAAACCGATTATTGGATTTACGTACCCGCGCAGTACGATCCGAAGGTTCCGGCGGCTCTGATGGTCTGGCACGACGGCCAAGGACTTGTCGAGCGGAACAACTCGCGCGTGCAGAACGTGATCGATAATCTCACCTTCCAGAAAAAGGTTCCGGTGACGATTCACGTGTTCATTTCGCCGGGGAAAATCGGTGACCAAGCGATGCGCAGCATCCTTTATGACACCGTAACCGACAAGCACGCTCGTTTCTGGGAGGAAGAACTGCTGCCGGAAGTGGAAGCGAAATACAACATCCGCAAAGACGGATACAGCCGTGCGTGCGCCGGGAATTCTTCCGGCGGGATCTCGTCGTTCAACATTGCGTGGTGGCATCCGGAATGGTTCAGCCGCGTGCTTTCCCGTATTGGCAGCTTTACCAGCATTCAATGGCATCCCGGTGAGCTCGACGGCGGCAACGTGTTTCCGTTCATGGTTCGCAAGCAGCCGAAACGGAATATCCGCGTATGGCTGCAGGACGGGTCCGAGGATCTCGAGAACAATCACGGAAGCTGGCCGCTGCAAAACATCCAGATGGCGAATTCGCTCAAGATGCGCGAGTATGATTTTCACCTGAGTTTCGGGAATAATACGCACAATGGGGCCATGGGCAATGCCGAGGCGCCGGAAGAACTCACCTGGGTTTGGCGCGATTACGATCCTTCAAAAACCGACCAGATCTACGAGATGGACCCGGGCGAAAAGGACAAACCTTACTTCCGAGTGCGCATTTACAACCGGTAGCGGTAAAATGCGTATAGAGGTCAAGAAGAATCCTTGAACGCTGGAGACGGTGTCGCCATTCGCGCACTTGATCTCACCAAACACTACCAGTCTGGTGAGAACACTCTGGTTGTGTTTGAGGGGCTGAACCTCGACGTCGCTCCCGGCGAGCGGCTCGCGTTGGTAGGTGAATCAGGAGCCGGGAAATCGTCGCTCCTTCATTTGCTGGGTGGCCTCGACCGCCCATCGCGGGGCACCATTTATTTTGGCGACCGGGAACTCGGCTCCCTGAATGAAGACCAATTGGCTGAGTTCCGCAATCGAGAGGTCGGTTTCGTCTGGCAGACCCACTACCTGCTGCCTGAATTCACAGCTTTGGAAAATGTTATGATGCCGCTTCTGATGCGCGGTGTTTCCAGGTCGAAAGCGGCTCCGGTTGCATCCGAACGACTTTCTGAAGTCGGATTGGCCGACCGCGCATCACATAAAGCAGGGGAACTGTCTGGTGGCGAACAACAGCGCGTCGTTTTGGCTCGCGCGTTGGCCGGAAGTCCGAAAGTATTGCTGGCAGATGAGCCAACCGGCAACCTGGACTATAAGACTGGCGAGAAAATAGCCGATCTGTTTGATGAGCTTCATCGCAAACACAACATTACATCGGTCTTCGTGACGCACAATCTTGATTTTGCTAAACGTTGCGACCGGGTTTTGAAGTTGCAACAAGGTGTTCTCGAAACCTTGCAGCTTGAGGACACATCCGAGAATATGGAAAGCGGGGACGGGAAGGATCATGTTTGAACGTTATACCGAGAAGGCGCGTCGAGTCATTTTTTTTGCGCGATACGAAGCGAGTCAGTTTGGCAGTCCTTATATAGAGACGGAACATTTGCTATTGGGGCTGCTGCGGGAAGATAAGGCCTTGGCGAATCGATTTCTGCGGTCACATGCGGCTATCGAATCGATCCGCAAGCAGATTGAAGCGCACACTACGATTCGCGAAAAGGTTTCCACTTCGGTAGATCTCCCTCTTAGCCACGAATGTAAGCGCGTGCTCGCGTATGGCGCGGAAGAGGCTGAGCGGCTCAATCACAAACATATTGGAACGGAGCATTTGTTGTTGGGACTGTTGCGAGAGGACAAATCGTTCGCCGCTGAAATTCTTCATGAGCGGGGTTTGCGCCTGTCGCAGGTTCGTGAAGAGATCGCGAGGTCATCGTCGGAAAAAATGTCTTCAAATCGTCCGAAGGAAAGCTCGTTGCTGGCGGAATTTAGCCGCGACCTGACTCAATCGGCCATGGACGGGGCAATGGATCCGCTCATCGGCCGTGATTATGAGTTGGATCGTGTGATCCAGATTCTTTGCCGCCGGACCAAGAACAATCCAGTCCTGATCGGTGAACCCGGCGTGGGGAAGACGGCGATCGTCGAGGGTTTGGCGCAACGGATCTCGGACGGCGACGTACCTTCGTTTCTCGCTGATAAGCGCATCCTGGCTCTCGACCTTTCGCTAATCGTGGCGGGTACCAAGTATCGCGGGCAGTTTGAAGAGCGGCTGAAGACCATCATGAAAGAGTTGATGGAGAATCAGAACGCGATTATATTTATTGACGAATTGCACACGTTGGTTGGCGCAGGGTCGGCGGAAGGATCGCTCGACGCCGCCAATATTCTGAAGCCGGCTCTTTCGCGCGGCGAAATCCAATGTATCGGGGCGACGACTCCGGCTGAATATCGCAAGTCGATTGAGAAGGACCGCTCGCTGGAGCGCCGCTTCCAGGCGGTGAAAGTTCCGCCGCCGACCGAAGCCGACGCGGTGAAAATCCTGTTTGGTATTAAGGAGCGATACGAGAAATTCCACGCTGTCGCCTATACCGACGAGTGCATTGAGAGCGCGGTCTATACTTCATCGCGATTCATTCCGGACCGTTTCCTTCCGGACAAGGCAATCGATCTGATCGATGAGGCGGGTGCCCGCGTGAAGTTGCGGCAGACGACGCTGCCATCGGAAGTAGCGGATATTCAGAAGCGGATCAAGTTCATTGTGCATCGGATGGAAAACGCGATCGCGAATCATGAATTTGAAAAGGCGCGATTCTATTCCGATGAAGAGCGCAAAGAGCGCGAGAACCTGCGGCTGCTTCGAGAGAAATATAACCTGGACGATACCTCGACGGGCGTTGTAACCAAGGACGACATCGAAGACGTGGTGGCGCGCTGGACCGGCGTACCGATGACGGCGATCCGCGAGGAAGAGGTCACCAAGCTGCTTCGCATCGAAGAGGAGCTGCATCGGCGTGTGATCAGCCAGAATAAGGCGATTGGAGCGCTCTCGCGGGCAATTCGCCGCTCGCGCGCCGGATTGAAGTCGCCCAAGCGGCCGGCGGGTTCGTTCCTATTCCTTGGACCCACTGGCGTCGGAAAAACGGAAGTCGCGCGCGCGTTGGCGGAGTTCCTATTCGGTAGCGAAAAGTCGTTAATCCGCTTTGACATGTCGGAGTTCATGGAGAAGCATTCCGTTTCGAAGCTGATCGGTTCGCCTCCAGGCTATGTTGGCTATGAGGAAGGCGGGCAGCTCACGGAACGCGTGAAGCGCGCTCCCTATTCGATCATTCTGCTGGATGAAATCGAAAAAGCTCACGCGGATATTTACAACATTCTGTTGCAGGTGTTCGAAGACGGTCAATTGACTGATGGCTTGGGCAACACCGTCGATTTCAAGAACACAATCATCATCATGACGTCGAACCTGGGCGCTCGCTTCCTGGAAAAGCGGGGACAACTCGGTTTCGCGGCGCCGCAGACGGAAGGCCTGCCGACCAAGGTAGAAGACCTCGTGATGAGCGAAGTGAAGCGGTCATTTAATCCAGAGTTCCTGAACCGCCTGGACGAAGTGATTCTGTTTACGTCGCTCACAGATGAGGATCTGCTGAAGATCATTGTCCTGCTGGTGGATCAGATCAATGTGAATTTGGTTGCCAAGCAGATCAAGATCACTCTCGCCGAAGGAGCCGCGCGGTACGTGTTGGAGAAGACATGCGCCGATCGCAACTATGGCGCGCGTCCGCTGCGGCGTGCATTGCAGAAGTTCATTGAAGATCCGCTTTCCGAAGCGCTCATTCAGGGAACGCTGCCACGCCCGTCCGAGCTTGAAGTTTATCTCGGCGATACCGGCATTTACTGCCGGCAGATCAATAAGGTTCCGGAAGAAGGCCAGGAAGAAGAACTGGTCGGCGCGGCTTCGACTCCGCTTTCGCTTTACTCGTTCTAATTCGTATCACGCTCCGGGAGGGCATAGAATCTCTCTATGCCCTCCGGAGCGGAGCTTTTTGCCCGCACACTCACCCACCTTGGCATCGATCGCATCTTTACACTCGTCGGCGATCACCTGAACGAAGTTCTTACCGTTTCCTCTCGAGCCGGAATTCAGATCATCGATATGCGTCATGAGTCCGGCGTCACGCACGCGGCTGACGCTTGGGCGAGGATCACTCGTAGACCCGCTGTTTCTCTCGTCACCGGTGGTCCGGGGCACACCAATTCGCTTACAGGCATCGCCACAGCGCAACTCGCGGCTAGTCCGTTGATCGCCATCAGCGGAAGCCGCGCCACGACGCTGGCGGACAGGCAGGCGTTTCAGGATATCGATCAAGTTGGTATGGCGAGACCGGTGGCGAAGTGGGCCTCGGAACCTCCGAATGCCGCGCAGATCCCATTTTATCTTGGGCGCGCTTATGCCGAGGCGAACGCGGGGCGGCGGGGAGCGGTGCATTTGACGATTCCCGTGGATCTATTCACGAGTTCCACCGAAGCGCCTGCGCCGATGCCGCAGATCCCTGGCAGCACTGCGTCAGGACCCGAGCAACGGCTGATTGACGAGGCCATCCGGCTTCTTGCCAGTGCCGAGAGACCCGTGGTGATTGCCGGCAGTGGAGTGTGGTGGGCGGATGCCGGTGCGGAGTTGGCGGCATTCATCGAAAAAGCGAATCTGCCGCTTTATACCATCACTATGGCGAAAGGGGTTGTCTCCGACGAGCATCCGCTTTGCTTTGGTTACGCCGATCCGGCCTTGAACGTTGCAGTCCAGAAAGTTTTTCAAGAGACGGATCTCGTGCTGGTGCTAGGCAAGCGCATCGATTATCGCCTCGCTCTGGGAGGCGCTCGCCTGTTTTCATCGACGGCTAAATTCATTCAAGTGGATGTGCATGCGCAGGAACTTGGAATGAATCGAGCGCTCGATGTCGGGATCTGTGCCGACGTCAAGCTTACTCTGCAGGCGCTGACCGATGCGTTGCCGAAAGAATCGAAAGAACGGTCCACTTGGTTTGCGCATCTGCACGAGCTTCGAACCGCATGGCAAGAGCAACTGGCGGCGCGAGCTTCGGAAACCTCGGACCTTTTGCATCCTGCGGCGTTTTTCACGGAGCTAAAAAAGTGGTTGCCTGGGGAGACGCTTTTTGCGTGGGACGGCGGCGATTTCATTCACTGGGGCCGCGCGATTTTGCCGGCGTTGCATCCTGGCGGGTGGTTGCGGCTGGGCCCACTTGGGACCATCGGTTCGGCGCTGCCAAACAGCCTGGCGCTCAAGTTGTCCAAGCCCGATAATCCAGTGGTGATGATCACGGGCGACGGGTCGCTGGGGTTCTATATCGCCGAGTTGGACACCGCCGTTCGCTACAGTCTGCCGGTTGTAATTATTGTTGGGAACGATGGCGGATGGGGGCTGGAGCGCGAGTTGCAGGCGGCGACAACCGGTCCCGACATCGTCGCATGTGAACTGCGCAGAACCCGCTACGACATCGTGATGCAAGGTTTCGGCGGCGGGGGCGAAACAATCAACGAAGTGCAGGAAATTGGGCCGGCGATGCGACGTGCGCTCTCCAGCGGGATACCCTATTGCCTCAATGTGAATATCCGCGGCGTTCGATCTCCTTTCACCGAGTGGCAAATCAAGGGTAAGAAGAAGTAGACTGATGGCACGATGAAATCGACACTCTTTTTTCTCGCCGTTCCGTTGCTTGCCAGCACGGTCAACATTTATGTGGCGAATAGCGATGGCGATAACATCACGATCATCGATCCGGAGACCAATTCGGTTAAAGGCGAAATCAAGGTTTCAAAAAATCCGCATGGGATCGTCGCCTCGCCTGACCGCAAGCGGTTTTACGTTTCGAGCGAGAGCGAAGACCTGCTCGATACTGTGGATGCGGCCACACTAAAGGTGATCCATCGCACTCCGCTGGAGCGGCGCCCGAATAATTTGGCTATCACTCAGGATGGGCGGCGCGTGTACGTTTGCATTCGCGGACAATCCTGGGTGGACATCATCGATACGGCGTCACTTGAGAAGGTGAAGAGCGTGCCGGTCGGACGCGGTCCACATAATGTGTACCTCACACCGAACGGCCAGTATATGATCGCTACTTCGATGGACGACCACAAGCTTACGGCTATCGACACCAAGACGGAAGAGGCTGCTTTCGAAATTCCTTTACCCGGCGTGCCTCGCCCAGTTTTCATCGATCAATCGATGAAATATTTGTATATTCAATTGTCAAATCTTCATGGCTTTGTGGTTGTAGATTATGCCAGGCGGGAGGTAGTCAAGAAGGTATTGCTGCCCGACGCACCCGCAGGGGCGAAGCCGCTCATCCCGGAGACGTTCTCGCACGGGATCGGCGTTGCGCCGGATGGCAAAACGCTTTGGGTGAATAGCCTGCTGGACAACTCGGTATCGGTGTTCTCAGTTCCGGATTTGACACGGCTTGCGACCATTCCGGTGGGCCGTGGACCCGACTGGCTCACCTTCACGCCGGACAGCAAGAAATGTTTTATCTCGAATGCCGGGTCGAATTCGGTTTCCGCAATGGATGTTGCGTCGATGAAGGAAATCACCAAGATCCCGGTGGGGAAGATACCGAAACGGATCATCACCGTCGTGTCCCCGTAAACCCGCTTTCCGAGTGGCATTCGAACTGCTCACCCCTACCCCAGGAGGGTTCCAATGAAATATCTCGTTGCGTGGGCGTTGGGTATCCCGGGTGGACTGATTGTCCTGTGGTTTCTGTTTAATCACATGCATTAGATCCGGCGATTGCCGGCGCGCCGACAAAGTCAAAAATGCATGGCCGCGCAGGAATTGCCAACCGCAGTTCGAAAAACCTGAGAGGACATGAAGATGAAAATCCAAACAATGCAAGATTTGTTTGTTGAACAAATTGAAGATCTCTACGATGCGGAACACCAGTTGGTAAAGGCGCTTCCCAAGATGGCCAAAGCAGCCACGTCACCCGATCTGCGCGAAGCATTCGAATCACATCTCGAGCAAACCAAAGGACATGTGGAGCGTCTTGAAAAGGTTTTCGCAACCGTGAACCTAAAACCCAAAGGCCAGTCGTGTCCGGCGATGCAGGGATTGGTGGAAGAGGGCGATGAGATCGTGTCGAACACTGAAAAATCGCCGTTGCGCGACGCCGGGTTGATAGCCGCCGCGAACCGCGTGGAACATTATGAGATCGCTGCGTATGGCACGGCCAGGGCTTTCGCGCTAACGCTCGGCATTGAAACGGCAGTGGATTTACTGCAAGCGACGCTCGATGAAGAGGTCGCGGCCGATGCAGCTCTGAGTGAACTCGCGGACAGCAGGGTCAACGATCAAGCGCTCGCGATAAGCGCGTACGGAGGGAGGTAAACATGGCTCTAAACGAGAAATGCGCACATCCAAGTTGTCATTGTCAGGCGACCGCTGACAGCAAATATTGCAGCACCTACTGCGAAGGCGAGGCGGACACTGTCGATATCGTGTGCAGTTGCCCGCATCCCGCTTGTGAGCAAGTCGCAGAAGTGCGGTGAGCGTCTGAGGGCGGACGGTCGGCTCTACGGTTTGCCGTCCGCTCGCTTCGTCCGGTCGAAGAAAGGACCTTTTCGATAAGTAAATTTCGTCCAATCGTCACTGGCCAACCCATTCAAATCCCAGACTATCTGCCCTTTACGAAGCGTCAATTCGCAAACGATCCGTTGCGTTCCTTGCATACGCGCACCGACTGAATCCAACAGGCCGAAGCTTCCCTTTTCGAGTCGCAGAACAGCGACATCAGCCTCCGAGCCCACATCGAGGTTCCCGAGTCGCGGGCGTCTAATTTCCTGCGCAGGGTTCCACGTGGTCATGCGAACGATGTCCGCCATCGATGATCCCAGCCCCAGCAGATCGGTCATGACGTTAGCCGTGTTCTTCATGCCCATATTCATGCTGTGGTTGTGCAGGTCGGTGGAGATGGAATCGGGATAGAAACCTGCTTTGTAGGCCGGGACGGCTACGTACCAATAGAAGCTCGCCGCACCGAAGCCGATATCGAAAAAAATTCCGCGTTTCCGTCCGAGTTGCATAGCAGGGTTCAATTTACCATCGGCGAGTACTTCTTCCCGGTGGCCGGAAAAGCAGTGAGTGTAGATATCGCCGGGCCGTAATTTGTCCAGCAGCAACGTATCGATTCCTCGCTCTTGAGTGATCTGCCCGAAGTCCACCATCACCGGCAAATGGGTCAGATTCCCGGCCTTTACGGCGTTATCGATGGAGGGCCAACCGGGACCGGTGTAATGCGCGGACTTGAACCCGACGATGTAATCCGGATTTGCTTTAGCCATGCTGGCCGCTGCGTCTGCATCCATTTCGGCGGGATCCATCTCTTTTCCGGTTCCAATGCCCGCGCCCACGATGTTGAGAAACGCCAACACACGCGTCTTCTTTTTCTTGATCGTGTTGTCGCGGAAATCCGGGAAGTCGCGCCAACCGGTGGAGCCTGCGTCGGCCATGGTAGTCACCCCGGCACGGAACGAAAAAGCGTCCGGGTCCACGCCCTCACCGCCAGGACGCGGATAGACATGTACGTGGATGTCGATGAGACCGGGCGTGACGTAGAGACCGGAGGCGTCGACCACCTTGTGTGCTTGCGAAGGATCGATGTTTTCGGCCACGCGAGCTATGAGACCGGCTGTAATGGCGACATCGCGGACAGCATCGATCTGGTTCTTCGCGTCGATAACGTGTCCGCCTTTTATTAACAGATCGAATTGAGGTCCTTGCGCAGCGAGTGCCCAAGCGGAAAAAAAGAGAAGAATTGTCGATCGCATAGAATCTGTGAACATACATTGGATCACAGCGGAAGTCAAACGGGATGAGATACGCTATCCGGTAGATGAGAACCGCCGCGGGACTGGCGCTGCTTTTGTTTCAAGTCGTAATGATCGTCTATGCGCGATTCGTGCCGTCGCGTTACTTCTGCTGGGCGCCGTTCGACATCCAAACCGAGTACAAGTTGCGGGTGACGGTGAATGGAAGACCGCTGAAATCGAGCGAGGTTCGCGCCCGTTATCGGCGGCCACAGAACGGAACCGACAACCGGTCGCCTCAACATGTAATCGATATTATCCAAGGGTATGAAGAAACGTACGGGCGCGACGACCACGCTTCTGTTGAGATGCACTACCGTATAAACGGAAAGCAGGAACAAACATGGCGATGGCCTCAACCTTAGGCGCGCCGTCCTGGAATCCGTTTCGATGCGGCGGCACTGCGCTCCCTGTAAACCTGCTCGTGATGGCCAAGGCGATTGCCATCGCGTTGCTGTTGACGAATCATGTAAGATTGCTGCCCGATCCATTTCTGCCTTTCGTACCAGGCCTCGATCGCATTCCTCCACTGCTGTTCCAGCGAACGCTACAGGTGTTGTTCGTCGCGTCAGCCGTGGGCCTGCTGCTCAACCGGTCTGTGAGGGTCTCGGCTCTTGTGTTAGGTATGACGATGATCCTCAGCGTCGTCGCGTCGAAGGCCTACTACGGAAATAACAAGACATTCTGTGGGTTTATCTTGTTTCTGACGAGCCTCTATCAACCTGGTCAAGATCCGTGGATGCTTCGCCTGCAGCTCGTGCTGGTTTATTTTGGGGCGAGTACGAACAAGTTGCTGGATGCCGATTGGCGATCGGGGGTATTCTTCAATAATTGGGCGGTGAACCGTCTTCACCAGCCGCTTTATGTTGTGCTGACGTCCGTCGTGCCTGCGATGCTGTTGGCGAAGGCAGTAAGTTGGTTCACCATCGCGACCGAGCTGGGATTGAGCGTGATCTTGCTGATGCGACGGCTGTTTCCGCTGGGCATCTGGCTGAGCGTGCTGCTCCACTCCGGTATGTTGCTGTTCACGGGCAGCACGTTTACGATGTTCTTTTACGCGATGACGGCATCCATGCTGGTCTTCGTGAGATGGCCCGAAGGGCCGATCATTGTTATTTACGACGGCGACTGTGGCTTCTGCATGAAGAGTAAGAATTTGATCGAGCGCTTTGACCTGGAGAACATGTTCCGCTGGAAGCCCTATCAATCGGGCGCTGGCCGGCCGTTCGGAATTTCTGACATCGATGCGAACCGGCGGCTGTATCTGATCATCGGTGATAAAATCTATTCCGGATTCCGGGCACTCAAGATGATCGTCCTATTCAATCCCGTTTCCTATCTCGTCACCTACGCCCTTCTTGCGGCTCCGGGTTCCGGAGATTCGAAGTTCCGCAACATCCTCGTTGCGGTTTTGCTGATCGTCTTCTCACCACTATTCGTTCCAGTGGGTGAGGCGGCGTATGCGATGGTTGCACGGAATCGTTACAAGCTCTCTGCGAACAGCACTTGTCGAATCGGCTAGTTGCCGCTCTTGTGAACTTCCACCGAAGTGCCTTCGCGAACGGCGTCCGTGGGGTTCATTACAACCAGATCGCCAGCCGAGACGCCGGACAATACTTCGATTTCACCGCCGTAATCGATGCCTACGCGGATTTCACGAAAGCGTATACGGCTGCCAGGATCGACTACAGCGACGCGGGTTCCCTTCGATCCCGACACGAGTGCATCGCCGGGGATGAGCAACGACGGCACCGACCGTATCGAGGCGAATCGCACCTGCGCGTACATTCCGGGCATCAAAATTCCGGTCGGATTTGGGACTCGCAGAACCGACAGCATGGAGCGGGAATTCACATCCACCTCATGAGTCGAATGGGCCACGGTGGGATAGAATACCTGACCCGGCAGTTCCTGTACCCGAAGTTCAGCTTTCTGACCATCACGAATTTCTCCTACGAACGTCTGCGGCACATTGACGAAGATGCGCATGATGCTCGTATCGGCGACCCTGAAAATCTCATGGGTGGCGCCTGAATTTCCTGAGTTGATGAGAGTGCCGACATCGACCACGCGATAGGTGATGATCCCGTCGAAAGGCGCGGTGACGTGCGAAAACTGCTTCATCTGCTGCAGCCGGCGGAGGTTCGCTTCGTTGGCGGCGATCAGGTCGCGTGCACTGGCGATCTTCGCCTGCGCGGCCTCGAGTTGAGCTTTCCGGACGTCCAGATCGGCGCCTTTGTCGTCGGCGTCCTGATGCGAGATAGCGCCCCGCTTCTCTAGCGCCTGCCAGCGATCATAAGTCTTTTGAGACATATTCAGATTCGCTTGTGCCAAGGCCATTTCCGCCTGTAACTCCTTCAAAGAAGATTGCGAATTGGAAAGTGTCGCTTGCATCTGCTGGATCTGTTGCTCTAATTCGGGTGTCTCGATCTCAGCCAGAATCTGGCCCGCCTTGACGTGATCGCCGATATCGACGTTGCGTTTCGATAGGTACCCGTCCACTCGGGCAAAAATCGGCGACTCCACGATCGCCTGAAGATCGCCGGGGAGCTCGAGCGGAGTGGTCGCAGCGGCCCGCCGCACCGCGGTCACATTCACGATGGGCTTCTGCTCACGGCCAATGTCGACTGCTGCCTGCAAGGCTTGGCCGCGCCGCAATCGCGGTAGCACTCCCGCGATGACAGCCGAGATGACGATCAAACCAACCACCAACAAAAACGTCAGTAGCGGCCGGACGCGTTTTCGTGGAGCGCGCCTTACAGGCTCAGAGTGTGGCTCCGCGAAAGTCTTGTTGTGGCTCTCCACCCCTACTCCTCAACCCTTCTAAGCTCAAATGTAGCGTCATCCAGATCCATGGGCGGCTTCTTGCGTAGCACGGAATAAACGACAGGGACGAAGAACAACGTCGCGACCGTTGCTAGGACGAGCCCTCCGATTACGGCGCGCCCCAAGGGAGCATTCTGTTCACCGCCCTCTCCTAAACCTATCGCCATAGGCAGCATGCCGACAATCATTGCCAGCGCCGTCATCAGCACGGGCCGCAGCCGCGTATATCCTGCCTCTAG
>Ga0105240_10008969_pt1 | contig 14218 bp, 13 predicted proteins | sample KBSC54metaG_FD_80426 | JGI IMG/M metagenome (GOLD analysis project Ga0105240, IMG submission 80426) | Corn rhizosphere microbial communities from Kellogg Biological Station, Michigan, USA - KBS C5-4 metaG | ecosystem: Host-associated > Plants > Roots > Rhizosphere > Soil | place: Michigan, USA... | reverse complement strand
GAGGCCGGCGCCATCGGCGCGCCACCCTCGGTGGTCAACGCCATCGTGAACGCGATCGTCGAGCACACCGGCGTGAAGCACGTCGACATGCCGGTGACCTCGTCGAGCCTGTGGAAGGTGATCGAGGCACATCGCGCGAAGAAGGCGGCTTAGCCATGGCCCACGATCTCGTCGCCCTCTGGGATGCCCACTGCCGCTACGAGTTCGAGACCCGCGACGTCGACGCGACCATGGCGACGATGGTCGCCGCACCCTACGTCAATCACGTGCCGACGATGACCGGCGGCGTCGGGCACGACCAGCTCAAGCGCTTCTACAAATATCACTTCATCGGGGGCAATCCGCCCGACACGGCACTCGCTCCCGTCAGCCGCACGGTCGGCGCCGATCAGATCGTCGACGAGATGATCTTCTCCTTCACCCACACCAGCGAAATCGACTGGATGCTGCCTGGCGTCGCGCCCACGGGGCGCAAGGTCGAGGTGCCCCTGATCGCCATCGTGAAGTTCGTGGGCGACAAGGTCGCGCACGAGCACATCTACTGGGACCAGGCCTCGGTGCTGGTGCAGGTCGGCCTGCTCGATCCCAAGGGTTTGCCCGTGGCCGGCGTGGAGACGGCGAAGAAGGTCGTCGATGCAGCCCGGCCCAGCAACGCGCTCATGACGCGCTGGTCCGCCAGCGCCGGCAAGCCGATCTGATCGAGATCTTTCCGGCCTTCTAGCCTGTCACGGCCGCCGGCGCGCGCGCCGGGCGCGACACTGGAAAAGCCGATTGGTTTCCGTCGCCCGGCGGGCGACACTCCGCGCGCGATGCCTGCGCCTGCTCCCTATCAGCCCGTCTCCGCCGACTATTTCGCCCGCCGTGGCCTGCGCCGTTACGCCGGCGTCGCCTCGCTGTGGGCACTGGGCGTGGGCGCGGTCATCTCGGGTCATTATTCAGGCTGGAACCTGGGGCTGCTCGCGGGCGGCTGGGGTGGACTGGCGCTCGCCGCCGCGCTGATCGCCGTCATGTACCTCGGCCTCGTCTTCTGCATCGCCGAGATGGGCGCCGCGCTGCCGCACACCGGCGGCGCCTACTCCTTCGCGCGTGCCTCGATGGGGCCGTGGGGCGGTTTCGTCACCGGCCTGTGCGAGAATGTCGAGTACGTGCTGACGCCGGCCGTCGTCGTGTCCTTTCTCGCGACCTATCTCGGCGCGGTGTTCGAGACGCCGCCGGCCTGGCTGCCGGCCTACTGGATCGCGGGCTACATCGTCTTCGTGGGGCTGAACGTCTACGGCGTCGAACTGTCGTTCCGCGTCACCGTCGTCGTCACCCTGGCGGCGCTGGCCTGCCTCGCCGTGTTCTGGATCTCGGCACTGCCCGTGGCCGATTTCGGCCGCCATGCGCTGAACATCGGCGCCGGCCCCGACGGCATGCCGGTCGAGATCCCGGGCGGGCACGGTCCGCTGCTGCCGTTTGGCCTCGGCGGCGTGTTCTCGGCGCTGCCTTTTGCCGTGTGGCTGTTCCTGGCCATCGAGCAACTGCCGCTGGCGGCCGAGGAAGCGGTCGACCCGCGCCGCGACATGCCGCGCGGCATCATCGCGGGCCTGCTCACGCTCTTCGTGTCGGCGACGCTCGTGCTGTGGCTCAACCCGGCCGTCGCACCCGGCGCCTTCGCGCTGGCCACGTCGGGCGAGCCGCTGCTCGACGGCTTCCGCGCCACCTTCGGCGGCGGCCTGGCCAAGACCCTGGCGCTGGTCGCCTGCGTGGGGCTGGTCGCCTCGTTCCACACGATCCTGTTCGCCAAGGGCCGGCAGATCTACTCGCTGTCGCGTGCCGGCTACTTCCCGCGCTTCCTGTCGATCACCCATCCGCGGCACAAGACCCCGCACGTGGCCCTGATCGCGGGCTCGGGCGTGGCGCTCGCCCTCATGCTCGGCCTGTGGTTCGCGATGGGGGCCGACCGCGGCGGCGCCGTCATCCAGGGCATGCTGCTCAACATGGCGGTCGCAGGCGCCATGCTCTCCTATTTCCTGCAGGCCGTGAGTTTCATCGTGCTGCGCCGCCGCCGGCCGGAACTCGTCCGGCCCTACCGCTCGCCGCTCGGCATCGCCGGCGCCGTCGTCACGCTGGTGCTGGCGGCGGTGACGCTGGTCTTCCAGCTCCTCGATCCGGTGTTCGTGTCGGGCGTGATCGGCGTCGGCGCCTGGTTCGCCGCCGGCATCGCCTGGTTCGCGATCGCCGGACGCCACCGGCTGGTCATGGCGCCGGAGGAAGCCTTCGCGCTGGGCGCCTCAGAGGCCGGCTGAGGCCTGCGCCTTCGCCTCGAGGTCGCGCTCCGCCTGGTCGCGCGCCACGAGCTTGCGCAGATGATCGAGGTCGGCGCCGCGCAGCTGCGCGGGCTTCAGCGCCGAATAGACCATGGGATTGACCGGCCGGCCCTTGAAGCGGACCTCGAAATGCACGTGCGGTCCGGTGGTGCGGCCGGTGAGGCCGATGTAGCCGATGACGTCGCCGCGTGCGACGTGCACGCCCGGCGCGATGCCGGCGGCGAACGCGGAGAGATGGCCGTAGACCGTGGCGAGGTCGCCCTCATGATCGATCTCGATCCAGTTGCCGTAGCGCCCCTTGGGCTCGGCGCCCTTCACGACGCCGTCGCCGGCAGCCAGGATCGGCGTGCCGTAGGGCGCCACCAGATCGACGCCTTCGTGCAGCGCCATCACGCCCCGCTTGCTGCCCAGCCGGACCGTCGACACGCCGGGCGCGAGGCCGAGCGACAGGCCAAGCGGCGTGGCGTCGTTCACCGGCATCGAGGAAAGACCGCCGCCACCGGGACGGGACACCAGTCCGGGGGGCGGCGCGGCTTCATGACCCGGCCCCTTGCCCTGCGCGCTGCGCGCGCCGAGGGCGCCGCCCGCGCCGAGGGCGAACGCCGGCGGCTGATCGAGCGGATCGACCCGCAGGCCGAAGCCCGAGGAAACCGTGACGATATTCACCGGCAGGCGCAGCATCGGCAGCGCCGTGCCGCGACCATCGGCCAGCCAGAAGGAGTCGTGCAAGGCGCCGTGCGGCCGGAAGCGATAGACGGCGACCGGCGCCTTCTTGCCGGCCTGCCGCACTTCGGCCCACAGCACGCGGCCATCGTCGGCCGGCGTGCCGCCGAGGCTGAAGGTGCGCTCGTAGCGGACGTAAAAGCGGTCGCCGTCGTGCACGTCGCGGTCGAGGTCGATCGCGGCGCCGAGGGCCTGCAGCGGCTCGACCATCGCCTCCCACGGCACGCCCGCCGCCATGGCCGACTGGCCGAGCGCGCCCGAGACCGCGCCATCGACACCAATGGTGCGCTTGAACGGCAGGTCGTCGGGACCGGCTTCCTGGGCCGCCGCGCCGCCACAGCAGCAGGTGGCCCAGAGCGCGGCCCAGAGCGCCGCCCCGAGGAAGAGAGGTCTGGTCATGCGATAACGGTCATTATGCGCGCCGACCATGCCCCGGCTCATGTGTCAAAAGCATGACCCGCCGCCTTACGGCCTGGGCTTCCAGGCCTTGATCGCGGCGTCCGCCTCGGTGAGTTGGGCCGGGGTCATGCGGCCGGCCAGGACGGCGAGATCCTTGATCGCCTGCTCGCGGCGCTCCTTGTTCTTGTCGGTGTAGCGCCCGATGGCGAGGCTGATCCATTTGTACGCCTGCACGTCGTTGTGCGGCGGAATGCCCTCGCCGAAGCCGTACATGAAGCCGATGTTGTTCTGCGCCCGCGCGTAGCCCTGCTCCGCCGCCAGCAGATAGAGCCGCGCTGCCTCCGAATGATCACGCGGCACGCCCTCGCCCTGCCAATACATGGCGCCCAGCAACGTCTGCGCCTCGGCGTTGCCCTCGGCGGCCAGGGGCTTCCAGACGGACAAGGCGAGTGCAAAATCCTTGTGCTCATAGGCGCCGGCGGCGGCCCGCATGCGCTCCTCAAGAGATTGCACTCCCGTCTGACCAACAACAGGCCCCGCCACTATTGCGGCGATCACCAGTACCGACGAAAATGACGTCCAGAGAACCTTCCTCATGGCGCCATCGTAGGATGTGGCATCACCGGAGTCACCGGCGGGAACGGCGGCGGAGTAGAGGCGTGGCGGCGGAATGAGCAGACTATCCCTCAGGCGGCGGACGCTTCTGACGTCCAGCGTGGCGGCGCCCGCCTTCCTGCCCGGAGCAGGCCGCGGCCAATCGCTGGAGAAGGTCGACCTGCTGCTCGACTGGAAGCCCGCTCCGACCTACGCGGGCTTTTATATCGCGCGCGACATGGGCGCCTTCCGCAAGCGTGGCCTCGAGGTCCGCCTGGTCGACACCCATGGCGCCACGTCCTCCGCCGGGATGATCGGCAAGGGCAGCGAATTCTGGATCGGCTCGTCGAGTGGCGCCGCCACCGCCATCGGCCGCGCCAAGGAGCAGCCGATCCGGAGCCTTGCGGTCTATTACCGCCGTACGCCGACCGTGATCTATTCGCGCGCCGGCGATCATATCGACGCCCCGCGCGACCTCTACGGCAAGAAGATCGGCCTGGTTCCCGGCAGCGTCACCATCGACGAGTATCGCGCCCTGCTGGTCGCCAACCGCCTCGACCGCTCGCGCATCACCGAGGTCGAGGTCGACTGGAGCGCCAAGGCGCTGATCGAACGCAAGGTCGACGCGCTCGTCGACTACGAGGAGATCACGCCGGCGGAGCTGATGGCCCAGGGCACGAAGATCACGATCATGCGCCTGGCCGATTTCGGCGTCCGCCTCTACAGCCTGAACCTGATCGTCAACGACGAGGCCTGGGCGAACCCCGCCAGGCGCGCGATCGCACGCAAGATCGTCGAGGCGATGCGCGAAGGCTATGGCGTCGTGCGCGACCATCCGCGCGATGCCGCGGCGATCTTCAAGCGCCTCTTCCCCGACTTCTCCGCCCCCTACGTCGACATCAGCATGGTGACCGTCGCCCGCCAGCTCGGCACCCTGCAGATCGGCCTGCAGAGCCGCGTCGGCTGGGAGGACACGCTCAAGATCCTGACCGCGCTCGGCCTGCTGGCGCGCCCCGTCGGCCCCGAGGAAGTCGCGATCCTCGACTAGGTCCCGGCGACAAGGCGACGGCCGTAGCCTGCGGCGACCAGTCGGTCGAGCGCTTGCACCACTTCCGCCGGCACCTCCTGGGCGATCTGGAAGCCCAGCTTCGGATAGACGATGATCCGGTGCAGGTCGCCGACCAGCGCCAGCAGGGCGCGTTCGGGATCGGCCTCGCGCGCGAAGTAGCGGCCGACGTCGATGTCCTCGCACTGCATCATGAGCCCGATCGCGGGGAAGAGCTTGCGCCCCGTCGCGAAGCCGCGCCGCGTCATGTAGGGCTTGGCCACGACCAGCAGATTCTTCGGATGCAGCCCGGCGCGCTCGGCCACGGCGAGGCCCAGGGTGAAGTTGTCGCCGGTGTTCTGTGCCTTGTCCTCGAGCAGCAACGCCGTCCGCGGCACGCCCTCGCGCATCGCCACCTCGGCGAACACTTCCGCCTCGCTCCTGTCCCAGCCGGTGGCAAGCAGATCACCGCGATGGGCGATGCCGCCCGACATGACGATGACGGGCGCCAGCCCGCGCCGCCACAGCGACGCGGCATGGACCGCGGCCCGCGGATCGAAGCTGCCGAGCGTCAGGATCGCGTCGGCGCGCCCGGGCCGGTGCACGAGGCGCATGTAGTCCCAGGCGACCTCGAGCGACGGCAGCACGGAATTGTCGTTCCACGCCATGGCCGGCCCGGTCTCCGTGGTCAGGTGACGGCCCGCAGGCGCACGCTGTCGCGGCCGACGCGCAGGCCGTTGGCGACCGTGATCACGACCGTGGTGATGACGACGATGGTCAGGCTCAGCACCGCGATGGCACCGACGTCGCCGCTCTCCTTGAGGTCGAAGATCAGCACGGCCACCACTTTGGTCTCGGAGGTGAACAGGATCACCGCCGCCGAGAGCTCGCGGATGACGCCGACGAAGACGAAGCACCAGGTGGCGATGGCCGAGGCCCGTAACAGGGGTCCGGTGATGTCCCACAGGGTGCGCAGGCGCGTGGCCCCCAGCATGCGGCCGGCTTCTTCCAGCTCGGGATGGACCGAGTGGAAGGCCGAGCGGACCTGCTGGTAGGCCGCCGGCAGCTCGATGGTGACGAAGGCGATCAGCAGGATCCACAGGGTGCCGTAGAGCGTGAGCGGCGGGCGCGTGTAGGCGAGGAACAGGCCGACGCCCAGCACGATGCCGGGGATCGCCAGCGGCGCGGTGGCGAGGAAGTCGAGCACCCGCCAGCCTCTGATCGCCTGGCGTGCCACGACATAGGCGATCAGCAGCGACAGCACCGCGCCGATCGTGGCCGACAGCGTGGCCAGGATGAAGGTGTTCTCCATCGCCGGCAGGGTCGAGCTGAGCTCGCGGAAGGTGAAGAAGACGTTGCGCAAGGTGAAGGTCTCGGGCGTCACGAACTGCGAGGAGACCGGCGAGAAGGCGGTGTTGAGCAGCGCCGCGTACGGCAGGAAGAGCGGCAGCGACAGGATGAAGATCGCCAGCGCCGTCGCCGGCAGGCGCAGCCCGCCCAGACGCACGACCCTGGGCGCGCCGTACTTGCCGCCCAGCACCGCATAGCCGCGCTTGCCCAGGACCAGCGACTGCGCGCGCAGCAGCGCCACCGTCAGCACCAGCAGCGGCAGGGCCGAGGCCGCGGCGAGCTCGGGCTTGGGCGGAAAGGCGAACAGGCTCCAGATCTTGGTGGTGAGCGTGTTGAAGCCCGCTGGGATGGCCAGGATCGCCGGCGACCCGAAGATGTTCAGCGCCTGCAGGAAGGCGATGAGCGCACCCGCGGCCAAGGTCGGCAGCGCCAGCGGAATGGTGATGCGCCGCGCGGTCGCCCACGTCCCCGCTCCCAGCATCGACGACGCGTCCTCGAGCTCGCCCGGCATGCGGTCGAGCGCATTGGCCACCAGGATGAAGACGTAGGGGAACGTGTAGCAGGCGATGACGAAGATCAGCCCGGGGAGCGTGTAGATGTCGAACAGCGCCTCGTCGGGCGGCGCGCCGGTCAGTATCCGCCACACCTGGTTCAGCAGGCCGGAGTTGGGCGCCGCCAGCATCTCCCAGGCGATCGCCCCCACGAACGGCGGGGTCACCAGCGAGGCCATCACCAGCACCCGGAAGGTACGGCGGAGCGGCATGTCGGTGCGTGCCACCAGCCAGCCGAGCGGGGCGGCGATCGCGCAGCACGCCGCACTGGTCGAGAAGGCGATGATCAAGGTGGTGACCAGCGGATCGACGAAGTCCGGGTCGGTGAACAGGGTGACGAAGTTGGCGAGGGTCGGATTGCCCGCCTTGTCGGAGAAGGCGTAGACGACTAGCCAGCCCATCGGCAGCACGATCATCACCACCAGCAGCGCCACGACCGCCACCATCAGCGGCCGCGAGAGGTCGAGTGTGCGGGTCATCAGACGGAAGCGATCATACCTTGAAGTACTTCGCGTACTGCGCCTTGATCTGGTCGGCCTTTTCGACGACCACGGCGGGCTCCTCACGCAGCAACTTTATCGAGGACAGCGCCGGACGGCCGGCCTTCTGCTTCACGCGCTTGTTGGCGGGATACTGCCCGCTCAAATCGACGATGAACTTCTGGCCCTCGGCCGACATGATCCAGCTCACCATCAGCCGCGCGGCGTTGGGGTTGGGGGCGGTCTTGAACACGCCCATCGGGTTGCTGATCTGCGGCGTGCCCTCGACGGCGAACACGACCTCGATCGGCGAGCCGCGCTCCTTGGCCATCCAGAACAGGTAGTCGCTGCCGTCGACGGCGATGGCCCGCTCGCCCGCCTCGATGCGCTTGGGCGGCTCGGTCGCCGACTGGACCTGCAGCACCTTCTGCTTGGACAGCTTCTCGAAATAGGACCAGCCGAGCTCGCGGCTAAGCTGCTGCGTGGCCGTCATGATGGTGCCGGAGTAGCCCGGATGGCCCTTGACCATCTTGCCCGAGTATTTCGGGTCGAGCAGGTCCATGAAGCCCTTGGGCGCGTCGGCCGGCGCCACCAGCTTGGTGTTGTAGGCAATCGCGCTGAGGTGCGTGCGCTGGTTGTAGTAGAGCCCGTCGGGATCGACCATCTCGGCCGGCACGTCCTGGGCCACGTCCTGCGGCACGTAAGGCGCCAGCCATCCTTCCCGTTTCCAGGCGATGAAGTGCGCGGCGTCGGAGCTGTTCACCACGTCGGCGCGGGCGATCTTGCTGGCCATCTCCTGGGCGATGCGGTTGAACACGCGCTCCGCGCCCGAGCGCTCGACGGCGACCTTGATGCCGGGGAACTTGGCCTCGAAGGCACGCGCCATCGGCTCGGCCACGGACAGGTCCATCGCGGTGTAATAGCTGACCTTGCCCTCCTTCTTGGCCGCCTCGATCAGCGCCGGCGTCATCGCCTCGGCGGCGGGCATCGCCGACACCACGCGGGCGCCCAGCGGCGCGAGGACCGGCAGCAGCGCGGCGGTCTTGAGCAGGGAACGTCGGCGCATGGCTACACCTTGAAGTATTTGACGTACTGGGCCTTGATCGAATCGGCCTTGTCGGCGACGACGTTGGCCTCTTCCTTCAGCGTCTTGATGTCGGCGAACTTGGCGACCCCCGGCTTGTCCACCGCCTTGGGATGGGCCGAGCGCAGGCCGCCGACGTCGATGTTGAGCTGCTGGGCCTCGCCGGTCATCGACCAGGCGTAGAACAACCGCGCGGCGTTGGGATTGGGCGCATGCGCCATGATGCCCGAAGGACCGCTGATCAGCGGCGTGCCTTCGGTCGGATAGACGACCTCGACCGGCTCGCCCCGCGCCTTCATCCCGAGCACCACGTATTCGCCGCCGTCGGCCATGACCGCGCGCTCGCCCTGGCCGATCTTCTTGGGCGGCTCGGTCGCCGACTGCACCTGCATGACCTTCTGCTTGGAAAGCTTCTCGAACCACGACCAGCCGAGGTCGCGGCTGAGCTGCTGCGTGGCGGTCATGATGGTGCCGCTGTAGCCCGGGTGGGCCTTGACGATCTTGCTCATCCACTTCGGATCGAGCAGGTCGGCGTAGGACTTGGGTGCGTCCTCGGCCTTCACCAGCTTGGTGTTGTAGGCCACGGGACAGAGCGTGACCCGCCACGAGGCGTACATGCCGTCGGGATCCTTGTGGGTCACCGGGAAGTCGCGCGCGACGTCCTCCGGCACATAGGCCGCCAGCAGGCTCTCGCGCTTCCAGATGATGAGGTGCGCGGCGTCGGAGCTGTTCACGACGTCGCAATTGTAGATCTTGGAGGCGTATTCCTGGGAGATGCGCTGGAAGTTGCGCTCGGCGCCCGAGCGCTCGACCTTGATGCTGACGCCCGGGTACTTGGCCTCGAATGCCTTGGCGACCTTCTCGGCGAGCGGCAGGTCGACCGACGTGTACCAGGTGGCCTTGCCTTCCTTCTTCGCCGCGTCGATCAGCGCCTGCGTGATCTTCTGCGCCTCCGGCGCGGCCTGCGCCGTGCCGACGAAGCCGCTTGCCGCGGCGACGGTGGCACCCGTCGCGCCCACCAGCACGTGCCGGCGCGTCAGTTTCGTGGTCATGCCGTGGTTCCTTCCATGAGCGCGCGGCACTTCGCGGCCGGCAGCCTGAGCCAAACTTCCTGTCCTGGCGGGATGTCGAGGTCGGCGGCGACCGTCGCCCGCAGTTCCGTCTTGTCGTCGAGCACGACGGTATAGTCGTGGGCCGCGCCCAGAAAGACCTGACGGCTGACCGTGCCGTGGAGCACATTGTCGCTGCCGGCCGGCGCCGCGATGGCGATCTCGACGTCGTGCTGGCGCACCGACACCGACACCGTCTCGCCCGCCGTCAGCGGTCGCCCCGTGGTGCGCAACGCGGCGCCCGCGATCGAGACGCGCTCGCCGTCGAGCGCCTTGCCGGTGAGGATGTTGCTGCCGCCGATGAAGCGGGCGACGAAGGCCGAGCGCGGTCGGTCGTAGATTTCCTTGGGCGTACCGAGCTGCTCGATGCGGCCGAGGTTCATCACCGCGATCAGGTCGGCCGTGGTCATCGCCTCGGACTGGTCGTGCGTCACATAGACCGTGGTGTAGCGGTACTTGTCGTGCAGGCGGCGGATCTCGAAGCGCATCTCCTCACGAAGATTTGCGTCGAGGTTCGACAGCGGCTCGTCGAGCAGCAACGTCTCGGGCTCGACCACCAGCGCGCGCGCGAGCGACACGCGCTGCTGCTGGCCACCCGACAGTTCGCCGGGATAGCGGTCGGCCAGCGCCTCGAGCCGGGCGGTCGACAGGATCGCCTTCAACTTGGCGGCGATAGTGGCGGCATCCATCCGGCGGATGCGCAGGCCATAGGCCACGTTCTCGGCCACCGTCATGTGCGGCCACAGCGCATAGCTCTGGAAGATCATCGACATGTTGCGGCCTTCCGGCGGGACGGCACGGCCGGCCGAGGACAGGACCTTTCCGCCCACGACGATTTCGCCTGCCGAAGGCTCGATGAAGCCCGCGATCAGCCGCAACGTGGTCGTCTTGCCGCAGCCCGAAGGCCCGAGCAGACAGACAAGCTGTCCATGCTCGATGCGTAAAGACACGTCATCGACGGCAACGGCAGCGTCGTAGCGCTTGCCGAGGCCCTTCAGTTCTACTGAGGCCAAGCTTCCTCCCTGATGCACACCTTATTCAAAATGGCGGGCGCGCGCTATATTCGCGACCCAATTGGAGGAATTGCCGGATGCAGGAGCAGAAGATCTACGGCCGCCGCGAGGGCGCCGTCGGACACGTGGTTTTCAACAACCCCGCCAAGCTGAATGCCGTGTCGCTCGACATGTGGGACGGGTTCGTGGGCCTGCTGAAGGATTACGAGAAGGACCCCGAGGTGCGCTGCGTCGTGGTCAGCGGCGCCGGCGGCAAGGCCTTCGTCTCGGGCGCCGACATCTCGAAATTCGAGAGCGAGCGCGCCAACGCCGAAGCCCAGGTCCGCTACGACGCGATCTCCAAGGAAGGCTACGAGAGCCTCTACAATTTCTCCAAGCCGACGGTCGCCAAGATCACCGGCTACTGCATCGGCGGCGGCATGAATCTCGCGGCCTGCTGCGACATGCGCTTCTGCAACGAAGGCGCGCGCTTCGGCGTGCCGGCGGCCAAGCTCGGTCTCGGCTACGGCTTCCTGCGCATCGAGCGCCTGTCGCGCATCGTCGGCCTGCCGCGGGCCATGGAGTTCCTGTTCACCGCCAAGCAGTATTCGTCGACGGAGGCCTACGACATGGGCCTGGTGAACGCGGTCGCATCGGACGCCGAGCTCGACGCGCTGGTCGCCAAGACCACCGACGCGATCACGCAGGGCGCGCCCCTCACGATCGCGCTGGCCAAGGCGTCGGCGCGCGAGATCGCCAAGCCCGAATCGCAGCAGGACCACAAGAAGCTCGAGCGCATGGCCGTGGCCTGCTTCGACAGCGAGGACTTCAAGGAAGGTCGCCGCGCCTTCATGGAAAAGAGGAAGCCCGCCTTCAAGGGACGATAGCTGCTCAATGGACCGCGGGCTTCCAGCCCGCTCTTGAGCGCGCAGGATGCGCGCGGTCCGCATGAACTCAATGAAGGGGAAACGACCATGGCCAAGCTTCCGCTCTCGCACATCAAGGTCCTCGACCTCACCGCCCACCGCGCCGGGCCAACGGCCGTGCGCCAGCTCGCCGACTGGGGCGCCCAGGTCATCAAGATCGAGCCGCCGCCCGAGCCGGGCGCGAGCACCGACGCCATGGGCGGCAGCCGCCACGGCTTCGACTTCCAGAACCTGCACCGCAACAAGCAGGCGATCACGCTCAACCTCAAGAGCAGGGAAGGCCATGCGATCTTCATGAAGCTCGCAAAGAAGGCCGACGTGATCGTCGAGAACTACCGCTCCGACGTGAAGTATCGCCTCAAGGTCGACTACAAGTCGGTCAAGAAGGTGAACCCGAAGATCATCTACGGCTCGATCGCGGGCTTCGGCCAGTCCGGCCCCGATGCGGCGCGTCCCGGCGTCGACCAGATCGCCCAGGGCATGGGCGGCCTGATGTCGATCACCGGCGAGCCCGGCCGCGGCCCGATGCGCGTCGGCATCCCGATCTGCGACCTGACGGCGGGACTGCTGCTGGCCCAGGCGATCACGCTGGCCCTCTACAATCGCGAGCGCACCAAGAAGGGCCAGTGGGTCCATACCTCGCTGATCGAGGCGCAGATCTTCATGCTCGACTTCCAGGCCGCGCGCTGGCTGATGAAGGGCGAGGTGCCCAAGCAGGCCGGCAACGACCATCCGACGTCGATCCCGACCGGCGTGTTCCCGACCAGCGACGGCTACATCAACATCGCCGCCGCCGGCCAGAACATGTGGAAGCGCTTCGCGGCGGCATTGGGCGGCGGCACATTGCTCGACCATCCCGAGCACGCCACGCCGGCGCTGCGCTCGCAGCATCGCAAGGCGCTGAACGAGCGCATCGGCGAGGTGACGAAGACCAACACCTCGGCGCACTGGATCGCGGCGCTCAACACGGCGGGCGTGCCATGCGGGCCGATCAACACGATCGACATGACCTTCGCCGAACCGCAGGTCCAGCACCTGGGCATCGCGCGCGGAGTCAAGCATCCCAAGCTCGGCGAGATCAAGGTCGTCGGCAACCCGATCAACCTCACGGCCTCGCCGCAGCCCAAGAAGCTGAAACCCACGCCGGACCTCGGCCAGCACACCAACGCGGTGCTGAAGGGTCTCGGCATGAGCCCGAAGAAGATCAAGGAACTGCGCGCGGCGGGAGCCATCTGATGGCCGCCAACGGCAAGACCGCACTCGTCACCGGCGCGGGCAAGAACATCGGGCGCGCCTGCGTGCTGGGCCTCGCCGAGGACGGCTTCAACGTCGCCATCAACGGCTCGAGCGACCGCGCCGCCTGCGAGAGCGTCGCCAGGGAAGCCGCCAAGTTCGGCGTCAAGACGCTCGTGACCATGGGCGACGTCGGCAAGCTCGACGAGTGCAACCGCATCGCCGGCGAGGCGATCAGGACGTTCGGCGCAGTCGATGCGTTGGTGAACAATGCCGCCCTTCGCCCCAACAAGCCGTTCCTCGAGATGACCGAGGACGAGTGGCAGCGTGTGATCGCCGTCGACCTCAACGCCGCGGTTTGGCTGAGCCGGGCTTGCTTGCCCGGCATGGTGAAGAAGGGCTGGGGCCGCATCGTCAACTTCGCCGGCATGAACGCCATCCATGGCCACGGCGGGCGCGCGCCGGTCTCGGTCGCCAAGCACGGCGTGTGGGGCCTCTCCAAGGCGCTGGCCATGGAGTTCGGGCCCAAGGGCATCACCACCAACACCATCTCGCCCGGCCCAATCGCGCCCGACGTCGAGGAGAAGAACGCCTCGGCCCAGGCGCGCGCGCAGACCTTGGCCCGGGTTCCGCTGGGCCGCTTCGGCACGGCGGCCGAGGTCGCGGCCGCGGCGCGGCTGCTGGTCTCGGATGCCGGCAGCTACATCAACGGCCAGATGATCGCCGTGAACGGCGGCGGCGCCACCTAGCGTTTTGGCCGCAAGCGGCCAAAATCGCCTAGGTCGTCGGCAGCTCGATCATCGTCGCCGGCGCCCCGCCGCTCTTCACCTGAAGGAGCGGCGGTCGCCCGTGCGGCGTCTGCACGAAGTGGTCGGCATCGGCGCCGGCGATCGATAGCCGGAGGCGGCTGCCCCGGGCGAAGCGCCAGGCGATCGGCAGCAGCGCAAACTTCAGCAACTGCGGCTCGCCGATCGGCATCGGCGTCATGTCCTTGCGGGCAAAGGTGCGATACGGCCACGTCGTCCTGTAGTCGCGCGGGCACGGCGCCTCGGCGCGATGGATGGCGCGCAGCATGCCTTCGGTGACGTAGCGTACCGTGCCGTCGGCCTCGATCTCCGAGAGATAGGCGAAGACGGCGGCATCGGGCTCGCTCGACGCCAGCCACAGGGAGACCACGGGATGGCCCGCGATCTCCAGCGGTTCGGCCAGCGCGTCGGTCGTGAACGACAGCAGCTTGGCCTCGCGCGCCGGCCAGTCGTTGTAGTAGTTCGTGGCGTCGATGCCGGCGATGCGCTCGTAGCGCGTCTGCGTGCCGCTGCCGGCGGTGAAGTCGGCACGCCGTTCGTCCGACGTTCCGGCATTGGGTCGCGCCACCGAGAGCTGCCCGCCGGGGGCGGTGTAGAAGCGCCGGCTGCCCGAGACCG
>Ga0105240_10008964_pt1 | contig 14221 bp, 10 predicted proteins | sample KBSC54metaG_FD_80426 | JGI IMG/M metagenome (GOLD analysis project Ga0105240, IMG submission 80426) | Corn rhizosphere microbial communities from Kellogg Biological Station, Michigan, USA - KBS C5-4 metaG | ecosystem: Host-associated > Plants > Roots > Rhizosphere > Soil | place: Michigan, USA... | reverse complement strand
CGCGGCGATGGCCGGGCAGCTGCTCGGCGGCGGCCGCATCGACCCGGCCACGGTCGAACGGATCGTGACCGCCTCGGACGGGAACCCGCTCTTCGTCGAGCAGATGGCGGCGATGCTGGACGATCAGGCGCCGGGCGCCGAGCTCGACGTGCCGCCGACCATCCTCGCCCTCCTCGCCGCGCGCCTCGACCGGCTGGCCCAGCCGGAGCGGGCGGTGCTCGAGCCGGCCGCCGTCGCCGGCCTCACCTTCCCGCGCGCGGCCGTCACCGAGCTCGTCACCGACGAGGATCGCCCGCACGTGCCCGACCGCCTCGCCGCCGTCGAGCGGCGCCGTTTCATCCACGCCCACCCGGCGGTCATGGGCGACCCGAACTCCTACCAGTTCGAGCACATCCTCGTCCGCGACGCCGTCTACCGGCGGCTTCTGAAGCGGACGCGGGCGCAGATGCACGAGCGCTTCGTCGCCTGGGCCGACGGCGTGAACGGTGAGCGCGCCCCGGAGTACGCCGAGATCACCGCATACCACCTCGAGCAGGCTCACGCCTACCTGGCCGACCTCGGCCCGCTCGACGACCACGGGCTCGAGCTCGGTCGCCGCGCCGGCGAGCGGCTCGCGGGCGCCGGCCAGCGCGCCTTCGCCCGCGGCGACATGCCGGCGGCGGCGGGCCTGCTGCGCCGTGCCGTCGACCTCATGCCCCAGCTCGACCCCGACCGGCTGGGGCTGCTCCCCGACCTGGGCGAGGCGCTGATGGACCTCGGCGAGTTCGCCGAGGCCGACCGGGTGCTGGCCGGCGCGATCGCGGCCGCCGAGACCACCGGCGACCACCGCCTGGGCGCCGAGGCCCGGCTGGGCCGGCTGCTCGTGCAGCTCTACGGCGACGAGCAGGAGTGGGGACCGAAGGCGTTGCACGAGGCCGAGCGGTCGATCCGGATATTCGAGCTCGTCGGCGACCAGATCGGTTTGGCGAAGGCGTGGCGGATCATGGGCTCGATCCACGCGACGGCGCTGCGGTACGGGCACGCCACCGTCGCCGTCGAGCGGGCCGCCGCCTGCGCCCGCCAGGGCGGCGACCTGCGCCAGGAGCGCCGGCTCATGGGCGCGTTCACGATGGCCTGCGTGTTCGGGCCGATGCCGGTGCCCGCGGCCATCGAGCGCTGCAGCGAGATCGAGGCCGGCTCGGGCGGCGACCATCGCACCGAGGGGCTCGCCCTGTGCGCGCGGGCGCAGCTCGAGGCGATGCGCGGCAGCTTCGACGACGCCCGGGTGCTCTACGCCCGTGCACGCACCGTGCTCACCGACGTCGGCGGCAGCGTGCTCGGCGCCTCCACCGCGCTCGACTCGAGCACGGTCGAGATGCTGGCCGGCGACTACGCCGCCGCCGAGCGCGAGCTCAAGCGCGACTCGGAGCTGCTCGAGGCGATGGGCGAGCGCTACCTGCTCTCGACGATGGAGGGCGTGCGCGCCCAGGCGCTGATCGCGCTCGGCCGCCACGACGAGGCCGCTGCGGCCTGCGCCAGGGCCGACGAGGCCGCCGCCGCGGACGACATCGAGTCGCAGGTGCTCGTCCGCAGCGTTCGCGCGGAGCTCGATCTGCACGCCGGCCGCGTCGCCGAGGCGGCCGCGGCCGCGGCGGAGGCCGATGCCCTCCTGCGCGGCGCCGAGGCGCCGACGATTGTCGCCGACGTCGCCGTGATCCGCGCCCGCATCGCCGCCGCCGCCCGCGACCTGGGCGGCGCCGACCGCGAGCTCTCCCGCGCCGCCCGGCTCTACCGCGAGAAGGGCAACGTCGTCTCCGACAGCCGCGTCACCCAGCTCCGGGCGACGCTCGGGCTCGGCTCCGTCACCGCCTGATCAGGTCCGCCAGCGGCCGTTCGTCGACGAGAGGACGGTGATCTCGACGTCCTTCTTCCCGGTCCGGGAGCTCACGCAGGGATCCGGGGACGCCACCCCGGCCGCGCCGGTGCAGTCGGCGACCAGCACGCCGTTGTGATACATGGGAATGTCGGCGGTCTGGGTACCGCCCGGGATCTCGCTCGAGTCGAGATCGAAGCTCAGCTTCAGTGGGCCGGCGGCCGGGAACGGCGGCGCGTCGACGGTCACGATGGAAACCTGCCCGAAGCAGTCCGCGGCCGGCCCGCAGGAGTCCGCCGGACCGGTGGCGTTCACCTCGGCCGCGGCCGCCGGCACGCCCAGCGGCGTCGACGGCACCTGAACCGTCGTCACCTGTGGATTCGTGCGCGTCGCCCCGGTACCCGGGTCCGTCGTCAGCGTGTCCCCGGAGGGAACCACGTATTCGGAGACGGCATCCTGCGACGGTGCCTGCACGTGGGTCGTGTCCGTCGCCGTGAACGTGTCCCGATGGGGATCCGGCTTGGGGTTGTCGTTGAAGGACTCGTCCACCGACCAGGTCGCGGTGGTGGCGAAGGGGGCGACGGCCGCCGGCGCCCGGAGAACGACGGTGGCGGTCACGGTCGCGCCCGATGCGATCGAGCCGAAGGAGCAGATCACGGACGACCCCTTCACCGTGCAGGCGGAGGACGGCAAGCCGAGAATGGCGGCGCCTCCCGAGGGCGCGGGCACGGACAGTTCCAGATGCGTGAGGGTGTTGCTGCTCTGGTTGGTGAAGCTGTTCGTGTACCCGACGTTGTGGCCGCTCGTCACCGGATCGGGGGAATGGCCGATCACGACCAGCGCCTTCGGACTGGCTGCGGCGGCGGGGCCGGCCAGCGCGACCGCAGCAAGAAGCGTCGAGAGGAAAAGAATCCGCCGCATGCGTCTACGGTGCCAGAACCTGTGAAGCTCTGTCAAGCCCGGTACCGTCTGTCAGAGAAATTCAGCCCGGCGCGAGCGCCGCGACGGCCTCCAGGAACGCCTCGACCTCGTCCATGGTGTTGTAGTGCACCGCGCCGACCCGGACCGCCCCGCCGGACTCCTCCAGGCCGAGGCGCTGCATCAGCTCGAGCGCGTAGTAGTTGCCGTCCCACACGAAGATGCCGCGCTGCCCGAGGGCCGCCGACACCTCGGCCGGCGCCCGCCCGGCGATGTTGAACGTCGCGGTCGGGACGCGCCGGTCGAGATCGGGCGTGCCGTAGACCGTCACGCCGTCGATCGCGCGCAGGCCGTCGAGGAGCTGCGCGCCCAGGCCGCGCTCGTAGGCGGCGACCGCCTCCATCCCGAGCGACTGCAGGTATCCGACGGCGGCGGCGGTCCCGGCGATGCCCTCGAGGTTGACGGTGCCGGTCTCCCACGAGTGCGGGATCTCGTTCGGCGCCGGGCGCACCTTGTACGGCCGGTGCCGCTCGAGCAGCTCCGCCCGCCCGAACAGGATGCCGACGTGCGGCCCGAAGAACTTGTACGCGGAGCAGACGAGGAAGTCGCAGCCCACCGCCGCGACGTCGATCGGCCCGTGCGGCGCGTAGTGGACGGCGTCCACGTAGGAGATCGCCCCCGCCTCCCGGCAGAGGGCGCACAGCGCCGCGACGTCGTTCACGGTGCCCGAGCCGTTCGACGCCCATCCGAACGCGGCCACCCGGGTGCGCTCGCTGAGCAGCCCGGCGAACACGTTCGGGTCGATCACGCACACCTCGGGGTCGATGCCGACCTGGCGCACGACCACGCCCCGATCTTCGGCTGCGAGCAGCCACGGGGCGACGTTCGCGTCGTGGTCGAGCCCGGTGACGAGCACCTCGTCGCCCGGCCGAAGGTCGCGGAAGAGCGTACGCGACGCATGCATCGTGAGCGTCGTCATGTTGGCGCCGAAGGCGATCTCGTTCGCGCCGGCCCCCAGGAACCCGGCCACCTGTGCCCGGGCCTCGGCCAGGATGCGGTCGGACGCGACCGACGTCTCGAAGGGCCCGCCCAGGTTGGCGTTGGAGTCGCGGTAGTAGCCGGCGATCGCGGCATACACGGACTCGTGCACCTGCGTCCCGCCGGGGTTGTCCAGGTAGATGCGGCCGTCGCGGAGCGACGGGAACCCTGGCCGGATGACGGCAGGGTCGAGGAGGGTGGCGATCTCGTTCATGACGCGGAGTCTACGATGCCGCGCATGAGGCTCGTCATCCTTGGCGGCGGCCCGGCCGGATACGCCGCCGCCACCACCGCCGCGCACCTGGGCGCCGACGTCACCCTGGTCGAGGACATGTCGCTCGGTGGCAACTGCACGATGACCGACGCCATCCCGTCGAAGACGCTCCTGACGACGGCCGACGCGGTGCTCGAGGTCGCCCGCGCCGAGGAGGACGGGCTCGACTTCTCCCACGGCTATCCGTCGGTCAACCTGCGCCGCACGCTCGCCCGGGCGCGCGCGGTGGCCCTGCACCAGAGCCGGGGCGTGCGCGAGCGCATGGACGGCGTGAACGTGCGCGTGCTCCCCGGCCGCGGCCGCGTCACCGGCGCGAACGAGCTCGTGGCGAACGTCGACGGGCGCGACCATGTGCTCGAGTTCGACGCGCTGCTGATCTGCACCGGGGCGTCGCCGTACGTGCCGACGTTCGCGCGGCCTGACGCGCACCGGGTGCTCACGACCCGCCAGGTGTTCGACCTGCGCGAGATGCCGGAGCACCTGGTCGTGCTCGGCGCCGGCCCGACCGGCTGCGAGTTCGCCGACTTCTTCTCCCGCTGCGGGTCGCACGTGACGCTCGTCTCGGCCCGCGATCAGCTGCTGCCGAACGACGACCCCGACCTGGCCGAGGTGCTCGAGGAGGTGTTCCTGCGGCGCGGGCTCGACGTGATGAAGAACGGCCGCGCGGCCGCCATCGACTGCGAGGACCCCGACGAGGTGCGGCTCGTGCTCGAGGACGGCCGCGATCTGGGCTGCTCGCACGCCCTGCTCTGCATCGGCATGCGACCGAACACGTCGGGGCTCGGCCTCGAGCAGGCGGGCGTCACGATCGCCGACCGGGGCACGCTGCCCGCCGACGAGTTCTGCCGCACGAACGTCCCCCACATCTACGCCTGCGGCGACGTCACGGGCCAGATCATGCTCGCGAACACCGCGTCGCTGCACGGCCGCACCGCGGCGCTGCACGCGCTCGGCGTCTCCGTCGACCCGGTCGCCTACACCGGCGTCGCCTGGTGCGTCTTCACGCGGCCGGAGATCGCAAAGGCCGGCATCTCCGAGCGCCAGGCCCGGCTCGGCGGCGTGCCGGTGCAGGTGACCAAGCATCTTGTGCGCGCGAACCCGCGGGCCGTGATGGAGGGCGAGACCGACGGCATCATCAAGCTGCTCTCCGACCCCGACGACGGCACCATCCTGGGCGGCGCGATGGTGGGCTTCCGGGCCTCCGAGGTGATCACGGCGGTCGCCCTGGCGGTGCACGCGCGGCTCTCGGTGCAGGTGCTGGCCGAGACGGCGGCGGTCAACCCGTCGATGTCCGAGAGCCTGCAGCGCGCCGCCGAGAAGGCGGCCGAGGGCATGCTCGGCATCTCGCGCGTCACGCTCTCCGGATAGATGGTTGATCGGTAAGTCGCGTGATGTCCTGGGCGGCTGCGAACCGAGCAGCGCAAGGACGCAGGGAGCGGGCATACCTGGTCGTATGGGCGCGACCGAGGACGCGGCGATGCGACGGTTCGCAGACGCAGCGCCGCCAGCATTACACCTGAACCGTGGCCGTCGTGCGTCCAGGCGCGCGAGGACTTACCGATCAACCATCTAGTAGGACTTTGTTACTCACGGCGGGGGAAGAGCGTGAGTTGATCGAGGTTGACGGGTTGGTTGCAGGTGCGGCAATGGCCGGCCCAGCATCTGAGGACGGGCTGGAGGAGCAGCACCGTCTGTGGCAGTGTCAGGCCGGCCGCGGGGCTTTTGGGTCGAGCCGCTCGAGGGTGAGGAAGGCGTGCGCGCAGGTGACAAGCGCGGTGTGGTGGTGGAAGCCGAGGTAGCTTCGGCCTTCGTAGTGGTCGAGTCCGAGCTCGCCTTTGAGCTGGCGGTAGTCGAGCTCGACCGTCCACCGCAGTCGGGCGAGTCGTGCCAGCCGCTGGGGCGGCGTCGTCTCGGCCAGGTTGGACAGCCAGTAGTCGCTGGGCGCCTGGGCGCCTTGGGGCCATTCCACGATCAGCCATTCCCACCGTGGCGGCTCGTGATTGCGGACAACGGCGTGGGCGGAGGCGACCCGCACGAACGCGAACCGGCCGCAGACGTGCTCGCCGCGCGGCGTCGTACGGCACGCGAGCGTCTGCCATGCCTCCGCCGGCAGCCGCTCCGCCAGCGCGCGCACCGAGACCGGTTTTTGGTCGGCGCGCACCACCGTCCGTGGCCGGCCGAAGCGGCCAACTGGACGCGGCACGGCGAAGCTGGTGTCTGGCCCATACACGCCGGTCTTGGCGGACACGGCCACCACGTACTCGCATCCCGTCGTGTCCAGGCGGGTGCGCAGGCTGGTGTCATCGCCATACGCGCAGTCGGCCAGGATGGGAGCGATCGGGATCCGCCAGCCGGCCGCAGCATCGACCAGCTCAGCGGCCAGCTGCGGCTTGGTGCGAAAGCACACCGAGTCGGGGATCTTGGCCTTGCGCCGCCGGTCAGAATCCTGGCACCACTCCTCCGGCAGATACAACGACCAGCCCAACGGCAGCGATCCCCGCTCCCCCACCGCGTGCAGGCTGACCGTGATCTGACAGTTACCGATCTTGCCCAACGTGCCCGAGTACTGCCGCTTCACCCCCGGCGAATGGGAGCCGTCCTTGGCCACCCCCGTATCGTCGAGGATCCACGCCGTCACCCCGATCACCGGCGCGACCCGCTCAGCGCAGCCGCGCACCAGCACCTGCGGATCCCACGGCGAGTCAGCCAAAAACTGCTGCATCGACTCATACCGCGCCGCCGTCTCGTGCAGCCGAAACAAGGTCGGCTGCAAACTCTTGCGCCCACCCTGCTCCACCAGCCCACGCACATACAACAGCGCGTTGTCGCGCTGCCGCCGAAGCGCCAAACCATCCACGACCTCCGCCACAAACCCAACCAGCCGCTCCCGCGACCCACCCGCCGACCCCTCCACCACCACCGCCGCTTCCATCCCCATCCTCCCGAACGATGACCGATACCACGGACACCATTCGCCGCCAAAACAGAGGACCCTTCACCCAGCTAACAAAGTCCTACTAGAGCTCGATCGTCACGCCGGGCGCGGCCAGGTCGATCGGCCCGGCGTACTCCGAGCGGGCCATCTCGAGCACCCGCTCGGCGCCGATCTCCATCGGCACGTGGGCGAGCAGCAGCCGGGAGGCGCCGGCCCGGGTCGCCTCGCGGCCCGCCTCGGCGGCGTCCATGTGGCCGCGCTCGCCGACATCGTCGAGGGCGGCATCGGCCAGGGCCGCCTCGCACACGAAGAGGTCGGCGCCGCGGGCGAAGCGGGCCAGCCGCTCGATCGGGGCCGTGTCGGCCGAGTAGCAGATGGTCTTCGTCGGGCCGTCGATGCGGATCGCGTAGCAGGTGGTGTAGTGCTTGGTCGGGGCGAACGAGAGCCGCAGGTCGCCCACGCGCAGGTCGGCCAGCGGGTCGTACTCGAAGATCTCCCAGGCCGCCTCGAACGTCTCCACCGACCCGTCCCACACCGACGCGACCGTGTCCAGCACGGCCCGCCCGCCCGGCGGCAGGTACAGGTTCGCGTGCGGCCGGCCGGCCCACGAGCCGTAGCGGTGCGCGTAGTGCAGCGGCACGAGGTCGAACCAGTGGTCGGCGTGGAAGTGGCTGATGACGATGTCGGTCAGCGGCCCGGGGTCGTTCGCGCGCAGCTCGGTGGCGACCCCCGAGCCGCAGTCGACCAGCATCCGCACCTGCCCGGTCTCGACCAGGTAGCCGCTCGCGGCCTGGCCCGGGTTCGGCCAGGCGGGGCTGCCGCCCAGGACCGTGAAGCGCAGCACGAAAAGCCTCAGATGCCCATCGCGTGGTAGCCGGAGTCGACGTAGAGGACGGTGCCCGTCACCATCTCCGACATCGGGCTGCACAGATAGAGGGCGGCCTGGCCGGCGTCGGTCGCCTGGATGTTCTTCCGCAGCGGCGTGCGCTGCTCGATGACGCCCTCCATCTCCTTGAACCCGGCGATGCCGGCCGACGCGAGCGTCCGCACCGGCCCGGCGGAGACGGCGTTCACGCGGACGCCGTTCGGCCCCAGCTCCCAGGCCAGGTAGCGCACGGCGCACTCGAGGGCGGCCTTCGCGCTGGCCATGATGTTGTAGCCGGGGAAGGCGCGCTCGCTGGCCATGTAGGTCATCGTCACGATGGCGCCGCCGCCGCGCTCCGCCATGAGCGGCTCGGCCCGCTTCGCCATCGCGATCAGCGAGTAGGCGGAGATGTCGTGCGCCACCCGGAAGGCCTCGCGGGACGTATCGACGTAGCGCTCCGTGAACGTCTCCTGCGGGGCGTAGGCGATCGAGTGCACGAGGATGTCGAGCCCGCCGGCGTCCGCGACGGCCGCGAAGGCGCGGTCGATGCTGGCGTCGTCGGACACGTCGCACTCGACGACGGTGCTCGAGCCCACGTCGGCGGCGAGCTTCTCGACCCCGCCCTGCAGGCGCTCGCCCTGGTAGGTGAAGGCGAGCTCGGCCCCGGCGCCGTGGAGCGCCTGTGCGATCGCCCAGGCGATGGAGCGCTTGTTCGCCACCCCCGCGACGAGCGCGCGCTTGCCCTCCAAGAGACCTGCGGTCACGTGACCCTCCCAGCGTCGACGGCCTGCGAGCCTAGCATCACCGCGCCGCGGCGACCTGCGCGAGCACGCCCGGATCCTCGATCGACGACGTATCGCCGATGTCGGCGCCGAGCGCCGCAGCGCGCACCGCGCGGCGCACGATCTTGGCCGAGCGGGTCTTGGGGAGGCCGGTCACGAAGCCGATCCGGGCGGGCGCGAACGCTTTCCCCAGCACGGCCGTGACCGTCGTCGACACCTCGGCCCGCAGCTCGTCGCCCGGCTCGAACCCGGGGCGCAGGACGCAGTAGAGCCAGGCCACCTCGCCCTTCACGTCGTCCGGCATCCCCACCGCGCAGGCCTCGGCGACGGCGGGATGGGCGACGGCCGCCGATTCGAACTCGGCCGGCCCGATCCGCTTGCCGGCGATGTTCAGCGTGTCGTCGGAGCGGCCGTGCAGGTACCAGCAGCCGTCCTCGTCGACCGACGCCCAGTCGCCGTGCGCCCAGACGCCCGGCCAGCGCGACCAGTACGCCTCGAGGTAGCGGTCGGGGTCGCCCCACACGCCGCGGGTCATGCTCGGCCAGGGCTTGCGGCAGACGAGCTCGCCCACCTCGCCGGCGGGCACGTGGCTGCCCGCGGCGTCGACCACGTCCATCGCCATGCCGAGCGCGGGCGCGCCCAGGGTGCACTCCTTCAGCGGCATGACCGGCATCGGCGAGAGGAAGCACGCGCCCACCTCGGTGCCGCCGGAGAGGTTGATGATCGGGCAGCGGCCCTCGCCGACCACCGTGTGCAGCCACCGGTACGGGTCGGGGTTCCAGGGCTCGCCGGTCGAGGCCAGGATCCGAAGCGACGAGCGGTCGTGCCGCGTGGCGGGCTCGTCGCCGTGCGGGACGAGGGCGCGGATGAGGGTCGGCGAGACGCCGAGGACGCTGATGCGGTGGCGCTCGACCATGTCCCACAGCCGGTTGGGGCCGGGATAGTCCGGCGCGCCCTCGCTGACGACGAGCGTCGCGCCGAGCGCCCCGGCGCCGACCACCTCGAGCGGGCCCATGATCCAGCCCATGTCGGTCACCCACATGAAGCGGTCGTCGGTGCCGATGTCGAGCTGGAACGCGCACTCCTCGGCGATCTTGACCAGGAAGCCGCCGTGCACGTGGACGGCTCCCTTCGGCCGCCCGGTCGTGCCCGACGTGTAGATCACCATCACCGGCGTCTCCGGGTCGAGCGCCGGCGCGGCCAGCCGGTCGCTCTGCCGGCCGACGAGCTCGTCCCAGGCGTGGTCGCGGCCGGGGTGCATCTCGACCTCGGTACCGAGCCGCGGCCAGACGACCACCGAGCGCACCGTCGGCGCCGCTGCGACCGCCTCGTCGGCGATCGCCTTCATCGACACGGGCCGGCCCCGCCGCGGCACCGCGTCGGCGGTGAGGAGGGCGACGGCGCCCGCGTCGGCCAGCCGGGCGGCGACGGCGGGCGCGGCGAACCCGGAGAAGATGGGGACGACGATCGCGCCGATCTTGGCGACCGCGTGGAAGCCCGCGACGACCTGGATCGACATCGGCAGGAAGAGGCCGACGGCGTCGCCGCGGCGCACGCCGAGCTCGAGCAGGGCGTTCGCGAGCCGGTTCACCTCGGCCTCGAGCTCCGCGTAGGTGACCGTCTCGACGCGGCCGTCCTCGCTCTCCCAGACGACGGCCGGGCGCTGCGGGGCCGTGCGCGCGTGCCGGTCGACGCAGTTGTGGGCCAGGTTGACGGTGCCGCCGCTGAACCAGCGCGGCCACTGCGGCCCCCGCGAGTCGTCCAGGACGCGGTCGTAGGCGTCGAAGAACTCGATTCCGAGGTGGCGCACGGCCGCGTCCCAGAACCACTCGACGTCGTCCTGGCTGCGGCGGACGAGCTCGTGCCAGTCGGCGATGCCGTGCTCGCGCATGAAGGCGGTCGCCCGGGCGCGCTCGATCGTGTCGGCGGAGGGCTCCCAGATGTAACGTGCGTCGCCGATGGCGAGGATGCTATTCCACGTCGGCTGGGTGGGGTTGGCGTGCGGGTCGTGATCGCGCCGGACAAGCTCGCCGGCACCTACACGGCGGCCGAGGCCGCCTCCGCGCTCGCCGCCGGGTGGCGCGAGATCCGCCCCGGCGACGACCTGGCCACGGCGCCGCTGGCCGACGGCGGCGAGGGCACCGCCGAGGCGCTGTTCGCGGCCCGTGGCGGCGAGTGGCGGGCGTGCACCGTGCGCGACGCGCTGGGGCGGCCGCGGCGGGCCCGCTTCGCCCTGCTGGCCGACGGCGAGGCGGCGCTCGACGTCGCCGAGGCCTGCGGCCGCCAGACCGTCGCCGACCTGCCGCCCGACCCGATGGCCGCGAGCTCGTTCGGGGCAGGCCAGCTGATCGCCGCGGCCGTCGTGGCGGGCGCGCCCCGGATCACGGTCGGTGTTGGCGGCACCGCCAGCACGGACGGCGGCGAGGGGTTGCGGCTGGCGCTCGGCGATGCGGCCGAGGGCGCCGAGCTCGTGGCCGCCCTCGACGTGCGAAACCCTTTGCTCGGGCCGGACGGCGCGGCGGCCGTGTTCGGGCCGCAGAAGGGGGCGACGCCGGAGCAGGTCGAGGCGCTCGACCGGCGCCTGGCCGCGCTCGAGCTGCCCACGGCCGGGCTTCCCGGCGCCGGTGCCGGAGGGGGCGTCGGGGCGATGCTGATGGCGCTCGGCGCACGTGCCGTTGCCGGCGCCGAGCTGGTCGCCGCCGCGGCTCGTCTCGACGACCTTCTGGCCGGCGCCGCCGTGTGCCTGACGGCGGAGGGCAAGATCGACCGTGGCACGCTCGGCGGCAAGGTCGTCGTCACCGTGGCAGACAAATGCGCACGCGCGCGCGTCAAATGCATAGCGGTCGGCGGTGTCGTCGACCCGGACGCGGCAGGAGAGCTCGAGCGACGGGGATGCGAGGCCTACGAGTGCGGGGACATGCGGCGGGCAGGGGCGGAGCTGGCGGGGCGGCCCTGGCCGCCCTCGTGATCGCGGCCGCCTGCTCGGGACACGGCAACGCGGCATCCACGGCCTCCCGGCCGGTTGCGGGCGGCGCGTGCGGCCGCCGCCCGGCATACGCCCGGCCGTCTCCGACCCGGCCGCGCTACCGGCTGGACGTCCGCATCCCGGCCCGCGGCCAGGTCACCGGCACGCTCGCGGCCGTCTTCACGCCCGACCTGCCCACGGGTCGGCTCGTGTTCCGGCTGTGGCCGAACGGGCCGCGGCAGGCCGGCGAGGGCTCGCACCTGGCGGTGTCGGACGTGCGGCTGGCCGACCGGCCCGCGGCGACGTCGCTCCCCGATCCGACGACGCTCGTCGTGCGCGGCGGCCATCCGTTCGCGGCCGGCGCGCCCGTGCGCGTCTCGATGCGCTTCCGCCTGCGCGTGCCCGCCGGCGTCGTCGACCGGCTGGCCCGGGTCGGCGGCTCGGTGCGGCTCGGCTCGTTCTACCCGATCCTGCCGTGGGAGGCGGGCGTCGGCTGGGACCTCGACCCGCCCACGACCAGCCTGGCGGAGACGTCCTCCTCGCCGGCCGCCGACTACACGGTGCGCCTGCACGTGCCCGCCGGGACGACCGCGATCGCCACCGGTGAGCCGGCCGGCGGTGGCATATGGCGAGCGCGGGCGGTGCGCGACTTCGCGGTCGGCGTCGGCCGCTTCGAGACGGCGACCGCCACCGCCCAGGCGCCGCGGCCGGTGCGCGTCGTCGTGGCCGTCGATGCCAGGATGTCGCTTCGCCCCGAGCCCGTGGCCGCCGAGGTGGCGAACGACCTCGGCGTGCTGGCCAGCCGCTTCGGCCCCTATCCCTGGCCCTCGCTCCGGGTCGCCGTCCTGCCCGACCTGAAGGAGGTCGGAATCGAGTACCCGGCGATGATCTTCCTCGGGGCCGACACCGCCGGCGAGCTGACGCGGCACGAGGTCGCCCACCAGTGGTTCTACAGCCTCGTCGGCAACGACCAGGCCCGCGACCCGGTGCTGGACGAGGGCCTCGCCACCTACGCGATGGGGCCGCCGCTCGTCCACATCCCGGTCTCGCCGGCGTTCCTGCGCCGCACCGGCCGGCCGATGTCGGTCTGGGATCGCGGCCCGTACCGGGCCTACCAGCTCGGCGTCTACATCGACGGCGCCCGGGCCGTGCGCTCGCTCGGCCCGCACCGGCTTGCCGACTGCGCCCTGCGCGCATACGTGGCCCGCAACGCCTACGGGATCGCCACCCAGGCGGGCTTCGTCGGGGCGGTCGCGTCGGTCGTCCCGTCCGCGCCGCGGCGGCTGGCCCGCTTCGGCATCCCGGCCGGGCATGGGTGAACGGGTGGTGGCCGGGGTAGGGGATCATCGAACCCCGGTGGTAACGTCCACCTCGAGCTCGCGGGCGGGCCGTTCCCCTATGCGGCCGAAGGTCGAGAGGAGTACCTCATGACGAACACGTTGAAGCAGCTTGCGGCTGCGGGTACGAGCCCGTGGCTGGACAACATCCGGCGCAGCTGGCTGCAGTCGGGCGAGTTCCGGCGCATGGTCGACGAGGGCGTCGTCGGCGTCACGTCGAATCCCACCATCTTCCAGAAGGCGATCGCCGACTCGACCGACTACGACTCGGCCGTCGCCGCTCTGGCGGCGTCCGGGGCGACGCCGACCGACACGTTTTTCGAGCTCGCCATCGCCGACGTGCGCGAGGCGGCCGATCAGATCCGCGGCGTGTACGACGCCACCGGCCACCTCGACGGCTACGTGTCGTTCGAGCTCCCGCCGGCGATGGCGAACGACACCGCCAGGTCGATCGCCGCTGCGCCGGAGTTCTTCCGGCGCATCGACCGGCCGAACATCTACATCAAGATCCCCGGCACGTCCGCGGGCGCGCCCGCGATCGAGGAGACCATCGCCGCCGGCGTGAACGTGAACGTCACGCTGCTCTTCTCGCTCAGGAACTACAAGGCGATCCACGAGGCCTACATCCGCGGCCTGGAGCGGCGGGTCGAGGCCGGCGAGCCGATCTCCAACCTCTACTCGGTGGCGAGCTTCTTCGTCTCCCGGGTCGACACGGCGGTCGACGCCGAGCTCCCGGACGACTCCCCGGTGCGCGGCAAGGCGGCCGTCGCGAACGCGAAGCTGGCCTACCAGCAGTTCCTGGACATCACGGGCTCCGACCGGTGGCGGGCGCTCGTCGAGAAGGGCGCCAACGTGCAGCGGCCGCTGTGGGCGTCGACGGGGACGAAGAACCCCGCCTACTCCGACGTCCTCTACGTCGAGGAGCTGATCGGGCCGGACTGCGTGAACACGATGCCCGAGGCCACGATCTCCGCCTTCCTCGACCACGGCACCGTCCGCCGCACCGTCGACGAGGACGTCGCCGACGCCCGCCGGATCATCGAGCAGGTGGAGGCGGCCGGGGTCAGCCTGGACGCGGTCACCGCGAAGCTCGAGTCCGACGGCGTGGACAGCTTCTCCGCCTCGTTCGACGCGCTGATCTCGACGCTCGAAAAGAGCATGGAGGACCAGCGTGCCCGCGGCGCAGCCTGAGCTGGGCGAGGCGGTCGGCGCGGCCGAGGCCGAGCTCGAGGGGGCCGGCTTCCTCGAGCGGCTG
>Ga0105240_10008962_pt1 | contig 14224 bp, 17 predicted proteins | sample KBSC54metaG_FD_80426 | JGI IMG/M metagenome (GOLD analysis project Ga0105240, IMG submission 80426) | Corn rhizosphere microbial communities from Kellogg Biological Station, Michigan, USA - KBS C5-4 metaG | ecosystem: Host-associated > Plants > Roots > Rhizosphere > Soil | place: Michigan, USA... | reverse complement strand
TGTTTCCAATAACGTATCGGCAAATTCTCTCAAAACAACTGGCGCGTCAGTCAACGTAGCTGCAGCTGCACCTCCCTCTACTGGCCAAACTCTTCTCGCAACGTCAGCAACAACTGCAACTTGGCAAACTCCTGTATCCGGCCCAGGATCTTCAACCAACACCGCTCTTGTAAGATGGAACGGCACCACTGGTCTTGTTCTGCAAAATTCTGGCGTTTTGGTCGATGGTTCTAACAACATAACTGGAGTTAATAGCGTTACTCTCGCAACCACTGGAGGAACCCCAACTGCGCTTAACTATTATGAAGAATTCTCCCTCACAGGTAACACTTTCTCTGGAGCTTTCACTGCTCCAGTAGCATCGGTAATTTCTATTACTAGAATAGGCCGAGAAGTAAGAATGGTCATTCCTGCCGCAAATGCCGCCGCGGCTGCTGCTGTTGCTACTTCCACTGTTGCTGTTCCCGCTAGATTCCTTCCAACTGTAAGTTCGGGAGGTGCTGGATATATTACTGGTCCATTATTTGTACAACAAAGTGCCACCACAGCTACTAACGGCCAAACTGCCGGGCAGTGGACTTTAAATACTACAACTGGTATTATTACTATTGGTGTTGCGTCGGCTACTGGTCCTGCTGCTTTCACAAATACTAGCAACAACGGATGGTTTTTGTTTGGAACTGGATGGTCGACAACTTAAGTTGATTTTCTCTGGATATCAAATATTATTTTTTTTTTGTTGTGTTTATAGGAGTGCGAAAAACAAAGAAATAAAAATTGAACTTTTATAACAAGTTAAAAACCAAGAATGGATCAACACACGAAGAATTTGACAGAATTGCATCAAAATATAATCGAGACTCGATTGCATGCAACTGTTCCTCACACAGACAAATCCAAACCTATATGGGTGCGTCAAAGCGGTGTAGGAGAAGGGGAGAACAATTTTGTTATCTTCTTGAAAGAAGAAATAACTAGTAGTCCAAAGTTTCATTCTTTGTTAATGTTTATCTTGAAATATCTCCACGAAAAAGGTGTAACAATACCAAGATGCATTTACCTGCCGGGAAAATATTTACAAAAAAGTAGCACATATGATAAACATTATCGTGAATTACATGACGGCTCTGTTATGGTTGTCTCCAAATCATCCGATCGTTTAAAAGCTCTTTTAAGTAGATATTCAGATGCAAAAGTGGTTTGTTCTGAGATATTTTTGCAACTTTATGGAAAATTCATGGGAATAACTGCAGCATCTCTATTTGTATTATTTCAAAACGTTAGCTCTGTACGGATAGATACTTTCACATATGCTACTCCTTTGAAATTTAAAGACGAAGTATTCATCGTAATAAACGCTCATTATCCATATCAACGAGAGCGTCATTTTCATGAAGATTCATATATTATAGCATTTGAATGTTTTGCTGATTTGAGCTGGGAACAAATTAACAAAATAGGAAAGGACATTGACGATATCCCTTCTCAGGTTCCGGAATCTTTATACGATTTATTGTATTTACAAAGACAACAATACGAAATTCACATCGACTCTAACTTCGATGGAATTCATGTTTCCGCCAGCCCATTCGAGGCCATGATAGAAATAGTAAATTTATTCCCTTCGACTCAATTACAAAACACAAGTTTCTATCAAAAACTCATAAAGGATGGCATATTAGGTATGGTGATAACACAAAACATGGGCAGGAGATTTACAGAAATTGCAAAAGCAACAAGACGCAAGGACGAACAAGAATCAGTAAAAATAATTAGAAAAATCTTGTTAGAATAATCAATTTAGAGAACTGAATTTATCTTTTTTTATATCACGCAGACATGGATGTCTTTGTCAAAACTCTAACCGGAATGTGAATCCAGCGACACCATCGAAAACACAAAATAAAGAGGGAACTCCTCCAGATCAACAACACTCTTGCTGGTCGCAAGCAATCTTTTGACTTTCAAAAAATAATAATATTTCAAATTAGTTGTTCTTTACGCACAGAGCTTGAAGTTGTGCATTTACTGCGTTCATGGCGCTGTTCGTCTCGATTATCTTTTTACTTTCTCCTTCCTCATATGCTTTGCATAGGTCATCGCATACGACTTTGAAGTTAGCCAACAAGAGCAGAATTGGTTCTTTCTTGTCTTTTTTCTTTGTTTTGACCTTGGTTTCGTCCTTAGCAGGAGTGCATTCGATACACTTCTTGTAATATCCCTTACCGGATGCGAGTTTCTGGAACTTGTCCATAGTCAGTGTTTTGGTGCACTTGGAGCATACTTGATTCTCTTGAGCGTCAGACATTTTGTGATAATAAAAAATATAATTTCAATTTTTACAAATTTAAACAGCAACGAATATCCTCTTTGCATCCGATTGCACGTAATCGATCCTGCTTTTTGGTTACAACATATTCTATTGTTTGCCCCTATAGACTCGTCATATTTATAACAAACAGTACGAGTTCCAAAATTCATTGCATTACAATCACCAACTTTCGAAGACTTCGGGAAATCCTTACGTTTTCGGCATTTTCTACACTTGTCTCTACGCGCGAAATTCATTTTGCCATAGATAAATATTTAAGTGATTTTTATTAAACACAAAAACTGATTTAAAAAATAATCAGATATGAGTTTATTTCTCAAATTCTCGACTGAGTCAAGAGATCGAAATATGGAAAACTATTTATCTGTTGCGATAAAGGACACACAAGAGCTGTTCTTGAGCGCAAAAGTGGATGCTGGTCACGGAATTGGTCATTCACTCATTGTTATGGAGCATGCAAGAAAAACATTGGAACACTTACCTGATCTAAAAGAAACAGAGAAAAATTCCATTCTTTTAGCAGCTTTATTACACGACGCTGACGATAAGAAGTTCTTTGGCCACAAGGGTTACCAAAACGCAGAGAAAATCTTGCAAAAATATCCCGAAGAATCCAAACTCGCCCTTGAAATGATATCACTGGTGTCATGTTCTCAAAATGGCAACGTAATCCCAGAATGTCCGCAATGGATGTTAATTCCTCGCTGGTGTGATAGGTTAGAAGCAATGGGAGAAATTGGGATAAAACGATGTGAAATCTACAATTCGCATGTTGGTAGACCAAAATATTTATCAACTACTCCAATAGTCAAAAGCAAGGAAGATCTGATTGAGATAGCAACACCGGAAAGGTTTCTACAATATCAAAACGGAAAAACTTCCGAGTCAATGATCGATCATTTCTATGACAAACTCCTACATCTTAAAATTCCGACAGGATTTTCATATATAGACAATATAATGGAAGAAAGACACGAGGAAATGATCCGGTATGTGTTGAAATTCTGGGAAGAAATATTATAATCATTTATGGTTTTTTCTTCTACCCATATATCATTTGTTGATTTATCGACGAATAAAATGTTTCCAGATTTAGAAGATTGGCCGGCAGAAATAATTGTATATTATTTGCTTCCTAATTTTGATCCATCGACGTTTATAAAATTCGCCCTCTTGGGCAAGCAAACCTGGCATATTGTAAATAGTTATCTAAGCGCGAAACGTGGTGCAGAGACGTGGGATTCATTTCGCGGGACTAATCATGTAAATAACATAATATCCAAATCTATTCCCCGGAAACACGGAAAATGTTCTGTCATAAAAATATCCAACAAACAAATTAAGAAATACACGTATTACGTAAATGGGCAAAGGCACGGAGAACATGTAAAGTATTACCCCAACGGCAACATCAAAATCACGTGTTTTTACAGAAATAATAAACTACATGGTGTGTACAAAAAATTTACTCCAGGAGGATTTCTAGAATCACACATATTGTATGAAAATGGAAATTCACAATTACTTCCTTCCAAAGTGAAAATTCGGAAATCGTGGAAGACCTGGGAATCGTGGTTTGGAGATGGGTTACCTAAATCAATGAAACATCATGCCAATTCTATTTGTTTATTACAATTGACAAAATAATGTTCAAAGTACTTTCCGATATTTTATGTATATAATGTTTATATAAAATTTAAAATAATAAATTTATAATTTTGTCTATTTATTTTTTTCGTCAGGTATTTATACTTCTATTGTACTGATAAAAATGGATCCAGTAATTGGTGTTGTTATTGCTCTTTTGCTTATTCTTGTGTTTCTAGGAGCGTGGAAAGTTATGTCTGCCCCTATGGGTATGAGGAGGCGCAAGGGTATGTCCACCGCAGCTCCCGCTATACAAGTTGCGGTTACCCCCACTTCCCCTGCTGTAGCAGTTGCACAACCATCAGGAACGCCTAGTGCGACCGTTAATACTACCGCTTCTGCAACTCCAGTAGCGGCCACTGCAGCGACTCCATCGGGCGCGGCATCTGCGGCTGTTACAGAATATATGACAACGAATAAATGGGCCGGAAGTTGGTCCGGAATGGTAAGATAAGAGATATTTGCGAATTATTTGCAACCATTTTTTTTTCGGTTTGCAAAAATAGTGTGGCGGCCGATATCACAAAAAAACATATTAACCAAGATGAAAAAATTAGAAAAATCAACCAATCTTAAGTTGTAACTTTTAGAGAAATTTATCAAAATCCATAAAATTGAGGGATATCGTATAAAATATAAACGGACACAGACATGTCTGTGACTCGGACACGTCTCGGACACAGACACAGACACAGACATGTCTGTGTCCGTTTATATTTTATACGAATTTATTTCGGATATTAGCTTTTATTAAAAATTTTAGTGTTTATATCATCAGTTTCATAATTTGGACAAATTGTTTTATTCGTATAACTCAAAAAAAAAATAAACATAACACTAAAATTCATGTATAAACTATGATAAAAATTAAGAAGATGTAAGTGAAGCTAAATCATTGTACAAATGCATAGGTGCGCAACCAACACTTATTTTTTGTCCTCCGAACTCCAATATATAATTTGTTGGCCCACTTGGACAAGGATTAACTTTCTCAAAAGGAAAATTCATTATTCTCATAGCTGCCCACCATTTGCTAATATCCGGAGAATAATTTTCACTCTCTAGAACAGTGCCATTTCCGTGGATAACAACGCGAGAGGAAGACATATCATCATATATGGTTATTATATTTTTGTTATACAGAACTTGATTTCCTAAATCAGGGATGGTTTGAAAACTAATTTTTAAGGTTGGAGATGCTAATTTTTCTGCTCCTGTCCCCAAATAAACAACGGTTATAATAACCAGTAATATAAGAACCAAAGCCACAAGTAACGTGTTCTGCATTATATTTTCATAAATAAAAAATACGACCCGTTTTATAAATCTATAGAACATGTAGAATATTTTATTGTTTGCTGATTTCCTTTTTCCCCGTAGTGTCTCGGAAATATTTTGATATTTTTTATGAACAATCCTAAGATCAATTCCTCAAGTAATTTTATGATAGGAAGACAATATTTCTTCATACTTTCTACAGAGTCTATTTCTTCGCTTGTCCATAATTTTACGTAACCTACTCCGTTTTTATATACGTGACAAATATGTTTACGATCATCGATCATAATTATCATCTTTAACTGATTTTGGAAAATAGTGTCAGAAACTTTTCTTCTGCTTCGGCGAGTTTTTCCTGTGCAAATGCTGGGATGTTCGTCAACACATCTTGATACATTAGATGTTATGGCCTTAACCACACCATTTTTAGATATTGTTAGTGAACTACAAATATCATCCACAGTTAAATTCATCTTGTCCATTTTATTCCAATATAATATCAGCATGCTTCCAGACAGGATAGGAACAAACTGCTCGCAAGAGTTCATTTTGTGTATTTTTACTCACAAAAATACGATACAAGTAAAAGTATGTAATATACATAAACATATTTTCAATTTTGTTTATTTATAGAACTATAGATGGACTACATAATAGTGGGTGCAGGCCCATCGGGATTAACTGCCGCATGGCTACTGGCCAAACAGGGGAAAAAATGCTTGATAATAGATTCCAATGCTTCGATAGGTGGTTGTCATAGAGTATCTCCTGACTCTTCCGGAGCATTTGGCGAACATGGACCCAGAGTTTATTCCGATGCTTATAAAAGTTTGCGAAATTTACTGGAAGATATGGGCGGATGTTTTAACGATTTCTTCGTTCCATATAATTTTTCTATATCCAATTTGCTCGATCCATCAAGTATTGGCAGAAATAGTTCTTCGAATTTCACTTGGTTAGAAATATGGGCGCTTACAAAAGCGTTTTTCGCGTTGGGTACCAACCCCAAAGAATTGCATTCTATTAGCATGCTAAAGTTTATGCAAGACAATAATTTCTCAGCGAAGGCCACGGATTACGTTGATCGTTTGTGTCGTCTTACCGATGGCGCAGGTGCCGATAGATATAGTTTACACCAATTCTTGCAACTTATAAATCAACAATCTATATATAAGTTATATCAACCAAATCGCCCCAACGATCAGGGATTATTTGCTTTTTGGAGGTCGCGCCTAGAACAATGTGGAGTACAATTTCTTATGAGCACCAAAGTGCGAACCGTCGCGTTGGATCCATCCAACAAATACGTGACAGGAGTTTCTATATTTGGAGACGACAACCAAATAAATGCAAAAAGCGTTATTTTGGCTATTCCTCCTGTTGAAATATACAAAATATTACTAACATCAGGAATTCCGAACGCTTTTGGATTTGACGAAGCGTGGACCACCAATACGAATTATATTCCTTACCAAAATATTGTATTTCATTGGGATACTGATGTTCTGAAGGATATTCAACGAGTTTGGGGATTTCCCAAGAGCAATTGGGGTGTAGCACATATCGTACTTTCTGACTATTTTAGCCCCCAAACAGGAAAAACAATAATAAGTACGTGCACAACTATACCAGAAAACTATGATCTTACTAAACTTTCTCAACAGGATTTTATAGACGAGGTATTTAATCAACTTAAATTATCATATCCTAACCTGCCTCAGTATACTAACACTGTAGTAAACGCAGAAGTAGACACTGCTTACATAGCCGCGGCTGGAACAGCAACAATTTCGCATCGAGGTAGTATACAAGGATTATACAATATAGGAACTCACAATGGAAATAGTTATTACTCGTTTACTTCTATGGAAAGCGCTGTTGGTAATGCTATACATTTTGTAAGTGAAGTGGAGCATAGAGATTGCGATTATTTATCAGAACCACCCACTACTTTATGGCAAATAATAATTCTGTTTGTTTTGATATGTATTTTATCATTTGTTATATTTTCTGCTTGTTCTCTTGATAAAGAAATTGAATTTACAACATAATATAAACATAATGGAAGGTGGCGAAGGAAATTTGCTCTCAAAAGAGGAAATAAAAATCCTTTGTGAGCGATTACAAGAGTTAAATGAAAAAGGATCCCCTGCATTAGAAAATATAGTTAAAAACATAAACGATGCATCTGGGATACTACAAAAATACAGGTGCAAATATTGCGAATACATATCTGTCGACAAAAAAACACTTGACGAGCATATTTTGCAAGATCATGACGAAGCTATACAATGTTTCTTACTGAATACAAAAATGTTCTTAATATCGTGCAGAAATTTACAAAAATATATTCCTGATCTGCAAATGTACACGCCAAAGATTGAATCGGGATCACAAAAAATAATAGATATCACAGGCTCTCATATGAATATAAGAACATTCTACTTTGATTGTCGGCTCGCTTTGGAACATATAGTAGTCAGTCTGTTAAAACATTTCGGAGTTTATGAGATGGATCCTACTGCTAGATTAGAAGAAATGTTGGTCAAGCTGAAATCTATGATTGATCCACCATCAAGACTTAATAGCTTCTTTCAAATGAAAACAATAGTAGGATCAGCTATACACGAAATAGCGACGTCACTTAATACAGGTGATTTGCGAACATCTGATCAAATGATGATGCATTTCCGTAATATAATTGATGAATCTGTACTCCTGTTCTCTGAAGAGAGAAAAACGCCTACTCCTCCCGCTCCGGCTCCAATTCCTATTTCTGCACCTGTCCGGACACCCACTCCGGATTCAGGAGAAGAGCGAATTAACCCTCCCGGAGACCTATATAAAACGCAATTATGTGCTAATTTCTCTAGAGGAAAATGTTTCTTAGGGAGAAAATGCCAATTTGCACACGGTTCAGCTGAGCTTAGGCAAGCAAGATGCAAGTTCTTCATTCAAGGAAACTGTAGAAATTCCGAGTGCAAATATTTGCATATATAATGAGAAAATATCTCGAAAAAATGAATTTTTTATATTTATCTATTACCAAAATGACCTCCAAGAAACCAGTAGTGCTCAAGAAAAAGCCCCAAAGGCCTCAAAGAAAGCCCGCGACAACATTGACAACTCTCACTCTTGTCGCTCCCAAAAAACAACAAATTCTCGTCAAAAAGAAAAGCCCGATATCTCCACGACTTGTATCATACACAACTCGGGCCCATGTACCAACACTCTCCGCAATTGAAGAATAGTTAGGATGCCAAATATTCCGAAGGATTTATTGACATTTCAACTATCCAAAAGGCAGTGATACACTTTTTTTCAAGAATTGCGTAAACTGCAAACGGTTGGTGACTTCCTCCAGATACAAGCATTATAAATTCTTCGCGGAACTTTTTTACATTTCGCGATCGTGCATAATCCGACCAATCTTCCGGGGACACGGTTTGTTTCCACTTTGAAAATCTCGGGATCCTTACTCTAAGCAGATCCGAAAAAGATTCTTCACATTGTTTCTGATAAAACTTCTCAGAAATTATATCAAATTCCTTTTTTGATATGAATCCGTATTGCTTATCAGGGATCGTAGTGCGAATAAGTTGCATAGGTTTATTAGAATCTATATCGTACCCCTTGCAATACCCATAAATATGATTTGCGTTCAAAGTATCGTAACTGATCATTCTCCATTTTCCTGCTACTAATTTGTTCGGCTTTCTATACCCTCGCAGCATCTCCACTACTACTCCCAAATACATTTTTGTTGTTTCATCAAAATCTATATCTATAATAAAAGCGTCCTTCTCTTTTTTACTCCAATGATGCTTTCTTATGCGCCGAATACTGATTATACTCTCATACATCTCTTTTTGTTTCACCATTTCCGAATAGGTGAACAATCTCCAAACTTGTTTGCATGACAAAACACCATTTATAAAGGTTTGAGCATCAGACACTTGCAAAACGATCAGTTTTATAATTTCTGCAGGTATTAGCTCAGTGCCTTCCATCTTGTTTATTGTTTCACACTCTGTACTCCTACGTATAAAAGTACAAAATCAACTTTTCATGGATAAACAATGAATAAGAGTTATAAAAAGTTGATTTTACACTTCTATGTATAAAAGTGTAACAAGTAAAAATACAATGCACGAAACAAGCTTCGAAGTTGGTTACATAACAGTTTCTATCGAAAGTAAAGTAGCGATAGATGATCATTTCACCGCTGTTCTCAAGAGGAACGGGTGGAAGGTTCAGTACAGAGAGAATGATATGTTCTTCTGCCAAGCTACTGAGTACAACATTTGTTCGGGTGCGAGTTTGTTGGAAGCTATTTCTGAACTAAAGAAATTGGTGAAGAACAAGTTTTATCCTGATGAAGGTGATAGAATCTCTATTATCATCGCAGAGTCACGACACATCAACTATTTTAGTGATGATCATTTCTACCGAGATGACATGCTAATTTTGAGTGATTTTCATCAAATTCTTGATGATATCTCTTGGAACGGCGGCTTGCAAGAACCGAATGCTCCCCTCCGTAGAAAGAATGTCATCAAGATCAAGTCTCCGCAACCAAAAAAGAACGACGAAACTTCACGCTTGGGATGATTAATATCCGACAAGCTGAATTAATTTTTTTGTCTCCAAATTTTAGTATTTAAACTCTCGTATTGTATCGTATCATAATACAAGAATACGAGAATGCGAGAAATTACTATTGACAGTGTCCCCAATGAAATATTGACAAAGATTTTGCTCTACGTTATAAATCCACACGAGCATACAACTATATACAGAGTAGCAAAAAGGTGGTATGAAATATGTAGAGATATACATCCTCGTTGGTCCAAATTAAAAGAAGTCCAGGAATTTTATTACCTTATGGATATTTATCGATTGGATTTGTTAAAAAAAGTTATAGCGAACGATACTCGTTCTAACGCAACACAAATGCGATACATAAGAAGCCTATTTTCTGACTATAAGAACTGCAATATTACGATGAAGAAAATTAGTGAAATAATGATCAGAATTAGTAAACCGAACGAATCAAATAGCAGAAATAGATTCAGCATGTCATATGTGCTGTTATTACACTTTGACTCATTTGACTTTGAAATACATACTACTAACGATGGTTATAGATCAGCAAAAATAGTTGATGTTTTGAAGTGTGATTATAAACCAATGTTAGAGGAAGAACTATTAGATCTGATAAAACAACAATTGGAAAAGTATTTCTCGAGAAGAACTCTCGAAAAGAGCATGAAATTAGTTATGGCAAAAACTTCGTTTGTTTCTCGTTTTGTAGAAGAAATAAAATCATTTCTCAGCATCATCGTTAACGACATATGTACAAAAAAATGGTTAAACTCATAACTTAAAAATCTGTTTCTGACACTAAATCAAAAGGATAATAACTCGTAAGATCGCTGCGATCCGCAACATCCTGATGCCTAAATTTCTCCATAATAAACTCGAACAGTTCAGTGCTTTTTCCACAAACGATCATCACTCCACAATTTTGGAAACAATTATATTCTCTCCAATTCCAGCAAATATCAGGTAGATATTGTGGTTTAGGTTGTTGTAATTGATGGCAATCAACTCCTAAGTTTTTCAATACTGACACGGCCGAGTGATAAGTGTCAAGAATATCCTCATTTTCTTTCTCCAATTTATCATAGGTTTCTCTATGCTCTTCTTTAACATCCATGCGTTCTTTTTTGGGAGTCGGCTTGCGGGCTAAACGAACTTTCGGTAATCGTTTTTTCAAAGAACATAATGTTTCATATAAATCCTGATCGTCGTATTTGGTGTGTAAACATACAATAAAGCCTGTAGCCCCGTCACTTATATTAATATTGTTCGATAATCGCCGCTCATATCTATCGAGAGGCATTATCATATTACCTGTTCTACAATTCCTTGAAACATCTCCCAATGATTTTATATCTATGAGTATTTCATCAAATCTGTTGTCGAATAAATCTTTTATGATATCCATTTCACACTTTATGTATAAAATGTGAGACATGAATTTTTAAATAAAAAGTGAATATTATGGTGCATATAAATGTACAAATATAGCAAAACATCCTGGCGCGGATTTATATGTATAGCCAACGTCACCAGGACATTCGAAATCGAGTGTGAGAATGAAAAAGAACTCTTGGAAAAATTACACGACCAGTTAATAAAACATTCTAAATCTCCCGTTTTGAGTACAGAAAAAATAAAAAACATCAAAACCACCAAATATGGAATTGTGGATTACGTTATTTATACTGCTACATATGAAGATATCACTGTCACCGTGGATAACTCTCCCGATATGACGCTACATTGTTTATTGTTTTAGCCACCATAGAATCTTTTTATGCATTCGGGATTGTGTATATAGCACTTATTTCCGTACCTACTCACAGATCTGTAGGCTTTTTTCTCTCGCGCAACTGGAACCAATGTAATTGTGGTCTCCATGTTCGCACTTCTATGCCGCACTTTTATACATAAAAGTGTAAAATCAACTTTTCACATAAAATTGATTATTACTAATCAATATATACCTCTGCTAGTGCGCCAGCGAACAAGATGAATCTTCTCGAACCCTCTTGGAGCTCTCCTCTTGTGGAACAAATTCTTGCCCGTGGAGAGCGTTTCACAGACCACGACCAACTTCCCGAAAAAAATTCGGACAATAATTTATTTGAAAATCTCGTGGATAGCGTTGCAGAACTTGCCGATGGAGAGGTAATAATAGTTAAGGTTGGCAATAACAAAGAAAGATCTTATGTACATGCGTTTGCGAGAAACAAAAATATGCGCAGTTGTGGATGCAATTATAGCGGATTTGAAGAAAATTATATGTATCAGTGCAAGTTTTGCAAGACCATATACGCAGATAATGAGTTAACATGGCACACTGATTGGGGTTGGACAACTGGATCTTACATGGGATGTTACGCTCATTGCTATTGTGCCGTCGACAGCGATGATGATGAGGCAACATATTATTACGGTGAGGATGAATCACCCGAAGATCAAGATTTCAGACGCTGGGTAGGGTTAAATGCAGTTATTATCAGCTCTTCTGAAATTGAGTTGAAGAAAAACAAGAAAAAATATGGTAGAAGAAAACCAAAAGTTTATGACGAAGAACAAATAGAAGACATCAGAAAAAAACTAAATTCTATTCGTAAATGGGAGATCTGCACGGAACAATACGAGCAGGTTAAAGACAAAATAGAATGTCCAAGGTAAATCACGAATAGGAAGGTCGGCATGTATGACCAGCTAAAATTTTTTCCCCACACCAACAACAAATATTTGCGCAAAAGATGGACATTAATTTTGGCGCGGGAGCATTTCTGCAAGTTTTTGCATGAGGATTTGTGCCACACCAACAACACTTTTTGTGATCCATACTACACTTTATGTTGTATTTTTATACGCAAAGGTGTAAAATCAACTTTCATATCTCCGTCGCGGAAAAAAATAGAAATATTGATTACACTTGCTTCTTAAATGCTCTTATACTGTAAGTTTCGCCAAGTCCCTTAAAATAATATCCGCCAACTTGGCCCAAAGTACCGTTACAAATAACAACTTTACCGTATTCAGAATCTCGAAAATCATAACTACCACCGAGCCCATATATAAATATGCTCCCGATATCTGGTTCATATCCCATCCCCTCGGTAAAGCTTTTTACATCAAGTACTTCTTCCACGCCCATATATTTTAAAACTTCCACATATTCTTGAAACTTTTCATCAGCTAACAAAGACCAATCAATTGGGACGTTATAGTTGTTCATGTGCACTTTTATCTATAAAAATATGGATTCAATTTTGTTGTGTTAACAGTTCTATTAAAAAATGATAACAAGGACCACAAGCTTAGTGCCTATTTGCGTGATACATCACCATAGCGAATGGAGCGATTCGGGCTCGTATAGCTTGGAAGTCAGAATCGATCTCCTCTCGTCTAGTACCGAAATTCCCTGTACAAGCTGGAATAAATGGACACAAGTTAACAAATGGGTCATTAGATTTCACGTATGTCATACCGAAGAATGACAGTGACGCTACACAATATCCTTCGCCTTGAACCAAAGTAGGAGAATAGAAACTAGTAGAATAAGGATGATTCAGCATCCATTGCATACAAGTAACATATGGAGCCCAATTTACTCCATGTCCGCAGCGATTTTCTAACTCGCGACAAATCAAGAAGAAATGATTCTTGTTGGGAAGAACAGGAACTCCCGGCCATACATCCGATTCGGGAAAAGCGCTTGGTTGATATGTATAGTGTATAATCATATATCGATCTTGATAAAGCGTAAATTTGAATGTTGCCATATAATGAGATTCTCCAGTTAGCCCCGTAGCATTATAATAAAAATGCCTATCAATACGAACGGAAACATACGGAACTCCATTAACGTCACATCCGCGGAAGAGCTCAAGAATATTCGCTAGGGTGTTATTCTCAAAGAAAGGTCCAGTATTTACTCCAAATGAATCGATAACGTCTCTACTAACTTTCAAATATCCTGCAATAGTCGAGGCTTTATCGGTTGTTGTGTTTACTCCGAATGGTGCGGAGGTTGCGTTTGGATGAAAATTCGCTACAACAAATGCGTCAAAACTAGCATTTCTTGGATACTCTTGAGATTTCCAATATCCCACGGAAACATTTCCCATATGTTCCCAATCTTTTTTGCTGATATTTCCAGGACAAGGATTGGATCCCGTCACCACCGCGACAACAAGCGCAATAAACAATACCAAAACTTTCATGTTGATGATATGTTAGGTAAAGTTCAATTTTTGAAAATAAAAATTGATTTACACTTTTATTTATGAAAATACAACAAATTAACTCGTTAACAAATATATGGACCCTGATCGCACTATTTCGAGTAGATGTGGAAATTGGTGCATGATGTGTTCTTTA
>Ga0105240_10008961_pt1 | contig 14224 bp, 9 predicted proteins | sample KBSC54metaG_FD_80426 | JGI IMG/M metagenome (GOLD analysis project Ga0105240, IMG submission 80426) | Corn rhizosphere microbial communities from Kellogg Biological Station, Michigan, USA - KBS C5-4 metaG | ecosystem: Host-associated > Plants > Roots > Rhizosphere > Soil | place: Michigan, USA... | reverse complement strand
GCCCAAGATGCACCACCGCCCAGGCGGTCAACACCAGCATCGCGACAAAAATTCCGCCAAATAGAAATGCGGCCCATAACTCCAGGGGATTTCGAGGCACGTATGTTTTCTTGACTTCGATCGGTTGCTTGTCCGGGCGCCGCGTCCATATCCACCCGCCGGCGAGACCGATTGCGGCGAATGTTAGCAGAGGCGTTGCAATTCGCGTTAACAGCGCATAATTAAAAATAGCGATCAGAATGGCGAGTCGTAGGTACATCATGCCGGAGGCCATGAGAATGCTGCCGGCGAAAAGGTGTGAAGCGCCTTCCATGTCCTTCGAGCGTTTCGCCAGGACCACGGTCGCGATCGTGGAGGAATATGCTCCGCCGAGCAGAGCCGAAAGGATCATCCCACCTTTGCCCTTTGTGAAAAGCTGGAGCAGGTAGCTGCCGTAGGAAATCGCGCTGACAGCCACAACGATCAGCCACGTCTTGAAAAGATTGATTTTGTACGGTCCCAGATTTTCGTCGGGCACGATTGGCAGAATTACGACAGTAAGCAGCAGAAATTTTGTGAAGGTCAAAATTTCCTGGGCAGGGATTCGCCGCGAGAGTCCTTCGAGGAAGGCTTTCAACTCAAGCAGCAAAACACTCAAAATCCCAAGCGTGCCGGCGATCCAGAAGTGTCCTAACGATACTAGCGCGCCTACCACATACGTCGTCAGCCCGGAAACCTCGGTTGCTATGCCCACAGGTCCGCCGCTTTGCAGCTTGTGCTGATACGACAGCCATAGAAACGAAGCGACCACGCCAAAGCCGACGGCGAGCGGCACCATTTGTGGTCCCGAAATCAGTGCAAGAGCGTAGCCCAGCAACCCGAGCAGCGGGTACGTGCGAATGCCGCCGAAGATGTATTTGTCGGCGCTCGCTTTCTGTTCTTCTCGTTCCAGCCCGATCAAAAACGAGAGAAACAGCGTAAGAATAATCTTCGTCGCTTCGGACGGCAGGAAGAGCAGAGGATTGGCGGCGTTCACGATGAGCCAAATGTTAGCACCGAAATATCGTGAATCGCATGCGTGACTGCTCTCTGGTTTCGGCGCGGTCACTCAGATTGCGAAGCGTGAGTTTGACGCCTTTTCGCAAGGAAATATCGCCGGCTTGCCAAACGCTATGGGCGCTCCGGCCTCTTTGCCCATCGCTTCAGGACGAAATGCGTGGGCAAATAAACGACCACCAGCGTGAACGTGAAAATAACGAGTACGTGCGTCGGAGCCGTACCCCATTGTCGATGAAAGAATGGATCGGCGTACGCATAGTTCATGTTGAGAGCGGGATTCGTGAATCGCGATGCTATAAACGCCACTAGTGCGATGCCCAACTGCAAAGTCCAGCCGCGCTGGTCGTATCCATATCGCCACACAGCCCACAACAGCAATACCGGCATCGCAATATGAAATAGCGAGAGCAGCCGGACCCACAGCGGGTAATGCGTGTCAAACATGTACTCCGCACCGCCTAATATATAGTGCCCGAAGAGAACTTTCGAAGCGACATCGACGATCCACACCGAATCGACGAGAATCGCCGCCACAGCCTGGCTCGAAATCAGCAGCGTATTATTAAGAACAAATCCGACACACGTGAGGATAACTGCAATGTCGCAAAAATGTAGGAAATTGACGGCGCCCCACGTATGCCAATACGCGGGAATCCAAACCGCAAGCCAAACTAGCGCGCCCAAGCGCAACACAATGGGAAATTTTTCCGGTGCCGGGGCGTTCATTCCGCGCAGATGCTATCAGAGCGAGTTCGCGCCGCAAAAAGAAAACGCGAGTGAGCCAACCACAAACTAAAACCCGCCGCCTCCGCCTCCTCCAAACCCGCCACCCGATCCGCCTCCTCCGCCGAAGCCCGATCCTCCGAGTCCTCCAAAACTTCCAGAGCTTCGCGGTGCCGACACCATTGCCGTGCTCGTTTGCATGGACATCATGTTCAGATCGTTCATCAGCAGGTAGGGCGCAAATCCCGACCCGTAGGATCCCTGAAACCACGAGGGCGGCTGCATCGCAATGCCTGAGAATTGCTGCACCCATTTTTTATCCACGCGCAAAGCCATCGCGTACGGGAGATATTTTTCGAAAAGCTCGGGCGTCTTCACCATGCGCTCAATCTTGTCGCCCTCCACGCGCCCCAGAAAATCCTCGAAGCCGAGCACTTTCTCGACGGCCCGCTCGCCGGCTTCCGTATGCGCGGGCATAAACCATCCAAACGCGCAAATGATCACGCCGACTGCAATCCCCGCAATGATCCATGCCAGACTTGAGCTTTGCGTTGCGCCGGACAGAAACCCGCTGCCCGCGGCGATCAGAAATCCGATAATTGCACCCGCAAAGATGTAACCCTGCCGAACACTGTCCGGTGAATGCGTGTAATACCCGTCCGTGACAAGCGCATTCACGATCGAGCTGCGGATGCTCGGCAGGTTAACGTAGAAATGATTCTGCATGTCTGCCAGCGAAACTGAGTCTTGCAGGCCGCTGGACTCAATGTTCTGTCCCGTAGCATTTGCCACCATCGTGGCTATATTCCTCGCGAACGCTCTTCCTGCGAAACCAGCAAGCGCAGCAGGCCCTGAAAAAAACATTCCGGAGAGCACTGTCGTTTCATGCGGACGCAGTGAACTCCATTCAGCAGGCTGCTTCTTCAAATGAAAGATGTAGTCGTTGTGGTGTCTTAGATGCAAAATGCCGTCCTGCTGCCGCTGCTCAATCGTGATGTAGCCTTTCACGGCGAGATCGACCAGCGTTGCCGTGATATCGCGCATGTCCACAGAATTATCGACGAGCGTGCCGCATTCGCCCGGCGTCAGCTTGTCGGGCGGCTCATACTGCACCGCAATCGGATTGCGTCGTGGATCGCGCCCGCGCGTCCACCAAATCCAAATCATCAGGCCGAGAGTAATGATCGGCAGAAACAGCGGCCAATTGCTCCGCAGAAACATCCAGATTTTTGTGCCCACGCTCGGCGGAAACACAAACCCTTTATCGAATCCGACAACGGCCGTAAGGCCCTCGTGAAAACCAAGTTCCCCGTTCGTCTGAATATCGACGCGGTTCCCGTTGATGGAGACCTCCGCGTTTTGTGCTCGCGATCCATAAACGCCGGTGTAGGCAATCGCGTGCAAACCCGTGATGCCCTCAGGAAGCACGATGTGCGCGGAGGCCGATTCAATGGGGTACTCCCATTCGTCGCCGGTCACATTCCAATAGAACTCGTCGTGATCTGAAAAGTGGAAACTGATCGCATCGAGAACGCGATAATGAAGTACGAGAGTACGCGTTGCATCCACGGCGTTCGGCACCCAGATCTTAAACTCCGTGTACCGCCCCACGTCGCTTTGTTGGTATTTCAACGCATGGCCGGCGTCGTCCGTCACGCTGATGGGTTCCAGAAATAGCGTGTAGCCGAAACCGGCCGGCGTGGTGTACTTTACCGGAATTTTTCGGTAGATGCCGTTCCATGCGCCCGTAAAGTGGACTTCGATGCTTTCTGTAACGTCGATCGTGCCGTTTTTCGCCACCTCCACGTGCTCAACGAAGTTCTGGATGGTGAGCGCGCGCGCCTGCGTCGCCACAGCGAGAAAGAAACTCGCAGCGGCAAGCGCAAGCACGCGAAGCGAAGAGTATCGGCGCGAAGGCATCGATTGTGGGCGTCAGGATGAAGCTGCGCTGCCGAAGCTCACCTTTGGCGCTTCGCGTTCGGCTGCGGCGCTGATTTCGAAGAATTCGCGCGGCTTGAAATTGAACATGCCCGCGAGAATGTTCGTAGGGAATTGCGCGATTTTCGTATTGAAGTCCCGCACTACGGCGTTGTAGTAGCGCCGTGCGTTCTGTATGTTGTCTTCCAGTTGATTCAGCGTTTGCTGGAGTTGATTGAAGCTCTCCACGGCGCGCAGTTGAGGATATGCCTCAGCCAACGCAAAGACCTGCCGCAGGGCGCTCGTCAGCATCGATTCCGCGCCTGCCTTAGCCGCTGGCCCCGTGGCGCTCATCGCGTTATTCCGCGCCGCGACGACTCCTTCGAGCGTGCTCTTTTCATGTCCTGCATAGCCCTTCACCGTTTCGACCAGGTTCGGTATTAGATCGTAACGGCGCTTTAGCTGGACGTCGATGTCAGACCATGCGTTGTCGCACTGTACCTTTAGCCGTACCAGCCCGTTGTACATGGCGATCGTGACTACGATCACGATGCCGATAATAATTAACGCGATCAGCATGCATTGCCTCCGCTATCGCTATCGTCCTGAGTCGCCGGACGAGAAATTGTAGTGTCTGTGCCTAGCATACGGGCCGCGCGCAAGCGTGTAAAGCAGCGGCGACGCCTGTTTTTCCTGTTCGTACTATCTAATACGTCCCGCGCCCGGCTGAAATTTCGCGTGCGCAAAACAAACGGCGGTTTCGCTGGCTTGGACCTGCATTTTAGGATACGCTCTCCGCTCTAAACGACGGACCTTGGGATGCTCTTCAAAACGTTCAGCGCAGCAGTATTTGGAATCGACGCATATCTGGTCGAAGTCGAAGTTGATATAGGTCCAGGCTCGCAGGCAATCTTCAACGTCGTCGGCCTCCCCGATAATGCCGTGCGCGAAAGCCGTGAACGTGTCCGCGCGGCGCTCCGCAATTGCGGTTTCGATTATCCGTTCATACAGACGATCACGGTAAATCTTGCCCCTGCCGACGTGCGCAAGGAAGGATCGGCCTTCGATCTGCCCATCGCCTTGGGCATACTTGGCTGCACTGGCGCCTTCTTCGGCAAGGTTCTCGATTCTTATATTTTTCTGGGTGAACTCTCACTCGACGGCAGCATCCGCCCAGTTCGAGGCGCGCTCTCGGCTGCTCTGGCCGCACGCGAACGCGGCATCCGTAATGTCGTTGTTCCCGAGGCAAATGCCAGCGAAGCCGCCGTCGTCGAAGGCACGCGCGTCTTCGCCGTGAAAAGTCTGCCGCAAGCCGTCGATTTGATGAACGCACCCGAATCGTTCCAGCCGGTCACGGTCGATACATCGCAAATGCTCGCGGACGCGAGCCAATATCCCGTGGATATGCGCGATGTCCGTGGCCAAATGTCGGCCAAGCGCGCCCTCGAAGTCGCGTGTGCGGGAAGCCACAATATTCTGCTGATCGGCCCTCCCGGAGCGGGGAAGACGATGCTTGCCAAGCGCATCCCCACCGTCTTGCCCTCGATGACAATTGAGGAAGCTATCGAAACGACGCGAATTCATAGCGTGGCTGGCGTTCTCGAAGACTCCCGTGGCCTGCTCGGAACGCGGCCGTTTCGTTCGCCGCACCATACGATCAGTGATGCCGGCCTCATCGGTGGAGGAGCAATTCCACGCCCCGGCGAAGTTTCCCTCGGCCACAATGGCGTTCTTTTTCTCGACGAGCTGCCGGAGTTTCAGCGCAATGTCCTCGAAGTAATGCGCCAGCCTTTGGAAGACGGCTGCGTCACCATTGCGCGCGCGGCACTTTCTGTAAATTTCCCGTCGCGCTTCATGCTTGCCGCTGCCATGAATCCGTGTCCTTGCGGATTCTTCGGCGACCCTACACGCAATTGCACCTGCTCGCCACCGCAGATTCAGCGCTACGTCGCCAAAATTTCCGGCCCTTTGCTAGACCGTATCGACATCCATATCGAAGTCCCGGCGGTGAAATACAAAGAGCTGCGGGGAAGCGAGGAGATCGAGAGTTCAGCGGCAGTTCGCGAACGTGTGGTGCGTGCACGCACCGTGCAGGTCGAGCGTTTTCGCGCCGAGAAGAGTGTCTACGCCAATTCCCAAATGCCTCCGAAGCTCATCCGCAAGCACTGCGCCATCTCCGACGAAGGAGAGACGCTCCTCGAAGACGCAATCGCGCGTCTCGGCCTCTCCGCCCGCGCCCACGACCGCGTCCTCAAAGTCTCCCGCACGATTGCCGACCTCGAAGGCGCCGAGTCCATCGACCCGCGCCACCTCCGGGAAGCCATCCAGTACCGCACCCTCGACCGCACCTATTGGGCTTGAATCGAATAACCAGACGGATGGCCTACGGGCACTATGCGGCCCGAATCGTGATAATGTTTCGGCCACTTGAGGTGACTTACGTGAATCGACGAGACTTTCTTGCATCTGCGGGTCCGGTAGCTCTAGGCGCGGTTGCGTTGAGCGACGGCTCTGCTGCGGCGAATCCGGCCGCTGGCAGACAGGCGGTCGCGAGACTGTCGCAGATCAAGCTTGGGACAGTCTATCGGCATCTGGACGACGCTCATTTGAAAGCATTAGCCCGATATAGCGTCACGCACGTCGGCGGGCCACCGCCCATCGCAGACACCAATCGTCTGTATGCGACCGTCGAGGAACTGGAACGCGCCCGCGATATGTGCGCGAAAAACAGTCTCACGTACGAGATCGTCACGCCGCCATTTTTGGCGTCGAGTCACATCGATCATGAGCCGCACCCAGCGATCATGCTGGCGGATAGTCCCGAGCGCGACCGCGATATCGAATCGATGCAGACGATGATCAAAAACTGCGCGGCGGCTGGAATTCCAGCGATCAAATACAACATGAGTATTCTGGGCGTGCTGCGGATAGGGCGCGTCCCCGGCCGAGGCGACGCGACCTACAGCAAATGGGATTTGGCAGAGGCGCATCCGGCAACGCCGCTCACGCGCGCAGGACACGTCAACGCGGACATGTTTTGGGAGCGCATCACATACTTCCTGGATCGCGTGATTCCGGTGGCAAACGAATACAAGGTTCGCATGGCATGCCACCCGCAGGATCCCGGCGTGCCGCCCGAAGGTTATCAAGGAGTTGATCGCGTTCTCGGTACGGTGGATGGCCTGAAGAGATTCATCACGATTCAGGAGAGTCCTTATCATGGCCTGAATTTCTGCCAAGGCACGATTTCGGAAATGCTCCAGCGGCCGGACGAGGAAATTTTCGACGTGATCCGGTACTTCGGTTCGCGAAATAAGATTTTCAACGTCCACTTCCGCAATATTCGCGGACATCGGGACAATTTCTTAGAGGTGTATCCGGATGAAGGCGACATCGATTTCGTGAAAGCGATCCAAGTCTACAAAGAGGTGGGCTATGACGGCGCGCTGATCCCGGATCACGTACCCCAGGCTCCGAATGATTCCGATGACGATCAATCGTTTGCATATTGCTTTGGATACATCCGGGCCTTGATTCAGGCCGTCAACCACATGACTTGATGCATCGCTGAGACGAGATCCGGCGGTGGGTAGTGTCCTAATTTGGATCAGGGTGTGGGGCAGCGAGCGTCGATTTGTGGCTGGAGGGCGGCGTCGAAGAGGGCGCCCGCACGCGAACGAGAGGAACAGACTTGATAAGCGGTGAGGCTGAAGGCACCGCGAAAATCGGCGCCGTCGAGGATGGTGCCCGTCATGTCCGCCTCGCTCAAGACTGCTTGCGCGAAATGCGCGCCGCTGAGGTTTGAGCCACGGAGGCTCGCACCGATCAAGATGGCACCGCCGAGATCGGCATCCTTCAAATCGGAATTTTGCACGCTGGCAGACCATAGGTACGCGCTGCGCAGGTCGGCATGTTCGAGATTGGCTGTGTCGATGTGGGAATTACGTAAATCCGCGCGCTCGAATACGGCCCGGATCAGCGTGCTATTCGAAAGGAGGCCGTCATAGAGGCTCGCGCCGTCGAAGCGCGCGTCCATCGTGAACGTGCCGGTGAGGATGACATAAGACATATTCGCGTCGCGAAAATCAGCGCGGGCGAGATGCGCATTCTGGAAATTGGAGCGATCGAGATTCGCGTGGTTCATCCGCGCGCTGTCCATGATTGCGAACTGGAAGTTGCTCTGCGTGAGATCGGCTGCGCGGAAATCGGCGTTGGAGAGATAAGCGCCGCGAAAGTCGGCGTGCCAGAGGTGCGCGTTCGCGAGAAAGGCGCCGTACGCCTGTGCATAACGGAAGCGCGGATCATTGAGGCGAATGCCGCGAACAGAATTGACGGTGTCATCACTCCAGTTCCAGTTCCCAGGCGGTGTGGAGAACTGCGATTCCGTGAGATCCGCGTATGGATCGTAACCGACGGCCCACAGCGCTGTGGGCGCCCAGCGGCGAATGTTGGCAGCGCCATATTGTGGCGCACGGCTAATATTGTGGGGAACACCCCAGATCGTCCCAAAAGATATAAACGTCGTGATCGCGAGCAGAATGGCGACCAATACCGGGGGCTTGGAATGGTGCAGTTTTTCGCTGATGCGTGTCGCTAGCGTTCTTTGGAGTGCCCACGTCTCCTGTGGTCTTCCTACCTTAAACGTGGCATGGACGGCAATTCCGGCGGCTATGGACGCGAGAATCTCGTGGAGCATTGTGCCGTGAATTTCCTGAAGCGTGAGATAGCGCACCCAGAAAAGGAACAGCATGATGGGAACGGTCCAATAGGCGAGTAAGAGAGATATAGTCGTTTCGAGCGTGCGCGATGGCGCGGTCTCCTGATTCATCCAGCGGAAATGCGCGCGCAGCAGGCCGAGGATTATGCCGGACTCTTTCTCACCAAGCGAAGTGCCATCGGGAAAGACGGCAGGCAGTTCGAGCGCCGCGCCACAAATTTTTTGGATCTGCTGCAGGAACGCGAGATACATCAAGAACAGTGCGACGGGGGCAATGAGGAAAATTTCGGCCGTCGGCATGGCGGCAGCGGCTCTTGCGGAATGCAGAAAGGGTAGGATGGCCGAGTCCGTGACGAGTTGGACGTCTTTCGTTTTCCAGATGGCAAGTGCTGAGAGCGCGCTGAGCGTCATGATTGCGCTGAAAAACCGTAAAGCTGTGCGCGATGCGTCACGAAATACGGCGATAGCAGGGAACTGGGCGATTTGCGCGGGCAGAGAGGCTTCGCGCAAATTCGCCCCGGCAAGCTGACGCGGAACGATGCCGAGCGCCGTTTCGAGTGACGCGCCTTCCAGGTTTGCGCCTTCGAGATTCGCGCCGACGAGACAGGCTTCTTCGAGGTCGGCACGCACCATGCAAGCATCGCGCAAATCGGCGAGCAGCAAGTCAGCGCCTTTCAAGTCGGCATAGTGAAGGTCGGCGAAGCGTAGATTAACGTTGATTAATTCCAGACCGGAGAGTTCGGCGTTGGCGAGATCGGCCTTTTTTCCACGCTGACCTTTTGCGTCGATCCATTCGCGATGGGCGGCAAGAGTTTCTTCAAATTCCCAATCCTTTCGTTTTTCCGGACTGCTGGCATTAAGCGCGGCGGGGAACTCATGCGTAGGACTTAGGTTAGAGTTTTCGGTAGGACGCGCGGTTTCTTCGGCTTTGATTTCCTCCGAGGCGGCTGCGAGGACTGTTGCGGCATCCTCGGGGCAGAGTTCGACGGAATCGGCTGCAGGCATCGAGGCTGCTGAACTGGGTTTTGCAACCTCCGGCGCGGCTATGGATGCTGGCGCACGCACCGGGCTTACTTCGGTGTTTGCATGGGCGCTGACTCTTGCGGAAGGTGTCGCGGATTCGGATGTTCCGGCTTGTTCGGCAATGATCGCTACCGGCTGATCCTGGTCAGCGATTCTGAGCTGAATTGCCGGCTCCGGCGCGGGGGATTCGATCTTGGTAGAGGGCTCCTGTGTTTTTGGCTGAAAGGAAGTGGGCGGAGTATCCGCGAAAAGCTCCTCTAGTGCAGCGAATGCGGACGGGAGCTCGCTCGCCGGAACCAGTCTTTTCTCGGGAGAAAACGACGCGGTGCGCGATACCGATTCGAGGTCGTGTGATTTTTCAGAACGGAGTATTGTGTCAGATGGTTTCTGCTCAAGCTGTGCTTCATTTGGAGCCAATTCCAGCGTTGTGAGGCCAGTCGAGTTCGCGCCGATAGACTTTTCCTCCACACCCGAACGCCGAAAGAAAAAACGCATGGATAAGTTCCGTTTCCTGGAACGTAATGAAAATGCGCGTATGAATGCGGAGACCGGCGGCGTTCCCCCAAGCCGACCCCACGCGATCATCGTAGCGCGGCGAGGTGCAGGCTAACCCCTGTACGATGGTGCAGCGACCGTACAGCTGGACGAGAGATACAAAGGCAGCGGAGGCAAAGGAAGTAGAGGGGGTAAAGGAGGCAGCGGAAAGGCCGGAATTTGGATATTTGGCGCCGAGCAAAGATTTTTTTGCTGGAGTGTCGAAGTTGATCCATAGCAGCATGGTTGCGGTATGCTTAGAACGCAAACGTTAAGTGAAAATTCGTCATAAATTCCTGTGAGGGATGACTGTGAACGTATCGGCGACGGAGAAGAAAGTGGCGACGCGGACCGAATCGGACAGCATGGGGAAAATTGAAGTCCCGTCGGATCGATATTACGGCGCGCAAACGGCGCGATCATTGATTCATTTCGATATCGGCCACGACACGATGCCGGCGGAACTGATTTGGGCGTTCGGAATTTTGAAGAAGGCTGCGGCGATGGTGAATCAAGACCTTGGCAAGCTTTCGCCGGAAAAGGCAAAGCTGATCGTTCAAGCTGCGGACGAGGTGATCGCCGGGAAATTGAACGACCATTTTCCATTGCGCATCTGGCAAACGGGCAGCGGCACACAGACGAACATGAACGCGAACGAGGTGATTTCGAATCGAGCGATCGAAATTGCCGGCGGTGTGATGGGGAGCAAAAAGCCGGTTCATCCGAACGACGATGTAAATATGTCGCAGTCCTCAAACGATACATTCCCGACGGCGATGCATATCGCCGCGGCTTCGCGAGTGGCTGAGGCGCTGATTCCTTCAGTGGAGGCGCTGCGGAGGGCGATTTCAGCGAAGGCTGGGCAATTCGGCGAAGTGGTGAAGATCGGGCGCACGCATTTGATGGATGCGACGCCGCTCACTGTGGCGCAGGAAATGTCCGGTTGGGCGAGTTCGCTCGAACGGGACGTGGAGAGACTCAAAGAAGTGCTGCCCGGGCTTTACGATCTGGCGATCGGCGGCACGGCGGTCGGCACCGGGCTGAACGCACATCCGGAATTTGCGGAGCGGGCTGCGAAGAAGATCGCAGAGCTAACAAAGCTGCCATTCCGTTCACATCCGAATAAATTCGCGGCGCTTTCGGCACACGATGAGCTGGTATTTGCGAGTGGCGCGCTGAAGACGCTGGCAGCATCTCTGATGAAAATAGCGAATGACATCCGCTGGCTCGGATCGGGCCCAAGGGCCGGACTGGGAGAATTGTTGTTGCCGGAAAACGAGCCGGGGTCCTCGATTATGCCAGGGAAGGTAAACCCCACGCAGTCCGAGGCGATGACGATGGTTGCCGTGCAGGTGATGGGCAACGACGCGGCAATAGGGTTCGCTGGCTCGCAGGGAAATTTCGAGCTGAACGTCTTTAAGCCTGTCATCATTCACAATTTCTTACATTCAGTGCGTCTGTTAACGGATGCTTGCCGTTCCTTTAGAGAGCACTGCGTGGACGGGATGGAGATCGATCGCGAGCGCATCGACTGGTACGTGAAGAATTCTCTTATGTTGGTGACGGCACTGGCGCCAAAGATCGGGTATGACAAGGCTGCGGAGATCGCGAAGAAGGCGCATCATGAGAAACTCAGCCTGCGCGAGTCGACGTTGGAATTGGGATATTTGAATGAGAAGGAGTTCGACGAACTGGTGCGGCCGGAGAAGATGACGAATTCCGGCTCGAGGTAGCCGATTTCACCGTAGAAATACGGAGACAAATTATGTCAGTTTCAGAGCGGTTCATTTTGGTACCGTCCGCTAGTTAACCTTTCGATACACGTATAATTCCAATGAAAATTTCCTTTGACTCTTCATTATCGGGAATTTAAATTCAGGTCCCCCTTTCGAATTTCCATTCCAAAAACGTAGTACTCCCTCTCGTTCGGAGCACAAATGCGCATTCTTGTTGCAGAGCAGGATCAAGCCCTGGGAACGTTTTTGGAGCGCAGTTTCGACGCGGAAAACTATCACGTGGACCTCGCAGCCGATAGCGAAGCCGCCAAAGCCATGGCGGACGCACAGGAGTATGATGCGGCGATCTTCGACCTGAATCTAGCGGCTCAGGAAGGAATGGAAATCCTTAGGCACGTTCGTTCGCGGCGCGAGAGCCTGCCGATTCTGGTGCTCTCGAATCGAACGAAGCCGGAGGAACGCGCGCAGGCACTCGACCTGGGCGCGGACGATCTCGTGGTGAAGCCGTTTGCGTTCTCTGAGCTTTCGGCGCGGGTGCGAGCAATGCTGCGGCGCGGAGGACACGCGCCGGAAACCGTACTGCGTGTGGACGATTTGGAATTGAATCGCGTAGAACGCACCGTGAACCGTGCGGGACGGCGCATCGAATTAACCCCGAAAGAATTTGGATTGCTCGAATACCTGATGCGCCATGCGGGCCAGAGAGTGACGCGCGCGCAAATCATTCAACATGTGTGGAATCTGTCCTTTGACACGATGACGAACGTGGTGGACGTTTACATCAACTATGGACTTCGCATCACGGATATCGCTCAAGCCAGTCAACGCCTCAAGTCTCTGGAGACTTGATTCGTCATCGGCGCCAAGGGCTGGGCGCGAGCCCGTTTCCAGAAGGAAAGATGCTGTGGAGTGCGAGAATCCCGAATGCCCGTTTCGCAAGTCGCTGCGGCGTCGCCTGTTGCGCAGCGCGAGCGAGGGTGTGCTTCTTCAGGGCCGCTGGTATTGCTCTCTCGATTGTTTTGAGCAGGCCGTTACGCAGGAATTTGCAAGCCTGCTGAAGCTCCGCGACGAGCCCTTATTGCGAATTCATCGTGTCCCGCTTGGCTTGCTCCTTGTAGGACGCGGCGTCATTACCGGCGAGCAACTGAAATCGGCTCTGGCTGCGCAACGCGAATCGGGCTCACAGCGCCTCGGTCGTTTGCTGGTGAATCTCGGTGTGGCTTCGGCGCAAGATGTGTCCACAGCGCTTGCCGCGCAATGGGGCTGCGGCGTTTTTCCCATTGATCGTGACACCCGCTATCGGGATTGTTCACAGCTTCTCCCCTTCGCGCTCATTGAGTCCTCCCGCATGATTCCTGTCCACTATCACAATCCAAGCCAGATGCTCTTCGTAGCGTTCGCCGACGATATCGATCACACGGCGCTTTATTCGGTTGAACGGCAGTTGGGTGCGCGCACCGAACCATGCGTTATCACCGAATCGGCCATGGAACAGGCTCTGGAAGACATACGTACACGGGAGCGGCCCAGTGAAATCGTCTTTGAAACGCTCTGGGAACCAAGTGAAATTGCTCGTACTGTGCGCGACTATTCGCTTGCTCTCGGTGCCGAAGAACTCGTACTTGCCCGCCCGCGGCGCTTCCTCTGGGTCCGCCTCCGCGCGGCCGGGATGTCACATGATCTTCTTTTCCGCCTGCCAGGGAAAATCGCCGAAGAATGACCTGTTAAATTATATTTGCTTTTTCTTCGCCTTATGCTATTCTCCTGTCCCGTAAAGAAAAAGGCCGCCCTAGCCGCACTTTGGTAGAATCGGGCCGCCTGCGTCCCACAGGACACTAAACGAGGTGGCAAAATGACCGACGAAAAAACCAAAAATCTTGAGCTTGCGATTTCCCAGATCGAAAAGGACTACGGCAAGGGCTCCATTATGCGGCTGGGCAGCCGCGACGTGCTCGTTCCCGTCAACGTGATCCCCACCGGCTCGATCTCGATCGACGCTGCGCTGGGCGTGGGCGGATTCCCGCGCGGCCGCGTCATTGAAGTCTATGGCCCGGAATCCGGTGGCAAGACGACGCTTACCTTGCACGTAATCGCCGAAGCGCAACGGCTAGGGGGCCAGGCGGCCTTCATTGATGCCGAACATGCGCTCGATCCCGTCTACGCCCGTAAGCTCGGAGTTGATGTCGACAATCTCCTCGTTTCTCAGCCCGACAACGGCGAGCAGGCTCTCTCCATTGCCGAAGCTCTCATCCGCACTAACGCCGTCGATATCATTGTTGTGGACTCGGTTGCCGCGCTCGTTCCCAAGGCCGAACTGGAAGGCGATATGGGTGAGCCGCAAATGGGCTTACAGGCCCGCCTGATGTCGCAGGCGCTTCGCAAACTTACCGCCATTGTAAATAAGTCGAAGACCTGCCTCGTTTTCATCAACCAAATCCGCGAAAAGATCGGTGTCATGTTCGGAAATCCCGAGACGACTACCGGCGGCCGCGCCTTGAAGTTCTACTCTTCCATTCGCGTTGATATTCGCCGCATC
>Ga0105240_10008960_pt1 | contig 14225 bp, 16 predicted proteins | sample KBSC54metaG_FD_80426 | JGI IMG/M metagenome (GOLD analysis project Ga0105240, IMG submission 80426) | Corn rhizosphere microbial communities from Kellogg Biological Station, Michigan, USA - KBS C5-4 metaG | ecosystem: Host-associated > Plants > Roots > Rhizosphere > Soil | place: Michigan, USA... | reverse complement strand
CCTCTATATTTTAAGTGAAAATTTTTTTTATTAATGAGATTAAAATGTTAATATTGGACACAAAAAAAAAGTGCGGCAGGGGGGGGGGGGGGGGTGGAAAGGGAGAAAATGGAGAACAATCGTAGCGCCGTCACCTTGTGACCGACCTTCACGAATCCGTCATGGCCTCGCAAGCTGCGGCAGCGCTATCCAACTGTTGAGCCGTCATGAAGCCGCCACTCTGCGGATCAAAAGCGACACCTCCGAAGTCTTTCACAAGCGCTTCCGCTGAACGCATTGCAGCAGCGCATTCATCCATGTGTCCTCCAAACGAAAGCTGAAAGGTGACGCCATTTTTCAGTTGAGCCGCAGCTACTCCAGGGTAGCTAGACGCGACATCAGCCAAATGCCCTCTATAGAAGTAGAAGCCAGTGCGTTTACCGTTCACGGAAACTGGGATGAATCCGCTGTGCGTTGCCAAATCTGTACGCTCTACAAAACGCAGCCCAGGGCGAAGCTTCTCGAGCGAGGCCTGCCATCCGCTGAAATCGGGCGTCCGGTTGAGCGCTAGAAAAACAAAAATATCGACTGACACAGTCTTTCCTTGAAAGTGCTATGAGCTGCGGCGATCTTTGATGCTTGCTGTAGATCCTGCTATTTCTTCACGACTTCCGGATATTTCCGCCTATCAATCCCACCAGAAAAACCAATTTCCGCTGCCTAACAACGCTTGTGCCAAGTTGCTCTCAGTCTGCACGCCTTGATGGACGATGTCGGCGCAGTAAATGAATTGCTCGTGTGCGAGCCGGCGGGCTTCCTCCATGGTTTGCGGAGGGCGCTCTACCGTGAACTCGATGACATCGGAGGAAATGCTGGTCACCACCGCGCCGAACTGCTCGTACCAGCGCTTGAAGAATGCGACATGTATGTCAGCTCCTGGGCACTCATTCCAGCCTCCGATTTTCAGGTAAGCAGGAACCTGCCAGGGCTCCTGTACAGGCACCAGACCGATAAAGACTTCGGCCTTTGGCTGACCCGACATAACATCGTAAACGACAGTCAATAGCCCAGGCTGCTGAGCATTTCCTGCCGCCAATTCGGCACCATCCGTGCTGTAGTAATCCGGCTCTTCTTCGACCCGACTCGCTACCCACTGATCTATATCTAACGACGCACCAGAACGCACGTAGTCTTCGAACGATGCGTCCCCCATGCCCATCACGGTTGTAATGTTGTCATAGTCGTTACGGTCACCGAAGACCACTGGCACCACGCCCGGTTGCTTGCGCAACTCCTGCAGCGCAGTCCATGCCTTAACACCGCTGACGATGCGAACATCGAACGAAGCGCCCTCCATGTCGGAGGCACCGTTTGGCGATGCCGCACTCACAGGCAAGCTCGGCGTCCTGAAGCCGAAAAACTTTAGCCAGTCACGCATATCCCATTCCCCTGTTCCCTTCGGCACAATTTGCCCTATCGGCCGAGGCAATGGCAACCCGCTGTTAATCGCTGGATCCCATATCGCGTGACGAGGAGAAAGCAGGCGTGAAAGGCCATTTCTTGAATATCCCTGAATGCGCCCTGCCAGGGATGCCTGGCGAGATGTTCGCGGTGCTCAGTGCGGCAAATTTGCCTGCTGCCCCTGCAAAAAGCGGCGAACCTCGGGGTCACGCTCAAGACCGATCGCTATGTCGTAAGCATCATGGGCTTCGCTGTAAGCGCAGATTCTTGCCAGCAATGCAGCCAGAGCGGCCCATACGGCTGGTATTGGGCAAGCCGTCCATCGTCGGCAAGCGCATTCACAATCTCCAACGCAGCAGCGGGCCCCTTCCATTCCGCAATGGCCAGTGCGCGATTGAGCGCCACGACCGGCGAGCCGGAAAGCGCGAGCAATGCATCGTAGAGCTGCACCTCCGCGGTCCAATCGATCCGCCCGGTGTGGCGACGCTCGACATGCGCCGACTGCAGGGCAGCTTCGAGCTGGTAGCGGCCTATGCGACCGAGGGTGCTTGCATGTCGCAGCAGCGCTTCGGCCTCTTCGATCATCGCCGCATTCCACAGAGAGACATCCTGATCGGCCAATGGCACGTAGCCGCCATCTGCACTCCGTCGGGCGCTACGTCTTGCGTCCGCATGCAGCATCAAAGCCAACATGCCTAGCGCTTCCGGCTCCTGCGGCAGCATCGCGACGACCAGTCTGGCAAGAAACAGCGCTTCGGAGGTGAGATCGCGCCGGGCCACGTCGGTACCGCCGGGATCGCTCCACCCTTCCGCAAAGGCGGCATAGATGGCATCCAATACACCATCCAGCCGCCCCGCCAATTCATCCCGCGCTGGAATGGCAAAAGGAATACCCGCCGCACGAATTTTCTGTTTCGCACGAACCAGACGTTTGCTCATCGCATCCGGCGATGTGAGAAACGCCGAAGCAATCGTCTTCCCATCCAGCCCCAACACCGTCTGCAACATCAATGGAGCACGGATGTCGATATCGATGGCCGGGTGCGCGCAGGCAAACAACAAGGCAAGTCGCTTGTCGGGAATCTCTACATCGGTGACGGCTTCCGCCGATGCTGACGCTTGATCCTCCGCAACCATCAGCAGTTGTGCAGTTGCGGCCTCGCCCGTACGGCGGCGACGTACTCCGTCAATGCCTTTTCGGCGTGCAACGGTCATCAACCATGCTTCCGGATTGGCCGGGCATCCGTTGACCGGCCATTCCGCCAGGGCAATGGCGAAGGCTTCAGACAGCGCATCCTCGGCCGCCGCCACATCACGTGTGTCGGCGGCCAGGAACGCGACGAGCTTGCCGTAGCTGCGGCGCGCGACGGCATCGGCCACATCGCGCGCCTGCACACCGCTATTCACCCCTCCATGCCCCAAACCGGGCGCACCTCGATCGTACCGTGGCCTGCGCCGGGGCAACGTGCGGCCCAGGTCAGGGCCTCATCCAGGGTCGGCGTTTCGATAAGGTAATAGCCGCCCAACTGCTCCTTGCTGTCCACGTAGGGGCCGTCGAGCACCTGCGATTTGCCATTCACCAGACGCACCGTGGTTGCGGTATCGGTGTCCTTCAAACGGTTGGAGCCCACCCATACGCCTGCCGTCTTCAGCGCCTGCGTATAAGCGCCATAGGCGGCAACGCCCTGCTCCTGCTCGGCCCTCGACATCTTGCCCCAGCCGCTCTCGTCCGCATAAAGCATCAATAGATATTGCATTGGGATTCTCCGTTAGAGACGGGCACCTTGCGCCGCCACCTCTATGACGTGCGAAGGGGCCCGGCTTGGACAATCCATCTTAAGCCCAGGGACGGATGCGTTAACACTAGCCTCAACCAGCCAACCCCGCGGAACCGAACCTGCGTTGCTGGAGTAATCGAGTCGTTTAACTATCCCTACCCCCTCATCCCCCAAGTCCCCTTATCCCAGGACGTCATGCCTCTCGTTCCGCCGCCTGCACCTTGACCAGGTCATAGAACACCGGCTCGAAAGAAGATACGAGCTTCGCTGCCTCGCGCATGTGGCTCTGCACCGCTGGATTCTTTCCCGCCTGCTCATAGTCTTTTTTGCTGCGCCACTGGCCGTAGTTCGCGACGTGGCGACGGTCATCGCTTATATGCAGGTTTGCGGAGACGAAGCCCGGCGCGTGAAGAAAGACGTCCTCGGTCGCCTTCGACAGAATCGCCAACAGTGCCTCGGCCTTCTCGGGTTCAACGGTGAACGTATTGATGAGGATGAAGTAGCCGACGGATGGGTCGAGGATAGTCATCTGGAGTCTCCCGTTGATTGGAAGGCGTGGGCTACGATCAGCTCCGCGCCGTATGAAAGGTGATCGCGTAGCCATCGGGATCACCGGCGACGAAGAAGCGACCGAAGGGGCTGTCGGCAGGCTGGCTGAGGATTGCGCCACCCCGCTTGACGATGAGGTCATGCAGTGCATCGGCGTCATCGCATGCGACCCAGAGCACCATGCCCACACCGAGCGGCCCGGATTCGGGAAGCGGACGAAGAGGCTCTCGCAGCGCCAGCGAGATCGGCGTGGTCTTGAAAACGACGGCGCCGGGCGGGCTCTGCGGCGCGACGTTGAACCCCAATATCTCCGCATAGAACTTGCTGGATGCAGCGAGGTCGCGCACTTGCAAGGCAATAAAGTCAGGACCGATTGGCGTTGTCATGTAAGCTCCCGTCAGTTAATATCAGTGAGCTGATACTGATATAAGGGTACTGATATGTCAACAACCAAAGCAGCGCCGCGAACCGGAGCCGACTGGGTTGGCTACAACCTGAAGATCACGCAACATCGTTTGCGGCAGCGGCTGGATGCCGAACTTGCGCGACTCGGCATCACCGCACCGCAGAACGCCGTCCTGCTCGCCGTCGCCGGCAACCCGCGTATCTCGAATGCCGAACTGGCTCGAGCGGCGTTCGTGACGCCGCAGACCATGCAGGCCATCCTCGTCAATCTCGAACGCCAAGGCTTGATCGTGCGCAGTCCGCATCCGGAGCATGGCCGGGTCATCATGACCGAGCTGACGAAGGCAGGCCAAAAGGCAGTCGCCGAAGGCACAAAGGCGGCCGACGTGGTTGAGCGACAGATGCTTTCCACGCTGTCAGCAAAAGAGGCCAGCCTTCTTTGCGAGCTGCTCAAGCGTTGTGCTGCCGCCTTGTCCGTTGAGCCGTCTGATAGCTAGCGGAAGAAATAAAAGGGTCAGAGCAATCTTTCCTGACTAAGAGGAACTTGACCCTTTGTTTCCAACCGTTTATCGCCTTATCGCTTGCCCGCGTCGACGATGGTTACCTTGGTGAACTGCACGTCGCGTGCGCGATCTTCGGTCGCGGTGAAGCCGGTACAGCCGCTCGCCGGTGTGCACTGAAAGTGGACAAGGCCGAACGGCCAGGGGCCGACAAAGCTGTCTTTGTCGAATGGGGCAAGAACAATGTCGCCGCGTGAATAGCTAAGCACGACGCTGCCGTCTTTCTCGGTGACGGTGTAGAGCACGTGCAGCTCGTCGCTGTAGTACTCGCCTTCCAGTGCCTTCGGATCAGGCAGCTTCGCAGGCGCGACGCGCGTGGCGCGCTTTACTCGCGTATTGCGACGCCAAGTGCCGCCTTGGATCACACCGTCTACGCCGGGCGGATCGAAGGTGAATTGGGCGTTGACCTGTTTGGCGAAGAACTCGCGCTCGTCCGCGGCGTAGAACGGCATCTTGTCATCGCCTGCAGTCCAGCCCACCAGGTGGCTGTGCTCCTTGGCGAACGTGATGGCCGAGCCGTTCTCCAACGCATAGGTGCCCACCAAGGCATCCAGCCGCGCTGGGTCGATCGGTACTTCGGTACGGCTGCTGTAGTCGGGAACAGGCGTCGGTTCCGCGTCGAGCTTGCCATCGAGGTAAATGTCGGCGATGCGTTCGCCCAGCTGGGTTACATGAAGGTCCGCGCCGTTGGCGACGATGATTACCGACAAGTGCTGGTCGGGGAAACGCAGCAGGTTGCTTCTGAAGCCCGCGTCCGCGCCGTCGTGGCCGATGGTCTTGAGCCCGCGATAGCTCCCAGCAAAAACGCCGTCGCCGTAATCGGTGGCTGTGCCGTCGTTGAGCTTGGCCGGTGTCTGCATCTGAGCCAGCAACGGTTTGCCGCCGACGCGAGCATCATCAAAATTTCTCTGCCACAGAACGAGGTCGTCCGCCGTCGTGAACAGGTTGGTGGGACCCACGACGGAAAATGACAGGGCGATGCCCTCGTAGCCGGCGCTTGGCGAGGGCTGATAGGACTGCGCGCGGCCTGGGACCAACGTACTGTATTGCTCGTGGAAGAAAGTGTGCTTCATGCCCAGCGGGTCGAAAATGCGTTCCTTCGAAAACGCCGCCAGCGATTTTCCCGATACCCGCTCGACGATCATGCCGAGCAGCGTGTAGCCGGTATTGCAGTATTCGAACTCGCTACCAGGCGCGAAATTCAGGGCGTGCTGGCGATGAACCAAGCGCATCGCGTCGTCGCCGGTGATCACATCATCCATGCGCCACCCAGCCATCGACAACAAATTCAACTGGTCGCGCAATCCGCTAGTGTGATTGAGCAGATGACGAATCCGGATGACCTGGCCGAAGTCGGGCAGCTCAGGTAGGTAGCGACGCACGTCATCGTCCAGCGACAACTTGCCGTCCTGTGCGAGCAACAGCACAGAAAGCGCGGTGAACTGTTTCGATACGGATGCGACGTGGAAGATCGTCGATGGCGTGATCGCGCGCCCCTGTTCGATGTCGGCCATGCCAAAGGCATGCCGGTAGACGACCTTACCGTCCTTGACCACCTCTACTGCCGCACCCGGCGTATCGGGGCTGTTCCATTTTGCGAACAGGGCGTCGACCTGTTGTTGCTTGCTTGCGGCCTCGGCCGCTGCATGCCCCTGCGGACTGGCTGCTAACAGCAACGCTGAAAGCAATGCGATTTGAGGTAGCTTCATGGGACGCCCGCTCCTTTGGCGATGCATATCGGAATTGCGTACCTATACGCTCAACTTGCCCGTCGGAGCCCTCCCGTTGCCAGTGTGCTCTTGCCCCTTGCGGCGAGATGGCGATGCTGCTAGCTGAAATAGCCGGGAGAATGGCTTCGGGTTCAATGTCGTTGCCTATCACTCAAGAGGTCAGACACATAGCAAGCTGCTCATACACCTCGACCGCAGTACGCGCTATGTTTCTGCCCCCTTACGAGACCCCTTACGGCTGACTATCATGGGGTTCTCCATCAAATTACGGAGCCGTCATGAAAAAATCCGCCGCAAAGCGACTACTCTTCACTGTTCTGGCAGGACTCTCTTTTGCCGGATCGGCGCAGACGACGGCACCGGAACCGGTGCCGTCGGCGGCGGAAGTGCAGCGCATGCAATGGTTCAAGGAAGCCAAGCTGGGCATTTTTATCCATTGGGGTATCTATGCGGTGGACGGCATTGACGAGTCATGGTCATTCTTCAACGGGAAAATCAGCTATCCCGACTACATGAAACAGCTGCACGGCTTCACCGCATCGCATTACGATCCGCAAGCCTGGGCCGATCTGATCAAACGCAGCGGCGCGCGTTATGCAGTACTCACGACACGCCATCACGACGGCGTGGCATTGTGGGATTCCGCTCAAGGCATCAATGTGGCGAAAGACACTCCCGCAGGACGCGACCTGGTGAGGCCGTTCGTGCAGGCCCTGCGCAAGGACGGCCTGAAGGTGGGCTTGTATTACTCGCTAGCGGACTGGTCATCGCCAGACTACGATGTATTCACCCGCAAGGAAAAACGCTACAGCAACGACCCAGCACGCTGGCAGCGATTCGTCAGCTACTACCAGGGTCAGTTACGTGAACTGTCGCAGCGCTATCACCCGGATCTGTTCTGGTTCGATGGCGACTGGGAACACACTGCTCAGGAATGGCAGGCTGACAAAACGCGCGAAATGCTGCGCAACGACAATCCACAAGTCATCCTCAATGCGCGACTTCCCGGCAACGGTGATTACGCCACGCCTGAACAGGGCCCGCCGATTACCCGCCCCGCAGCCACGTATTGGGAATTGTGTTTGACCACCAACGAATCGTGGGGCTATCAGCAGCGTGACCACGATTTCAAGACGCCGACGCAAGTGATCGGCCTGTTCGTCGATACGATCAGTATGGGCGGCAATCTCTTGCTCGACATCGGCGCACGTGCCGACGGCACCATTCCGCAGGAGCAGGTGGACATCCTCGACGCACTGGGTCACTGGATTCACCAGTATCCGCAGGCGATCTACGCCACTGATGCCGGCGTGCCGAAGGACTACTACAGTGGCTCGAGCACCCTCTCGGCCGACCAACGCACCTTGTACCTGTTCGTCGATGGAAAGCCGAACGGCCCTGTACTGGTGAAGGGACTGATGAACAAGGTTATCGACGCCCGCCTGCTCGGCAGCAATGTCGCGTTGAAAACGCAGTTGATCGGCAACGCCGTGAACGTGCCAGGGCTCCTATACATCGATCTTGCCGGGCAGACATTGGACCCGCAAATGAGCGTAGTCGCGTTGCAGCTGGATGGTCCACTCAAGCTCTATAAGAAGCCGGCCGACGCGACCACAGGTAGCTGAAAGGGAAGCGGCAGCCGCAAAAATCGCACTCAAGGGGTCAGACACATAGCAAGCTGCTCATACACCTCGACCGCAGTGCACGCTATGTCTCTGGCCCCTTACGGCTCTTACCTCTATGCGCCCCTTACCTTGATGAACCGTGCCAACATCGAATAAGTTAACCCGGATCGCATCTCACCAAGCATTTGAGCCATCTGTCGAATAGGCTCCATACATGCCATTGACTGACACGTAGTAACCTCCACCGACATAGTGCAAGAAAAGCAAATATGACTTACCTGTCTCGCAACATAGCGGATTGTCTTCAGCCAGGTCGCCATTAAACAAGACAACTACATCCTTATCTTTTCTTTCTCCCTTCAGCCAATGCAAAACATGCAAATTTGCACAAGAAGATTTTCGCGCACACCTGGCTGCTGTCGACTCTACGCGAGCCAGGATCACAATATCAGACGCATGTACCTTAGCCTCAAGTGACATCTCCTCGATTGCATTTGCATGAGCACCGTTTATCAGCCACACAGAACTCAACAAGATCATACCCAAGACCGTATTTTTGTATTGGCGATGCATCTCAGTTGCTCCCAATGGCCCGACTCTACCTTTCTCTGCTACCCATCAGGCAGCTCCTGTCGCACCCTGTTTTCATTCTGTACGGCATTCCCCATACCCGTATATGCGCCGTCGCCCCCTTCCCGCGCCTTTCAGCCACGACTGCCCCAACGCTCGGGCTTTGGCCATCAAGGATTCGACAGTCCCCACGGCCCGCCAGTAGCTACTCTCGATGCCCAGCAGCTGGGAATGCCACTGTTGCTCCCGCAAGTCCAGTCGGCTCAGTATTGACGGTGCTTCTGAAGAAATCACGCCACGCTTTCCCTCCCGTACCAGTCGCCCACTCCAGTCCACCAGTTCCAGGTAGTCGATCGTTCGAGGAGAAAGCGCAGGCGCGAGCAGTGTGCCAGCCAGAGGGCGTAGCCTCGCCTTCAACGACGTCGCCCTCGTCTCAACGTGCTGCAAGCGTCTGCGAATAGAAGTGTGCTCCGACGTAGCAAGATCGTGCGCAATACCCGCACGAATCGGATTCAGATCGACATAAGCCATGCAGCTCAGGACAGCTTGCTCATCCAACAGGGCTTGGCACTTGAAGCGCCCCTCCCAAAAACGGCCGGTACAACCATCTTCGCGATTGGCCTGACGGGCAATCGGCTCGTTCAAGCAACGCATGAACCATGAGAGGCTGCCCAAGCGGCTACGTACTTTCGCTATGTGCTCGGGATCACCCTGCAGCCGCCGCACCTTTTCCTGGCAGAGACTCTCGTCGACCGCGTCATCCACCCGCACTGGAAACAAGCGAACCCAGCGCTCAGTCACCTCTTCATCTGACCAGGCCTCCGCAGCCTGCGGATCCACATGCAACACGACGTGCACATGATTGCTCATGACGGCATAGGCATAGAGCCCCACGGCGAAGCATTCCGCCAAGGCCAGCAGGCGTTCTTCTACCCAGGCTTTGCGGTGTTCATAAGAGCGCCCATTATAAGCATCCTTTCCGCAGAGGAAGGCGCGCCGGACACAGCGAGAAACGCAGTGGAAGAAGCCCGGTGCTTCCGGGGCGACCATTTGAAGGCGTGGGTATGTCATGGACACACTTTGCGCTTCGTTGCGGGTCACGCATATCAGTCAACGGCGCACGGGACTGCCGGTGGAGTGCCAATTCGTGGGTGTCCCAGATCTCACTGTCCCAGATCTCACTGTTATGGGCATACCTTGCGCTTCGTTGCGAGTCACTGATATCAGTCGACGGCGTACCGACCTGCCCTTGGAGGACTAATTAGTGGGTGTCCCAGATCTGTGTGGCTATGCAGGATACGGATCCACTTGAAGGCGAGTGCACGGACGGCCACCTGGTGCGGGCTGCCCTTGGCGCGCTGCTGGGGAGACAAACGGGTCAGAATATTTTTTCCTGGCTAAAAGGAACCTGACCCCTTTGTTTGCCGACCCCTTTGTTTGCCCTGAGGGGCCGGACTTCGGCGTTACGGTTTCGACTAAAAGGGAAATGCCCCGTTGTTTTGACCCTTTTTGCTACGAAAAATCAAAAAAATCTGCTAACAGAAGGCCATTGGATCGTCTTCGACGAGCGTCAATGCACGCGACCTCAACAGAGGGTATATCTAGGAGATCACGAAGCAAATCTCGGTCGTCAGAAAATTCTGAAAAGAGCTTACCATGGCGGTTTGGCGACAGAAAAACTGCGCGCACTCTCTCGGGCTTAAATTCCGCGATAAACAGCCTTATCGATTCAACCGCATTGGGCATTTTCTTGAAAGCGCCCGGTTGCAAGGCTCCGGCGAAGCACCAACGACCAGAGCCCATCTTCTCTCTGGCTTTATTTATAAATTCCGCCGGAGACTCATCGTATTCATGAGGCGAGGTCAGGCGCACATAGAGCCTCCGCTCGTTCGTGATGTAATACGTATCGGGGATGTTCCGTGATTCGGGAATAACCCCGTTAGCCCCCAGCTTTCGATCCAAAAACATGTCCCGAAGCTGTGAACTCTTGCCAGAATCTTGCGGAGCGATAACAAACAAGGCTCTCTCTAGCCACAATTTCATTTCTTTCCCCCGGCTCGCCCCTTCGATGCCGATCTCAGGCAGGTATAGGCGCTCTTTGCGATCAATACGCTTACACTTTTTAGCTCTCAGGGCAGGAATAGATTCACCGCTCCCGTCCTAAGCTTATCCATTGCGACCGGAAACACAAGGTTAACCTACCAGCCGAAATACGCCTACAAAGTTGGCGCAAAGGACTTACATTTATATCCGATATTGTGGATCATTAAGGCATCGGCGTTCCACGGGGGAAACTTTCGATGCTTCCACATCTCACGACAGACCAGCAGTTAAAAACGTTAAGTAAATATGACCGCATTATGGTCTATTTATTTCGTAAAATAACGCGGGACTGCACTTTAGCCAAGTTCCCGGAGGCAATCTCCTTTACATTGAGCGATGTGCGAACCGCAATGGAGGACGCTGTAAAAGATGGCGTACTTGCGAAGCCTATAAAAAACATTGCGGATATCAAATATACATATGATGCCCGACGCGAACTACCGCAGGAATTGATGCAAGCGGGGCCACTTACATGGCTAGCGACATCGAAAGGCAAGTATCAGCTCAAAAAGACCCGTCGAAAGAACCTAATCGACCTTCCCCTTGCCGCATCCCGCGCTCCAAAGTTGGAGATCGTTCTGGATCAAACTCCTGCATCCATATCTCCTCTACTCGGAAATGATGAACAAGCGGCATTCACCAGGGTACGGAACGCCGGACTCATCAGTAGCATGCTTGGATTTCACGCGTGGCACATCCAGGGCCATCACCGTACAACAGTAAACTATGGCCAGATCGAGATCGATGAAGTTCATGCAGGTATCGGCCCAGACAACGAGCTGACAGTCGTTCCAATCTCCGGAAAGGGCGGAGAAGACAAACTCTCTTGGTCGCAAGCATTGAACCTAAATACCTATGGCGCTGAGAAGTTTCGGCGTCATGGCGTCAAGGTTAAAAGCGTAGGACTCTGGCGCGACGCTCAGGACAGCATATGGATCATTGAGTTTTCGCCTGACTTGAACATCGACGACATAGAAATCGTGAAAGCCAGACGATTCCAAATTAAATAAAATTAAACGATGCCCAGCCGAGCCTGCTCCGTTTCTTGCTGGCTTCGTTTTTTCACTCCGCTTTTCTTGTCGCGTTTCGCAATGGGACTAGGAATACCCCAATAGCTAGCAGCTTCGGTCATTCCCATCGTGAGGAGCTTCGGCTCCCCTAGCTTAACCAACCTCTTAGGCCGGACAGGCTTCAGCCCTAACGCGACCATAACTTGACCGGCAACCTCCCTCGCTAGAGGAGGTGGCACTGAGTTACCAATCTGTCGCGCTCCATGCCATTTAGTTTCGTTAAAACGAAACCAGTCAGGAAAGCCATGCAACCGAGCCATCTCACGAACCGTAATGCAGCGATTGTATTTGTAATGGATCGGGCGCGGACTAGTGAACGCACCACGAGCTGCATCGGTACCGGCCCTAAGTGTGTTAGAGACCCCGTTGGGGGGCAATTTGAAAAAGCGCGAGATCGGCTCTACTGCTCCCGGGGGTGTTTCAGCGAAGCGTCCTCGCGAGATCTCAGTATGATCGGTACGCATGCTCGACGTCAGTAGCTGCGGATTCCAGTCTCTGACGTAACCAAACGCCCACGCCTTAGAATCCGAACAGCGCATTGCCTTCGCGTACTCGCTTGGCTCTTTCCATTTGGCCGTCTTTACCTCATCTCGCTTGAGCAAACCCTTAAATGTCTCAGCGTCGGGGAGATCATCCAGAGCTTCACTACAAGAAGGGCCCGGTGGTAACTCGGCCCGCCGAACCACCCCTGCTTCACTGGTGATTGCTGCCGGGTAGCTGGGCACTTTCAGTCCTCTTTTTGCTCCCAACAGAAAAAGTCGCTCGCGATCCTGCGGAACGCCGTACGAGTAAGCGTTCAATACCTTCCATTCTTTGCGCACCTCGTAGCCTACGAGCTCGAAAGCTTCGATAAGCTCAGCGAGAAACTTCTTATGTCTGCCGACGGTAAGACCTTTAACATTCTCAAATACGAAATAGCTCGCATCGAGCTCATGAACAATCCTTACAAAATCCTTAACTAGAGAATTTCGTGGATCATCCAATGCTCTCTGCCCAATAAGAGAAAAGCCCTGGCAAGGAGCACCACCGAATACTACGTCGATACCTTTGTCGCCGATCCCGGACGCCTTACGAATTCCGGCTCCCGTCAGATCCGTCACCGACCTAGGTATGACCACGCAGTCCGGAAAGTTGTACTTGTGTATGACCGCGTGCACCGGATCAATTTCGACCGCTGCGACAACATCGAAGCCTGCTTGTTCGAATCCAAGACTGAGGCCACCCGCTCCTGCAAAAAGATCGACGCCAATTGGACGGGCCATACGCTGAGCATTCTCTCAAGAAGGAAACCAGAGACTTTAATAATAGCTGATCGCTAGATCATCTGCGTTACCCAGCGAAGTCGCGGCGGCTAATCTACTGGCCACCGATCTCAAAGATCGCGACTCGTGCATCGAGCACCGCCCGCTCTATTCTATCGATCACGCTCGCGGAGTCGGACTTCAACTGATGACCCCATATTCGGATGACATGCCAACCTAACCTCCGAAGCTTCGCAAAATTTCGTCGGTCACGCCTGCGGTTGTTCTCAATTTTGGCTTGCCAAAATTCTGATAGCGAGTCCCGCCAAGTTGTGTAGCGATAGCCATGCCAGAAATCTCCGTCTATGAAAATAGCAATCTTCTCCCTCGGGAAAACCACGTCGGGCGTTCCTGGCAACCCTTTCACATGCTTTCGAAAACGAAGTCCTCGTTGATGAAGCGCGGATCGGACCTGCAGCTCAAGACCAGTATCTTTGCCGCGAATGCGCGACATCAATCGACTACGTTGCTCTGTAGTCAATCTATCCATAAGTCATGACGGACGTGGAAAATGCGACAAACGTTTTGTGCGCAACCGGTAAGTATCGCAATGGCGCGCTCAACCGCATATTCCACTATCTCCACTCTACGCTGGAGAGCTCAAACCCACTCACCCGCACTTCGAATACCCACAATTCAAACAAGTCTGACACCCATCCATCAGCACCAGCGCCTGCGTATTGCACTTAACGCACATAGTCGCCCCAGGCGGAAAGCCCGTAGCTGACTCGGCAGCCGGCTTGGCAGCCTCAGCACTACCCTGCTTGGGCGCGGGGTTGGCAGCAGCCTCATAGGCCGCCCGCTTCTCGGCAATCAGCCGCCTGGTCGACTCATCCATCTCCGGATCATGGATCAGGCCGATCATCTTCATATGCTGCTCGATCACCGCGCCGATCTCGGCGACGATGCTGGGCATGTAGACGCCGCCGGCTTTGAAGTAGCCACCGCGGGGGTCGAAGACCGCCTTCATCTCTTCGGCCAGGAAGGTGATGTCGCCGCCTTTGCGGAAGACGGCGGAGATGATGCGGGTTAGCGCCACGATCCACTGGAAGTGGTCCATGTTCTTCGAGTTGATGAAGATCTCGAAGGGGCGG
>Ga0105240_10008956_pt1 | contig 14230 bp, 18 predicted proteins | sample KBSC54metaG_FD_80426 | JGI IMG/M metagenome (GOLD analysis project Ga0105240, IMG submission 80426) | Corn rhizosphere microbial communities from Kellogg Biological Station, Michigan, USA - KBS C5-4 metaG | ecosystem: Host-associated > Plants > Roots > Rhizosphere > Soil | place: Michigan, USA... | reverse complement strand
GGCAGCGGCGCGGGTGCGGCGGGTGGTCCCGGCGCGGGCGCTTCGGGCAGCGCGGGCTCCGCGAAGTAACGCGCGCTTTCCCACGCGCTTCGTCGGCCGGCTCCGACGCCCGCATGGGCGTCCGGCCGGCAGAGCGCGTTTCGCGCGTCCCGTAACCTGAGAGCTGGGCAATCCGGAACGAGGAGGCGAAGGACATGTGGACCCGACGAGTGCTGCTGGCGACCCTGGTCGCCGCGGCCGCCATGTCGCTTCCGCGCCACCTGCCGGCCTTCTGGGGCTTCGCCTCCGGCACCCCGGTCACGGTCGGCTCGCTTCGCTGAATCGCGCCCCTTGGGGCGCACGACGGACGCCGGCGCGCTCGCACGCGCCGGCGTTTTCTCGTCCATGTTTCCATTTTCCGGCCGCGCGGCCCATGATAGCGGTCTCATGCGGCTCATCAGCTACTTGACGGGCACGGCCGGCGGAGCGCGCATCGGCGTGCGCGTCGGCCACCGGGTGCTCGACATCGAGGCCGCATCGCGCGTCGACGGCGAGCCGCTTCCCAGCACGATGAAGGGCCTCCTGCGCGAGGGACGCGGAGCGCTCTCGCGCGTCCAGGCGCTCGCCCGCAAGGCGCAGTCGGACGCGGGGCGCTTCTCCGCCGCGCTCTGCGAGGAGCGGGCGATCCGGTTCCTCCCGCCCGTCCCGGATCCGGACCGCTTCGCCTGCACGCGCGAAGGCTCTCCTCCGCTCGCGATCGCGGCCGCGGCCCTCGTCGGCCACGGCGCGAAGATGGCGGTTCCGGCCGCGGTCCAGCGTCTCGCCTGCGAGCCCGCGCTCGTCTTCGTGATCGGGCGCCGTGCCGCGGCGGTGAAGGCGAGCGACGACGCGATGGACTACGCCGTGGGCGTCACGCTCTTCAACGACTTCACGGAGGCGGGCGCGAACGGCGCTTCGAGCCCCGTGGGCCCGGAGATCGTGACCATGGACGAGCTCGCGGACCCCTACGACCTGTGGCTCACCTGCTCCGTGAACGGCGAGGAGCGCGTGCGCGTGAGCACCGGCGAGCTCGCCCGCGGCCTCCCGGCGATCCTCGAGCAAGTCTCGCGCACGAAGGCCCTGGAGCCCGGCGACCTGTTGTCGATGGGCCTTCCCGCGGCCGGCGCCGCGGGAGCAAAGGGCCTCTTCCTCAAGCCGGGCGACGTCGTCGAGTCCGGCATCGAGGGCATCACCACGCTTCGCACGACCCTCGTCGAATCCTAGGGGGGTGTCAGCACCGGCCGACCGGCGAATGCGGGGGCGGCTGGCATTTCCCGCGCGAGCCCCGCGGTAACGTGTCCTCATACCCGCGTTTCGGACGAGGACACCATGCGGCCCATCCAACGCATCATCCAGGCGGGCTTCGCCACCGCCGCCATCGCGAGCGCCTCCGTCCCCGCGCTCGCCTGGACCGTGTGGCCGGACGTCGACTTCGACTGGTATGCGAGCGTCGGCAAGCCGGTCGACTCCCGCGCGATCGAGATCGCCTCCGCGCCCGCGCCTTCGTATTCGTGGGGTCCGTCGAACGACGAGCGGCCCGTCGTGGTCGCGCGGGATCGTCGCCCCGATCGCCGCGAGGTCACGTTCGCGAGCCCGCCGGCCGTAAGCGAAGACGCGCCGCTGCCGGCTTCGCCGGTGCCCGTTTCGCCTTCCGTGCCGTCGACCTCTACCGAGGCGCAGCCCCACTAGCCCCATTCCAGACCTGCTCTTGGCCGGCCGGAGAGATCCCGCCGGTTTTTTTTCGTCCGCCGCGTGCCGTCCGCGCGCGGGGCGGGCCCGAGCGTCGACAGGGGGCGCGGTTCCCGCTATGCTTGTCGACTGCCTCTCGAATCACCTCGCAGAAAATCCCATGGCCCAGTACGTCTACACGATGATCCGCGTGGGGAAGACCGTTCCCCCGAAGCGGCAGATCCTCAAGAACATCTCGCTCTCGTTCTACCCCGGCGCCAAGATCGGGCTCCTGGGCCTGAACGGCGCCGGCAAGTCCACGGTGCTGAAGATCATGGCCGGCATCGACCAGGATTACGAGGGCGAGGCGAACGCCATGCCGGGCATCCGCATCGGCTACCTGCCGCAGGAGCCGCAGCTGGAGCCCGGCCACACGGTGCGCGAGGCGGTGGAGGAGGGCCTGGGCGAGGTGTTCTCCGCGAAGAAGCGGCTGGACCAGGTCTATGCCGCGTACGCGGAGCCGGACGCGGACTTCGACAAGCTCGCCGCGGAGCAGGAGAAGCTCGAGAAGATCCTCGCCTCCGCGGACTCCTCGACGCTCGACACGCAGCTCGAGGTGGCTGCGGATGCGCTGCGCCTCCCGCCCTGGGATGCGAAGGTCGACGTGCTCTCCGGCGGCGAGAAGCGCCGCGTGGCGCTCTGCCGCGTCCTCCTCTCCAAGCCGGACATGCTGCTCCTCGACGAGCCCACCAACCACCTGGACGCCGAGAGCGTCGAATGGCTCGAGCAGTACCTCGCGCGCTTCGCCGGCACCGTGGTCGCCGTGACGCACGACCGCTACTTCCTCGACAACGCCGCCGAGTGGATCCTCGAGCTCGACCGCGGGACGGGCATCCCCTACAAGGGCAACTACAGCGAGTGGCTCGAGCAGAAGCGCGACCGCCTCCAGAAGGAGGAGTCGAGCGAGACCGCGCGGCAGAAGGCGATCAAGAAGGAGCTCGAGTGGGTCCGCAAGAACGCCAAGGGCCAGCAGACGAAGAACATCGCGAGGCTCAAGCGCTTCGAGGAGCTCAACTCCTACGAGTACCAGAAGCGGAACGAGACCTCGGAGATCTTCATCCCCGTGGCCGAGCGCCTCGGGAACGACGTGATCGAGTTCTCGAACGTCTCCAAGGGCTACGGCGACCGCCTCCTCCTCGACAACCTCTCGTTCACGATCCCCGCCGGCGCGATCGTGGGCATCATCGGCCCCAACGGCGCGGGGAAGTCGACGATCTTCCGGATGATCACGGGCAAGGAGAAGCCGGATTCGGGCGAGGTGAAGATCGGCCACACCGTGCAGCTTTCCTTCGTCGACCAGACGCGCAAGCTCCCGGACAAGAAGAACGTGTGGGAAGCGGTCTCGAACGGCCAGGACATCCTCGCCATCGGCAAGTTCGAGATCCAGTCGCGCGCCTACCTGGGCCGCTTCAACTTCAAGGGCGGGGACCAGCAGAAGCTCGTGGGGAACCTCTCGGGCGGCGAGCGCGGGCGCCTGCACCTCGCGAAGACGCTGCTCACGGGCGGGAACGTCCTCCTCCTGGACGAGCCCTCGAACGACCTCGACGTGGAGACGCTGCGCGCGCTCGAGGACGCGCTCACGGAATTCGCGGGCACGGTGATGGTGATCTCGCACGACCGCTGGTTCCTCGACCGCATCGCGACGCACATCCTCGCGGCGGAAGGCAACTCGCAGTGGTACTTCTACCCGGGCAACTACCGCGAGTACGAGGAAGACAAGCTCGAGCGCCTCGGGGAAGAGGCGGCGCAGCCGCACCGGCTGCGCTTCAAGCCCCTCAAGTAGCGCGCGAGCGTCCCAGCACGGGATCCTCGCCCTTCACCAGTCGGCGCGCGCGCTCGACGATCACTTCCTCGCCTTCGGTGTGCGCGATCGGGAGGTCGGGCTCCGCCTGGTGCGAGCCGTGGCGAAGCGCGTACTCGCGCGTGAACTCCGCCCCCAGGAAGAAGATCTGCGCCGTGTAGTACACCCAGGCGATCAGCACGATGATGGCGCCCGCCGCGCCGTACATCGATCCCACGGCGTTGTGGGCGAGGTAGATCGCGATGAGCGCCTTCCCCAGCCAGAAGAGGATGGAGGTCGCCGCCGCGCCGACCCACACGTCGCCCCACGCGATGCGGGCGCTCGGCAGGAGCTTGTAGATCGTCGCGAAAAGCCCGGTGATCACGAGGAACGAGCCCGCGAACTCGAGCGCGCGCAGGTACTCGACCCGCGCCCCGAAGACCTCCTCGCCCAGCGCGGACATGAGCGCGCTCACGAGGAGCGAGAAGAGGAGGAGGAGCCCGACCAGGGCCACCATGACGAGCGTGAGGAGGCGCTTCCTCAGCACCGCGAGGAAACCCTTCGGGCGCGACGCGTGGCAGCGCCAGATCCGGTCGAGGTCGGTCTTGAGCTCGTTGAAGACGGTGGCCGCGCCGATCAATACCGTCACGGCGCCCACGGTCGCGGGAAGGAACCGGCCGTGGTGGGTGGTCGCCTGCACGAGGAAGCGGATGCCGCCCGCGGCCTTGGGGCCCAGCACGTCGGCCAGCTGCGAGATGAGGAGCTGCTGCGCCTGCTCGCGGCCGAAGAACGCGCCCGCGATCACGATGGCGACGAGGATGAGCGGCGCCATGGAGAAGAGCGTGTAGAAGGCGACCGCCGCGCCCATGCTGCCGGCGCCGTCGTCGAGCCAGCCCTGGACGGAGCGCTTGGCAAGGCCCCAGGCCTCGCGCGCGAACCTCATCGCCCGCGCGCCGACGGGGAGGTTCCCGGCCGCGCGACCGCCGGATCCTTGCCCTTCACGATGCGCCGGGCCCGGGCGACCATCGCCTCGTCCTCGCGCGCGAACTCGGAGTTCGCCGCCTGCGGAGTCCGGTGCGAGCCGGAACGCCGCGCGAACTCGTGCGTGAATTCCGCCCCGTAGAAGAAGATCTGCGCCGAGTAGTACACCCACACGATCACGACGACCAGCGTGCCCGCCGCGCCGTAGGAGGAGGCGACCGCGCTCTTGCCGAGGTACAGGCCGATCAGGGACTTCCCGATGGAAAAGAGGAGGGCGGTCACGAGCGAGCCCAGCCACACGTCCTTCCACGTGATGCGGGCGGTGGGAAGCACCTTGAACGTGATCGCGAAGAGGCCGGTCGTGACGGCGACCGATACCGCGAGCTCGGCCGCCTGCATCGCGGCCCGGCCCCCGCCGCCCGTCAGCGTGCCCAGGTAGGAGAGGGCGGCGCTCACCACGAGGGACACCAGGAGGAGGAAGCCGATCGCGGCCACCATGCCGAACGAGAGGAAGCGCGCGCGGACCATCGACCGGAGGCCGCCGCCCTTCGGGGGCTCGCAGTGCCAGATGCGGTCGAGGTCGTCGCGCAGCTCCGCGAACACGGTGGTGGCGCCCAGGGCGAGCGTGGCGAGGGTCACCGCGGTGGCGATCATGCCGTCCTTGTGGGTGCTCGTGGCGTCCAGCACCGCCTTCACGCCCGTGGCACCCGTCTCGCCGAGGAGCCCCGAGATCTGCGCCATCACCAGCCGCTGGGCCGCATCATGCCCGACCACGAGCCCCGCGATCGCGATCACGAGCACGAGGAGCGGAGCGAGGGAGAAGAGCGTGTAGAACGCGAGCGCCGCGCCCATGCTGGGGGCGCAGTCCGCGCGCCATCCGCGGAACGCCCGGACGAAGAGATCGGCGAACGACTTGAAGCCGGCCGCGTCCATGCACGCCTCAGGAGGACGGCGAGGGTGCCGGGTCGTCCTCCGGATCGCGCTCGCCCATCCGGTCCTCGACGGCCTCGCACGGCTCGTCCCACAGCGCACGCGCGCTCCAGTCTCTCATCGTCGGCTCCGCAAGTGCCTTGCCATTCGAGGAACGCGCGCGGGGGAAGTTCGCGGCGAGGTCCATTCCTACGATCGACTCAGGGGCCGCCGACACCGGCCGGGCGCACGCGCCGCTAAAGTGATGCTCTCCGAAACAACGCTCCGCCCGAGATGGACGACCCGCATTTCTTCGCCGACGTGAACCTGCCCTTCCACGTGTGGGTGCGCGAGGGACGCCGCTGGGTGCTGCGCGATGCGGGGCCGCGGCTCCGGGGCGAGGCCGCGGACGAATCGGGCCGCGAGCGCGGCCAACCGGACGAGCCGCGAGGCTCGCGTTAGCGCCCGGGCCCGGGCGCCTTGCGCGGACAGGAGGCCGCGTCCTCCTCGGCGTCGCGGGACGCGCCGCCCAGCTCCGCGATGCGGATCGCGGCGCGCGCCATGAAGCCCGTGAGCCGCTGCAGCGTCGCGAGCGCGTCGCCGCTCGCGCGCGTCGTGCGGTACGCCTCGACCAGCCGGTCGTGGAGGTCCGCGATGTCCGCCTCGTCCCTCACGCGTCCCGGGCGCACCGCCGCGGGAAGCGCCGCGATCTCCTCGGGAGACCACAACGCGATGTAATCCCGCACGATCGCGACCACGTCTGGCGCGGAATGGGCGTTCTCGATCTGGCCGATCCAGGAGGTCATTGGGTCCGGGTTGCGGGTGCGGGTCGCGAGCGGGGTCCCGGTCTCGCACTCCGCCCGGGCGATGGAGGGTCATTGTCTGCGCCGCCCGGAGGCGAGGCTGTAGGAGGCGGTGCCGCCGCGCCGTAGGAACGCTCCTACAACATCAGTGCCCGCGCCCGGGGGCGGCCGCTGCCGAGCGGCGGATCTGCGAGATGCGAAGCGAGGCATGGAGGAAGTGGTTGAACACGTCCTGCGCGAGCTCCGCATCCACCGCCGCGTCCTCCCGGCGGTGCCGCTGGGAGAGGCGATACGTCCAGTACTCGATGTCGTCCTCCGCCTTCACGCGAAGGCTGCGGCACGGATCGGGCAGGCGGCCCAGGTCCTCCGGCGCCAGCGTGGCGATATAGTCGCGTACCAGCGCCACGACTTCCTCCGCCGACTCCGCGATCTCGAGCTTGCCATGCCAGCCGGGATCGTTTCGCTCGAAACCCCGCGTCGAATCCAGGACCGCGTCCATCCGCACCTCCGCCCGGGACCAGGTTCAATCATCCACCGCGGCGAGCGACGCTTCCATCAGAGGAACGGCACGCGAACGTAGGTGGCCGCCTACGGGCCCGCGCGCATTTCCTACATGAAGAACTGCCCCGCGCTGACACTCCTGTAGAGGAAGAATCGCTACATTCGCCGCAAGAAGAGCCCGGAGCGGCGCACATGGACCTCCATCTTTCGACCGAGCATCCCCGGCGCCGGGCAAGGGGGGGATCGTGAACCTGCCCGGATATCCGCTCGCCCCGGCTGCACCCTCGAGCGCGCGCGGCAAGGAACCCGCGGCCCCGCGCGGCGCCCCCCGCACGTCCCCGCGCTCCCGGCTGGCGAAGTAGCCGGCGGCGGCCGGCGGGGGGCCGCTACAATGGCGGGCACATTCCCGCCATGCCGAACATCGCCACTCCTCCCGCGCACGCGAGCGTCGCCTTCCTGCGCGTTCCCGGCTTCGACGCGCGGCCCGTCGTGGAGCAGGCGGCGGCCAAGCAGGCGCTCGAGGGCCGCGCTCGCGAGGCGCTCGCGAGCCTTCCGGACGCGGACCGCGCGATGCTCGACGCCGAGGATGGCGTGGCGCTCATCCTCTTCGGCGATCCCGCCCGGGCGCTGGAGACGCTCGAGGCGCTCGCGGCCCGCGGAGAGCCGCTCCAGGCGGGGCTCAACTACGGGCCGCTCGCGCTCACCGCGAAGGGCGGCGACGGGCGCGTCTTCGGCGACGGCCTCGCGGCGGCGGCCGCGGCCGCGCGGTTCGCGACACCGGAGCGCACGCTCGTCACGGACGAGTTCCGCCGCGCGCTCGCCGCCACGGATCCCGTGCGGGCGGCGAGCCTCGCGCCGGCCGGCGATTTCACGGACACGCGCGTGCGCCTGCACTCGCTCTACGCGGTGGATCGGGCGCGGCGCCGCACGCAGCGCCGCCGGCTGCTGCTCCAGGCGGTCGCGGGCGTCGCGGCGATCCTCTTCCTGGGCGTGTCCGCCCGCGTCGTGCACCATGTCTTCTTCCCGGCGGCGCCGGCCACGCTGGTGCTCGCGATCAAGCCGCGCGGCGAGGTGTGGGTCGACGGCGCGCTGCGCGGACGCACGCCGCCGTTGACCGAGGTCGAGCTTCCGCCCGGCCGCCACGCGATCGTCGTGCGCTTTCCCGGCGCGCCCGCCTTCGAGGCGCAGTTGCAGCTCAAGGCGGGCGAGCGCCGGACGATCGCCCACTCGTTCGCCGGCGCGCGCCCCGAGCCGAAGGGCGGTTTCTGGCGCGACCTGCGCCGCCGGTTCGGCGGATCGTGATGGCCGAGGCGACCCCGGAGCGCTTCGGACGCTTCCGCGTGCTGGGCGAGCTCGGGCGGGGCGCGATGGGCGTGGTCTACCGTGCCGAGGACACGACGCTCGGCCGCGTGGTCGCGATCAAGACGATCTCGCTCGGGGGCGGCAGCCGCGAGGAGCGCGACCAGCACGAGGCGCGCTTCCTTCAGGAGGCGCGCGCCGCCGCGCGGATCAGCCATCCCGCGGTCATCACGATCTACGAGATGGGACGCGAGGGCGACGTGGCGTTCATCGCGATGGAGCTCCTGGAAGGCGTGGACCTGCGCGAGCTCATCCGCACGGCGACACTCGCGCCCTCGCAGGCGTTCACGATCGCCGCCTCGGTCGCCGAGGGCCTCGCCTGCGCGCACGAGCAGGGCATCGTCCACCGGGACGTGAAACCCGGCAACATCATGGTGCTCCCGGACGGGCGCGTGAAGATCATGGATTTCGGCATCGCGCGGCCCCACGAGCCCACGGTGAAGACCCAGACCGGGCTCCTCCTGGGCTCGCCGCAGTACATGTCGCCGGAGCAGATCGTGGGGCGGCCCTTCGACCACCGCGCGTACATCTTCTCGCTGGGGCTCGTGCTCTACGAGATGATCACGGGCATCCGGCCCTTCGCGGGCGAGGACATCCCGGAGCTCACGTTCAAGGTGGCGAACGTCTCGGCCACGCCGCCCGGCCACGTCGTGCCGGGGCTTCCGACGGTGGTGGACATGATCGTCGCGCGCGCGTTGAAGAAGAAGCCGGAAGAGCGCTACGCTTCGGCCGCCGATTTCGCGCGCGACCTGTGGGCGGCGATCCCGGAAGTGAAGGCGTCCGAGGCGGCGCGGCTCGAGCGCGCGTCCTCGTCCACGGTGCCGCTGGGGCCGGCGCGCCAGGGCGAGCGCACCGATCCTCCCGCGCCGCCCCGCCGCGAGGAACCGGTGGAGCTTCGCGCCTCCCCGCGCTTCGACTCGTCCGCCGCGCTGGCGCGCCTGCCCGTGCTCTCGGCGGAAGGCGAGCTCGCGCGCACGCGCGCGGACACGACGGCGCTCGCCCGCCCGTGGCTCCTGCGCCGCATCGACCCGGACCGGGCGGCGACGGTGATCGCCTTCGTGATCGCCGCGCTCGCCGCCGCCGCCATCGCGCTCGGTTGACTTCGCGCGGCGACGGGCAGAGCATGCCCGCTCCAGCATCGTATCCGCGTGGAGGACGTCCATGAGCCTGAAACGCATCGGGCGGATCGCTGCCGCCATCGCCACCTTCGCTTCCGCCGCGGCGCTCGCCGGGCCTGCCGCGATCGGCTTCATCGAGGCGGAGCGCTTCGCCACGCTGCCGGACGGCGTGCGGTTCCCGGAAGGAATTACCGCGAACCCCGCGACCGGCGACATCTTCGTCGCGACCTTCGACTTCGGGCCCGTCTCCAACAAGCTGGTGAGGCTGGACGCCTCGGGCAACGTGAGCGCCATCCGCGACTTCGGCGGCACGCCGCTGCTGGGGCTCGAGTTCGCGCGGAACAAGGTCTACATCCTCAACTTCGGCGCATCGAAGCTGCAGCGCATCGCGGCCAACTTCGGCCCCGGCACTCCGGTCGAGGATGTCGCGTCGATTCCGTCGATCGGCTCGCCCGGCTCGCGCAGCGAGCCGAACCCGGACGGCAGCAGCGATACCGTCACCTTCGGATCGAGCGGGTTCCCCGCGCCCAACGCGATGGCATTCGATGCCGGCGGCAACCTGTACATCTCGGATTCGTTCCAGGGGGCGATCTTCGAGGTCGCGAACGCCGCCACGTGCGCCCGTCCGTGCCCCGCGACGCTCGTCTCGCACGACCCGCTCCTCGCCACCGCGGGAACGCCGCCCTTCGGCGCGAACGGCCTCGCGTTCTCTGCGGACGGGAAGACGATGTACATCGCCAACACGGGCGATCACCGCGTCCTCGCGATGGACGTGGCGACGAAGGCGATCTCGGTCTTCTCGATCAGCCTGCACGGCGCGGACGGCCTCCTCTTCGATCCCGCGAGCGGCCTTCTCTGGGTCGCCACGAACCAGGCCGACCACGTCGTGGCGCTCAATTCCCAGGGTCGCATCGTGCTGAAGGCGGGCGAGTTCCTGGGCGTGGGGGCGGACGGCTCGCCGCAGGGCCTCCTCTTCCCCGCGAGCCTCGTCATCTCCGGGGGCTCGATGTACGTGACGAACCTCGCGCTTCCGCTCACCCCGGCGGTCGGCGACGAGCCGGAGGATTTCGTGACGCGCTGGACCGTCTCGCGATTCCCGGTTCCGCGGTAGCTTTTTCGTGCGCCGTTTCTCACGCGCGATGGGGAAAATGTCCTACCCGAGGATGCGGGTTTCCGGCTGGCGGGTCGCCGCGACAGGGGCTAGATTCGCTTCAGGTTCCACCCGATGAAAGAGCACCCATGAAGCCGAAGGCGAGAATCGAGCCGCGCAGGGCCAAGCTTCCTCCCCTCCTCGAGATCGACGAGGATGGCGTACCGGTGGCGGATTTCGAGCCGTGGCGCCAGGGACGGTGGTCCAGCGACGAGGACACCCCGGGCCTGCAGATGGACGACTGGCCCGCGGAGCTGGACGACTGACATCGCGGGCCGGTGCGGTCGCGTTCCGCGCGTCCGAACAGCCTATGGGCGTTGGCAAACGCATTGCATGGCATCCGATCGAACAGGACAACGATCGGACAGGAGCTTCGCCATGCGCTCGCCTTTCCCGAAATCCCCCGCGGCGTCGCTAGCGCTCGCGCTCGCCGCCCTCTTCGCCCCCGTCGCCCCGGCGATGGCCGCCACGTCCGCCGTCGCGGCGACCCCCATGACCACCCCGTCGCCGGCCACGACCCCATCCACGGCGCCTGCCGCGACATCCGGCACGTCGACGACCGGCTCGACGAGCACGACGAGCACGTCGAGCGCGGCCGGCACGACCACGCCCGGCACCGTCGCGACGCCCACCACCGGCACCATCACCACGCCCGCGACGGGCACCACGACCGACGCCTCCTCGTTCGGGGCGACGTCCTCGTTCTCCAACGATAGCGGCAATCCCGAGCTGGGCACCTCGCCCGGCCAGACGTCGGCCGGCACCGCCGTCGGAAACTCGGGGACGGGCCTCGACGTGGGCAGCACGTCGCTCGGCGTGAACGGCGCCCTCAACGGAGCGGCCGCGGGCACGACGACCCCCACGGTCGCGCCGGTGGTGGACGTCGGCGCCGGCGGCGGCTATCTCGCCGGCGGGAACGCCGCGATGGGCGGAAGCTCGGTCACCCTCGCGCCGCCCGCGCCCGCCGCCACGGCGACGCCGCTGCTGGACCAGGTGACGCGCACCGAGGCGCTCAAGCAGGCACGCCGCCGCGCGGAGGGCCGCGAGCCGCGCGTGATCGGTATCGCGCCGCGCACGGACGTGGACCGTACGGACCAGATGCCGGACGATCCCATCATCCGCTACTGATCGGGGGACGGCGTCGGGTCCTACGGCGCGGTTCTATTTCACGTTGTGAAATGATCCGGGCGGACGACGACGTCCATCGCCGCAGCGTCCCAATCGGGAGTCACCATTCCGGGACAAATCCCCGATCCCCGGACACGCGACGAAATGTACTCCCAACAGATCCGATCGATCCTCGCCGAGCACGCGCGCCTACCGGTGAGCGTCGATGCGCTGAGCGACGAGAGCGACCTCTACCAGGCGGGCCTCACGTCCCTTTCCACGGTGAACCTCATGCTGGCACTCGAGGAGCACTTCGACGTGGAATTCCTCGACCGCATGCTGGGCCGCAAGACCTTCGGCTCGATCCGCTCGCTCGCCGAGGCGATCGCGGAGCTGCGCGGCGCCCCGGCGCCGCAAGCCCCCGCGCCCCAGGCATCCGCGGGAGTGGGTCCATGACGCCGCTCGCGACCCCGGCCGTCGCCCGGCGCGCGATCCATCCGCCGCCGCCGGATTTCGGCGCGCTCCTCGAGCGCGTGAACGCCATCGGGCGGGACGTCGTCGCGCCCAACGCCGCCGACGTGGACCGGGAGGCACGCTTCCCGCACGAGGCCTTCGCGGCGCTGCGCGAGGCGAAGCTCCTCGGCGCGTACGTGCCGCTCGAGCTGGGGGGCCTGGGGTTGGACGTCGTGCAGGTGGCGGCCCTCTGCGAGGCGCTCGGCCACCATTGCGCGTCCACCGCCATGATCTTCGCGATGCACCAGATCCAGGCCGCGTGCATCGTCCACCACGCGCTCGACTCCGACTGGTTCCGCGAGTACGCGCGGGAGCTCGCGGCGCGCCAGCTCCTCCTCGCTTCGGCCACGACCGAGCTCGGCATCGGCGGCGATGCGCGCTCGAGCCTCTGCGCGGTGAAGGTGGAGGGCGGCCGCTTCACGCTCGAGAAGCAGGCGCCCGTGATCTCCTACGGGGTGGAGGCCGACGCGATCCTCGTCACCTGCCGGCGCTCGGAGGAAGCCGCGAGGAGCGACCAGGTGCAGGTCCTCGTGCGCCGCGAGGATCGCGAGCTCACGCCGCTTTCGGCCTGGGACACGCTGGGATTCCGCGGGACGTGCAGCCCCGGGTTCGCACTGAAGTCCGCCGGCGGCGCGTGCCAGATCCTGCCCGTCCCGTACGCGGAGATCCACACCCGCACGCAGCACCCGTTCGCGCACGTGGTGTGGTCGTCGCTCTGGCTGGGCCTCGCCTCCGACGCGCTCGCGCGGGCGCGCAGCGCCGTGAAGGCGGAGGCGCGCAAGAGCCCGGGCGCCGCGCCCATCTCCGCCACGCGCCTCGCGGAGGCGGACCTCGCGCTCGATTCGATGCGCGCCACCGTCCACGGCGTGCGCGACGAGTACGCGCGGCTCCTGGTCGCGGGCGACCCGGAGGCGTTCGCCGCCTACGGCTTCGTGATCCGCGTGAACAACCTGAAGCTCATCGCCTCGCAGCTCGTGGTCGACATCGTCGCCCGCGCGATGGTGATCTGCGGGATCGCGGGCTACCGGAACGATTCCAGGTTCTCGCTGGGCCGCCACCTGCGGGACGCCACCGGCGCGGGCCTCATGGTGAACAACGACCGCATCCTCGGGCAGAACGCGACGATGCAGGTGGCGCTTCGGGAGGGCTAGCGGATGTGCGTGTACCCCGCCGAGCACGGCGACCTCGCGATCCCGCTCGAGGAGCGCTATCGCGAGTACCTGGACGAGCTCGTGGCCTGCGGCCACCTGCTCCCGACCGGCGTGCCGGGCGTCTACGGCCGCGGCACGGACTTCGAGCGCGTGATCGAGCGCTTCGACGGGCTCGTCACGCAGGCTGCGGCGCCGCTGGCGCCCGAGGTGCTGCGCTTCCCGCCGGTCTTCAACCGCCGGCACTACGAGAAGATCGACCACATCCGCAACTTCCCCGACCTCATGGGCTCCGTCCACACCTTCAAGGGCGGGGACCGCGAGCATCGGGACATGCTCGGCCGCTTCGAGCGCGCCCAAGACTGGAGCCGCGACCTGGCACCCGCCGAAGTGATGATGACCCCGGCGATCTGCTATCCGCTCTATCCCGGCTCGACCGGCACGCTTCCGCCGGGCGGACGCCGCGTGGACCTGCAGGGCTACGCGTTCCGGCACGAGCCCTCGCCGGATCCCGCGCGCATGCAGATCTTCCGCATGCACGAGATCGTCCGCCTGGGCACGCCCGACGAGGCGCTGGGCCATCGCGACCACTGGCTCACGCTGGGGCAGGAGATCTTCCGCTCGGTGGGGCTCGGGGTCCTGCCGGTGATCGCGAACGACCCGTTCTTCGGCCGCGGCGGCAAGGTCCAGAAGGCGATCCAGCGCGAGCAGAACCTCAAGTACGAGCTCGTGATCCCGATCTGCTCGGAGGAAAGGCCGACCGCCGTCGGATCGTGCAACTACCACCTCGACCACTTCGGCGCGGCGTTCGACATCCGCACCCACGACGGCGCGGTGGCGCACAGCGCGTGCGTGGGCTTCGGGCTCGAGCGCGTGGCGCTCGCCCTCTTCCGGACCCACGGGCTCCAAGTGGGCGCGTGGCCGCACGAGGTGCGCGATGTCCTCGACCTCTAGCGCCCCGGAGATGGAGGAAGCCGCGGCGATCGGTGTCCGGGAGCCACTGCGCGCGAAGACCCAGGCGCCGCGCCGCACGCGGATCGCCGCGCTCGACCCGGCCACCTACCGGCGCCACGCGATCCACGGCGAGGACCGGACCTGGGCCGAGACGAACTGCT
>Ga0105240_10008954_pt1 | contig 14231 bp, 16 predicted proteins | sample KBSC54metaG_FD_80426 | JGI IMG/M metagenome (GOLD analysis project Ga0105240, IMG submission 80426) | Corn rhizosphere microbial communities from Kellogg Biological Station, Michigan, USA - KBS C5-4 metaG | ecosystem: Host-associated > Plants > Roots > Rhizosphere > Soil | place: Michigan, USA... | reverse complement strand
CGCGCGCATGAGCCACGTCCTGCAGCGCGATCTTGACGCGGCCGTCCTTCCAGCCGAAGGCGCGCCTGAATCGCCCGGCCAGCCTCAGGAAGCCGTCGGCTTGCACGCGGGCTTCGATCTCGCCCTTGAAGCGCGGCATCTCGAATCCCCGGCCGCTGAATTGCATCAACCACGCCGGGTAGGAGCCTTTGATCACCGAGTAGCTGCCGGTGCGATCGGAACTGAAAGGAGTGGGCGGCCGCCGGCGGATGAGATCGCCGACGGTCAATTCGCAACCGTCCGCCCCGACCAGCACATCATTGCTGGTCAGCGTCTTCTTGACCCGCATGCCGACGATGGTCCTGCGATCGTAGGGTCCGACCTGGCGTCCCTCGAGCATGACGTGATAAACCGTGTGGTCCACCAGTGTCCCCAACTGCTGTTTGGGCGCAAGGATAACGGAGAACGGCCCCGTTGCCGCAAAATGGGCCACATGTCTTCCAACCGCAACATCCATGACCGGCGGCTCGCCGATGCCTGGGCTACGCTGCAGGCGCATTCCAGCGCCGGATTGCCGCTGGAGCCGGACGCCAGCCGGCTGGCCTTCGCCGACCCCGAGTTCCTGCTCAGGCGGGAGACCCGCGGCATCCGCTTCCAGCTCGAACTGCTCAAACCGGACCTCGAGCAGCAGGCGATGGGCATCGAAAACACCATCGTGGTGTTCGGCAGCGCGCGTTTCCGCAGCGAAGAGGAATCGGCCGCGCTGGTGGCCGCCGCGCAGTCGTCAGGCGAGGAAGCTCAGATCCGCCGAGCGCGCGCACTGGCGCGCAACGCGCATTACTACGAGAAAGCGCGCGCCTTCGGCAAGCTGGTCGCGCAATACAGCGCGGGCAAGGACCCGGAAGACATGTTGTTCATCTGCACCGGCGGCGGCCCCGGCATCATGCAAGGCGCCAACCGCGGTGCGCACGAGGGCGACGGGATCAGCGTGGGGCTGTCGATCGCGCTGCCGATGGAAGAGGCCCCCAACCCCTACGTCACGCCCGCGCTGTCCTTCAAGTTCCACTACTTCGCGCTGCGCAAGATGCACTTCATGATGCGCGCCAAGGCGCTGGTGGCGTTTCCCGGCGGCTTCGGCACGCTGGACGAACTGTTCGAGGTGATCACGCTGGTGCAGACGCGCAAGGCGCGGCAGGTGCCTATCGTGCTGTTCGGTTCCGACTACTGGAAGCGCCTGATCAATTTCGACGTGCTGATCGAGGAAGGCGTGATCTCCGCCGCCGACCTCGACCTGTTCCAGTACGCCGACGATCCGGACGACGCCTGGAACATCATCAAGGCCTTCTACCGCTTATGAACTCCGACCATCAGGTGCTCCAGGAACTGAACGAAGGCTACATCCGCTCGGTGCGGACCTCGGACGTGCAGTGGTTCGAGAAGCACCTGGCACCGGAATTTCTCAACACCAATCCGGACGGCACGTTGATCGACCGCGCGGCCTTCCTGCGCCAGATTGCGCCACCCTGCCCCGTCGCCAACCTTGGCGTGGAGGATGTGCGAATTCGGCTTTTCGGAGACACCGCCATCGCGCACGGACGCACCACCTACATCAAGCCCGACGGCCAGCCGGGCGCGGGCCGCTATACCGACACGTGGGTGCGCGAGGGCGGCCGCTGGCTGTGCGTGGCCGCGCACGTGACCCGGGGCTGAGCCTGGGGCCGCTCAATGCAATCGGGCTTCTTTCAGGCCCCACGCCAGCCGCGCTCCTGAGCCCACCACCGCGCCGACGAACCAGAACACGCCGGATATGCCGATCACGGTGCCGGCCAGTCCGAACAGCATGGGCATCGCGACGCTGGACGCGTTGATCGCCATCACTCGAAGCGCCACCGCTTCGCCGTGCCGGTGCTCGGGCGTGATCTGGTGCAGCGTGCTCATCACCATCGGCTGGACCGTGCCCAAGGCCGTGCCCAACAGCACCGAACACATGCCCATCGCCAGCGCGGTCTGGAAAAAAGGATAGATGCCGAACAGCATGGCCGTCGCACCCATCGCGCCAGCGATGACCATCCATTCGCGCAAGTGCGCCGCCATCATGGGCAGCAGCACCCTCACCAACGCCGCGGCGACCGCGAAGCCGCCCAGGATGGAGCCGATGGCCGATGCCGACAGCCCGCGTTCGTGGCCCAGCACCGGCACGACGAACGTGTGCACGTCCCAGCACGAGGACAGGAACCAGTTGACGACCAGCAAGCGGCGGAACATCGGGTCCACGAGCAGGTCCCACGCCTTCTCGTTGTGGTCCCGCTCGGGCCGCACGACCGGCGGCAACTCCTGCGCCGTGCGCACCCATATCCACGCGACGAGGGGAAGCAGCGCCATGAGCATGAACGCGGACCGGTACCCGGCATGGTCGATCATCAGGCCCGCGGTGAAGGGGCCGACGAAATTGGAAATCGCCGGCCCGATGGCGAGCCACGAGAACACTTGTTTGAGCTGCGTCGGATCGGCTGCGCGGCCGACATGCCGCTGCAAGGCGATGGACGCCGCGCCGGTAGCGCCGCCGGTCAGCAGCGCGCTCAGGCACAGCACCGGAAAAATGGGGAAGGCTACCGCGAGACCCGCGCCGGCCGTGGCCGCAATGACGCTCAGCGCCATCGGCCGTTTGAGCCCGTGGCGGTCGGCGTAGCGGCCCGCCGGTAATGCGAGGAACACCTGCGTCAACGCGAACAGCGCGAGCAGCACGCCCACCGCGGCCTCGCTTTTCCCATCGCGCAGTGCCAGCAGTGGCGCCGCCATGCGCATGCCGGCCATGCACGCCTGCAGGAACACCTGGCCGGCGATCAGGCGCGCGAGCGCTCTATTCATCTGGTCACGCTCGCACGCTCATGGAAGCGTCTCGTCTCCTTCGACCAGCGGCGGCAGCAGCTCCTGGGCCTGCGCCTCGGGCAAGGCCTCCACCACTTTGAGCGCGCGGCGCATCTGGTTGGTTCGCGTCTGCGCGGTCTCCAGCGTGTCGGATGCCTTGCGCACCTGCTCGCGGATCTTCTCCACCCAGGAACCGTAGCGCTCGAACTCGGTCTTGACCGCGCCCAGCACTTTCCAGACTTCCGAAGCCTGCTGCTCGAGCGCCAGCGTGCGAAAACCCATGTGCAAGCTGTTGAGCATTGCCAGCAAAGTGGTCGGGCCCGCCAGTGTCACGCGATAGTCACGCTGCAGGCTGTCCATCAGGCCCGGCCGGCGCAGCACTTCGGCATACAGGCTCTCGATCGGCAGGAACAGGATGGCGAAGTCGGTGGTCTGGGGCGGACACAGATAGCAATCGCTGATGGACTTGGCTTCCGTGCGGATGCGCGACTCGAGCGCGCGCGCCGCGATGTCGGCGGCGGCCGGATCGGCACGGTCCTGCGCATCCAACAGGCGCTCGTAGTCGTCGCGCGGAAACTTCGCATCGATGGGCAGCCACACCGGGGTGCCGTCGGCGCTGCGGCCGGGAAAGCGGATCGCGAAGTCCACCCGCTGATTGCTGCGCGGCTTGGTCTCCACCTGCTTGGCGTACTGCTCGTTGGTGAGCACCTGTTCGAGCAGCGCCTCGAGCTGCACTTCGCCGAACATGCCGCGCGACTTCACGTTCGTCAGCACGCGTTGCAGGTCGCCCACGCCTTGGGCAAGGCTCTGCATCTCGCCCAGACCCTTGTGCACCTGTTCCAGGCGGTCCGCCACCTGCTTGAAGCTTTCGCCCAACCGCGTTTCCAGGGTGGTCTGCAGCTTCTCGTCGACCGTCTTGCGCATCTCGTCGAGCTTGGCGACGTTGGTCTGCTGCAGCATCGCGAGCTGCGCCTCGAGCGTGCCGCGCACCTCGGCCATTCGCCGCGCGTTGGATTCGCTCAGGCTTTGCAGCTGGAGCGACAAGGTGTCAGACAAGGACTTTTGCAGCAAGGTGAGCTGCTGCCCGAACGCGTCGATCTGGGTGTTCTGCGTGCGCGTCGCTTCCGCACCTTGCTTGACCAGTGCTTCCTGGAACGTCGCCAGCGTGTGCGTCAGCTCGGTGCGTGCGCCGCGCGAGGACTCGCTGATTTCACGGCGCAGTTCGCGCTCGAGCCGCTCGTTGGCGCCCAGCAGTTCCGCGCGCGCGGCATCGTTGACCGGCGGCTTGCGCAGCAACAGGAAAAGAACCAAGACCAGGTTGGCGATGGCCAGCGCGACGAGCGTCCATATTTCCAAGGAACGGCCCTAACCCAGAACTTCGGGATTCAGCGGGTTCAGCGGCTTGCCCTTGACCAGGAATGAGATCAGGTTGTCGGCAGCCAGCCGCGCCATGGCGATGCGTGTGGGAATCGTGGCGCTGGCAATGTGCGGTGACAGCACGACATTCGGCACCGTCAACAAGGCGGGATTGAGCTTGGGCTCGCCTTCGTACACATCGAGCCCGGCGCCCGCGATGCGCCGCGCGCGCAGCGCCTCGGCCAGCGCGGCGTCATCCACGATACCGCCGCGCGCGATATTGATCAGGTTCGCCGTCGGCTTCATCGCCGCGAGTTCAGCAGCGCCGATGGCATGGTGCGACTCGGCCGAGTACGGCAACACGAGGACCAGGTGATCGGCATTGGCGAGCAGTTCCTGCTTGCCGACGTAACGCGCCTTGCATTGCGCCTCCAGCTCGGGCGAAAGGCGCGAGCGATTGTGGTAGATCACGTTCATGCCAAACCCGTGCGCACCACGCCGCGCGATGCCCTGCCCGATGCGTCCCATCCCCAGGATGCCCAGCGTCGTTCCGTGCACGTCCGCGCCCGCGAACATGTCGTAGCGCCAGCGCTCCCATTTGCCGGCGCGCAGGAAATGCTCGCTCTCGGTGAGCCGCCGCGCCGTGGCCATCAGCAAGGCGAATCCGAAGTCGGCCGTGGTCTCGGTCAGCACGTCCGGCGTGTTGGTGGCCAGCACCTTGCGCTGCGTCATCGCGGGCACGTCGAAGTTGTTGTAGCCCACGGCCATGTTCGCGCAGATCTTCAGCTTCGGCGCGATTTCCAGCAGCTGCGCATCGATGCGCTCACCGCCGGTTGTGAATGCGCCTGTCTTGTCGCGCAGCTTCGCCAGCAGCTGCTCGCGCGACCAGAGCTCGTCGCCCTGGTTGTGCTCGACTTCGAAATGCTGTTCGAGGAGCGAAATGATTTCGGGAAAGACGGCGCGGGTGACGAGGATCTTGTCTTTGGCCATGGTGATCAGGTGTGTTTCAGGTCCGACAGCGAGGACGCCCGATTATGCGTGCTCGGCTGTTGGGGTGCTGCGCGTCAAGCTGGGCGCCAGCGCGACTGTAGGCAGGTGCCTACGAAAGTGCGCCTGAGGGTCCTACTGCCTCGCTGCCAACCCGGCGCTAAAGTTTTTTTTACGCCCGGCGCGAGCGTCCTGCTCGCCGGCGAAACCAAGCAAGGAGAGCATCATGAACAACGACCGCGTGGAAGGCAACTGGAAATCATTCAAGGGCAAGGTCAAGGAGCAATGGGGCAAGCTGACCGACGACGACCTGGACGTCATCGGCGGTAAGCGCGACCAGCTGCTCGGGCGCATCCAGCAGCGTCACGGGCTGGCCAAGGACGAGGCCGAGCGGCAGGTCGATACCTTCGAGCGCAGCAATCCGGACTATCGCTTCGAGCGGTGAGGCTACACGCCAGGAGGCCACGATGAAACACACATTCGTCAGCCTGGCTGTCGCCATGTGCTGCGCGTTCGCGGGCAGCGCTAGCGCGGCCGAGCACTCGAAGATCGACAAGTCGGCCAAGGACCGGATCGAGGCCGATTACAAGGCTGCCAAGGATCATTGCAAGGACATGAAGGGCAATGCCAAGGACATCTGCAAGGTCGAGGCCAAGGGCAACTACAACGTCGCCAAGGCGGAACTGGAGGCCCAGGCCGACCCGAGCGCGCGCCACCAGGCCAAGGTGCAGCACGAAAAGGCCGAAGCAGCCTATAACGTCGCGAAGGAAAAGTGCGATGACCTGAACGGCAACGCCAAGGACGCGTGCCGCAAGGACGCCAAGGCCGCTTTCGTCAGCGCCAAGGGCGACGCAAAGGCGACCAAGATCGCCGGCGACAAGAAGTGATGGCCGCGCGCCGCGCGCGCGCCAGGGCCGGCTGAAGAGGCCCTAGTCCAGCCAGTGGGTGAACTCTTCCACCGCCACTCTCGGCGTGTGGAAGGTGTTCACCTTTTCATTTTCGTCGGCGTATCCGATGGACATGCCGCACAACAGCATTTCATCCGGGCCTGCGCCGATGTGCGGCAGCACGATCTGCGCGAATTCGATCCACGCCGCCTGCGGACAGGTGTGCAGACCCCGGGCGCGGGCGGCCACCATGATGTTCTGCAGGAACATGCCGTAGTCCACCAGCGAACCACGCGCCAGCACCCGGTCCAGCGTGAACATCATTCCGATGGGCGCGCCGAAAAAATGGTAGTTGCGCTGGTGCTGCGCGTGCATCCTGTCCTTCTCGCCGCGGACGATCCCCAGCAGGCCATAAAGGCCCCAGCCGTTTTCGCGGCGCCGCTCGATGTACGGCGACACCCATTTGCGCGGGTAATAGTCGTGGTCGCCGACGTATTGCGCCGCAAGCGCCGGGTCGGCGTAGACGGCGTCGTGCGCCGCGCAGACCTTCGTCACGAGGCTGTCGCGGCTCGCGCCCTGCAGCACGTACACCTTCCAGGGCTGGGTGTTGGTGCCCGATGGCGCGCGCCGGGCGACGCGCAGCATGTCGGTGATGGTGCCGCGCGCCACCGGCGTGGCCAGGAAAGCTCGCGCGGCGAATCGGCTCTCGATGGCCGCATCGACGCTGTCCGGATCGCGCACGATGGTGCTGACCTGAGACGATGTCATTTGAGCGCCTCCAGCACGGCTTTCAGCGCACCGGGCAGCTGCGTGGGTTTGCGCGTCGCGCGGTCGACGTACACATGGATGAAGTGGCCCTTCGCGGCCGTGAGCGTCTCGCCTTGGGCGAACAGTCCCACCTCGTAGCGCACGCTGGAGCGTCCGACGTGGGCCACGCGCAAGCCGGCGTCCACGTTTTGCGGAAATTCGATGGAGGAAAAATAATTGCAGTGCGTCTCCACCACCAGTCCGATCACGGCGCCATGCTGGATGTCGAGCGCGCCGTTCTCGATGAGGTGCGCATTCACCACCGTGTCGAACCAGCTGTAGTAGACGACGTTGTTGACGTGGCCATACGCATCGTTGTCCATCCAGCGAGTGCCGATGGTGCGGAATGCGCGATAAGCGGAGCGCGGGGAAGGCTGGGGTTTTTCGGAAGGCGAAGCGGTCATCGCGTCCGATTCTGCCAGCGCCGCGCGTACTGCGCCGCGACCTTGAACGTATTGACTTGCGCCTGCACCGTATCCTCGATGCGTGCGCCGTAGCCTCCCGCCATGGCAAAGGCCAGCGGGATCCGGCGCTGCCAGCACCAATCGAAGACGCGCCGGTCACGCGCTTCCAGGCCGTCCCACGTGAGTTTCAGGCGGCCCAATCGATCGCCTTCGTGCGGATCGGCCCCGGCCAGGTAGATCACCAGCCCAGGGGCGAAGCACTGGTCGAGTTGCTCGAGTGCCTGTTCCAGCGCTACGAGGTACTGGTCGTCGGCGCAGCCGTCCGGCAGCTCGACGTCGAGATCACCCGGCTCCTTGCGAAACGGAAAATTCTTCTGCCCGTGCAGCGAGAGCGTGAACACCGTCGGGTCGTCGCGGAAGATGCGAGCCGTCCCGTTGCCCTGGTGCACGTCCAGATCGACGATGGCCACGTCCAGCGGGCGCGAATGCGAGCGCCGCCATTCGGCCTGCATCAGGCGAGCCGCCACCGCAGCGTCATTGAAGACGCAAAATCCGCCGCCTCGATCGGCGTACGCGTGGTGCGTGCCGCCAGCCACGTTCGCGGCGACGCCTTGGGTCCATGCAGCCCGGCAAGCCGCGATCGTCGCACCGACGGACCGGCGCGCGCGCTCGGCCATGGCCTCGCTCCAGGGAAAGCCGATTTCACGCATGAGCTTGGGATCGATCGTCCCGCCGGAAATCGCCGCGATGTAAGCCGGGCTGTGGACCAGCGCGAGCTCGCCGTCCGTGGCGGGCAAGGCCTGCATGAGCTTGAGCTCGGCTAACTCAGCCGCAAGCCGGTCCCGCAGCAGCTGGTACTTGGCCATCGGAAAACGGTGGCCGGGCGGTAGAGGCAGCACGAACTGGGTGGCGTAGAAGGCCTCCATGACGGCCATTGTGTCGGGTCGAGCTGAGCCCGTTTTTAGGCGAGCGGTTCTAGAATGCTGCAAAGCAACAAAAACCCCTTGCAAAGCTCCCTGCGGCGCTTATACTTCTCTTCGTGCTGCACTGCAACAAACAGGGGCCCCAGCCCAGTTCAGAGCAGATACCGATTGCCACCCCAAACTACCGGAGAAATCATCATGTTGACCGCTGAACAAGTCCTGGCCTCGCAAAAAGCCACCGTCGAAACCCTGTTTGGTTTGACCAGCAAGGCGTTCGAAGGCGTCGAGAAGCTCGTCGAGCTGAACCTCACCGCCTCCAAGGCCGCCCTGGCCGAAGCCGCCGGCACCACGCAAGCCGCGCTGAACGTCAAGGACGCGCAAGAACTGCTGGCCCTGCAAGCGTCGCTGTTCCAGCCGCTGGCCGAGAAGACCGCCGCCTACAGCCGTCATCTGTATGACATCGCTTCGGGTACCGGCGCCGAATTCGGCAAGGCCTTCGAAGCGCAAGCCACCGACGCGCAGAAGAAGTTCCTGGCCGTCGTGGACAACGCCGCCAAGAACGCACCCGCCGGCAGCGAGACCGCCGTCGCCGTGTTCAAGAGCGCTGTTGCCGCCGGCAGCAACGCCCTGGAATCGGTGCAGAAGGCCGTCAAGCAAGCGACCGAAGTCGCCGAAGCCAACTTCAACGCCGTCGCGAGCCAGGCCGTGAACGCCGCCCGCACCACGACCTCGAAGAAGCGCTGATCGCCAGTTAATCACGGTTCCCGTTCCCCAATGGGGCGGGAACTCCACAAATCGCGGAGCATCTATCCGATACTTTCGTCATCGACGTAAGTTCTTCAGGTTGTCTCCTCGGGTCCTTTCGTAACCCTCACGGGTTCAGGGATCCTTAGCCCCAATCCTCGGATTGGGGCTTTTTTATTTCGCCCGAAAAGGCCGGGAGCGCAGCGACGCGGCCCCGATCGCAAGATTGGGGCTTTTTTAATGCCCGTCGTTGTGCCCGATAATTGACGTTCACGTCAACGCACTCCAGGAGCAAGATCAATGGACATCAAGGGCAAGGTCTTCATCGTCACCGGCGGGGCTTCGGGCCTGGGTGAAGGCACGGCGCGCATGCTGGCGGCCAACGGCGGCATGGTCGTGATCGCCGACATGCAGGAAGACAAGGGGGCCGCCGTCGCCAAGGAAATCGGGGGCGCATTCGTGAAGTGCGACGTGAGCCAGGAAGGCGATGCGCAGGCCGTCGTGGCCAAGGCCGTTTCCCTGGGCAAGCTGATGGGCCTGGTGAACTGCGCGGGCATTGCCACGGCGGAAAAGACGGTCGGCAAGAACGGCGCGCACTCGCTGTCGCTCTTCACCCGCACCATCACGGTCAACCTGGTGGGCAGTTTCAACATGATCCGGCTCGCGGCCGAAGCGATGTGCAAGAACGAGCCCGAGAGCACCGGCGAGCGCGGGTGCATGATCTCCACCGCCTCGGTGGCCGCATACGACGGGCAGATCGGGCAAGCCGCGTACAGCGCGTCCAAAGGCGGCATCGTCGGCATGACGCTGCCCATCGCCCGCGACCTCGCGCGCAACGGCATCCGCAACATGACGATCGCGCCGGGCATCTTCGGCACGCCGATGATGTTCGGCATGCCCAAGGAGGTGCAGGCTTCGCTGGCCGCGAGCGTGCCCTTCCCTTCCCGCCTGGGCACGCCGGAGGACTACGCCAAGCTGGCACGTCACATTTTCGAGAACGACATGCTCAACGGCGAGGTGATTCGCCTGGACGGCGCCATTCGGCTCGCGCCTCGCTGATCGCTCTGCCGTGCCGTTGATGTCGGGCGCGCGCGCATGGGCCGCGATGCGGCGAGTGCTGGCTTGCGCTGCGCTCGCAGCGCTGTTTGCGTGCGCAGGCACCGCGGTTGCGCCTCCGGCTGCGCCCGCGCAGCCGGAAGCTGCTTCGGGTTGGGTCGATAAACCCGGTTGGGCCACGCGGCACTTCGCCGTCGCGGCGGCCAATCCCATCGCGGTTGAAGCCGGATACCGGATCATCAAGGAAGGCGGCACGGCGGTCGACGCGGCGGTCGCGATGCAGATGGTGCTCGCGCTGGTCGAGCCGCAGTCCAGCGGGCTGGGCGGCGGCGCCTTCCTGATCCACTACGACGGGCGGCGCACCGAGGCCTTCGACGGACGCGAGACCGCCCCGGCGGCCGCCGATGAAAAGCTGTTCCTCGGTCCGGACGGCAAGCCGCTGCCGTTCCGCCAAGCCATCATCGGCGGCCGCGCCGTCGGAGTACCCGGTGCGATAGCCATGCTGGAGCAGGTGCATCGCTTGCACGGCCGCTTGCCGTGGGCCCGATTGTTCGAACCGGCCATCGCGCTCGCGGACTCCGGATTTCCCGTCAGCCCGCGGTTCCACGCACTGCTGGTGTCCGACAACGATTTGAAGTCCGATCCCGTGGCCGCCGCTTATTTCCACGACGCTTCCGGACAGCCGTGGCCGGTGGGCCATGTGCTGCGCAATCCTGAACTGGCCGCCGTGCTGCGGCTCGTCGCGGCGCAAGGCGCGAAGGCACTGAGCCAAGGCGAGGTGGCGCAAGCCATCGTCGACAAGGTGCGCAAGCACGCGACCAATCCGGGCCGGCTCGCGCTGTCCGACCTTGCCGCGTACCGCCCCGTGCAGCGTGAGCCGCTGTGCTTCGATGACGCGGCGGCCGCGCGCGCGTATCGCGTGTGCGGCATGCCGCCGCCCAGCTCCGGCGCGATCACGATCGGTCAGATCCTGGGGATGCTCGCCAACACGCCCGCGTCGCGAATGCCGCTGGATAACGGAGTGCCGAGCGCGCAGTGGCTGCACTTCTATGCAGAAGCTTCGCGGCTGGCCTTTGCCGATCGCGCGCTGTACATCGCCGATCCTGATTTCGTCGCGCCACCCGCCGGCGCGTGGACCAGCCTCGTCGACCCGCGCTACCTGCAGCGCCGCGCGAGCCTCATTGGCCCATCGCGCATGCCGCACGCAAGCGCCGGCAATCCTGGCAGTGCTGCGATCAGCTTCGCACCCATGGCGCTGCAGGAAGAGCACGGCACGTCGCACATTTCCATCGTGGACCCGCAAGGCAACGCGCTGGCCATGACCAGTTCGATCGAGTACGCATTCGGCTCGCACCAGATGGTCAATCGAGGCCACGGTCTCGCCGGTGGCTTCCTGTTGAACAACCAGCTCAGCGACTTCAGCTTCCAACCCACGGATGAAGCCGGCCGGCCGGTCGCCAATCGCGTGCAGCCCGGCAAGCGGCCTCGCTCCGCGATGGCGCCGACACTCGTGTTCGACAAGCGCAGCGGGCAATTGTTGATGAGTGTCGGCAGCTCGGGCGGCACGATGATCATCCACTCGACGGCCAAGACCTTGTACGGCGTCTTCAATTGGGGCCTGGACATCCAGCGCGCGATCGCGCTGCCTAATTTCGGCAACTTCGGGGAAGGCGCATTGCTGATGGAAGAGATGAAATTTCCGGAAGCGACGTTGCAGTTCCTGCGCGACCGTGGGCACGTGATCTCGAAAGTGCGGGTGCCCACCGGCCTGCAAGGCATCACGCGCACCGCCACCGGGTTTTTCAGCGGAACCGACCCGCGGCGTGAAGGCATCGTGGCCGGCGATTGAGCGTGCTCGCGGCGGACCCTTTACATTCGGGTAAAGGCAGGTGGAGCGAACATGAGCAAAGCGATGGCGAGGAGGAGATGGATCGCGGTGGCAAGCGCCTGCGCGTTCCTGGCGCTGTCCGCGCACGCCGGCAAGACCCTGGAGGCGATCAAGGCGCGCGGCCAGCTGGTGTGCGGCGTGAGCAGCGGCGTGGCGGGATTTTCGCAAGCCAATAGCGCGGGCCAATGGTCGGGGCTGGACGTGGACATCTGCCGTGCGCTTGCGGCCAGCATCCTGGGCGACGCGCAAAAGGTGAAATGGGTGCCCCTGGTTTCGCAGCAGCGTTTTGCCGCGCTTCAATCAGGCGAGATCGATATCCTCTCGCGCAACACGACGTGGACCCTGACGCGCGACGCCTCGCTCGGCCTGACCTTCGTGGGTATCGACTTCTACGACGGTCAGGCTTTCATGGTGCCGGCCAAGAGCAAGCTCAAAAGCGCCAGGCAGCTGAAGAACGCCACGATCTGCGTGCAGTCCGGCACCACCACCGAAAAAAACCTGAGCGACTTCTCTCGCGCCAACAAGCTGAACCTGAAGACCGTGGTGTTCGAGCAGTTCGAGGCGGCCAACGCAGCGTATTTTTCAGGGCGCTGCCAGGCATACACCACTGATGCATCGGCACTTGCGTCAGTGCGCAGCAAGGAAGCGAAGCATCCCGCGGACCATGTGGTGCTGCCGGAACTGATCTCCAAGGAACCTCTGGGCCCGGCGGTGCGGCGCGGCGACGACGAATTTTTCGCGATCGCGCGGTGGGTGCTGTTCGGCTTGATGGAAGCCGAGGAGTATGGGATCACGCAGGCCAATGTGGCCACCTTGCGTGACAGCAAGGACCCGGTCATCGGCCGATTGCTGGGCACGACGGAAGACATGGGCAAGCCCCTGGGCCTGGACCGGCAGTGGCTGGCGCGCGCGCTGCAAGCCACCGGCAATTACGGCGAGATCTTCGAGCGCAATGTCGGACCCAAGAGCCCGCTGGGATTGCCCCGCGGCATGAACAATTTGTGGTCCCATGGCGGGCTGCATTACGCGCCGCCGGTGCGTTGATGGCCATCGCGCCTCGTCCGGCGCCTTCGCGCCGCGCCAAAGCAGCCAGCGCGCGTGCTCGCCGTCGCAGCGCTTTTTATCAATTGCTGGCGGTTGCCGCAGTCGCGCTGCTGGCGTGGTGGCTCGCGAGCACGACACTGCAGAACATGCGGCTGCGTGGAATCCAGAGCGGCTTCGACTTCCTCTGGGCGCCCGCGGGTTTCGAGATCGGCGAAGGATTGCTGCCTTACCAATCGACAGACGCGTACTGGCGCGCCTTCCTGGCCGGCCTGGTAAACACTTTGCGCGTGGGCGTGTCGGGCATCGTGGCTTGCACGGTGCTCGGCACCGCGTTGGGGGCCGGCCGCTTTTCCGCGAATGCCATCGTCCGCGGGGTGTGCTGGGGCTACGTCGAGCTGTTTCGCAATATCCCGCTGCTGCTGCAAATGCTCACTTGGTACCTGGTGTTGACGCAGTTCCTGCCGCCGATCGACGAGCCGGCCCGCATCGCCGGGTGGATTGTCATGAGCAAGAACGGCGTGGCGTTCGCCGCGGGCGAAGATTCGCCGACGCTCTCTCCGGAATTCCTGGCGGTGTTGCTGGGGCTGTCGCTGTACACCGCGGCATTCGTCGCGGAAATCGTGCGGGCCGGCATCGCCGCCGTGCCGCGCGGCCAGATGGAAGCTGCATCGGCGCTGGGCCTTCCATCGCGACGCGTCATGCGCCTGGTGGTCTTGCCGCAGGCGCTGCGCATCATCGTTCCTCCGCTGACCAGCCAGTACCTGAACCTGATCAAGAACTCATCGCTCGCTGTCGCGGTCGGCTACCCGGACCTGGTGTCCATCGCGAATACGTCGCTCAACCAAACCGGGCGAGCGGTGGAGTGCATCACGATCATCATGGCGGTGTACCTCGCCTTGTCGCTGCTGATTTCCGTGCTGATGAACCGGGTGAACCGCGGCGCGGCGATCAAGGAGCGTTGACGCTTGGCTGCCCCAATGTCCTTCATCGATGCGCGCCCGCCGCCGGCGCGGCGCCCGGATGCGCGATCATGGTTGCGGGAAAACCTGTTCTCCAGTGCCGGCAGTACGCTGGCCACGCTGCTGTTCGCCGCGCTGCTCTCCTGGGCAGCGGCTGTTGTGCTCGGCTGGGCCGTTGTCCATGCGGTTTGGGTCGCAGATGCCGACGAGTGCCAAGCCGCCCGGGGCATTGGCGCTGGTTGGGGTGTCATCGCGGAGAAGGGCCGGCTCATCCTGCTGGGCCGCTACCCCGCGGACTAAAGTTGGCGACCGGTCACGGCGACAGTCCT
>Ga0105240_10008953_pt1 | contig 14232 bp, 12 predicted proteins | sample KBSC54metaG_FD_80426 | JGI IMG/M metagenome (GOLD analysis project Ga0105240, IMG submission 80426) | Corn rhizosphere microbial communities from Kellogg Biological Station, Michigan, USA - KBS C5-4 metaG | ecosystem: Host-associated > Plants > Roots > Rhizosphere > Soil | place: Michigan, USA... | reverse complement strand
GCCCAACGAATGCTCGCCGTCCGTGTTCTTCCCGGATTTCGACTCCTGCCGATTCGATCCTGCGGCGGCCAACGGCGTCGAGATGATCGGCCACCAGAAGACGTGGAATGCCTATGGCCAAGGGCGCTTCCAGATCAACAGCGACTGGCAGGCGTACGTGACGGGCCTCTATGCGCACGACGAGGTGGTGAACGTGATCCAGCCGAGCCCGATTTCGGATGGCTTCGGCTTCGGTCCCGATAACGCCCCTGCGACCGTGTTGATCCAGCCGTCGAGCCCGTTCTACCCGCACGCGCTGGCCCAGCAGGCCGGCATCGACGGGCAAGCGATCGATGTGCGCTACCGGTCGTACGAGAACGGATTGCGCGGCATCAAGGACACCAGCGAAAACGCTCAGGGAGTGGTCGGGCTCAAGGGTACGTTCCACGACTGGGATGTCGACGTGTCGGGCTTCTACGCGCGAGGCAAGACGACCGAAGATACGGTAAGCGGCTACGAGGATTACCGCATTCTGCTGCCCATCCTCAACAGCGGCAACGTCAACCTGTTCGGCACCAATACACCCGAGGTCGTCTCGCTGTTGCAGTCGGCCAACTTCAACGGCAACACGCTCAACGGCATATCGACCTCGTACGGCGCGGGCGCCAAGACGTCGGGCGATGTCTGGAAGCTGCCGGCGGGTGCGTTGAGCGTGGCGTTTGGCGCCGACGCGGGCAAGGAGAAGCTCGAACAAAATCCGGCCGAAGCCATCCAGGGCGGCTTTATCACCGGCTACGGCGGACAGAACAAGCCGGTTTCCGGATCGCGCACCCGCTGGGACGTGTTTGGCGAAGTCAACATCCCCATCGTCAAGACGCTCGAGGCCGATGCGCAGGTTCGCTATGACCACTACAGCGATTTCGGCGGCACGACCAATCCGAAGTTCACGCTGCGCTGGCAGCCGACGAGGTCGGTGCTGGTGCGGGGTTCCTACGGGACGGGCTTCCTCGCCCCGGCGCTGTTCCAGCTTTTCTCGGCGCAAACCTTTGGCGTGTCGCAGGTGGGCCTCACCGATCCGATCCGCTGCCCGGTCACGCACAACCAGGGCATCGACTGCAGTGCGCAGTTCCCGGTCATCTTCGGCGGCAACCCGAGCCTCAAGCCCGAAGAATCCGAACAGGCGACGATTGGCGTTGTCGTCGAGCCGTTTACCGGTGCATCGTTCAGCCTCGACTACTTCAAGATCAACATGAAGGACGAGATCCAGAACGGCATTGCACAGGCGACGATTCTCGGCAATCTCGATCAATTCGGATTCCTCGTGACGCGCGGACCGCCGTCGCCTGATTTCCCGAACCTGGCAGGGCCGATCTCCGCGATCTCGCAGACGTACACGAACCTGACGGCGGTTCGCCTGCAGGGGCTCGACCTCGAGGCCGCCTACCGCACCCCGATCCAGAGCTGGGGCCGGCTGTCGTTCAACCTGAACGGCACCTACTACCTGCGCTACGACAACAAGAACCCCGACGGCACGTGGCAGGGCAACGTCGGCACGCTGCTCAATTCGGTCATCGTGACCAATACGGGCGTCATTCCGCGCTGGAAGCATTACGTGTCGGGAACGTGGGATCAGGGCCCGTGGTCGGTAACGCTGGCGCAGACGTTTCAGACGTCGTATACCGACGCAGCGTTCGCGGATCAATTGGTGGCAGACGTCCCCAGTGTTCGGCGCACGGTCGGCTCGCTTTCGCTGTGGGATCTGCAGGGCTCGTACTCGGGCTTCAAGAACCTCAAGCTGACGCTCGGCGTGAAGAACCTGTTCGACCGCGATCCGCCGCTGACGAATCAGGGGTTCACGTTCCAGGCGGGATTCGATCCGTCGTACTACGATCCGCGTGCCCGGTTCGTTTACGGGAGCGTCAACTACAAGTTCAAATAAGTCGCTGCACGCGTTCGTCCTTGAAGGGGCCTTCGGGCCCCTTCTTTTTTTGCGACCTTGTTCGGGCGTCCGCGGGACGTTACGCTCTCGCGCATGAACTACGGGAACGCCGGAGCCGCCATCGCGGTGCAACTGCAGACGGCGCTGGATCACCATCGCGCAGGGCGATTGCGCGAGGCGGAAGGCCTTTACCGGCAAATCCTGCGAATGACGCCCGAACACGCGGACGCGCTGCACTGGCTCGGCGTGCTCACCCATCAGGCGGGACAGAGCGACGCGGCCGTGGCGCTTATCGACAGGGCCATCGCGATCCATTCATCGCATCCGGTTTATCACGATCACCGCGGCATGGTGCTCCAGGCGCTTGGCAAAGCCGAGGAAGCGGTCGTCTGCCATCGCACGGCGATCGCATTGAAGGCCGGCTATGCCGAGGCGCACAACAATCTCGGAAACGCGCTCAGGACGCTGGGCCGATTGGACGAGGCGGGCGAAAGCTATCGCATGGCGCTGTCGCTCAAGCCCGATTTTGCGGAAGCGCATAACAACCTGGGAACCGTATTCCACGAGCAGGGCAGGCTCGCCGAAGCGGCGGCGAGCTATCGCAACGCGCTGTCGTTGAGGCCGAACGACGCGACATCGCACTACAACCTGGGGAACGTGCAGCGGGATCTCGGCGAGCTCGATGCGGCGATCGATAGCTACCGGCGCGCGATTTCATTGCGGCCCGATCACGCGGAAGCGCATAACAATCTCGGCAATGCGCAAAGCGCAAGCGGGCGCTTCGATGCCGCGCTGCTTAGCTACCGGCGTGCGCTGGAACTGAAGGAGACGCCCGAATTCAGGTCGAACTTTGTCCGCTGCCTGCAAAGCGCCGAATTCACGGAAGTCGATGCCGGTGTACGGCGCATGGCGATCCGCGCGGTGTCCGAGCCGTGGGCAAGGCCCGCCGATCTCGCGGCAGCCTGCATACGGCTCATCGCACGCGACGGCGCCATCAGGGCATGCATCGACCGCGCGGCGAGCGCATGGCCGACGCGATTGAGCCGGCAGGAATTGTTCGGCCCGGCGGGCATCACCGTCTTGTCCGATGACGCATTGCTTCGGGCGCTGCTGGAAAACGCCCAGGTGTGCGATCTTGCGATGGAGCGGCTGCTGACGATGGTGAGACACGCCGTGCTCGATGCAGCCACGGACGTCGCTGGCGGCGACGTCGACGGCGGCGTGCTGACCTTCTGCTGTGCACTGGCGCGGCAGTGCTTCATCAACGACTTCGTCTTTTCCTGTACGGACACGGAACTGGACCGGGCGACGTCGCTGAAGGCAAGATTGGCCGCTGACCTCGCGCCTGGAAACGCCGTGCGCGCGTCATGGATCGCAGCCGTTGCCGCCTATTTTCCGCTGCTGTCCGTGCCCGGCGCCGAGGCGCTTTCGGCCGGATCGTGGCCTGAATCCATCGCAGCGCTGCTGAAGCAGCAGATCGCCGAACCGTTGGCGGAGCAAAGGTATCGCGATCACCTGCTCCGTCTGACGCCGATCGACGATGGCGTGTCCCATTCGGTCCGCCGGCAGTACGAGGAGCATCCGTATCCGCGCTGGATCCGATTGCCGCCTCCCGGGCCGGCGCGCGGCATCAATGCCCATCTCGCCCGCCTCTTTCCGCTTGCGCCCTTGCATCCCATCGACGAGACCGGCGGCGTCGACATCCTGGTTGCAGGCTGCGGCACCGGCCAGGAATCGATCGAAACGGCGCAGGATTTTCCAACGGCGCGCGTGCTCGCGGTCGACCTGAGCCTTGCGAGTCTCGGCTATGCGCACAGAATGGCCACCGAGTTGCGCGTCGAGAACGTCGCGCATGCGCAGGGCGACCTCATGAAGCTGGGGTCGATCGGGCGGACATTCGCCGTCATCACCTCGGTGGGCGTATTGCACCATCTGGCGGACCCGGTGGCGGGACTGCGGGAACTGCTGTCGCTGCTTCGGCCCGGCGGCTTCCTGCTTCTCGGCCTTTACAGCGAACGTGCCCGCCGCAGCGTCGTGGCCGCGCGGGCGTTCATCGCCGAGCGGGGCTACAGGCCGACCGCCGACGATATTCGCCGATGCCGGCAGGATCTGATGATGTCCGCAGGGGACGGCGCGCCATTCGGGGAACTGGCATCGGTCAGGGATTTTTATGTGACGGGCGAGTGCCGCGACCTGTTGTTCCACGTGCAGGAGCACCGCTTTGTCCTTCCTGAAATCAAGGAACTCCTTGCAACGCTTGGATTGCGCCTGATCGGATTTCTGCTTGCGCCGCATGTCGCCAAAAGCTACGCCGAGCGCTTCCCGGAGGACAGGGCGATGATCGATCTCGACCGCTGGAACGCGTTCGAGGCGGAATATCCGGACACTTTCGCCGGGATGTACGTTTTCTGGGCGCAATTGTGTTAAAAGACCGCTCTCGAATCGTCGGGGGTACGGGATGAAACGACTTGCACTGGCCGCCTTTTTCGCGGTTGCGGCGATGGCGGCGCCCATCGCGTTCGCGCAGGACAAAACGGCGGACGCCACCGACATGCAGGCGCTGCGCGCCGCTGCCAAGTCCGACAAGCACGCACTCGTGGCTTCGACGCTGAACCTGACCGGTGCCGAGGCGAAACGCTTCTGGCCGATCTTTGACACGTATCAGCGCAATCTCGACCTGACCAGTCGCCGGCGCGTCGTCGCGCTGGAGGGTTTGTTGTCGCGCGACGCTTCGATGACCAATCTCGCGGCCAGGAATGTCATCACGGAACTGATGGCCGTCGACGAGGCGGAAACGAGGTCGCGCCACACGCTGCGCAACCGCCTGATGCGCGCATTGCCGCCGATCAAGGCCGCGCGCTACCTGCAGCTCGAGGACAAGCTGCAGGCGATACGTGACTACGACGTCGCGTCGACGGTACCGCTGATCCGATAGTGCGCTTGCGACGCACGCGACTGCACGACCGGTACGGCGTGCGCGCTCCGGACGGCGACGACATTCATCGACGTGATGACGCCGTCGGCCGTGCACGTCGTGTCTTCCACCTGTGTGAGCACGTCGATGTCCTTCGTGACGTAGTCCATCCCCGCCGGGGCGAGCACTGCGATCGCGAGCGTGGCGGCGGCCATCGCAACGGCGGCGAATCCGATCAGCGTGCGGGGAGTGCGAGGATCGTAACGGTTCATTTATCGGCTCCTGATTATCGATCGTGCAACACGGCGGTTCGATGCGCGCGTGGCGCGGTTCGGATTCATCGCATCCACCGGACGATGTTTCACGTATCGCTCGGCATGGGGCGCATCGTAGTCAGCGCTGTCGCGCGCAACAAGGTGCTTGCGACGGGCCCCGCGAATCCGGGACAAAGCGTGCGCAGCGCGCGACGAAACGCGCGTCGGCGGCCGTGCGGACAGCGGTGTCTTCGCCGGGCCGCGCCGGGCGCCGATGGACTTACCCGTGATATTGTGTAGAATCTCGCGTTTTTCCGACGCTGCTTGGCCCCGTTCCGGCGGGGCCAAGGTGTTTTCGGGTGCCCGCCCGCCGGGCTGCGCCGCACCGTCTGCGGATGCGGCGCCGGCGCTCGATGCATCAGCCAACCGCGCAGGGGAACGCCGGCGCCGCATCGGCCGGAGTTCGGCTCGCTCGGACGCGCACACCTCGCGATTCGCGCCGTCCGGATTGTTCCGGAAACCGTTGACCAACGTTCGCATGGAGACAACATGTTGAAGATGAACCGTCTGGCGATCCTCGCCGCGGCCCTGATGCTTGCGTTGCCGATCGCGGTCACCCCGCTGGCCGCGCAGGCGCAACCCCAGTCGCAACCGGCAGCGCCGGCCCTCAATGCGCCGCCTGCGGACAACGCCGGCACGCCCGCTGCCGCAGCGCCCGCGCCGATTCCGCCCGCCGTGGCGCCGGCACCCGGCGCCAGCGGAAAGGCGACGACCGAAATCATCGAGAACCCGTACGGTCTCGAGGCGCTGTGGAAGGGCGGCGATCTCGTTGCGCGGATCACGCTCGGCATCCTCGTCATCATGTCGATGGGAAGCTGGTACGTCATCATCACCAAGGTGTACGAGCAGGCGAAGATGGGACGCCAGGCGCGCGCGGCCGACAAGACGTTCTGGACGGCGCCGTCGGTCCAGAAGGGCGCCGTCGGATTGAAGGAAGGGAGTCCGTACCGCTTCATCGCCGAATCGGGCCTCGAGGCAACGTCGAAGCACGAAGGACTGCTCGGCAACGTCAACATGAACGACTGGATCAGCATGTCGATCCAGCGCGCGATCGACAACGTGCAAAGCCGCACGCAGGACGGTCTCGCCTTCCTTGCTACCGTAGGATCGACGGCACCGTTCGTCGGACTGTTCGGCACCGTCTGGGGCGTCTATCACGCGCTGACGGCAATCGGCATCGCCGGGCAGGCATCGATCGACAAGGTTGCAGGACCGGTCGGTGAGGCGCTGATCATGACCGCCATCGGCCTCGCCGTCGCGGTTCCGGCGGTGCTCGGCTACAACTGGCTCATCCGGCGCAACAAGGTGGCGCTCGACCGCGTGCGCGGATTCGGCGCCGACCTGCACGCGGTGCTGCTGAGCGCGCCGCAAGCCGCGAAGGCGTAAACACCGTGTCGATGAACGTCGGTACCGGCGGCGGCGACGAAGACGAGCCGATCGCAACCATCAACACCACCCCGCTCGTCGACGTGATGATGGTGCTGCTGATCATCTTCCTGATCACGGTGCCCGTCGTGCGAAGCTCGATTCCGGTGCAATTGCCGAAGGAGCGCAACGAGATCCGCGAGACGAAGCCGGAGAACATCGTGATCTCGGTCGATGAGCAGGACCGCATCTACTGGAACGAGCTGCGGATGCCGACGACGAATGCGCTCGTCGAGCGGCTGAAGAAGGTTTCGGTGCTGTCGCCGCAGCCGGAAGTGCAGATCCGCGGCGATGGACGCGGCAACTACGATGGTGTCGGACGCGTCGTGTATGCGTGCCAGCTCGCGGGCATCTCGAAGATCGCCTTCATCACCGAACCTCCGATACGCGCCACCGCGAGCTGATGGGCGTAACGGGCAGCACCTCGAGGACTTGAGCGATGGCAATGAGCGTAGGCGCCCGCGGCAGGGCGAACGATCCGGACGTGATGATCGACATCAACACGACGCCGCTGATCGACGTGATGCTCGTCCTGCTGGTCATGCTGATCATCACGATCCCGATCCAGCTTCACTCGGTGAACCTCAACCTGCCGATCGGCAATCCGCCGCCGCCGCTCGTTCTGCCGGAAGTGGTCAAGCTCGACATCGACGACCAGAGCCGCGTGTACTGGGACGGCGAAGTCGTGCCGGACAAGGCGACGCTCGAGTCGAAGATCAGCGCCGCCGCGCATCAGTCGGTGCAGCCGGAAGTGCATCTTCGGCCCAACAAGCTCGCGAAATATGCGGTCGTCGCCGCCGTGATGGCCTCGGCGCAGCGCCTCGGACTGACCAAGATCGGCATCGTCGGCAGCGAACAGTTCATCGAGTAGCGCCGGACGTACAGGAGTCGTCACTCAAATGGATTTCGCGCGCCAGCAACGCGACCCGACGCGGCACATGCTCGGGATCACTTTCGTGGTCCTGTTTCACGTGTTCATCATCTGGGCGCTCCTGACCGGGCTCGGACAGAAGGTCGTCGAGATCGCCAAGAAGCCGTTGACGGCGACGATCATCGAGGAGATCAAGGCGCCGCCGCCCCCGCCGCCGCCGCCGCCGCCGCCGCCGAAGCGAATCGAGCCGCCGAAGCCGGTGATCGAGCAGCCGTTCGTGCCGCCGCCCGAGATCCCGGTGCCGACCCCGGTCGCTCCGCCGGTGATCGCGAACGTCGCGCCGGCGCCGCCGCCCGTGCCCGTCGTGATCGCGCCGCCCGCGCCGGTGGTCGTCGCGCCGCCCGCGCCCAAGCCCGCCGTCCGGCAGGGCGCGTCGTGCTCGAAACGGGATTCCCCGGTGTTTCCGCGCGAGGCGATCCGCGCGCACATCGAGAAGGGACGCGTCAACGCGGTGCTGACGATCGACGACAAGGGCAATGTCACGGATGTCCGGATCGTGTCGTCCGAGCCGCCGCGGGTCTTCGATCGTGCCGTGCGCGATACGCTGATCGACTGGAAGTGCGTCGCCGAAGGCTCGAAGTATCAGGCGTCGGTCGAAATCAACTTCACGCTGAAGGACGAGTAGGCAGTTCGGTGTCGGAGGTGTAATTATTGGTCGTGATTGCATCACGGCCAATAATTACACCTCCGACACCGAATGGATCCTAATCGCGTCGTAATGCGACGGCGGCGCCGGTCCACGTCGCGATGCCGATCGCCGCGAGCGCGAGTGCCAGCGTCGACAGCGAGAATGGCCGGGCGGCGAACAGCTTGAACGCCTCTCGCGCGACGTCGTGCGCCGTTCCGGGGAGCGTTATCGCGAGAAGCGCTGCCGCGACCAGCCAGAGCGCGACGATCACCGGCCGGCGCCAAGCGGGCAATGCGTCGGCCGCAGGTAAGGTCTGCATGACGCGCGCGGTGAATCCGCGGTCGGCAATGTAATCGCCGGCATGATCGGCGGCTTCGCGTGCGAGCAACTGATCGAGCCAGTCAGGCGGCGTTTCGGACCGCGAGGGCGAATGCGCGTCGGTGCTCATGAGGCTTGCGACGATTGCGAAGGCGCCCACGCGGCGAGCGCGATCTTCAGCTTCTGCTTGCCGCGCAGCACGTGCGTTTTCACGGTGCCAACGGGACAGCCCAGCACGTACGCGGCTTCCTCGTGCGACAGGTCGTTATGGTAGCACTGCACGATTGCCGCGCGTTCGGCGTCGGACAGCCGCGCGAGCGCGCGCTCGAGATCGATTTTCATCGTCGTCCCCGCCGCGTGGTCCGCGCTGGTGCCGCCCGACAGTGCCGCATCGTCGGCATCGGCATCGGCGACGTCCGCATCGCGATCTCCAAGCAATTGCTCGTGGCGTTTGCGCGCCTGCGCGAGCCAGCAATTGGTCGCGATCCGGTAGAGCCAGGTCGAGAAGCGTGCCTCCTGCCGGAACGATTTCAGATTGCGCCACGCGAGGACGAACGTCTCCTGCGACAGATCGTCCGCGAGCGCATGGTTGCCCGCCGTGAGCTTGCGGAGGCAGGCGCGCACCGACGACTGGTGGCGCTTCACGAGTTCCGCGAACGCGTGCCGGTCGTCGCCGACGATGCAGCGCGCAATGAGTTGCGCGTCGGAAACGCCGGGAGGAGCTGCCTGCGCAGCCATCCGTCACGCAAACGTGAATGGCGGCGCGGCTGCGCCGGCACGCGGGATCGCCGATCGCTTCATGCATGGCGACCGGTAGCTCGTTGTCGTTCGCGCGGCATCACACGCTCCCCGGCGGCCGAGAGCCGGGCGTGTCGCGAGGCGGCGCGCTCGTGCGATCCTCGAAGAACCACAGCAGGCAATAGCCGAGTCCGACGAACAGCAGGATGAGACCGATGCTGTTCGGCGTGCCGCTGTCGAACATCGAATAGAAGGTGAGGCCGAGACCGACTGCGCCGAGGATGATGCCCTTGCGCAAATCCGACCATACCGTGCGCCGGTGCAGGTATCGCGCATGCTCGTAGGCGGGACTGGTCGGCGGCGGCGACGCTGCGGCAGCGACGGAGGCCGCGGTGCCGGATGCGACGGCGTCCATTGCCGCCGCCTGCGGCACGACGCCGCGCTCGGCGAGCTTCAGCATCGTTTCGTTCGCCATCCGGTTCTTGCGGATCTTGTACCAGATCAGCAGCACGATGATCAGCAACGGGATCAGGAACACGAGCAGCACGAAAAGGAAGACGAGTCCGGCAAGCCACGGCGCGTCCTGCATGAATTGCTGGAACGAGTCGTACTCACGGTCGCGTCCGAAGCCGTCGATCCGGATGCGCTTGTCGCCCTTTTCGATGACGATCGCGTGGCTGTCGCCCGCATCGGCGTCGCGGTCGCCTTGCGCTCCGGCGGTGCCGGTATCCGCCTGCACCATCATGCCCACGGGGGGCAGGTCCGCCGCGCGCACCGTCTCCACGTGGGGCGCCAGCGCCACGGCGAGCCCCATGGCGAATGCGGCGCCGAGGACCAGTCGCCGCAAGCCCCCCTGCGGTGCACCACTGCGCGAATCCTGCATGAAGGCTCCCTCGAACGATTCCGGTGATTGGATGCGGCAGGCCGACCCGCCGGATTCAACGCCCGACAGTTGCGAAAACGCGCGCTACCCCATGCTATCATCGCCGCCGATTCCGCTTCGAGGCGCTCACTTTCCGGCGACGACGTCACGACAGGGGATCCCCGGAGCCCCGCACTCTCGCCTCGATGGCCGTCGTTTCATCTCTCGTGCGCCCGCCGCAACCGGCGATCGCAGGCCATTTCGCAACCCGATGTCCGCGCTTGCGCCGGTGGTTCCGTCGGTTGCTGGCTGCAGCGCTCCTGCTCGGCGCGGCCGGCGCGTTCGCACAGGATTCAGACACCGTCACGCTCAATTTCGTCAACGCCGACATCGATGCGGTGGTAAAGGCCGTCGGGGAAATCACCGGCCGCAATTTCCTGGTCGACCCGCGCGTCAAGGGCACGGTGAACATCGTGTCGGCGCGCCCGGTTGCGAAGGCGCTCGTTTATCCGACGCTGTTGTCCGCGCTGCGCATGCAGGGCTTCGCGGCGGTCGAAAGCGACGGCGTCGTCAAGATCGTTCCCGAAGCCGACGCGAAGACGCAAGCGGGTCCGGTGCAGCGCGCCAACGTCAGCGCGAGCGGCGATCGCATCGTCACCCAGGTGATCGCCTTGCGCTACGAGTCGGCGGCGCAGCTCGTCACGGTTTTGCGGCCGCTCATTTCGCCGAACAACACGATCGCCGCCTACATTCCGAACAACGCGATCATCATCACCGACTACGCCGACAACCTGAAGCGGATCGACCGCATCGTCGCGACGCTCGATCAGCCGCCGACCGGCGAGCCGATTCTGGTTCCGGTGAGGAACGCGTCCGCGCTCGACGTGGTGACGCTTGTGAACCGCGTGCTGACCGAGAATGCCGGGCAGCCGGGCGCGCCGGTCGAAGCGCAGCAGCGCGTGGCGCTCGTTGCCGATCCGCGCTCGAACAGCATTCTCGTTCGCGCCGACAATCCGGCGCGCAGCGCGCGCGTGCGGCAGTTGATCGAGCAACTCGATACACCGGGACGCGCCGGCAGCAACGTCTTCATCGTCTACCTGAAAAACGCGGAAGCGGCGCAGGTCGCCGACATGCTGCGCGGCCTCTACGGCGGCGGTGAGCGGAGCGCGTCGCCGTTTGCGCCGGTGCCCGCACCGGCCGGCACGCCGGCCGCGATGCCGAGCGCCGTAACGACGACCACCACGAGCTTCGGTGCATCGACCGCGGCGACAAGCCCGCTGGTCGCAGCCGCCGCGACCGCCGCGCCGACCGCATTCGCCGCCGCGGGTGCGACCATCGAGGCCGACATCGCGAACAACGCGCTGATCATCATGGCGCCCGAGGCGGTGTACAACAACCTGCGCGCGGTGATCGAGCGGCTCGATACGCGGCGCGCGCAGGTGTTCGTCGAGGCGCTGATCGTCGAGGTCTCCTCGGACAAGGCGGCGGAGTTCGGCATCCAATGGCAGGTGCTGACGGGCGCCAACAAGAACAATGTGCAGGGTATCGGCGGCACGAATTTCGGCGCGCGCGGCAGCGGCCAGAACATCATCGACGCCTCGGTCAATCTCGGGTCGATCGGCCAGGGTCTGAACCTCGGCATCATCAACGGCACCGTCAGCATTCCCGGTCTCGGCATCATCAGCAATCTCGGGCTGCTCGTGCGCGCGCTCGAGAACGACTCGACGGCGAACATTCTCTCGACGCCCACACTGCTGACGCTCGACAACGAAGAGGCGCGCATCATTGTCGGCCAGAACGTGCCGTTCATCACCGGCCAGTACGCGACGACCGGCACGGCGGCGACGATTCAGCCGTTCCAGACGATCGAGCGGCGTGACGTGGGGCTCGTGCTGCGCGTGCGCCCGCAGATCACCGAGGGGGGCACGGTGCGCCTCGGCATCTACCAGGAAGTGTCGCGCGTCGAAGATAATTCGGCCGCCGGGCCGATCCTGTCCAAGCGCGCGCTCGAATCGACGGTCGTCGTCGACAATCAGCAAATTGTCGTGCTCGGCGGACTTATCCAGGACAGCCAGTCGGACGGCACGCAGAAGCTCCCGTACGCGGGCGACGTTCCGGTCGTCGGTTCGCTGTTTCGTTACGACAACCGGTCGCGGACGAAGACGAATCTGATGATCTTCCTGAAGCCGACGATCGTGCGCGGCACGAGCGACGGCCACGAGATCACCTCCGAGCGCTACGATTACCTGCGCGGCGAGCAGCTCAAGACGACCCCCGACCCGCGCTGGTTCTGGAAGGACCCGACAGCGCCCGAGCTGCCGCCGCAAGGCGCGATGCCCGGGACACCGCAGGCGACACCGATTGGCGAGCCCGGACCCGGCAACCGCTGACATTTCCCCGAGCGTACGCATTCCCTATGCGTTTTCGCGCGCGCACGGCGTGCTCGCGTGGCGCAACGAAGGCGACGCCGTCGTCGTGCTGCTGCGGCCCGATGCGACGGTCGACGGCATTGCCGAGTTGCGCCGCGTGCTGAACTGCCCGCTGGTCACGCGCAACGTCGAAGCCGAAATCTTCGCGACCGAGCTGTCGCGCGCCTACAACCAGGCGGGTGCCGCACGCGCGATGAGCGAAAGCCTCGCGAACGAGGCAGACCTTTCCCGGTTGATGCAGGAAATGCCAACGAGCGACGACCTGCTCGACGGCAGCGCGCAGGCGCCGGTGATCCGGATGATCAACGCGCTCCTGCTGCAGGCATTGCGCGAGCGCGCGTCCGACCTGCATTTCGAGCCGTACGAAGCGCGCGCGGTCGTGCGCTTTCGCATCGACGGCATGCTGCGCGATGCGATCGAGCCGCCAAGAGCGCTGCACGGCGCGCTCGTTTCGCGCCTCAAGATCATGGCGGGCCTCGACATCGCCGAGAAGCGCCTGCCGCAGGACGGACGCATCGCTTTGAAACTCGGCGACCGGCAGGTGGACGTTCGCGTGTCGACGCTGCCAACGGGGGCGGGCGAGCGTGTCGTGCTGCGGCTCCTCGATCAGGAAGCGGCACGCCTCGATCTCACGACCCTCGGCATGAGCGACGATACGCTGCGGGCGATCGATCGGCTGATTCGCGAGCCGCACGGCATCCTGCTCGTCACCGGGCCGACCGGCTCGGGCAAGACCACGACGCTCTACGCGGCGTTGTCCCGCCTGCCGCGCGACACGACGAACATGATGACCGTCGAGGACCCGATCGAATACGCGCTCGACGGCGTCGCGCAGACGCAGGTGAACGCACGCATCGAGCTCACCTTCGCCCGCGCGCTGCGCTCGATCCTGCGCCAGGACCCCGACGTGATCATGATCGGCGAAATCCGCGATCTCGAAACGGCGCAGATCGCCGTGCAGGCGTCGCTCACCGGGCATCTCGTCCTCGCCACGCTGCACACGAACGATGCAGCCAGCGCGATCACGCGCCTCGCCGACATGGGCGTCGAGCCGTATCTGCTTGCATCGAGCCTGCTCGGCGTGCTTGCGCAGCGACTCGTGCGCACGCTTTGTCCCGCGTGCCGCGCCGCAGCAGCGCCGAGCGAAGGCGAAGCGCGGCTGCTCGCCGATCTCGGCTTGCCGTCCACGCAGCCGGTGTGGGCGGCGCCCGGGTGCGACGCATGCAGCCGGTCCGGATTCAGCGGGCGCACCGGTGTCTACGAGCTGTTGCGCATCGACGAGCCGTTGCGCCGGATGGTTCACGACGTCGCCGGCGAGCTCGCGTTGCGCGACGCGGCGCTGCGCGCGGGGATGCGGCGCCTGCGCGACGACGGCGCGCGCTTCATCGTCGAGGGCCGCACGTCGCTCGCCGAGCTGACGCGCGTGACGCGCGAGGGCTGATGCGATGATCGCGGCTCGTTGATCGTCGGAAATACCAAGGTCATCGGATGAGCGCGTTCCGGTTCGAGGCGGTCGACGCGAAGGGGCGGTTGCGGCAAGGGCTGCTCGACGCCGACAGCGCGCGCGCCGTGCGCGATCGGCTGCGCGCCGACGGATTGATACCGACGGCGGTCGACGTCGCCCCCGAGCGCGGAGGAGCGCCTGCGCGCGCGCGCATCGCCGCGCCCGCACTTGCGCTTCTGACGCGCCAACTCGCAACGCTCGTGCAATCCGGCATGCCGCTCGACCAGTCGCTCGTTGCCGTTGCCGAGCAG
>Ga0105240_10008950_pt1 | contig 14234 bp, 9 predicted proteins | sample KBSC54metaG_FD_80426 | JGI IMG/M metagenome (GOLD analysis project Ga0105240, IMG submission 80426) | Corn rhizosphere microbial communities from Kellogg Biological Station, Michigan, USA - KBS C5-4 metaG | ecosystem: Host-associated > Plants > Roots > Rhizosphere > Soil | place: Michigan, USA... | reverse complement strand
TACTGCCGGTCTGAAAGCTCTTTCGGACGACCTGGCCGCCAAGCTCCAGGCCATGACCAGCGCCCGGAACAGCCTGAGTGCGCTGCAGCAGACCGCCGCACAGCTCCAGGCTTTGAAGAAGGTATTGGATGACTACAAGGCAACCCATAATAATCCCTCCAATGATGATTTGAAGACTGCGCTGACGTCCTCCGGGCTGCCGATACCCCCTGATGTAAAGACTGCGCTGGGACAGGCTAACCCAGACCCCACCAAGATCATCGGAGATGCCGTCACAAAGTCGGGTACGGATATCACGACGGCACAGGGCGCGCTCGCCACAGCCCAGGGGGATTGGACTACGTCTTTAGGCAAGGCCAAGACCGGCGTGTTGGTGAATGGCAATACCTATATTTCCTACACGGGTATGAACATGAGCACGGTGGGCACCATCAGCAATCTAATTTACAACAAGATCATCGATGCCATACGCAACTATGGGCTGGTGCTGCCGTCGGGAGGGGCCGTTGCCGGGATCTATTTCCGTACCGACGCAACACAAGGAGTCTGGAAGGCGCCTGCCAATGTCAGCGTTCTTGGCGCTATCAGCCCGATGGTGGATTATGACGATGACGACCATGCCGAGCTGAACGTTCCCGATTCGGGCAAGGCCGTCAACCTTATCCGGAATTATCCCGGCAGAGGCGTGCTGCTCTACGGAGCAAGGACCCTGGCCGGCAACGACAACGAATGGCGTTATGTAAATGTTCGTCGTACTTTCTGTTATATCGAAGATTCCATCTACAGGGGTATGCAGGATTTTGTTTTTGCAGAGAACAATGAGGAGACCTGGATAAAGGTGCGGGCCATGATCAATGCGTTCCTGAACAAACTTTGGAAGGCCGGCGGTCTCTTTGGCGCTACGCCTGAAGCAGCCTACGTCGTCACTGCGGGAGTGCCCGATACCATGAGCGTCGACGACATGCTGAATGGGTTTATGATCGTCTATATCAAGGTAGCTGTCGCGCGTCCGGCCGAGTTCATCGTACTTCGCTACGAACATAAATTCGATGTGCCGCAATCCTGATCCATTTTTATCAATTTAAAAACACTATAAGATCATGGCTACAAACTATCCTCTTGCCAAATTCTATTTCAAAGTATCGAGACTGACGGACAAGCTCAATAGCGAGGCTACCGTGGGTTTTACGGAAGTCAGCGGACTCAGCTACGAGATCGATGTTGCCGAATACCGTAGTGGCATCGATCCTGGCTTCTCCAAAGTGAAGATACCCGGACTGAGGAAGTTCGGCAATGTCACCTTAAAGAAGGGTGTTATCCAGGGCGCCAAGGACGCCAATGCGGACTTCTATTCGTGGATCGGGAATGGCGATATGGCTTTTTCAGTCAAGCAGCGGAAGGACTATCGGAGGGACATCGTCATCACCCTGATGGATGAGGCCAATGAGCCCATGGTAGCATGGACCTTGTCCAGGGCATTTCCCATCAAGGTGGCTTTTACGGATATGAAGGCCGATGCCAATGAGGTGGCGGTAGAGACACTGGAGCTGGCTATCGAGGATCTTTCCGTAGAATACAAATAGCATAATACATCATCGCAATGGCTTCAATCGACAACTACCCACCGGTAGGATTTTACTTTAAGATCCAGGTGGACGGGATGCCTGACAGTGACTCCGCATTCCAGGAGCTCTCCGGACTGTCCATGAGCCTGGATACACAGAGCGTCAAAGAGGCGGGTGAGAACAGATTCACCCACCAGCTGCCGCTGCCGGCGCATGCCGACCCGCTGGTGCTCAAACGTGGGATAATGGTGAGCAGTCCTCTTATTGAGTGGTGCCGTAAGGCCATAGAGGAATTTACCTTTTCGCCAAAGGACCTGCATATTTTTCTTTTGGACGTCGAAGGAGGCGAAAGCGGGCAGCCAAAACCCATTATGGCCTGGCATCTTGTAAATGCCTATCCAACCAAATGGGAGGTTACGGGTATGAATGCCCTCAACAGTGAGGTGGCTATCGAGACCATTCAGATCAACTATAACTATTTCGTCAAATCTTCTTAAACAGTTTGCTATGCCGTTAAAGATCGGCCAGATCACAGTGGTCACCAATATAACGATGGACAATCCCGGGAAGAAACCGAAGGATAAGGAAAATGCGCCCGAACAAAAAGGGGCCGGCCTCAGTGAAGAGCAACGACTTCGGATCATCGACGAGGCGGTGCAGCAGGTGATGGATATTCTGCAAAGACAAAACGAACGTTGATATGGATGGGACCATCAATAAACTACGCATCATTTCCCTGCCCAGCCCGGATACGAGCTCGGCGGGAGGGGTACTTTCCGGCAGCCTGGACCTCGGTTCGGTACTGAGCAGCGTCCCCAAGATCTTTGAGGTGCAGATCAATCCCGAGCAGATCACCCGGAATTTCAGCATCAAATACCACGAGCCGCAGACGCCGGGGGGTAATGGTTCCGAATTCCAGTTCGAGAAGGTGAACCCCGAAGAGCTGGAGCTGCGTTTTATCCTGGATGGAACGGGTACTGTCCTGCAAAACAATGCTCCTTCACCGGATATGATGGGCACGCTGATCAGCGCGTTGCCCGGGGATGCCCAGACCGCCTATGTATCCCTGAAAGTGACACAGCTGCAGGCTACGGTGTATGATTTCAGCGATGAGAATCACCGCACTCCCTTTATCCTCGTGGAATATGGCAAGCTCATCTTTATGGGGCTGCTGATGAACATGTCGGTGAACTATAATCTATTCACGCCATCAGGCATACCCTTGCGGGCAGAGGTGACGCTCAATCTGAAGTCGCATACGCCATTCAAGGAGAACGCTGCTGTGCTCTCGCTGCTGTCACCCGACCTGACCCGGCAGCATATCGTCATCGGCGGAGAGAATATCACCCGTATCTGTTTCGACACCTACGACGATGAAAAGTATTATATAGAGGTGGCCAAGGCAAATAATATCACCAATTTCCGGAACCTGAAGCCGGGCACGCGCCTCATTCTTCCACCCATCGATAAATCTACCACCACATGATCACACCCGGAACAGCTCAATTACAGAACAGCGAGACCGACACCGTCTCCGTTGCCGTCCGTATAGGCGGGAAGGATGTCACCATGGATCCGGGTGGGCTCCTATCTATCTCTATTGCACAAGAGCTGAACAAGATCCCATGGGCCCGTATCAGCTTTATGGATGGCTCGGTAGAGAAGCAGCAATTCGAAAAAAGCAATAACGATCTTTTTGCGCCGGGCAAGTCCGTCGAGATATTGTTAGGGTATCAGCAAAAGCAAAAAACCATCTTCAAGGGTGTCATTCTTCGTCATGCGGTGAAGGTTCAGACCGGCAAGGCATATAAGCTGGAGGTGGAATGCCGGGATCCGGGAATAAAAATGACGGTGGTCCGAAAGAGCCATTATTTCTATAAACAGAATGACAAACAGGTGATACAGGAGATGCTCACAGCCTATCCGGATCTGCAGCCGGGCAAAATGGAGGATACGCCGGTGACGCATGAACAGCTGGTCCAATACAGGGCTACCGACTGGGATTTTATGCTGCTGCGGGCGGATGCCAATGGCAAATATCTGCGGCTTTCGAATGGATCGCTGGATATGGTGCAGCCGGTGATAAAGCCACAAGCGGATCTGGAGGTGCAGTTTGGCATGGCGGCGTCCGGCATACCCATCCTGGAATTTGAAAGTGCGCTCGATGTCCGGGATCATTATCCGGAAGTAAAGGGCACCATTTGGGATTCTACCCAGCAACAGCTGTTGGATGAGACTGCCAACGCTACGGGCGGAGGCCCTTCCAAACAGGACTTCCCCGATGTGTTGTATAAGAACAACCCCGTCAGTATTTATCATCCCGGGGACCTCGATGCACAAGACCTTGCGGGCTGGGTAAATGCAAAGCTTCAACGCGGACAGCTATCAAAGGTCAAAGGACGCGCCAGTGTCAATGGGGTACAGGTGAATCCCGGCGATACGCTTGGTGTGAATGGTGTAGGGGACAGGTTCAATGGCGCCCATCTTATCACGGGTGTTCTTCACCAGGTGGTGAGGGGTCAGTGGACAACGGATATCCAGTTTGGCTGGGAGAGGGAATTCTTTTCGGAAGATCGTCCTGCGGATCTCGAGGATGGCGCGGAGCTTGTCGCGGGGATAAAGGGGCTTCATACCGGCATCGTCTCCAAGATCGAAGGCGACACCGTACAAGGCGATCATCGCATACAGGTGCGTCTGCCCTATGTCGCGCTAAACCCCGACAATACACAGGCAGATGGAATCTATGCGAGATTGGGATGTATCTATGCGGGCGACAAGCGGGGATTTGAATTCCGGCCCGAGGTGGGAGATGAGGTCATCGTTGGATTTATCAACGGCGATCCCAATGATGCGGTGATATTGGCCTCTGTGCACAGCACCGCCAAACCAGGGCCTTCGGAGATACCACATACCGATGCCAATCCCAAGAAAGGATTTATAGCAAAGGGAGGAATGCAGATGATCTTTGATGATGATGCGAAAAAGATCCATCTCAGCACGGGAGGCAACAACACGCCGATGATCGAGCTGGATGGACAGGGAAACAAGATAACTATCACGCTCGATTCGTCCAATTCCATCGAACTGTCCACTTCGGGGGTCAAAATAAATGGAACGAGGATCGATCTAAACTGATAACCATGCCTGGTAAACCAGCAGCAAGGAACAATGACATGCATGTGTGTCCAAAGCCTATCACACCGCCGCCGGCGACGCCGGCTGTTCACGGGCCGGGGATGATACAGGCGTCGGGCAGCTCGAAGGTATTTATCAACCAGCTGCCGGCGGCCGTGGTGGGCGATACCTGCATCTGTGTACCGGAGCCGGGTAATACGATACAGCAGGGGTCGTCGACGGTGTATTTCGGCAGCCAGCAGGCCGCGCGGCAGCTTGACCCGACCTCACATTTTCCAGGGGGGACTATTCAGACAGGGTCACCCAATGTATACATCGGCGGATGACGCCAAAAAAATTAACGATATGGAATATTTACTCAATAACTCTTCTGACGACCAGCGGGCCTTTCTTGGAAAAGGCTGGGCTTTCCCGGTGGAATTCAAGGCCGGCGGGGTGATGATGGTGCAATATGAGGACGATATATGGCAGAGTCTGCAGATCCTTTTCAGCACCAGCATTCGCGAACGTGTGTTACAACCGGAGTATGGATGCAATCCGGAGGATTATGTATTTACACCGCTGACCGTCTCCTTTCTCAGCTACCTGGAAGACCTCGTCAAGAAGAATGTGGCAAAGAATGAGCCTCGTATCAAGCTGCTGGACCTGTCCATCGTCACCAGTCAGCTGGAAGGCGTGCTGGAGATTCATCTTTCCTATGTGGTGAGATCGACCAATACGCGCTTCAACATGGTCTATCCATTTTATAAACAAGAAGGCACCAATGTCGAAATATGATACTGCACTGTAATACACTAAGACATCCCCTGCAACATCCCGGGACACAGCAGCAGGACAGGCTACCGGCCAGTCTGATGCCCGGTGGATTGCCGCTGGATGATCGTTCGATGGAGCAATTGATCGCATTTGCGGGCACCCTCTCCACACATATTCGTTATTTCAATGCGGATAACAAGGCCTCCGGGGACTGGCTTACATTCTGGCAATCCGACCTGACCGCACTTCTGGCAATCATTGCCGCCACCGACCTGGATGAGCCAAGGACAGGCTATCGCACCGCAGAACTGGAATACTACCGCGATACTACCAATGTTTCCATCGTCGATCAGCTCGTGACCAGTCCCGACTATGGCATCTATGCCCTGGCGCTGACCCTGCTTCGTATCTGTCAGCTGACTCCCGCCAGTCATCCACTTAAAAAAGAGATCATCAGTATAATTGCGGGGCTGAAAGGAACACTCCGGCGGCTGATACAATTCCATAAAGCCATCGATCCGCAGGCCATAAAGCGTTATGCGGGTTTTATCGGCGGGGATGTCTGTGCATCTCCCTGGGGTCTTCCGGACAATGCGGCGTTTGAATGTATCGATTATGTGCTTCCGTATGACTACGTCCCGGAGCTGTGGAAGCTGTTCCTGAAATTTTATCAGGCCCTCAAGATCATTTTGGAGAAAGCCCGCAAGGCATTTCAAAGCGCTCTGCGCACCCGGCGGGACCATCAGCCACATATCGCGTTGTTCATCACCTTTCTTTATCTTTTCCGCCACCTGCAGGATGACCTCAACGGGCTGACGGAAAAGCACCTGTTGTTCTATTACCACGACGTATTGAGGCTGGCAAGAAAAAGGCTGACACCTGATAAGGTATATCTTCTTTTTGATATCGCTACCAATCTCACCCGTTACAGGCTCCTGGCCGGAACGGAGTTCAAGGCCGGTGTCGACAATCTGGGAGCGCCGATGGCCTATGCGCTGATGGATGAGCTGGTCATCTCCAATGTCAGTCTGGTGGAGAAGCAAAATCTTTATCTGGAGGCAAAGACAGGACAGCAGGGTACGATCGTGACTGCGATAGCGCTGCCTGCGGCAGACAAACGGGATGGGATGGTGGAAGAGTGGCCGGAAGGAACCAAGGCCTGGCAGGGACTTTCGGGGATGCAGGTATTCAACCGGCAATATTATAAATACAAGCAGCTGGTCCGCATGGTCGGCCAATACCAGGTGCTCTCCCGTGTGAATAAGGGACAGCCCTTGCCTTCTCCTATCCTTGATGAAATAAAGAAATACGAAACATTCCTTGACAAGCTCCGGGCCTTTTCAGGCTTTAGCATCAACAGTACGGAGCTCTGGCTCAACAAGGGGTTTGGCAGGATCATTTCTATAGAGTTTGTTTTTGCCAATGACGCCCATCCCGCCGACAACTTATTGGAATTATATGACGTGGAGATCATCACCGAAAAAGGGCCGGTGGTCCTTACCCCTTATCCCATCGAGATCACGCCCGGCGGCGGAACGGGGCTTCTTCCTCAGGATGCTGAGCAGGTAGTATTGGTCCTGGGTGCAGGAGGTAATGTGGCCTTTGTCGCTCAGCCACCTGATCCGACTTTTCAGGCGTTTAACAGGATATTCCGTGTGCAGGGAACGCAGCAATATTTTGTGCTGCTGACACATCTTTTTCCATCGATATTCCCCATCGATGACAATACCCCTCCTTTTATCCGATTTAAATCAAAGGATCATTTTGATCATGGCCTACCCGATATTGACTCAGTGAGGCTGCTTACTTCAGCCAACGGACCGGTGCTGGCGAACCTTGCGGAAACCTCTCTGACATTGTTGAGGAGCCGGCCGGATGGCATACAAGAAGATGTGCAGCTGGTCATCGATACCGATCAGGGGAATAAAAATATCGTGTTTATCAAATTCCCGGAGCTGTTCTTTAAATGGCCCGACACCATGAAAGTAGTGACCAATGCATCAGGTATGGACCAAACAAATTTCTTTTTTTGGTATGATAACACCAAGCAGCCGATACCGGCAGCTGGAGGACAGGTGCCATTGACCAATACAAAGGAGACCCCGGGAATACTGGCGGCGCCTACGGTATTTGATGTACAATCCCCCAATACGCAGGCCAACGGTTGGATACAACTTGACTTTACCGTAAAAGCAGCCGCTGCAGGAGCGGCTCCCATCCTGCCTTTTGTCCTTTCCGTGAAGAATATGTCCCTTAGTTACCAGACGCTACCCGTTACGATACCCGTCCAAAGCGGGCGGCTGTCACAATACCATTATATCAGTCAGTTCACCTCCCTGGGAGAATGGATACCCTTGCAGGACAGGCGGCAAGGCATCCGGCCTAACCCTGTTATCCATCAGCCGGAGCTGCAGCCTCTTCTCGGCCCTGCGCTGTTCGAGCAGCCTCCTGCCCCCCAACCTCTGCCCCCGGGAGGGGGCGCCGGAGGGAGTGCGCCTGCCAGTGTGGATAAGAACTATGGCAATCTTTTTCTTGGCTTTGACAAACTCGTCCCCGGGCAAACACTTTCTCTGCTATTTGCCATGGCGGACGGTACGGGTAACCCTGATCATTATGCGCCGGGTATTGTCTGGTCCTATCTGAAGGACAATGGCTGGATCACCATTCCGCCGCAATTTATTCTACATGATACGACGCTGGGTCTGCAGCAGACGGGTATCATCCTGTTCCAGACGCCAGCCGACATCGACAACGGCAATACATGGATCAAGGGTAAGGATGGCCGTACCGACCTTTACTGGCTACGGGCTTCTGCGGTGGAGATACCGGATGACTCTGTGTATATAGATGCCCTGCCATTGCTGAAAGATATTTCTGTAAATGCGGGCGAGGCAGTCTTTGAAGATCACAACAATACGGAAGACCATCTCGAGGCGGGATTGCCGGCGGGTACGATCGCGGCCATGCGGTACCGCGATGTCAATGTAAAAAGTATCAATCAACCTTATATATCTTTTGACGGCCGTGATTCTGAAGCCACCGATACCAATGGATTTGTCCGCCGGGTAAACGAGCGGCTGCGTCACAAGAACAGGGCCGTCACGATCTGGGATTATGAGCGACTGGTATTACAGGCCTTTCCGAAGGTGGATGTAGTAAAATGTCTGACGCATACCCGGCGTCTCTATACTGCACGTCCGGGTGAGGTGACCCTTGCCGTCATTCCCGATCCGGAGAAGATGACAGGCACGATGAAATATTATCCTTCCTTTGATGCGGGTGATCTTACGACGATCAAGGACTTTCTGCTCACCCGCAGCACCTATTTCGTCAGCAACTATGGCGGACCGGAATTCTGCTGTTGCGAGGAAGGCTGTCAATGCCAGCCCGGCGACCGGCTGACGGTGATCAATGCGCGGTTTGAGCCCGTCCGCTTTAAGGTCTGTGTACGATTCTATCAAGGGAAAGATCCCGTCTATTATAAGAAGCAGCTGAACGAGGATATCAAGGCATTTCTGTGTCCATGGGCCACGGGGGATAAGCCCCTGCTATTCGGCACCCGTATCAGTCTGACGGCGATGCTTCAGTTCCTGGAGCAGCTGGATTATGTGGATGTTATTTTAGGACTGCAGGTAAAACATTTCCCTGTCCGGGAGGTTTCCGATGAGTTCGAGGATGCTGTAGCCTGGGACAGTCCCGCGGAGATCATACCCTATACCGCCGCCAGCGTTTTGACCACCTATCTCGACAGGCTAAACGAAGACAATCCCAACGTTGTGGATCATGTCATCAATATAGCTACCGGCAGCGACAAATGTAATTGTGGCGGCTGTGTGGAGGATGAGCCCCCGGCGACCAAGGTCGATCCCAACCAGGATCAGGTAGAAAAGCTGCGTCATCTTCTTATGGACATCTGGAGCAATCAGCAGGATACGAACCAGGTCATCAAAGCATTCGAAGCCCAGCTTAAGACCCAGACGGGAATAACCGAGCACCATATCGATAAGGTAAAATTCGCCAACAGGATCAGGCAGCTGAAAGTGTCATTGACCTTCACCGCGGGTGGCGCCACCAGCACCTTTTTTGTCAACAACCCTAATATGAACTAAGCATGGATACGTCACTCACCATACCCCAGGACCCGGTCTATCCACCTTCGATGGATTGGCAATTACTTCGACAGGAAGGTATACGGCATATTGAAAGGCTTAGCTCCGCCATCTGGACGGACTTTAACGTACACGATCCCGGTATTACCATTTTGGAAGTCCTTTGCTATGCCATCACCGATGTTGGCTATCGCGCCAACCTTGACCCTGCTGACCTCTTCACTGCGCCGGGCGACAATGCCTTTTTCACTGCCGCAAAGATCCTTCCCTGTGAGCCCGTCACCGCCATCGATCTTAGGAAAGTGCTTATCGATATTACGGGAGTGAAGAACGCCTGGGTGGAACAGATGGAGGATGCGGAACTGCGGTTTTTCCTGACCCAGCAGCTCTCCGACAAGCTCATTACGACCTTCGATCCTTACCGGTCCGCATTGGGTATGACCGGCCCTATCGGCTATAAGATGCCGGAATTACCTGTCGGGGCGTTGCTAAAAATATATCAATGCCAGAGCGATAAGGACCGGGCCATCGATCAGGAGGCCTTTTACCAGCTGATGATGAATTCCATCAATGTCTATGCGATCTCGGAGAAGGCCCTGCTGCTGTATATGGCGGACCGCTATTTTGCAGAGACTCGTTATTTTTTTGAATACCAGCTGCCTGTCGACAGCCTGGACAACAGTCTTACCACCGAGATGAAGATCTCGGAGGGAAAAACGCCCTATGACCTCACCGGTTATTTACAGGTGGCGGACTATTTCCTTATTGTAAACGAGCTCCGCCATTTGCGGGATCTATACCGGAGCGGAAACTTCGAGTACGATTGGGATACTCCGCTGAAGGAGGGGGATGCTGACAGTACGCTGCTCAAGCTCATCGAGGGTAATCCCAATAAAAGAGTGCAGAATTTCCTCTATAAAGAGCCCCTGATCTGTCTGCTGCTGGCTGGCAGTCTCAATATCTCTGCGATGCCCGAGGAGAAGTCATCCTCGTTCTACAATCTGTTCATACCACAGGGCGTTTATTCCGTTACCCTGCGGCTGGAGGATGGGCAGGAAGGGAATGAGGACACCATCACCCGTGAAGCGCTTCGCCGTCTGCATCTGCATCGTAATCTGGGTGAAGATTTCTCTCCCAAGGTCCATATCGTGGAGACCATCCCCATCGGCGTCGACCTGGCCCTGGAGATCGACCCCACGGCAGACGTCCTGGCCGTCATGGCTGCCGTCTATTACAGCATACAGGAATATCTGTCGCCTACCATACGGTTCTACAGTCTCGAAGAGAGGATGAATCATTATGCTGCCTTTCTGATCGATGCGGATGTCATTGCCGCGCTGCAGGATGCACAGCTGCCGGATGAGGTGATCGCTGCGCTGGCTCCCATCCAGGGACAATTTTACATCGGTGATACAGACTTTCAAAAGGCAGTGGCTGCTGTTCTCGGGAGCGACGATCTGGCGGACTATTACAACGACATCTTCACGAATGTAAAGAAGGACTATGACGCGGACCTCGTCTACCAGGGGCCGTTATTGGACAATGGATTTATCGACGACGACGAGCTGGCTGCCGCAACCCCTCGTCAGACCCTGTTCCGGAGCGATCTCTACCAGCTCATAGCTGCCGTGGAGGGAGTAGTAAAAGTTGCGCGGTTGGAAATGTTCCAATGCAAGGACCCGGATCACAGCACAGGCAACTGGTGTCTTTCTTTTCCCTGCCGCTGTCTACCGCAGCTGGAACCAGACTGTAGCATTTTTGCGGTCCGGAGTGGCAGGGTAGATACAGCCATCGATATGGAGCAACTATTGGACTACCTGGAAGCGCACCCGTGGAATTCTACCAAGATCGACCGGCAGGGAACCCTGGACCTGCCTGTGCCGACAGGCGTCACCCGGAATGATCTTACGGAATTCACCAGTGTCCAGATGGACTTTCCCCGGACCTATAAGATCGGCAATACCGGTATCTCCAGCCGCGAGACGGATCTGCGACAGGCGCAGGCACGACAGCTGAAGGCCTATCTTCTCTTTTATGACCAGCTATTCGCCAACTATCTTTCTTATCTGTCCAGCGTAAAGAAGATGTTTTCCATGGAGCAGGGCGATGTAGTATCCTATCAACCTTTGTATGAGATACCCGGGATAAAGGACCTGCTGCTGGACTATGCGCCCGGGGCCGACTGGGATGCTTTTACCACGAATGAAGACAACCCTTATATCGCTGCCGTCCGGCAGCTGGCGCAGGGTAACGATGCCGACAAGGACCTGTTTCACAACAAGATCCTGGACCATCTTCTTGCCCGATTTGGCGAACAATTTACGGACTATATCCTGCAGCTTTACCGTATCGACAGACCTGTCAATGGCAGCATCTGGGATGAGAACGAGGGGCTCAAGGACGACATAGACGATAAAAAATATTTTCTGCAAAATGTTCCCGTACTGGGGGCTGCCCGCGCCACCGGCTTCAATTATCATTTTGACAAGGTGCGGCCGCCCGCCTTTTGGAACACCGATAATACTGAAGGTGTAAAGAAAAGGGTTTGCGCCATTCTTGGCATGCGGGACAATACCCGTCATACCATCACCTGCGAGCCGGCCTTTATCATCGATGTGGGTCCGGCCCGGACTACTGCGGACAGCAGCCCCGGGCGTGTCAGATACGAGTTTTATCTCAGGACCTCGGAACAAAGCACCACCCGGATACTGGCAAGCACGGCTAAATTCAGCACGGGGGAGGCGGCTGAAAAGGCAAGCAATGACTTCCTGAACATGGCAGTGGAAAAGGACAACTATGGTATAATACAGGGGAGCAGCAGTCAGGCTTATATCATCGGATTTTGGGCCAATGTGGCGCAGGCAGATCGTACGACGGCCAATGCCCTGTTGCTTGAACCCAATGAAAGTACGGATGATCCGGCCCCCAGGCTTAAGCAGATACAGGATCTCGCTTCCGGCAACTGCGAGGATGACAGCTTTCATCTTTTAGAACATATCCTGCTGCGACCCCGCAATGATTCTTTTACGCAACTGTTGAATCCGATGATCTGCTGTGTGGAGGACCCGTCCATGCTGGACCCTTATTCATTCTGGACTACGGTGGTATTACCCGGCTGGACCAGCCGTTTCAGGGACGAAGGACGCCGGCATGTTTTTATGCAGACCCTGCAGAAGGAATTGCCAGCGCAGCTCGAAGTAAGGTCCTGTCTGCTGTCCAGGGATGCCATGTTCCGGTTTGAGCAGGCATACTATGATTGGTTAAAGGCTCTTTGTTCCGAAAACCAGGAGATGTTGCCGGCTGCAACAGATGCGCTTGTCGCTGTGATCAACAGCTGGGACCCATCGACGATTGATTATTTTTCTAAATCATTGATAAAATGAGCTCAACCATTGACACCTGCCTGTCAGGAAATGGCGTGGTCTGTGGCGCCGAAGTGAATCTCAATCCCGACTGCAGTCTGCAGGTGGCGGAAGGGACCCTTATCATGCCGGATGGCTCCATCCTGCATACCGCCCAGCGGCTGTTCCGTTATTATGTTCAGCCCCAGTATCTGAGCGATGGGGTGAAAAAAGGCATGTTCACTTATCTGAAGATCACCGAGCTCGATCCCAATAGTATGGAGTTCCTTCAGCTGGCAGAGGATGGAGCGGATCCTAATACGATAGATTCCCTGAAGCAGCAGCACCCGGATGATATCCCGGAACAAAACCTGATGTATAATAAGATCATGGCGACGCTGGTCCTGGCAGACGACAAGGGTATGACGACGGTGTACTGGCTGCTGGTATCGCGCGATGCCATTGCCAGGGCCATGGGCTTTACATCTTCCGGCTCTTCTTCCGGCGGTGGTTTGTTCTCCCGGTCCATCGGCAGGAAGGAGATCGATCTGCTCAGTCTAGATGCCTTTCTCCGTCCCATACTCAAGTTGCCTGTGCTGACCATACCCAGACTAGGCTACAAGCAACTCGCCCTGGTGCAGGCATCCAAAGGATTGACAGATGACAACCTTCAATTCCCTTTTGGCAAGGTCCAGACCTTTTCGGAGATCTTTTTTGAATATAAGGCCATCATCGACGATTATATCCTAAAGTTCAGGGACGCGCTGAATCTGCTACATGATAATTTCGGCCCTCTTCTTTCCCATAAAGGCGCGGCTTATCTCGAGCAATATCGTAAGATACTCCTGCTGAAGCTGAGCACATTCTACGAAGCAGGCGATCACCTCTACTATATGCAATATTTTTATGATTGGCTCAGGGACCTTACGCTGGCATACCAGGAGCTTGTCATCAGGCTGGAGGGTTTTCGCGGTGGCTGCCCATGCTCAGGAACAAAAGGGCAGGCGGGGCAGACAGGGGTCATATTGCTGCTGGGGCCCGTTTTGGGAGGACGTACTACCTATCAGCCGCTGGTTTTTCGCGATCTGGCAGGAACCCCTGAAACAGACCGCAGCATCCGGGAGCTGCGTTGTATACACTGGCGACTGCTGATGATGATCCGGACGTTCGATCTGCCGATGCTCAAGCTGGACAAGGCGCTCCAATCTTTTACAGGCAGTCAGGGCATCGAAGAGCAGCTTGACTCCACCGACTATTGGGAATACATCAACAGTCTCGGAGTCGAGACGGAGGAAGAGCACAATTTCCTGCCAGTGAAATTCACACCT
>Ga0105240_10008948_pt1 | contig 14237 bp, 23 predicted proteins | sample KBSC54metaG_FD_80426 | JGI IMG/M metagenome (GOLD analysis project Ga0105240, IMG submission 80426) | Corn rhizosphere microbial communities from Kellogg Biological Station, Michigan, USA - KBS C5-4 metaG | ecosystem: Host-associated > Plants > Roots > Rhizosphere > Soil | place: Michigan, USA... | reverse complement strand
TCGAAGAAGGACTGTCGCAATGCAATGAAACGCTGGAAGACTATCTCGACCGGCACTGAATAAAAAAAGCCCGCCATCTCTCAGGGAGATAGCGGGCTTTCCGATTCAAATGGTTGCGGGAGCGCGCAACCTCCCGTGGGCAATTTCGCAACAACTCCTGAAAACCCAGCATTTTCAGTGAGTATCCCGCTCATACGGAGGGCGGCATGAAGGGCATCATCCATAAAATCTTGGACGGGATCCTGACTGTCACCGTATTGCCGCCCGAACCGCCTGTAGATCTCGTGCAGATCGATTACACCAATTGGCGCGGCGAGCGGCGCAAGCGCCTGATCCGGCCGGAGAGCATCACCTTCAAAGCCACCGACTATCACCCGACGCCGCAATGGATCCTGCGCGCCCAAGACGGCGACGGCGGGATCACGAAAGACTTCGCCATGAGCGAGATCCACAGCTGGGAGCCGGCCTCCGTTGACGCCAAGAGGGCGCCCGCCACCGGCAACCCACAGCGGTGATCTTGACCCCAATAACGCATCGGCTAAATCGTCCGGTTCCTGGCATGGACGGGCGCATCAGCGATCCGCATGGGGCGACGAAAGGAATTCTTCTTGAGCAATAGATTTGCCGTAGTGACGTGTTGTACGCCGAACTGGCTACCATTTGCGGCGACGGCGCTGTTGACCGTTCAGCGCAAAATCAAAGAGGGTGTCGCCGATTCATACGTCATTGTGCTCGACCCATCGGAGCAAGACCGAAGCAAGTTCGACCAGTTTTGCGCGCTGCATGGTGTGACGGCACAGGTTGTTGCCGTCCCTGCGGATGCGCCGGCGGCCAGTTTGTCGGTCAATTCGCAGGGGCCCGGCACCCTTCTCCGACTGTCTATGCCGGACTATCTGCCGCACAGCTACGAGCGGGTGCTTTACATCGACAGCGACATACTGGCATTCGGCTCGGTCGAGCCTTTGTTCAGCATCGACATGAAAGGCGCGATGATTGGCGCGGTGGAAGATTGGCTCAGCTTCCCGGCCGAGCGGCGCTTGCCTGGGCCAATTATGCATTTCGAGAATATCGGGCTCCCTCAGACCGCGCGCTATTTCAATGCGGGGATGCTGCTGCTTGATTGGCAAAAACTGCTGAAGTCGAACCTATTCGAAACCTGCAGGGGCTTGGCGGACGCCGCGCAACAGCAGCACAAAACGATCAAATATGCCGACCAAGACTTGCTCAACGCCGCGCTCGCCGGTGATTTTCTCCGGCTCGATGCGCGTTACAATCTCACTGAACCCAATCTCTACTTCCGCAAAGCGGCTGCGGTTCTCAGGCATTTCGCTACTCCCGTCAAACCTTGGCACGACATTTGGAGCTTCGCGCAACGCAGGGAACGGAAAATCTACCGGCAATTGCTGTGCGGCGCCCCTTATCACCTGCCGCTGCGCACCAGGTTTACATGGTATTCCTTCAACTCGATTACCGAGGCGCTTGTCTGCAAATTGAATTGGAAAATGCGGGCTGAGCTCGATTGGCACGCCGCTCAGGTTTCGGGAGCCATCTCATCCACCGGCGCCCACTTGATGACTACGTCCTCGTCAGTAAGCGAAACGGCAGGGTGAAGACGAAAGAAGTTTACAAGTGCGGCTCGGCTTTCGTTGGCGAAATCAGCGTTGTCCTTCGGCTTCATTTCGCATCTGAAGATAACCGCGCCGTCTCTGATGACCTGAAATTCTGCCTTCATGGTAACCTCCCTGGGCGACCTCTAACGGCCAGCTTGACCGGAAGTTTCCTAGACTGCCTCAGGGCATGCGCCGGTCACCGCTTCCGGGTGTCGAATATCTTTGCCAGATAGGCTAGTGGCGGGTTCCGTTTCGGGTAGCGGTACTTCCACCTTGGCTCGTGGGCACCTGGGAAAGCCACATAGTCCTTCTGGCGAAGCGCCCAGTTCAGCCACATCGAAAACTGCGCCTTGACCTCAGCCTCGGCTTCCTCGGGTGAATCGGCACGGCCGTCGTCCGGTTCTCTCGAGTTCGGCGCCTCGACATGACAGCCCCATGCCCAGAAACCTGGATACTTCTGTATCGTGAAATGGAAGCGCCCGATCGTGTGCCCGGCACATTCAAGCGTGAAATCGTCATTCCGATGCGGCCACGTCAGACGCTTCGTGATCTCGGCACCGACAAAAACCTTGGGGTCGATATGATTGTTTACCTGCGTCATTAAATGAGAACGTAGACGGAACGGAACCGGTTTGACGAGTCGAAAGTTCCGGCTCAACCTAAGTCATTGAGAAGGCGGACCCATGGCTGTCGAAGAGGCACATCGCGAGCTGATCACCAAGTTCTTGGCGACCGTTTTCATGCGGATGGAAGCGGGTGATCTCGACATGGAGGATGCGCTGGTGAAGATCGCAACGGCGATGTCAAGCTTTGACGCCGGCGAGCATGCGATCGCCCAAAATTACATGGAATCAGTCATTGCCGAGCGCACGCCTACCGAGGAATAGGAGCTTCATATGAGCGATCAAGAACCGCCGAAAGAGCACTTGGAATATGCCCGCTGGGTTGTCGATCGAGGGGATGAAGCATTCCACAAAGCCAATGAAGCCGCCGTTGCGAGCGGCACGGCAACAATTCGTTTAGTGGTTCTAATCAACGGCGGCGCGGCGGTCGCGTTGCTCACCTTTATTGGCGGGCTAATCCAGGCCGGCAAGATCCACTCTAACTCCCAGCTGATGGGAATAGCGTGGCCCATAGGCTTCTTTATTGCTGCGCTGGCCTTTGCTGCGGTTTCCATGGGCTGCGGTTACATCGTAAATTTCACCAACGCGGCAATCATTAAAAGCCGAAAGCGCTATATCTCCCCTCCGTTCGAGGAGGACACCGACGATACGCGAAAACTTTCTTCCCTTTCTCGAAGTTTCGTGGCGGTGTCAGTCGCCACGGCGACACTATCGCTCGCCGGTTTCATCGTTGGAATGTATGAAATCTATCGAAGCCTGTCCCTCATCTTTGAACCGTGACCTCGAACAGAGCTGACGTAATAAAAAAAGCCCCTGGCGCCGAAGCACCAGGGGCAATCTTACAGATGATGTAGAGTGTAAATCAGTCGCCGCGCCAGCTAGAGAGCGGCGGTAGCGGCACTGGATCCGGGTGACCGGCGAACGCATGCGAGCAGTCGTCCAGGAAGCGGATCATTCCGTTCTCAACGAAGGAATGGCACTGGAAGCATCGCCATGATGCCGGCAAGCCATCGCGCGGTTGATTGCAGTAGCAGCGTGGCCCTTCCCAACCGGGGACATAATGGCCACCCCGCACGAGCAGCGAAGGGCCAAATGTCGGCTTCGCTTCGTCGCCGTTGAAGGTCCAGCCATTCGGCGAGGTAACGACCTTATGAACCATCTCGCAGCCGGGGCACCAGAAGGTGTAGCCGGCCTCGCTTTCGCCGTCGAACTTCTTGACGACGGGCTCGCTCACTTCAGCTTGCCCCGGAGATCATCGTAGAAGCCCGCGCAGCGGTCCGTGCGGGCCCATGCGCGGCCAAGGGCAGCACGCTCCCGCTTCAGTGCCGAAGTCGCGTCTGCGCCCTCCACAAGTGGCGCGTGGGGCTCGTGGCGCCGGCACTCGGCCGGATAGGCGGGCAAATTCACCCGGGCCCGCGCCTGGCCCTGCAGCTCCGCACCCTTGTGCAGGCGCGCCAGGCTATTTCCGCAACCACTCAATGTCAGCGCCAGTGAGAGTGCAAGAGCGCCCATCAATGCCGGATTGTTTCTCATGTAGGGCGATCTCCTGTTCAAGCTTGTCATTCGCCGCCGCCGCGTCGGCCTCGCTGTTCTTCAGCTTGGCGGCGAGATCCTCGAGGGCGTCATCGCCCGCGCGCTTCTGGCGTTCCGATTCCTGGGCCTTGGCCTTCTCTGCATCGAGCTCGACCTTGGCCACATATCCATCCAGAGCGGCCTTGCGGACGGCCGGATCGTGGATCCAGTCGTTGTAGTAGTGGCCACCCGTGACCAGAACGGCCGCAGTGGCAACCGAGGCTAGCCCGGCGCGGATCACGCCAGGCACGCCGCCCATCAGGGCGAGGATGAAGGCCGGGATCATTCCAGGCCCTTAAGGCAGAGATTGCGTTCCGCTTCCCGGCGGTTGGCAAGGCCCTGGTTGTAACGGCCGCCGGCCTTGTTGAAGGCCATCACCCGCTCGCAGGCGACGTGAAGGTTGCCGACGCTGGCGGCCGTCGCCACGGATGAATGACAGAAGCCATACGAACCGATGTTGTAGGCGAGATCCAGGAAGGCAATGAACACCTTCGGCTTCTCGGCCGCCAGCTGCGGCGGCAAGCACACCTGGATCTCTTCGGCGAACTGCTTTAGGCGAACGCCGAACTTGGCGTCGCACTCGGCCTTGGTCGAGTTGTGGCCGAGCGTCACGCCCTGTGTTTCGCCATAACAATCCGTCAGCACGCCGACCTGATCGTAATACGGCTTCAGGCGCAGGCCTTCTTTCGGGCCGGTGAATAGCACGGCGCTGGAGATCAGTGCGGCAGTGATGGCGGCATAGACGCCATGTTTGGGTTTGAGATTAAGCTTCGGCATCGGTGAGACCTTTCTGAGCGATCAGGCGGGCCCAAAAGGCCGCCATGGTGGTGACGATCGAGGCGGCCGCGAACGCGCCGGCCGGGATCGAGAAAACTTGGTTGAGATACGGAAGCGCGACCTCGAGGCCAGAGAGCAGGCCTGCCAGCACCAGGAGGCGGATTGACCAGGCGCGACGGAATACAGCGCCGGGGTTTTGAGCGGCAAGCCGTGCCCAAAAGGCGAAGGCGGTCACAATCATCGAGGCCGCAGCAAACAGGCCGGGCGGCACATAGATGAATTGGTCGACGGCCGGCAAAGCAACTTCAAGGCTGGAAAGGAAGCCGGCCAGCAACATAAGCCGTAGCGACCAGGCATGGGCCAGCACATCACGCCAGTTTGGAATGAGCTTCATGTTTTGGGATCCCGCGAAGTTGGAACGAAAAAGGGCGGCGATGTGAGCGCCGCCCTCCCTTCAATGGCCGGTGATCGGTGGCACTACACCGGCCACCAAACGGTTACTGGTTGACGGCCGGAACCGGCGGCAGAGTGGCCGAGGCGGCGTCAATGCTGGCTTCGACGGCGGCGAGATCCGCATCCGTCACTTCGTTGGCCGGCACAGCGGCGAGCTGGCCCTGCAGATCGGAAACCTGCTTCTGCAGGTCCGCGATGGTCTGGTTTGCCGTGGCCAGGTCGGTATCGGACTTCGCCTTGCCCTGGGCGATGGCGTTGACCTGGCCGACAAGGCCCTCGACCTTGCCTTTCAGTTCATCAAGTTTTGCTTTGGTAGCCATGTATTCACCTTCGATGATTTCAAGAACACGCCGCTCAATGTGGACGTAGGCGCGGGCGCGGCGACGCACCACGTTACGGAGAAGTTCAAATGCTTCGTGCAGCTGCATGGGGGCCACCTATGAGACTTTGAAGATATTGCCGGTGACCGGCTTGTGTTTGACGAAGCCGTTGTCAGGCGTGATCTTCATCGTGAGTTTGACGACGTATTGCCCCGCACCGAGCGCGCAATGCTGCCCCATGAGATCATCAAGAGTCGTGTCAGGATCCGGCGGCGGTGGGCCGGCTTCGTACCGCTTCAGCGTCCATCCGCTGCAGACTTCCTTGTTCGATTTCATATCGACGATCGCAAAGCGCGCGTAGCCGTCGAAGCTCTCGACCACGTTGTAATCGAACACCACCGGCGGATTGGTGCCGACGGAGAAGTCGGGGACGTTGATAGATCTCACCTCGAGGTAATCGGACGCTGGCCTGGCGTTCAACCGGTAAGTGTTCATCTGGTTGCTGAGTTGAACGATGGCCCACAGCGCGACAAGCGCCGTGGCCGTCGACCAAACAGTCGATGCCTTTAACTTCATTTGCCTGTCCCCATGAAAAGCTTGAACGCGGCATAGATGCCGCCGAAAGCAGCCAGGAGCGCCGCGGTCTTGATGACGAAGCCACTGAGAATTCCCCAGCTGTTCTTTAGAACCAATGCGTCGCGCACTAACTCGGCCTGCTCTTCCGTGAGGCGGCCGATCTTCATTTCCTCGCGCAGGATCTCGAGTACCGTCCGCGAAGAAGCGGGCAGCTTGGTTTCGTCCACTTCCATAGTGATACGCCTCAGTTATTGGGGTGTTTAAGAGTGAGTCCAGTAACGAAGCCGCCGCTTCTGTCGATCGAGTGATGCACAGCATCGATGATGTATTCGCCGTCGATGCCTGGACGGGTTCCGACCAGGATGCAGGGCGCTTCAGGTTGCGCGAGCGGGGCGCCGTCGATCGTCACCGAGCCGCCGCCTTTCTCGCGATCGGCTTCCTTGGATAGAGACTTCGCCCTGCCCTTCGCTTCGACTTCGCCGCCGGTCGGTACTCGAGCAAGGGCCTTCGCCAAAGCCTTCGTGTCCTTGGTCTGCGCGGACACGGTGATCCACTTCGCCTTTTTCGTGTCGTAGTGGCGCGTCTCGGTTTCCTTGTGACGCGGCCGGCCGATGTACGGCGCCATCTGCCAATCGATCAGGTTGAGGCCGACCGTGGCGACGATCGGCGTCAAAGGCGCACCGCTGGCGCTCTTGCCTTCATTGCGCGGCACTAGGACGGCGCGGTCGCCCATGATCTTGAACGTGCCGCCGAACATGCGCGCAATGCGATGGCCGAAGTGCACGAAGCTTTCGTTGTGCTGGGCGATGTATGGAAGGATCTGGCTTCCGATCGAGCCGTCCACTTTCACGTTGCCGATGCCTGCGGCCTTTCCCGATTCCTGCAGAATGTCGCTGATCGACTTCTGATCATAATGCTTGAACTTGGCCTCTTTGGTCTTGCCACCCGTGTCCATGCCCGTGCAGCTGATCGTGAGAGTGCGGCCCGATCTAGAACCGTGCGAAGAGACGTCGTTCACCTTCCCCCGGAAGGTTTCCGCGGAAAAGCCGCCTTCCCAGCCGAGCGCGATGACCGCCTCGGCGTCGGGATAAGGCATGGCAATCTGGCCGCCTGTGTCATCGAGAGTCACACTCGCCGCGTCGCTCACAGATCCAGCCTTCAGCTCGACCGAAAGGGAAATCAGCAAAGGGCTGAATCGAGAGGTGACGTTCGCACCACCGATGAAGATGGCGTAGAAAGAGCGTTCAAGCACCGATCACCCCCACAACAAGACTTGCGCCGGATCCGTGAGGGTACGGTTGATCTCGGTGGCTGGGATGGTGAACACCGTGCCCGAAGGGAGGTTCGGGCCGAGATCCGCAAGCCCAGGGTTCGCCTTCAAGGTGGCTTCGACCAGGCCAGGCGTTGGCCGGCGGAATTTGCGCCAAATGATCTGGTCGAGCATCAGGCCATCGCTCAACACTGTGACGGTTTCGGCAGCAATCAGCATTAGAACAACCTGAAGATTGAGGTGACGTAAGACGAAGCCGAGGGCGCTTCCGCGACCTCGAGGTTGAGCTCAAACTCGATCACCTGGCCGACGCCCGAAGGATCGAGATAGGTGGAGGTTTGAGACAGCGACTTGATCACATGCCAGCCGAGAACCTTGCCATCGCCGCGAACCACGAGCTGGGCCACACCCGATTTGCGCAGCGCATCGAGGGCGGCCATTTCCTTCGCCCCACCAATGCGCTTGGGTAAGATCTTGCCGCCGATCTTCAAAGTCTCCACACCCTCGCCAACCCACTCGAGGATCGGTCGCGCACCGACCACGGCCTTGGAGGCGTAGTCGGTTTGCGCTTCGCGCGTGTACTGATCGGTATTGAGGCCCTTGTTCACGGTGAACTGGACGGGGCCGATCTGCATCAGCATGACTTACATTCCCCCCAGGCCATGATCGGCGTGCACTCGGTTTGATGCGGCCGAGGCGGCCGAGCCCAAGCTTGCCATGCCCTGCTTCACCTGGTCGATCAGCTTCAAAAGCTTCTCGAGCTGCGAGGTGTCGACCTTTGGCGAAGCTGTGGCGGCCGATACATCGTTCACCGCCTTGGTTGCGCTCGCCGCCTTGGCCAGGAGCTCGTCGAGGCGATGGTTCGAAGCAAGGCCAGGACTGTTGCCGGCGCTGCCAATCCGGCTGTGAGGCCCGGAATTCGTACCAGGGCGTGCAGGATTCCAACCGTTCTCGCGAGCAGTTTGCCGCTTGGTGATCAGCTCCTTGGCTTGAAACTCGTCGTAGTCAGGCATTGGCACAATCTTGGTTAGCCAGTTGTGACTCTCAACTTGGTCAATGATGCCGTCACCATAGCGCGCGCGAAGCGCCTTGAGCCTGGTGGTGTCGCGACCGCTGGCATCATTCCACGCCGCGTGGGTACTTGTCGCCGCGGCCCCAGCAAGCCCGAGCCAACCCAGCAACCCCCAAATGCCCCCTCCCTTTTTGCCGCCAGGAAGCGCCCCCGCCGCACCTTCTTCGCCAGCCGCCACCTGCAGGGCGGTAGCCGCGGCCGACAGCTCTGCGGCTGCGCCTGTGAGGGCTGGGCCTGCAGAGGCCATTTGGAAGAGGCCGTAGGTGAGATAGCCGCCGCCCGCGACGCCCGCACCCATGGCGCCAAAACCGGCGGCGTTGGCCATGCCAGGGTTATCCTTGGCCCACTTCGAATAGCCTTCGGACAGATCGGCCGACTTCTGCGCCATCCAATTCATAAACCCAGCGGCCTTCTCCATGCTCGGAGATCCCACCGTGGCGGCGAAGTTGGAAAGCGAAGTCGTGAGGTTGTTCAACGCGCGGAACGGATCGCCGTTCTGCTTGTCCGCCGCGCCCATGCCTTCAGCCTGCGGATAGAGGCCCGCGTGATTGGCGAACGACGCCTGCTGCGAAATGAGCTTCGAAACCAAGTCCGCCGCGTTGGTGTTCGGGAAGAGCCGGCGGATCTTCATATTCATCTGCTCGGGATCCGTGATCCCGGCTTTGGTGAGTGCCGGCACCAGGACGTTGTAGATCCACAGGTCAGGATCCGAAGCAGCGAGCGCAGCGCCCTTGACGTTGTGACCGGGCTTCATACCCTTAATCTCACCCGTCTTGGTGGTTTCGAAGTCGCTCTTATCGGCCAAGCCGAGCGACACGAATTCCTTTGCGGCCGAGTGAAGGTTCCCCTGGAAGCCGCCGGTGATCTGCTTCACAAACTGATCAATGTATTTACCTGCGGTCGAGCCGCCGACTTCCATCGAGAGCGAGGCGCCGGTGGTCGAGTTGAAGCGATCAGTTAGGAACGAACCCGACGCCTTCGTGTACTTGGCATAGTCGAACAGGCCTTCCGGCGTCACGAGGTTGCCCATCACCTGTTTGGCACGCACAAAGGCGTCCATGAACTTGGTGAAGTCCTCCTTGTTCTTGCCCTTGCCCAGGATTTCGGCCGCCTTGACGGCAAAGGCCAGGCTCTTGGAGGAGTCGCCGCTAGGATCCGTGGCGTCCAGCGCGCTCTTGGCGCGAATGGTGGTTTCCAAAAGATCCGTGGCATCGCCAGGATGAGCGAGCACGCTGCGCAGCTCTTTGCCCGTGGCGATCACGGCCGATCGAGGCACGTTGAGATATTTGGCCTGAAGCGAACCGGACTGACGAATGAATTCGGCCAGCTGCTCGGGCGGCACGCCGGCGGTTCGCGAGAGCTCGATCTCGTGCTGGATCTCGGCCGAGCTCTTAATCCCCTTGTAGGTTGCCGCCAGGATGCCAGGACCGGCGATCATGCCCATGCCATGGAAGCCGCCGCCCAAGCGGCGCAGCCAGCCGCGGCGAGGCGCAGCGCCACCACCACCGGCACCACCAGCGGGCGCGGATTCTGCAGCGGAAGCCTGTTCCTTCAGCGCCTTGGTAGTAGCCGCGATGGATTCACGGACGCGCTTCTCGGCGCTGGCAACCTCATTCAGCCCGATGCCCATTTCCGAAAGCGCTTTGCGGGCGCCCGAAACAGCATCCTTCTGTTCGTTGAAGTCCTTCGCCGCCGATCGCACTTCGCGCTGTGCGCTCTTGTACTGTTTTTCGAGCTCGGCGAGCTGCTGCTTCGCCTGCTTGTAGCTGTCAGAAGCCCCCTTCTGAAAGTCCTTGCCGAAAGGACCGTACCTCATGCGGCCCATAAACTCGGCCGCCTTCTGCTCGGCGGCGCGCGCTTCATTCAGCCGGCGAGCAAGCTCGGTGACGTCGGCCTGGGCGCCACGGAATTCTGCGCGGGCCTTCTGCAAACCGCCCAGCGAGTTGCGGAACTCGCCGAGCTTCTTGCTTTCAGCTTCAGCCTTCTTCAGCGCAGCCGCCAGCTTGTCGAGCTCGCCCGTCGCCTTATTGGCGTTGATCGAGTTCGCGGCGCTCGTGATCCCCTTCAGGCTCTTCTCAGCCTTCCCGGCTGGGCCGGAAAGGTTATCGATGAGCTGAATAATCAGCCTTGCGGCAATATCACTCGACATTTGCGGGAGAGCTTTCGACTTTCAACATGAGCTCGACACTGTTGAACCACTTGAGCAGTTCAACAGTGTCCATAGCCATGAGAACGGGGATTGAAGTGCTGGTGTGCTTCGCCACCTTGGTCACGTAGTAGCGGTAGAGTCCGGGGACGGCAGCGATTTTTTCGCCTGATCGCCCGACAAGAGGCGGGGCAAAAAAGGGGCCGCGAATGCCTGAAGCTTGAGGTCATCGTCGGCGTCGAGCTCGGCCAACACCTCATCCGGCACATCGAAGATGGGAAGTCGCTTGTCTTTGCGCTCATCGTCAAAGAAAGCCTGCAGCTGCGTGCCCGTCAGACGTGAGACGGTAATGGTGGTGTAGACCTTGCCGTCATACTCCACCGGATATTCTAGGGTGAACGTGCCCGAACGCTCGCGAGTGTGCTTCGCCTTCGGCTTCACGGCCGCCGGCACGTCGCCGGCGACCTGATCTTCAGAATCGGTTTTCATTTGCCACCTTCAATGTTGAGAAATTACGAGGAACCGGGGATGCGCAGGATCGCGTTATTCTGCGCGAAGATATTGGTGTCCCCGAACCACAGTTCGTTCGTGAACCAATTCACGTCATGGACGCGGTTGCCCGAGATCCACAGACCGTAGCGCACGACTTCACGGGCTTCGTAATCGAAGTCCATGCCAGAGGCGCGGGCCGCGGTCGAAGGCGCGACCTTCACGATTGCGGCCTCCACGATGGCCTTGGCTTCCACCTTGTTGTTGGTGTGCTTGTCGCGCACCACGCCGTACATGGTGTGCACGAGGCGCTGGAAGCCGCCAAAGCCGAACAGTTTCAAACGGTCGGGATTGAGGCCCTTCAGCTTGTAGCCGATCGTGAAAGGATTAAGCGCGTCGAGCGCCCAATCCACACCGCCGACAGAGCCGCCGGAAGTGTAATTCATGGTCGGGCGCTCGAGCGTGGGAAGCGAGACGCTTTCCAGCTCGAGGTGGTTCGAGGCCGTCGGATCGTGGTCGCCGATAAACAAGTTGACGGCTTCCAGAATGTTGATGGTAGGCGTTGCCATTTTCTTTCGATCCTTCTTTACGAGCTAACGACTTGATCAAGCTGGGACTGAATGCCCTGGATCATCGCGTCGAAGGCCTTCAGGTACTTGGTGGACTGGATATTGATGGTCATCAGCGGCGGCGGCTCTTCCGCTTGGAAGAGCAACGTGATGGCGCCGGCGGCCAGCTGTTCCGCCGTATTGGCGTCCACCGGGATCGACAGCTTGAAGCCTATGATCCAGCTCTTGGACTGCAGGAACGCCAGCCACTTCTCCATCGTGTTGTAGATGGCCTGAAGCGTCTGGCCGACGATGTTGAAGCGAAGCAGGTAAAAGCGCAGCGTGCGCAGCATCGCCAGGTGGATATAGTCGCGCATGCGCACGACGTTGTAGAACTTCCAGTCGCTATCCTCCGACGTGGTGGTCGCGCCGAGATAGATATAGCCACCGTCTGCGATGGCCGTCTCCACGCCAGCCTCGCCGGCAACGATAATGCCGCCGTCGGCCGCGAGAAGCGCCTGGCCTTCCGTGGCGCCGTCGGTGAGCGAGAAGTTCACAGGACGGCTTGCGCCGACAATGCCATACACGGGGCGGTTGCCCGCCACCTTGACCGGCACGCCTTCATTTTCGAAGTCCGTCGCAGCCTGCATAGCGCAGATGAACGGTGCCGCGTCCTGGACGACTGCATCCACACCGACCTTGACGCCAAGAGCGAGCGGGATGAGGCGATCCGACGACAGAGTGCCACGCCAGTTCGAGTAGTTCTGCAGCGTATCGATGGGGCCGCTGACGAAGGCCACGCCGAGGAACCGGTTGAGCACGGCCGGCAGGGCCGCACAAACCGGGTTGGCGAGCTGCTGCGTGGCTACCGTCACGCTGGCGCCGGTGAGGCCCGACGAAGCGGTCAGGCTGATCGTCGGGGCAACGCTGTAGACGCCGGGGTTGGTGAGAGCCACGCCCGTCACCTTGCCGCCGGCGACGGTGAACGTGCCAGCTGCGCCGCTACCGGTGCCCCCGGTAAAGGCCAGGTTGAAAGTGCCGTCGGTGCCGCCCGTGCCGGCCGCGGCAATAACCGGGGTAGCGAGCCCGACCTTGGTTTGCGCGGTGTAGCCAGGCACACAGATGAGACGCGGCTGCACCTTCACCAGATGGCCGGCTTCAGCGAGGGCCCACAAGCCAGTCTTGGCGGACTGCGAGCCGAGAATGTTGGTGATCGTCGCGTCATCGGTCATGCCTTCAGTGACGCGGATCACCACGACCTTAACGGCGTTCTGCAATTCGCCCAGCTGCAAGCCGATGCTGGCGAGCGCGTCGACGAGCGTGCCGTCGTCGCCAAGTTCGGACAACATGGTCGCGTCGTCAGAGAACATGAGCACAGGCGTATTGAGCGGGAACGTGCCAGCATCGGCGTCGGGCGCCGTGCCCACGATGCCCACGACACTCATGTCCGACGTCAATACGGCGCGCGGCTCATTCTGAAGCTTGGTGATAGAAATACCCACGGTAGGCTGGGTCATTGCGTTCTCCATTAAAAAGCCCGCCGAAGCGGGCGGGCTGAAAGGTTGGGTTTACGGGTAGTGGATCGCAGCCCTAGAGCTGTGAACAGAAGATCCAGAAGGCGTCGAGAGCGGCGCTGTCCATGCCGAGGGCTTGGCCGAAGGTTGCGACCATTGGGTGCGCACGGTTGAAGATGGTGGCGCCCGAAAGCAGCATGTTGGCCGCGAACGCGGCGTCCGAAGGGAGGTTATCAACAAACTGCTGCATGGAGGCAGGCAGCGTGCCAGCTTTTACCCAGGCCAAAGCTTCGGCCTGGGTGATGGGTTTCGTTGCGCCGAAGCCCTGCCAAGTGGCAAGGCCCTGCGCGAACTGGCGATCGCTGATTTCGGCCGGGACAGGCAACGCAGCAACCGGGGCGAGGTAGTCTCCCACCGCGCCGAACTCCTGTGAAGTAGCTCTGCCGTAGAGTTCATCGTCAGGATGGCATTCTATTTCTGACGTAACAGTGCCGCCATCTTCGTTACGCTGGATGAGTCGCGAGACGATCACAAAAGAGTGTGCAGCGTCACCCCAGCGTGAGTTGATGTATTCATCAGCCATATCAGTTCACCTTCTTGTACCAGAGGCTCGTTGCACCCAACAGGCTAAGTCCCGAAGCGTTCGACGTGACCTGCGCCGCCTGCACCGCAAAGGTTCCAGCCGCCGAAAACTTCACATGCCCGATGACGCGCATCACTACGTTGGTTCCATTCGAGGAAGGGCTGAACGGCGTGTTGATCGCTGTCATGTTGCTGGTGCTCGAGCCGCCGGGATCGTTCATATCCTGGCGGTACAGACACTCGGAAGTCGCTGGACCGGAGATGTTCGCATTCAACGAGCCAGCGCTCGGTCGCGCGTAGAAGTGAATTTCAAACTCGTAGGCATCGCCGTTCGCTACCGGGAACGATAGGTTAGGAACGTTGCTCAGTGTCGTGTTACTGGTCCAGGTTGTGGTGGAACCGGCATTTAACTGAGTGCCACCTGCAGCTGCGAGAGCATATTTACTGCTGAGATCGACGCCTGCCTCTTGAAGTCCGATCGCTGCGTTCACTTTACCCGCGCTGGTGATCGACAAAACGGTGGTCGTCACACCTGCAATCATCTGCGTCAAGACCGCCTGCGCGGACTTCGCGGTAGCGTCCACCCACGACCAGATCAGCGACCCGAGGGAGCGGGCAGCATTGGTGCTGTCGCTCGCAGTCGCATCGATGCCGCCAGCCACAAGACCATTGGTGCCGGTGCTGG
>Ga0105240_10008945_pt1 | contig 14239 bp, 19 predicted proteins | sample KBSC54metaG_FD_80426 | JGI IMG/M metagenome (GOLD analysis project Ga0105240, IMG submission 80426) | Corn rhizosphere microbial communities from Kellogg Biological Station, Michigan, USA - KBS C5-4 metaG | ecosystem: Host-associated > Plants > Roots > Rhizosphere > Soil | place: Michigan, USA... | reverse complement strand
GGCGGCGCAGCACACGAAGTGGCAAGCGTGGGGGCCATTGATTTACTTGCGCATCACCTTTTCGGACGGGGTGAGCGCTTCAATATAAGCCGGGCGCGAAAAGATGCGCTCGGCATACTTCAGCAGCGGGGCCGCGTTCTTGGACAATTCGATGCCATAGTAGTCCAGGCGCCACAGCAAAGGAGCGATCGCAACGTCGAGCATCGAGAAATTGTCGCCCAGCATGTACTTGTTCTTCAGGAACACGGGCGCCAGTTGTGTCAAGCGGTCACGGATGTGCGAGCGGGCCTTTTCCAGCGCCTTCTCGTTGCTCTTGGCCGCGCGCGATTCGAGCGTGCTGACGTGCACGAACAATTCCTTTTCGAAATTGAGCAGGAACAGGCGCACCCGCGCGCGGTCGACCGGGTCGCCAGGCATCAGCTGCGGATGCGGAAAGCGCTCGTCGATGTACTCGTTGATGATGTTCGACTCGTACAGGATCAGGTCGCGCTCCACCAGGATCGGCACCTGGCCGTAGGGATTCATCACGTTGATGTCTTCCGGCTTGTTGTACAGGTCGACGTCGCGGATCTCGAAATCCATCCCTTTTTCGAACAGGACGAAGCGGCAGCGGTGAGAGAAGGGACAGGTGGTGCCCGAATACAAGACCATCATGATGGCAACTCCTTGAATCAAAAAGAGCGGGCCCGCGTGAGCAGCCCACTCTGCGAAAATCGCGGGCCCGGCTCAGCCGGGCCACGCAAGCGCGCCAGTGCCGGCGTCGAGCCTTGGCGGCTACTTAATTTCTTTCCAGAACGCCGCGTTCAAGCGCCAGGTAATTGCCGTGAACAGGGCCAGGAACAGCAGCACCCACACGCCCACCCGCACGCGCGCATTCTGCGCCGGCTCGGACATCCACGTGAGATAGCCGACCAGGTCGCCCACGGCCTCCTCGTACTGGAGCGGCGTCATGGTGCCGGGCGTGACCTGCTTCCAGCCCTTGAACACCTTCATTTCGTGGCCGTGTTCTTCGCGCGTTTCGAACTCGGGTTCGCGTTCGCCTTGCAGCTGCCACAGCACATGTGGCATGCCCACGTTCGGAAACACCAGGTTGTTCCAGCCGGTCGGCTTGCTCGGGTCGCGGTAGAAAGTGCGCAGGTACGTATACAGGTAATCCGCGCCGGTGCCGCCGTGCCCCGAACGCGAACGCGCCACCAACGTGAGGTCCGGCGGATTGGCCCCGAACCACTCCTTGGCTTGCTTCGGATCGATCGCGGCCTTCATGGTGTCGCCGACCTTCTCGGTCGTGAACAGCAGGTTGTCCTTGATCTGCTGCTCGGTCAGGCCGATATCGCGCATCCGGTTGAAGCGCATGAAAGCGGCGGAGTGGCAGCTCAGGCAGTAGTTGACGAACAGCTTGGCGCCATTTTGCAGCGCCGCCAGGTCGTTGATGTTGTTGGGCGCCTTGTCCCAGGCGGGCCCCTCCTCGGAGGCGAATGCGCCGGCGGAGAAAGCCAGTGCCGAGATCAGGGTGAGCAGAAGTTTTTTCATCTTGCGGTCTCCGGCCTCAGTGCGCCGCGAACGTGATGCGCTCGGGTACCGGCTTGAACTCGCCCAGCCGGGTCCACCAGGGCATCAGCAGGAAGAAACCAAAATAGAACAAGGTTCCCAGCTGCGAGATGCGCTCGCCGGTGGGCGACGGCGGCTGGGTGCCCAGATAGGCCAGCACCACGAAATCCACGATGAACACGCCGAAAACCGCCTTGTGCCAACCCGGGCGATAGCGGATGGATTTCACCGGGCTCTTGTCCAGCCATGGCAGAAAGAACAGGATGACGACCGCGCCGCCCATCACGACGACGCCCCAGAACTTGGCGTCGATGCCTTGCAGCACATCGAGGCCGGTGAAACCGAAGGCATTGAACATCCACAGGAAAGCGATGGCCAGCACCACCAGCAGCAGTTTGGTCAGCGACGATGCGGAGGTCTTGACCAGCACCCAGCCCACCGTGATCAGCAGGATCGCAGACAGCGCGTACATCATCTCGGTGGTGATCGCGCGCAGCATTGAATAGAACGGCGTGAAATACCACACCGGCGCGATGTGCAGCGGCGTCTTCAACGAGTCGGCGGGAATGAAGTTGTTGTATTCCAGGAAGTAGCCGCCAGCCTCAGGCGCGAAGAACATGATGGCGCTGAACACCATCAGGAACACCGCCACGCCGAAGATGTCGTGCACCGTGTAGTAGGGATGGAACGGAACGCCGTCCAGCGGATGACCATGCGCATCCAGTGGCGCGTTCGGCCCCTTGATCTCGACACCGTCGGGATTGTTGGACCCGACGTCATGCAGCGCGAGCAGGTGTGCCACGACGAGGCCCAGCAGCACCAGCGGCACGGCGATCACGTGGAACGCGAAAAAGCGATTGAGCGTGGCGTCTCCCACCACATAGTCGCCGCGGATCCACTCGGACAGGTCGGGACCGATGAACGGAATCGCGGAGAACAAGTTGATGATCACCTGCGCGCCCCAATACGACATCTGTCCCCATGGCAGCAGATAGCCCATGAACGCTTCCGCCATCAGCGCCAGGAAGATAGCGCAGCCGAACAGCCAAACCAGTTCGCGCGGCTTGCGGTAGCTGCCGTAGATCAGCCCGCGGTACATATGCAGGTACACCACGATGAAGAAGGCCGAAGCGCCGGTGGAATGCATGTAGCGGATCAGCCAGCCCCACGGCACGTCGCGCATGATGTACTCGACCGAGCCGAACGCCAGCGCCGCGTCGGGCTTGTAGTGCATCGTCAGGAAGATGCCGGTGACGATCTGCAGCACCAGCACCAGCATCGCCAGCGACCCGAAGAAGTACCAGAAGTTGAAGTTCTTCGGGGCGTAGTACTCCGACATGTGCTTGCGGTACTCGGCGCCCGCTGTCGGAAAACGGTTGTCGAACCAGTTGGCCAGTTTTTGCGTTGCCGTCGCGTTGGGAGAGATTTCCTTGAATTGAGCCATGGTGAATCTCGTCAAGCCTTGGAATTCTTGTCTTCGCCGATCAAAAGGCGCGTATCGGACAGGAACATGTACGGAGGGACCTGCAGGTTGTCGGGCGCCGGCTTGTTCTTGAAGACACGGCCCGCCAAATCAAAGGTGGAACCGTGGCAGGGACACAGGAAACCGCCCGGCCAATCGTCAGGCAATGAAGGCTGCGGGCCCGGCTGGAATTTGTCGTTGGGCGAGCAGCCCAGGTGCGTACAGATGCCCACGACCACCAGCACCTCGGGCTTGATGGAGCGCGTTTCGTTGCGCGCGTACTTCGGTGTCAATTCGTCGGGCTTGCGCTTGGACTCGGGGTCTGCCAGTTCGGCGTCGTGCTTGGGCAGCGCCGCAACTTCCTCGGGCGTGCGACGCACCACCCACACGGGCTTGCCGCGCCACTCCACCGTCAGTTTTTCGTTGAGCTTCAACGTCGAGATATCCACCTCCACCGGCGCACCGGCGGCCTTGGCCCGCTCGGAAGGCTGCATGCTGCTGACGAACGGGATGGCGGTGGCGACGGTGCCCACCGCGCCGGCGCAGCCGGACGCGATCAGCCAGGTTCGTTTGCTGGCGTCCACTGGGGTATCACTCATGAGGTCCTCGGGGATGTCGCTTATCAAGTCAACCTACGATTGTAGCTGACCGCTTCTCGCAAATTCAACGCTGCCGCTGCGCAGTGGCGCGGCGCCTTTGCTGCATACTCGTGCGCGTCAACTGAGGAGCGAACCATGGCGATGCTGGCGGAATTCAGGGAATTCGCGGTCAAGGGAAACGTGGTCGATCTCGCCGTGGGCGTGATCATCGGTGCGGCGTTCGGCAAGATCGTCGATTCGCTGGTCGGCGACATCATCATGCCGCTGGTCGGCGCAGTGTTCGGCAAGCTCGATTTCTCCAATCTGTTCGTTGTGCTGCGTCCGCCGCCGGCAGGCACGGCGATGACGCTCGATGCGTTGAAAAAAGCCGGCGTGCCGGTGCTGGCCTACGGCAACTTCATCACCGTCGCAGTGAACTTCGTGCTGCTGGCCTTCATCATTTTCCTGATGGTCAAGCAGATCAACCGGCTGCGGCGCGCGCCCCCCGCCGTGCCGGCCGTTGCGCCCGCGCCTCCGGAAGACGTGGTGCTGTTGCGCGAGATCCGCGACAGCCTGCGCCGGCCCGCCCCTTAGCCGATTGCTGTCCGAGTTGCGCTCAAGGCGCGCGCGACCTTGATGGCTTCGAGCAAGCTGGAAGCATCGGCGCGCCCGGTTCCCGCGAGGTCGAACGCGGTCCCGTGATCGGGGCTGGTGCGCACCAGCGGCAGTCCCAGCGTGACGTTCACGCCTTTCTCGACGCCCAGGTACTTCACCGGGATCAGGCCCTGGTCGTGATACATGGCGACCACCACATCGAACTCACCCGGTCGGCCATTGCGCGCTCTGCCTCGCATGAAGACAGTATCGGGTGCGAAAGGGCCACTCACGTGCAAGCCTTCGGCGCGCGCCGCCTCGATGGCCGGGATGATGACCTCGATTTCCTCGCGGCCGAACAGGCCGCCCTCGCCCGCGTGAGGATTGAGGCCGGCCACGCCAATGTGAGGAGCCCGCCCGAGCGCGCTGGTCAAGGCGTCGCGCGTGATCCGCAGCGTCTGCAACACGTTGTCGAACGTCACTGCCGCAAGCGCGTCCCGCATGGAGAGATGGATGCTCACCAGGACCGTGCGCAACTCGTCGTTGGCAAGCATCATGCGTACCGGCACGTCATCGACCCGTTTGCCCAACCATGCGGCGGCCTCGGCCTGCAGCAGTTCGGTGTGGCCCGGAAACAGGACACCCGCCGCGGCCAGGGCTTCCTTGTGCAACGGCGCGGTGACCAGCGCACCAACGTCGCCGCGCAATGCGGCGCGCGCCGCCCAGACGACGCACTGGGCCGCGGCTTTTCCCGCTGCTGCGCTGACCCCGCCCCACTGCACTGGCTGCGGCAGGTCTGCGACTTGCAGCAGCGGAATGCAGCGCAGGGGCATCGCGAGTGCCTCGAGCGGCGATTCGATGATGCCGACCGGAAGGTCCACTTGGTGAGCGCCGCGAATCGCATCCGCTGCGCGCCGCATCGTCCCGAGGTCACCGGCAACGAAGCAGCCGCGCGTTTGCTCTGGTGAGTCCCTGAACGATTTGGAAATGATCTCCGGCCCGATCCCGGCCGCATCGCCCATGGTGATCGCGATCGGCTTCATGCTGGATTATCGATATCGATGAACTGGTGTTCGACGCCCAGTTGCCGCGCGACATGCGAGGCCACGGCGGGTGCGCCGTAGCGCTCGGTGGCATGATGCCCGCAAGCCAGGAACGCTACCCCACATTCGCGAGCGTAATGGGCCTGAGGCTCCGAGATCTCGCCGGTGATGAAAGCGTCGGCGCCGGCCGCGATCGCGGACTCGAAGTAGCCCTGGGCTCCGCCGGTGCACCATGCGACCTTGCTGATCGTGCGCGCATCCCCTGCCGCGACGATGACGGCTCGGCCCAGCGCTCGCTCGATGTGCGCGGCCAGGCCCTGCGCGCTGGCGAAGCTGGGCGCGTCGGCGCGCACACCCAGGAAGGCGATATCCTGTTCACCGAAACGCGAGTCGGCTCGCAGCCCCAGCTTGCGCCCGAGCTGGGCGTTGTTGCCGAGCTCCGGATGCGCGTCCAGCGGCAGGTGATATGCGAACAGGTTGATGTCGTGCCGCAGCAGCAGCGCCAGCCGCTGCTTCATCCAGCCGGTCACACGGCCGTCCTGCCCGCGCCAGAACAGCCCGTGGTGCACGAAGATGGCGTCGGCCTGCGCATCAATCGCCGCCTCGATCAATGCTCGGCTGGCGGTGACGCCGGACACGATGCGCCGCACCGCGTCCTTGCCTTCCACCTGCAAGCCGTTGGGGCCGAAGTCCTTGAACCGTTCGGGCTGCAGCAAGCCGTCGAACGCCTGGAGGAGCTGCTGTGAGGTAGTCATGCCTTTGCCTTGAAGTGCCGATTGTCCGCGAAGCGGCATTAATGCTGTTTTCAAGGGCGCGTTCGCATGCGAATCTCGGGCCGCACGAATTCAATCATTCGTTTGAACAAGCACAAAGGGGGAGGCCTTATGAACGCACAGGAGTTGGCGGTCTGGAGCATGGCGCTGGGCGCCATCGCGGTGGTCGCCCTGGCCCGCTTGGCGGACCTCGCCGCCAGGCCGACTGTGTCGCAGTCGCAATGCGTTGGCTATCACGCGACCGTGTTCATGCTGGTGCTGATTTTGAGCGGGGTCGCGGCGCAGCTGTGGCCTGCCCTCGACCGCAAGCTGATGCAGGCGGCCCAGGTGCTGGCCGGTCCGGTTTGCATATCGATCTCGAGTTTCTGGATTCGCGGCTGGTTGGGCGCGGCCCAGCGCGACCTGCTGATGTCGGTGGGACTGCGCGCGGCGGGCCTGCTTTCCCCGCTGGCCGCAGTCGGATGCCTGGCGATGCCGGCAGCCTTCCGATTGCCCGCCGCGGCCGCGGTGTCCCTGTTCGGAGGTGTTCTGGCTGCATGGTTCACGGTGCGAGCGGCGCTGATGGGCGATCGGCTCGCGCCGGTGATGGCGGCCGGCTGCCTGCTCACCTTGCCCGCAATCGCCGGCATGTACGCGCTCGCGATGCGCGTGCCCGGAATCGGTTTAGGTCTGCATGCCGCTTTGGCGCTCTGCGCTGCGGCATCCAATGCACTGACCGGATTTGCATTGTGGCGGCGCGATCGCCACCAATGGCGCACGCGCTGCGAAGAATCCATGCCTTCACCGCTCGATGCGGTCACCAAACTCCACGGCGGCGCCAGCCTGGTGCACAAGCTGATCAAGGCTCAACGGCGGCGCGGGCGCACGGGGCGAGACGGAGCTCTGCTTGCCGTGCTGGTGTTCGATGTGGATCGCATCGCGGCGCTGGCCGGCACCGCCGGTGTCAACGAGATGTTCATCTGCATCGCCACGCGCATCCAACGGCAAGTCGGCGTGGTGAATCCGGTTTGGCGCTATTACGAGCCGTGCTTCGTATCGCTGGTGGAAAGCATCCAGTCCCCCAGTTGGCTGCGCACCCTGGGTCTGAGGGTCGCAACCGGGCTGCGCCGGCCGATGCAAGTCACGACAGCCTCGGGCGAGCGCATGGAGATCAAGGCCGATGTGGGCGTCGGCGTCGTACATCTCTCGCGCGGCACGGGCGCCGTCGAGGATATCCTGCATGAGGCGCAGCAAATGGCGCAGGCCGCACGCGAGATGCGTTCTCGCGCGGCGATCCTCGATCCGGCGACCGGACGCATCCTGCCCGTCGAGCAGGCAGATCTCGGGCCAAGACGCGGCAGCCGCGCCCGCCTGGCGGCCGACGCGCATTAGCGCAAGCACACGAGCGCGCCGCATCGCTTGCCTGTGCCGTCTACACTTGGCGCTAGACAAATTTCGGACACCCGAATTCCATGCGTCGCTACTGGCTGGTTTTTTCGCAGGCCGTCACCGTGTTGCTGGCGGCTTACTTCGTGGTGGGCACGCTCAAACCCGAATGGCTGGCGCGCACCGGCGCGGCGGTCAGCCACGGGCCGCTGGCAGTGGTCGAAGCACCGGCGCCGGCCACCGTGTCGGGGCCGCCACCGCCGGGCAGTTTTCGCGAAGCGGCGAAGCGGGCCTCTGCAGCGGTCGTGAGCATCAATACCAGCAAGGCACCAGAACGTCATCCACAGGCCAATGATCCGTGGTTCCGCTTTTTCTTCGGTGAACCGGGCAGCCAGCCGCAGGCCGGGCTGGGCAGCGGAGTGATCATCACGGCCGACGGCTATATCCTCACCAACAATCACGTGGTGGAAGGGGCCGACGAAATCGAGGTCGTGCTCAACGACAGCCGGCGTGCGCCGGGCAAGGTGATCGGCACCGATCCCGATACCGACCTCGCGATCCTGAAGATTTCGCTGGACCGCCTGCCGGTGATCAGCCTGGGCAATTCCGACGCGCTGCAAGTGGGAGACCAGGTGCTGGCGATCGGAAATCCGTTCGGCGTCGGCCAGACCGTCACCAGCGGCATCGTGAGCGCCCTGGGCCGCAACCAGCTGGGTATCAACACCTTCGAGAATTTCATCCAGACAGACGCCGCCATCAACCCCGGAAATTCCGGTGGCGCGCTGGTGGACGTCAACGGATATCTCATGGGCATCAACACCGCCATCTATTCGCGCAGCGGCGGCAGCATGGGCATCGGTTTCGCCATCCCCGTCACCACGGCGAAGCTGGTGCTCGAAGGCATCGTGAAGGATGGCGTGGTGCGGCGAGGCTGGATAGGCGTGGAACCCGCAGACCTCTCGCCGGAACTGGTCGAGACTTTTGGCGTGAAGGCCAAGCGCGGCGTGCTGATCACCGGCGTGCTGCAGAACGGCCCGGCCGCGCAAGCCGGCGTGCGGCCCGGGGATGTGATCGCCGAAGTGGCGGGCAAACAGATCGCGAATGTTTCCGAGCTGCTGTCCAGCGTGGCGGCGCTCAAGCCGGGCACGACGGCAAAGTTCCGGGTGCTGCGCCGGGACGAAGCGCTGGATCTCAGCGTGACTCCGGGCTTGCGCCCGAAGCCCTCGAAGGTTGCGCCGCAGCGCTAAGCCCGCGGGCCGCTACTGAGGCGAGCCGTCCGCAGTCGCGGTGCCTTCCTCCGGCGCCTTGGTGTGCTTGATGAAAATCTGTGCCGCCCAGATCCCGCCTTCGTACAGCAGGCACATCGGCAACGCCAGCGCGAGTTGCGACACCACGTCAGGCGGCGTGATCACGGCCGCCACCACGAAAGCCAGCACGATGAAATAGGCGCGGAAGCCCTTGAGCTTGTCGATGCTGACGAATCCCATGCGCGCCAGCACGACCACCACCACGGGCACTTCAAACGCCAGGCCGAAGGCGATGAACATCGTCAGCACGAAGCTGAGGTAGGCCTCGATGTCCGGCGCGGCCGTGATGCTCTTGGGCGCGAAGCTCTGGATGAACCTGAACACCTGGCCGAAGACGAAGAAATAGCAGAAGGAAACGCCGACGAAGAACAGCAGCGTGCTGGAGACCACCAGCGGCATGACCAGCTTCTTCTCGTGCGAATACAGGCCCGGCGCCACGAAGGCCCATACCTGGTACAGCACCACCGGCAAGGCAATCAGGAAGGCCGCCATCAGCAGGATCTTCAGCGGCACCAGGAAAGGTGAGATCACCGAGGTGGCGATCAGCGTCGCGCCCTTGGGCAAGTGCGCAACCAAGGGCGCGGCCAGGATGTCGTACAAAGCGGCGGGCCCGGGATACAGGAACAATACGCCTGCCACGATGCCTATGGCGATCATGGCCTTGATCAGCCGGTCTCGCAGTTCCACCAGGTGGGCGACGAACGGCTGCTCGGTCCCGGCGAGCTCGTCTTCTGGGTTCGGGTCGGCCATCAGTTGAATTTTTGCGGACGGTAGCGGGCCACGCGCGCGGCGCCCGACAGCGCCTTGGTGCGGACGCCGTTACGTGCCTTGTACCAGCTGGGAGTGGCGCCTTGCTTGATGCGCCACTTCTTTTTCGGGTGCCGGTACTGCGGATAGGAGACGGGCAGCTCGGCGGGCGCGGTATGGTCCAGAGCGAGGGTGCTGGTCGCGCTGTGCAACTCACGTTCGATATCGTTCACGCTTCCATGAATGGAGCTCTCGACATCGCGCGCCGCGGTCTCGACCGTCTCCTTCATTTTCTTGAGCTCCTCGAGCTCCATCGACCGGTTCACTTCGGCCTTCACGTCGGCCACGTACCGCTGCGCCTTGCCCAGCAGCGTACCCACGGTGCGAGCGACGCGCGGCAGCTTCTCCGGTCCAATGACGATCAGCGCCACGGCGCCGATCACCATCATCTTTTCTATGCCGAGATCGATCATGCTGGATTGGCGCCGCAATCGGATGCGGCGGTTCGATGGCTCAAGACTTGTTCTTGGCTTCCACGTCGATCGTGGTCTTGTCCGCGCCCGGCTGGGCGGCCGTGACCTGGCTCTGGGCCACTGGAGGCACCGGGGTCTCGGGCGCCGAGCCTTCCTTGATGCCGTCCTTGAATCCCTTCACCGCGCCGCCCAGGTCCGAGCCGATGTTCTTGAGCTTCTTGGTGCCGAAAACGAGCACGATGATCAGCAATACGATCAACCAGTGCCAAATGGAAAACGAACCCATGAATTTCTCCTGACGATTGGGTTGATTCTAGTCGCGCAGTCCAAGTTCAGGCCGCGCCAAGGCCTTGCGAGATCTCAGCCTTTGAGCCACGGGCGCGGACCGCCCAGCACATGCATGTGCAGATGATGCACTTCCTGTCCGCCTATATCGCCGGTGTTGATCACCAGCCGGTATCCGCCCTCAGGATAGGGCTGACATCCTTCCTGCAGCGCAAGTTTCGGCGCGAGCGCCATCATGCGTCCCAGCATCTGCGCATGCTCGGGGCCGACTTGCGCCATCGAGGCCACGTGGCTCTTGGGTACCATCAGAAAGTGCACCGGCGCCCACGGATGGATGTCGTGGAAGGCCAGGATCTCCTCGTCTTCGTAGACCTTGCGCGAGGGAATCTTGCCCTCGATGATCTTGCAGAAGATGCAATTCGGATCGGCAGCCAAGCTCATGTTCAGCACTACGGTGACGTTACTGGGGAAGCCGGTTCTCGGAAAACCGCAACCAGCCGCGGATGCAACGATACAGATACCACAGCCCGATGATCGTGTAGGCAATCGCGCCCGGCATGATGAGCAACAACCATAACGGCGCGGTCACCACCAGCCACAGCACGGTCCACCAGAACGTGGAGATCATGTAATTGTGATGCGTCACGTACAGCGTGTCCTGCTCGTCGGCGCGTTTGATGTAATTGACGACAAGCGCGATGACGGCGAGCGTGCCCATGCTGGCCCACGCTACCGTATGCAGGCCGTACAGCACATTCATCACTGTGCGATCGGCGGCAGTCTTCGCCTCGAACTGGGTGAAATCGGTCTGCATGATCAGGCTTCTCCTTGACGCTGCTTGGCCTTGCGCAATGCCTTTTCCTCGATGCCGCTGGTGCCCGCCCTGCGGTCCAGCTCGGCGATCACGTCGGCGGGTGCAAGGCCGTAGTGCGACAACGCGATCATCGTATGGAACCACAGGTCAGCCACTTCGGCGACGATGCGCTGCCGGTCCGCCCCGCCGTCCGCATCCTTCGCGGCCATGACCACCTCTGTGGCCTCCTCGCCGATCTTCTTGAGGAATGCATCGGGCCCCTGTTGCAGCAGGCGTGCGACGTAGCTGGCCTGCGGGTCGCCGCCGTTGGCTGCCTTTCGGCTCTCGATGACGGCAGCCAAGCGCGCGAGCACGCCTTCCAGATCATGCGACGGGGAAGCGCCCGGACTCATGCGGCCCCCTGGTAGATCGACTGCGGATCCTTCAATACCGGTTCAACGGCCTGCCAGGCTCCGTCGCGATACAGCTGGAAGAAGCAGGTGTGGCGGCCCGTGTGACAGGCGATCGACGGATCATGGCCGATCTGTCTCACCTTGAGCAGCAGCACGTCGTTGTCGCAATCCATGCGGATTTCATGCACCTGCTGAACGTACCCGGACTGTTCGCCCTTGAACCACAATTTCTTGCGCGAGCGGCTGTAATAGACCGCCCGGCCGAGCTCGGCGGTCTTTTGCAACGCTTCCCGGTTCATCCAGGCGAGCGTCAGCACGTCGTTGCTGCCGACCTCCTGCGCGACCACGGGCACCAGCCCCTGCGCATCCCACTTGACCTGGTTGAGCCAATCCATGCCGCTTATTGTGACGGATGACCAGCAGTGCCTGCCCGCCCGGACGTGAAGCCCACAAACTCAGATGCGAACCGGAATCCCGCGCTGCGCCATCCGGGCTTTGGCTTGCGCCACGGTGTATTCGCCGTAGTGGAAGATGCTGGCCGCCAGCACTGCGTCGGCGCCGCCCTGCTGGATGCCATCGGCCAGATCGTCCAGGTTGCCGACGCCGCCCGACGCGATCACCGGCACCGGGACTGCATCACTCACGGCGCGTGTCAGAGCCAGGTCGAAGCCGGACTTGGTTCCGTCGCGGTCCATGCTGGTCAGCAGGATTTCGCCGGCGCCGCGCCGCGCCATGTCGGCAGCCCATTGCACCGCGTCCAGTCCGGTGTTGCGGCGACCGCCGTGGCTGTAAACGTCCCATCCCGGGCCGCGCGCGCGCGCTTCATCCGGCGTGCGCTGCTTCGCGTCGATCGCCACCACGATGCACTGTGCGCCGTACTTGTTCGAGGCGGCGGCAATGACGTCGGGATCCGCAATCGCCGCGGAATTGAAACTGGTCTTGTCGGCGCCGGCGTTGAGCAGCCTGCGGACGTCTTCCACGGTGCGCACGCCGCCGCCCACGGTCAAGGGAATGAACACCTGCGAAGCCACGGCTTCGATCATGTGCAAAATGAGGTCGCGCTCGTCGCTGGTGGCGGTGATGTCCAGGAAAGTGAGTTCGTCGGCACCTTGATCGTTGTAGCGCGCGGCAATTTCCACCGGGTCTCCGGCATCGCGCAAGTGCAGGAAGTTCACGCCTTTGACGACGCGCCCGCCCGTCACGTCCAGGCAGGGAATGATCCGTTTGGCGAGCATTCGGGAAGCTACGAGCTCAGTTCGTCAGCCTTGGCCTGGGCTTTCACGAAATCAAGGTCGCCGGAATAGATGGCCCGCCCGCAGATCACGGCCTCGATGCCTTCGTCCTCCACGGCACAGAGCTTCTCGATGTCGGCGATGCTGGACAGGCCACCCGACGCGATCACCGGGATGTGCAGCGACTGCGCCAGCTTCACCGTGGCCTCGACGTTGATGCCCGTGAGCATGCCGTCGCGGCCGATGTCGGTATAGACGATGGATTCAACGCCCCAGTCCTCGAACTTGCGCGCCAGGTCGACCACTTCGTGGCCGGTCAGTTTGCTCCAGCCATCGGTGGCGACCTTGCCATCCTTCGCGTCAAGCCCCACGATGATGTGCCCACCGAAGGCCGTGCAGGCGTCCTTCAGGAAGCCGGGATTCTTCACGGCGGCGGTTCCGATGATCACGTAGCGCAATCCGCCGTCGATGTACTTTTCGATCGTGTCCAGGTCGCGGATACCTCCGCCCAGCTGAACCGGAATTTCCTCGCCCACGGCCCTGAGGATCGATTTGATCGCGGCGAAATTCTGGGGCTTGCCCGCAAACGCGCCATTCAGGTCCACCAGGTGCAGCCGGCGCGCCCCTTTCTTGAGCCAGCTTCGCGCCATCTCCGCCGGGTCCTCGCTGAAGGTCGTGGCCTGGTCCATGTCGCCTTGTTTCAGGCGCACACAGTGGCCGTCTTTCAGGTCAATCGCGGGAATGAGGAGCATGAGGGGAAAGGGCGATGCGCACCGGCGAGCGAACGGGCACGCTCCTGGGCGTCACGGAGTCCATTGAAGGAAGTTGCGATAGAGGGCGAGGCCTTGGTCTGCGCTTTTCTCAGGGTGGAACTGGCAAGCAAAAATATTATCGCGTGCAATTGCGGCGGTAAAGCGAGTGCCATAGTCGGCTTCGCCCGCGCTGTGGCGCGCATCCCACGGCTTGGCGTAGTAGCTGTGGACGAAATAGAAGTAGCTGGCGTCCGGGACACCCTTCCAAATGGCATGCGGCTGGGTCTGGAATACCTGGTTCCAGCCCATTTGCGGTACCTTGAATCGGCTGCCGTCGGGCTGGACCCGCCCCGCCAAGTCGAACTTCAGCACTTCCCCGTGAATGAGCCCGAGGCCTTCGGATGGGCCTTCATCGCTGCGATCGAGCAGCATCTGCATGCCCACGCAGATGCCGAACAAGGGCTTGGCCACGGCCGCTTCGACAACCGATTCGCGCAGCCCGGAGTCGCGCAGCTCGCGCATGCAATCGGGCATGGCCCCCTGGCCCGGCAGTACCACCCGGTCGGCCGCGCGCACCACGTCCGGCCGGGAGGTGACCACCACCTCGAAACCGGTGTCCTTTGCCACGTGCATCACCGCCTGGGCCACCGATCGCAGGTTGCCCATGCCGTAATCGACCACCGCCACTGTTTTCATGGATGTCTGGTGCAAAACGCCCGATCAAGCCGGCGCCGCCGCAGCAATCAGAGCGACCCCTTGGTCGAGGGGACGCTGCCCGCGCTGCGCGGATCCAGCTCCAGCGCCATGCGCAAAGCCCGGGCAAAGGCCTTGAATACGGTTTCGCACTGATGGTGCGCGTTCTCGCCGCGCAGGT
>Ga0105240_10008943_pt1 | contig 14241 bp, 16 predicted proteins | sample KBSC54metaG_FD_80426 | JGI IMG/M metagenome (GOLD analysis project Ga0105240, IMG submission 80426) | Corn rhizosphere microbial communities from Kellogg Biological Station, Michigan, USA - KBS C5-4 metaG | ecosystem: Host-associated > Plants > Roots > Rhizosphere > Soil | place: Michigan, USA... | reverse complement strand
TTATGGTATTTTATTTGCAAGAACGATTCCTGTCATTTCAAATGATAAACTAAATGTCATTATACAAATCACCGCACCGCTTGTTGCGTATGGCCTCAAAGGTACAATACATGCAATTTTGGCACACGAGTTTTTACATTATCTGGAGTTGATTAGGAAGATATCAAAGATGGATATAGTATCAGATGAAATTAGCAGTAATATTTTTGAGAGTAATTATTCCGATTCTACCAGACTCTCTGAACCACGAGCCGTATTTGATGACAAGACTTTGCTGTTACACATAACCAAAAAATTTCCAGAGGGATTCCGAGACTATAAGCTAGAAGACAAGGTAATGAAATTCTGGATAGGAAAGAATCTTCCTGTCATAAACATAACAATGGATACCAACATAGCCAAGATTCCTGCAACCGCAATAGCAAATACTGCAATTGATCCAACTCTTTTACAAAAACTAGATCAAATAGAACAAAAAGCCATTCGACTCAGAAAGAAGAAACTATACTAGTTATTGATTAAATTCTGTAAAACCACACTTGCCACAACTTCGTCTATTTTTGTGGTTGGACATGAATACACCCTTGCCGCATCTTGAGCATTCTTTTTTTACTCTCTCTACTTTTTCTCCAGACACTTTGTAATACTTGTATACTGCTGGGCTTGAACCTTTCTTTCCTGCCATTACTTGCTCTCTTCCTTTGGTGCCTCTGCTTGTTCTGCTGGTGCTTCACCTTCTGGTTTTACAGCTGCACCTTTTGCCTTTTCAATTCTTGCAAAGACTGCTGCCTTTAGATGTTCTTTGGCAAGCTTTTCATCTTCATATACATAGAAACTTCCTGATACTACTGGTCTTCCAGTTTCATTCTTCAACAATATTGGTATCACAATTTTTCCTTCTAGATTGAATTTCTTTGAGACCATGTCTACTGCCTCTAGTTTCTTTAGTCTACCAGAAAGGCCTTTGAAATTACATGTAATTTCCCTTCTTGACAGTAAGGGGTTCTTTACATCGCGTGTAACTTCAATCATTGACATGTAATCCAAGTCCTTTTAATAGTTCATATAAATCTTAACTGCTTCCAGATAACAATTTAAGAAATCAACATGTCAAAAATTCGTGGACAGATTTATGATTCACCTGAAAAACTCGGGTTATCTTCCAATTGATGCTAAAACACTACTTGCAAAAGCTGACACTATAACTTCAGAAATAGATGTCATTGTACGAGATATGAGAGTATCAACCAAATATCTAGAGTTTGATGTATCTGTAAAAAAAGAAGAACTGGATGTGATTGTAAAAACATTTGATACCATTGGTTCGCTCTATGATGCAAGACCTGTTGTGGAAGAAAAAATTGAAAAAGAGGATGCCATTAAAAGAGCAAAACAATACTTTAACGATGAACGATACTGGGAATGTCATGAAGTGCTTGAGGGTGTCTGGAAAAATACGCATGAAGGAGAAAAAGATCTTGTTCAAGGAATAATTCTTGTTGCAGCAGCACTAGTTCATTTTCAAAAATATGAAAATGACATATGTATTTCAATCCTGAATAGGGCCATAGATAAATTTGTCAATGCTTCTGGAATGTATTATGGAATTGATATAGACAAGTTCCAGCAAGTCGTTAGAATGATGATATCTTCCAAGTCTATAGCGCCATTTATGATTTGATCATCTTTACTGCTGTTTTGATGACATCAGCTCCCATGAGAAGCCCAATCTTGCCTTTCTTTGCCTGCTCTTCTGTAAATCTTGTAGTTCCATCCTTTTTGATGGAATCACCTGAAACCAAAACTGGTACAGGATCATCACTATGGCTCTTGTTTATGCATGGTGTGGAATGATCTCCTGATATGACTACAACAACTTTTGACGTGTCAATGTTATCAAGCAGTGTACCAAAGAATCGCTGATCTATTTCTTCTATGTTTTGCATCTTGCCTACTGCATCACCATCATGCCCAAATTCGTCTGGTCCTTTGATGTGAACATAAATTGCATTCTGTGTTTGCATTGCTTTGGCTGCCACTCGCGCTTTTTCCTCATAATCAGTAAGACCGCCTGCACTAAATGATTTCATCTTCAAGACATTTGCAATTCCTATCTCCACTGGCATATCCACTATGCATGAAAACTGCATTTGGTGTAGATTGTTTATTGGTACAACGTCTGGGAATTTGTTTCCAGCATCACGTAATAGGATGGAATTGAGCATCTTTTTTCCTTGGTCTTTTCTATTCTTATTTACCTGACTGTCTTTCATGATCTGAAGAGACTTGTCTGTAAATTCATTTACAAATGCTGCAGAAAGTTTTGCGCCATCAGACTCGTTTAATGGCAGTGACTTTTCAACCTCCATGTAATCACCTACTGCTTTTGCAACACCCATGCCGTCTATTCTTGCATATGCTGGATCTGTATTGCTGATGTCTGGTGTTAGAAACGTGCCATCGCATCTTATTCTTACAATCACTCTGTGTCCAATTGTTGGTGCCACTACTACTGATGCCTTTGGATCTGAAAACTTGAGTTTTTCTTCTATCTCACGAGCAATTGCAAGAGCATCTTCTTTCTCAATTTTTCTTCCTGCTCTTCGGTCTGTGATTATTCTCTCGTCATTTACAGTAGCAAAATTTCCTCGAAGTGCAAGGTCGCCACTCTTAAAATCTACTCCTACTCCAATTGCTTCAATTACTCCTCTTCCGACATATTGCACATTTTCAAATCTATATCCTAGCATGTTGAAAACAGCAATGTCTGATTGGGGAGCTATGCCTTTGCCTACTGAAATTACTTCTCCAATGGAGCCATTTCTTGCAAGTCTGTCAAGATTAGGAGTCTTTGCATAACTTAATGGTGTCAAACCCTTCAGATCTGGATGGGGTAAATCCCCTATGCCATCAAGAAGAACATATACAATGTGAATGTCTGAATTATCCATTTTTATCCTACAGACCTCAGTTTTTCAATATCACACATAAACCTTGATTTTTTGAGCGATCTAAATTTTGAAATAAATCACAATGATGAAAACACTTGATTTTCTAAACTGATATTATTGTATAAAGTGATGAAATGAAAATTAAGAAGATGTTATTGTTGATACTTTTATCTTGAAATTCAATTTTTTTCCAGCAAGTGGATGATTCAAATCCACTGAAACAATTCCTCCTTGTACATCAGTTATTGTCGCGGGTACCTTTTCTCCTGTGGGAAGTCCAGCCTCGAACAATAGTCCGGGAACAAGTTCTGCATCTTGAGGAAATATTTCTCTTGGCACCTTTTGAACCAAAGTTGGATCATGCTCTCCATATGCATCAGCAGGTTCTATGCTGAACTGCTTCTCTTCACCCTCCTTCATTCCAAGTATTGCATCATCAAACCCCTTTATCACTTGGCCACTGCCGACCTCAAACTCTAAGGGATTTCCATGGTCTGCAGAACTGTCAAAGATTGTTCCATCCTCAAGAGTTCCAGTATACTCTATCTTGACCTTGTCACCATTCTTTGCTGTCAAAACTGGATACTCCTTTTTTGTATGTAAAAACCTGATATCTGATGTTTTGGATTCATATTTTTCTCATAAATGTGTACTAGAAAAGTCCTTTGGTAATTCTCTACTGAACTGCTAGTTATTCTTGGGGCGGGAATTGCTTTGTAAATTCTTCTGCAAAATTCTCGTAATCCTGTCTTGTCTTACCTATTTCCTTGAGTTTTGCATTCTCTACATCTTGAAGGCTCTTGTTGACTTGATCTACATCGTTTCTAAGTGCCATTTCTGCCATCTCAAACAATCTATTATTTTCCTTCCAAAGGTGTTGTACTACATGATTGATGTATTCCTGCATGTCGACTATCAACTGTGTGGCATCACCATTTTTCAGGTATGTCTTTGAAGATGCTTCCATTCTTGTTGCTATCTTTCGTGTAACTTCATGTTCCATCAGCATTACTGCAATAGGTCCTGAGTTTCTTGGCATTCCTTTCTTTTCAAGTTCTGGGAAGAGTGAATTTTCTTCTTTTCCATGATGGCAAACATCTGTAAAATTCAAAGAAAAGTCGATTACTTGATTCAAAATTGGTTCTGGTATTGTAGTTCCGGATTTGAGTAAAGGGATGGTAGACCACATTGATTTTAGTACTTTTTCAATTAAAGCATGATCGCGTTTTAATGATGCTGTTGACATGAGACAAATTCAAAGATCTGATCTTCCAATTTAAGTTTAATTTTTTAATCAAAATGTTTACTCCTTACGGCTCGTTTGTTGTCAAAATGGCGTGCCATTGACGTTTATCTCCGATCTTTGCAAAGGTTTTAAATTGCTAGATCCAAAGTCTAGCAGTATGGGGGATTTAAGGAAGGATTATTCTATTGATAGGTTTGTAATAACATCCCCTGAAAGTCATTCTCCCGTTGATTCAAAAAAGTGTCCATACTGTCCAGGAAACGAGTCAATGACTAATCCGTCAACACTTTCTCTTGTAGCAAAGGATGGTATGTTGCAAAGACTTCAAGATACCGAAGACAACTATGTTCAGAATTGGTCTGTAAGAGTATTTGAAAGTAAAAATCCGATTGTTACAACAACATCTGAAAACTCATACAGTGATAGACCTCTATACAGCGAACCTGCTTATGGGTATCATTATGTTGTAGTTGCTTCAGAAAAACACAAAGATTCTCTTGCAAGTATATCCACTGAACAATGGTCTAACGTACTTGTAGTAATACAAGACAGACTTAGATGGTTGTACACACAACGCGGAGTAACATATGTTTCAATATATGTAGACCATGGAAAAGAAGCAGGCGGTTCTACAACACATGCACATCTCAATATCGTAACATTTTCCACAATTCCGCCTGTCATAGAACAAGAGGCGGAGGCAGCACACAAAATACTAAATGAAAAAGGAATCTGTCCAATGTGCCAGACTGTTGGTACAGAAACAGGAGGACCAAGGCAGATACTTCAAACAGAAGGATTCCTTGCTTTCTGTCCGTGGGCGCCATCACATCCATATGAATTCTGGATTTATCCAAAAAAACACATAACAAGTTTTTCTAAAATAACTCAAAAAGAGATAAACGATCTGTCTTTGATTTTACGTGCTACGTTGGGTGGATTGGCAAATACTATGAAAAATTTGTCATACAATATGGTGTTTCATCTCTCACCGGAGAAGAAGAACAATAGACAAATTCACTGGCACATTGAAGTTTATCCTCAAGCTGATCCTTGGTCTGGATTAGAGCGTGGATATGGTGTATTTCTCAACAAGGTGACTCCTGAAAAGGCTGCTGAAGAACTTGGTTCTGCATGTAGGAAAGAACTTGCAAATCTTGTTGGAATAGTTTAGAGACAATCATTTGGTTTATTTATTGAATTAAGAGATGAGTTATTGTGGCAATTGAAAAGTGGGTGGCTGCTGCAAGTCTTGGCTTATTTGTAATGTTTGTAGCTCAAATGATATCTATCAGTGTGTATCTAGCTCAACCAACTCATGACATTGATCCTTCATCTCAAATACGCGAATTCATTTCTATAAGTGTGGCTCCTGCTCTGGTTCTTGCAGGTTCGTCTTTTGTGCTAGCACGTAGATATGGTTCAAGACTAGTTGGTTCTATGTTAATCACTGGCGGAATAGTCACGATTGCAGGAATGTATTATGTCAATACTCTGATAACAAAAATAATCCCTGCATATGTTGTACCAGAACTTACTTCCTCTCCTATGGCGTTTACAATAACTGCCATTCCGGTTATTGCTATAGGTGTGTTATTGTTTAGAGTAAAGCCTATGCCAAAGAGAGATTATCTTTTTGACCGATGATCAAACCGCATTGAATTAGAATACTTTTTGAATCCAATGTTTTCATAAAATGGAATCAGATCGTCTGCACAATCAAGAATTGTCTTGTAACAACCCTGTTTTTCAGCATATTTTAAGAGTGCAACAACTATCTGTCTTCCAATCCCTTTTCCCTGAAATTCTTTTCTTACTGCCACATCCTCAATGTGGCCTACCTTGCCTCCATCATGAATAAATTTCTGTTCGATCAAAATGCTTGCAGAGCCTACTACTTTTGAATTCTCTATTGCCACATAGATTATCTGATGTGGGTTTTTTGAGATCTTGTCAAAAATCATGTTGGCTTTTTTTGGTTTGATATGACTTGATTTTCTAAGTGCATCAAGCGAAAGTAAAAATCCATTGTAAAGATCTTTTTTTTGTAATTTTCGTATCTTGATGGCCGTCATGACTTGGTCTAAATCCGACCTAGTCTAGTGATGTAGTGCTGGTAAGCTCTTCTGTATGAAGTCTTGTCTCCAATATCAAGAAAGCCCTTCTTTATGAGATATCCATTGACTTTGTTTTTCTTTGCTATTGCACTGCGTATGACATCATCCATGCCATATGGTTTGTTTGGTGGTATGTACTTGAATATGCCAGGCTCCATGACGTAACATCCTATGTTGATGTTTCCCTTGACTTCGGGTTTCTCACGCCACGCATTTACTCTGTTAGATTTATCCGTCTCTATGAATCCATATTGTAATTTTGTCTTGTATTCAAACAACCCCATGGTGACAAATGATTTTTTCTTATGATGACTTGCTATCATGTTTTTCAAATTAAAATCAAATATTGAATCTCCGTATAAGCAAACAAAAGTATCATCAATGAATTCTTCTGCTGTCTTTAACTGACCTGCCGTGGCAAGAGGTCTGTTTGCAACTGCGTATTCAATTTTTACACCAAATCTACTACCATCTTCAAAATAATCCTCGATTGTTTTTCTTAGGTAACTAACACAAAGAACAAACGAGTCAACTCCTCCGAGTTTTACCCATTCTATGAGGTGTTCTAAAAGAGGTTTTTCTCCTAATGGTAACATTGCTTTTGGAAGAAATATTGTATAAGGTTGAAGTCTTGTACCCAGACCGCCCGCTAAAATTACCGCTTTCACGTAAATTATTCTAAATTTCTGGTATTTATGTTGAAGGTTGAAAATCTTCTATATGATTATCATCAAAGTTTTTCTCAGTACATCTTCTGGGGTTTTTCCGAAAACTAGGATCATGGCTTCTTTTCCAAAATCTCCTGTATGAAATATGATGTCTGGAGGCGTATTCGCGCTGGCTATTGCTTTCTTAATGCCCCATGATACTGTACTACCTTCCTTTTCTTTGTTTTTTGGAGGTTCTGCATTTCTATCATATGATGAAATTTTCAAACCTTTTGAGATTGCTTGCTTTATTGTTGTACTATCATATCTTAAATTCAAACCCGATCTAATGGCTGGAAACTTTCTAGTTATTTCTAATACTGCTGATGCCACATGCTTTGATCCGCCGTATTTGAGATCTCCTGCGATTGTTCCGCGTTTTCCTGTTTTGACTATTCTTCCTTCTAACCCCATTATGTTATCCAAAGATTTGGGATTTGATGTTGAATATACAAAATTTGTCTGGCATTCTGGAATGTATTTGTAGATGTTATTTATCAAACAAAATTTTGAAATGGCATGTGATAAATGATTCTCAATCTCGTCTCCTTTTGCATGTGCGACTATTGCAAGACCACTTCCAATTTTTGTAGCGTTTTTCATTGATTTTACTGTGAAAAGACGTGCTATGTCTACCGCATCTGATAATTTTTTCCCTTTTGCAATATTTGCACATAGTGCGGATGAGAATGTACAACCGCCTCCATGATTTTCAAATTTTAGTCTATCATGAGAGAACGTGTGGAACTTTTTTTCCTCTAATAATATATCTACAACCTTAGGACCTGAAATGAAATGTCCGCCTTTTATTACTACATTCTTTGCTCCCATTTTTTGAATTTTCTTCGCAGCATTTTTCATATCATTTAACGACTTGATCTTGACACCTGAAATTTTTTCTGCCTCTTGCATGTTTGGAGTAATTACATGTGCGATGGGAATAAGCAATTTTTTGTAATTTGCAAAAGCATCTTTTCTTTGAAGATCTCCTCCTGTTGTAGATTTGAATATGGGATCAAGGACTATTGGAATTTTAATTCCTTCAAGTTCTGCATGTATTGCTTTTATGGTTTGGTTGTCGTAAACCATCCCTATCTTTATTGCCTCTATGAGAAAGTCTTCAAGAACTGATTTTATCTGACTTTTTACAAGTGATGCGCTGACTGGCTTGACATCAAGAAATCTCCTTGTATTCTGGCTTGTAACTGCAGTGATCACACTGAGACCATATGTTCCAAATGCACCAAATGTTTTCATGTCTCCTTGGATGCCTGCACCTGAAGAAGGATCAGAGCCAGCAATGGATAATAGATTCATGATCTTGTGTTTAGAAACTCACGTTTAAATCCAATTACTCACTAAAAATAGTAAATTGAGTACACAGATGAATGCCGCCCGAAGAGGTGTCGCTACAGATGAGATGAAGGCAGTTGCACATGATGAAGATGTAACGCTAGATTGGCTCATACCTAAAATTGCAAATGGCTCGATAATCATCCCTCATAATAATTCTCGTCCCCAAAAGATTAGAGTGGTCGGAATAGGAAAAGGTATGAAGACCAAGGTAAACGTAAACATTGGAAATTCTACATTAAATCAAAATCTTGAGGAAGAGATCAAAAAAGCACAGGTCGCAATAAAGTATCATGCTGATACTATAATGGATCTCAGTGATGGGGGAGATGTTGGAATGTACAGAAGAAAATTGCTTGAAGTAGCACCAATTGCTTTTGGCACAGTTCCAGTTTATGAGGCCTACAATTATGGTGTAGAAAAACACAAGAATCCACTTGATATTACAGAAGATGATTTTCTTAATGCCTTTGAACATAATGTAAAAGATGGAGTTGATTATACCACAATTCATTCCGGAATTACAAAGGATATTGCAAAACGTATTCTTGCAGTAAAAAGACATGGAGGTATAGTTAGCAAAGGGGGTACAATTACAGCTGCATGGATGCTAAAATATGATAAAGAAAATCCATACTATGAACATTTTGATTATCTTATAGAACTTGCAAGAAAATATGATGTTACTTTTAGCTTGGGCGATGCCCTAAGGCCTGGTTCCATTCTTGACTCTCATGATGAACTACAAGTGCAGGAAATGATCAACATCTCACGACTCACCAAAGTGGCACATGAAAAAGATGTACAAGTGATGGTTGAAGGACCTGGACATGTTCCACTCAATGAAGTGGCAGCTAATGTGAGACTGGCCAAGTCTCTTATTGGAGAGGTGCCATATTATGTTCTAGGACCACTGGTAACCGATGTGGCTTCTGGACATGATCATATTGCAAGTGCTATAGGTGCCGCAATTTCTGCAAGCGAAGGTGTGGATTTATTGTGTTATCTTACACCTGCAGAACATCTTGCACTACCAACTGCAGAAGAAGTCAAGGCAGGATTGATTGCATATAGAATTGCAGCACATGCAGGAGATCTTGTCAAACTAAGAGACAAAGCCATAAAGTGGGATATGGAAATGACTGAAGCCAGAAGGACACTTAACTGGGAAAAACAAATTGCGTTGTCAATTGATCCTGAAGAAGCATCTCGTATACATGCACGAACTGGTCAACTCAAAGGTAATACTGTGCCATGTACAATGTGTGGTGGCGCTTGTGTTTACATTATGCTTCCACAACAACGATTTACTAAAACAGAAGTAGAAAAGTTACAACAAACTGGCTAGTACTTTTTCAAGACTGGGCACTATCTCAAATTTTTTCAAATCTGAGGGTGTTATCCATTGATACTCCGAGTTTTCCCAATTCAATTTTATCTTGGGATTCTCAACTGAGAACAGGAATGGAAAAATCAACCATTCATGATTTTCATATTGGGGAGACTCTGTCCTCATTTGAGCTGCTGCACGAATTAGGGTAATCTGGTCTTCGGTGATGTTGGTCTCTTCATGTATCTCTTTTTTTGCTCGGTATAATGGTTCTTCATTACCTTCTATGATGCCGCTTATGCCTGCCCAGAGGTCTTTCATTGTTCTAACTTTGTTACTTCGTTTTAGAATGAGATACTTTCCATCCTGAGTTAAAAAGGAAGTTACTATTTTGGTAGATTTCAATTATTTTTCTACAGAGTTTACCATTGTAACAAGCTTTTTGTATGATTCATCAAGATCAACGTTCTTTGCTAATCGCTCCTTTGCACTTGAGATGTACTTTATCATTTCTTCAGTCTTGTTTTCTTGAATTAGAATAAGCATTCTACCTATGTCCTTCCAAAACTCTTCTGCATATCTTCTTATTTCTGGATTTGAAATTATTGTTTCAATAAGTTCCTGAGGCTCTGTCATGATGCCTGTGGTGAGATACTTTTGTGCCTTGAAAGTAGTTCCAGCCATTTTTTCAACTAGCGAGAAATTTTCTTCTTTTGCAAATATGTTAGCAAGTGCCAAGTTCACTAGGTGCGGCATTCCAAGCACCATTGCTATTTTTTTATCGTGCTCTGTTGCATCTATTTGAACAAAATTTGCCTCTTCAAATAATGACTTTGTTACAGCCATCTCTTTTTTTGCATCTCTAATTGGAATTGATATTATATTCTGACCTTTTAGCTTTTTAGTTCCTGGACCAAACATCGGATGAATACATATTGGATTTACTTTGTCTGGTATCTTGGAAAGAGCTGCGGCAGTTTTTGTTTTAAGCGAAGAGATGTCTATTAGATAAGAATCACGTTTCATCTCTTTTGCTATGAGTCTTATTGTTTCGGGTGTACGCTTGACTGGTATACACAAAATAACATAATCAGCTGTCAGGATAGCCCCTACTAGAGATTGTGCTTTTGTAACTGATTTATTCAAAATCTCTTTTTCAGAGTCATATCCTATTATGTCAAAATCCTTCTCAAGAAAATACTTTGAGAACCATTTTCCCATCTGGCCCTCTGCGCCAATTATTGCAATCTTTTTTTTCATTGTTTGCTCTTCAACCTTTCCTCTATTATTTGCATTCCCTGATTAAGTGTATCTTCTGGCTGACAGGCTGATATTCTGACAAATCCTTGGTAGTTTCCAAATCCCTCTCCTGGTGCTATTGCCACCCCTGTGTCTAAAAGCTTGTTTGTAAAATCAACTGAATCAAAGTTTTCTTGTCTTATTTTGGCAAACAAGTACATTGCACCATCTGGTTCTACAAAGTCTAGTTGCATGGTTCTTGCTTTTTTCACTATGGATTCTAGTCTATTTTTGATAGTTTTAGTATTATCGGTTGTATCTGCCTCTAATGCCTTCATGGCAACATACTGCATAGGTTCTGATACATTTGTTAGCGCAAGGGCCTGAAGTTTTGACATTTTTTCTATTATTTCAGGGCTTGATATTGCATACCCAATTCTAAAGCCTGTCATTGCATGTGATTTTGAAAATGATTGTGTTATTACAGATTTGTTGTATCCATAAGTAAGGATGCTCTTCCATGGTTTATTTGCATATGAGGAATAGATTTCGTCACTTAACACATACAAATTATTCTTTATTGCTAGTTCCATTATCTGATCCTGCAAACCTACCGGAAGGATCTTACCTGTAGGATTGTTTGGATAATTTAGAACTAACATCTTTGTATTTTCATTTATTGCATTCTTGATCTCTTCTATTTTTGGCTCCCATTTATTTTCAAGAGTGGTGTGTATTGTTCGGACCTTGACTCCTGAATTGAGAGCATTGTCCCTGTATGCTGGCCACGCTGGCTCTATCACAATGATTTCATTTCCTGGGTTTAGTAGACTGGATATTGCAAGAAATATTGAAAAGCGTGCCCCTGGCGATACCATGATGTTCTGAGACGATGTTTTTACTTGAAATTTTTCTGTAACATATCTTGCAAGTGCCTCTCTAAAGTCTGGCATTCCTTTTGAATCTCCATATTTTGTAAAACCTTTATCGTAAACCTCGGCAAGTGCATTATTGACAATCTTTGGTGGTAGGAAATCTGGTTCGCCTACCTCCATGTGGATTATCTTCTTTCCTTCCTTTTCCAGTTTTTTTGCTTTCAAAAACACTGACAAGTGCGTTTGTTTGTCTACTGATTGAATCTTTACCGATTCATTTAGCAGAAAATTTAGCATCACCATTCCGGTTTTTTCATCAAGTCCTATTTCTTTACATAGTGTTACAACTCTTGCACGTAGTTGGTTCTCTCTCTCCTCGTTTGTAACCCCTATGCCAAGGTGATTTTTTAAATCTCCAATTTCTTTTGCTACGTCATTTCTTTCCTTGATTAATTTGAGAATATCAAATGTGATCTTGTCTATCTTATCACGTAGTTTGTTAATGTCTGACATTTCTTATCTAATTACTGCTGGAATAAATCCTGCCCTGATTGCATGGTCTGCAAGTACTACTGATACTAGTGAGTCTACTACCGGTGGTGCACGGGGGACTACACATGGATCATGTCTTCCCTGGACTATGAGGGAGGCAGGTTTTTTTGTATGAAGATCAACAGTTCGTTGTTTTTTGGCTATCGAAGATGCTGGCTTGAATGCTACTCGTAAGACAATTGGCATTCCTGTGGATATGCCACCTAATATTCCGCCTGCATTGTTAGTCTTGGTTTGGATTTTTCCATTTTTAATTAAAAATTCGTCATTGTTCTCTGAACCATGCATTGTGGAACCTTGAAAACCTGAACCAAATTCTACTCCCTTTACAGCAGGGATTGAGAAAAGAGCTTTACTCAGATCTGACTCAAGTGAACCAAAGATTGGCTCACCAAGACCCACTGGCAGGTTCACTGTTAATGATTCGATAACGCCTCCAATAGAATCTCCTTTTCGTCTTGCGGCAAGAATTGTCTCACGCATCTTGGCTGCAACTTTTTGATCTGGACACCTTACTTCATTACTGTATACGGAATTTTTCATCTTCATTGCAGCATGTTCTTTCATTTTTATATTTCCAACTTGGCAGGTATACGAAAAAGTTTCAATACCTAGAGTCTTTGAAAGCAATTTTCTTGCTATGGCTCCTGCCATTACAAACGTGGCAGTAAGTCTTCCCGAAAATCTACCTCCTCCTCTGATGTCATTGAACCCATTGTATTTGATAAATGCAGGATAATCAGAATGTCCTGGTCTTGGTTTCATGGTAAGGTTGTCGTAATCTTTTGAACGTTGATCTTTATTCCAAATGATCATTGTAATTGGTGCACCAGTGGTGTGTCCTTTGTATACTCCTGAAAGGATCTCTACCTTGTCATCCTCTTTTCTTTGGGTGGTTACAATGGATTGGCCGGGTTTGCGCAAGTCTAACATTGTTTGAATATCTTTTTCTTCAATTGCTAATCCTGCTGGACAACCGTCTACTGTTGCGCCTATGCATCTTCCATGACTTTCACCAAAACTTGTAAAAACAAAACGTTGTCCAATGCTACTTGAAGACATGCTAAAATTTTCTTTTACGTGTTTATAATCCTTCTAGGAATTTAGGGCTTTTTTGGATGTGATTTTTTGAAAATTCAAATTATGATGTTTGCTCCAATCTTCTTCATATCTTCTACAAATGTAGGATATGAGACATCTACAGAATCAGGGTCTGTTACAGTACAATTTCCAACAAACATGCCTGCGATGGAAAAAGCCATGAAAAGCCTGTGGTCATCTGCAGATTCTAACTCCGCACTCTTTAGTGCTTTTGGTGATTCTAAAATTAGCCCATCTTCTTTCTCTGTAACAATAACCCCTATCTTTGCAAGCTCTTTTGCCAAAATTGCTATTCTGTCTGTCTCTTTGAATCTGGCATGTTTTACATTGTAAATCTCAATTGGTTTTGATGTTTTTAGAGCCAAAATGGCCATTGGGGGAAGTAAGTCGGGATTGTTTGAAAGATCAAATCTTCCTCCGCTGAGAAGTTTTGGAGAAACTATGGTTATTTTTTCTCCTACGTTAATCTTTACTCCAAGTCTTTCCAAATATGATAATATTTCTCGATCTCCTTGCGGTAAATCACCAAGAGATGCATCAATTGCCATGTTCTCTCCTAACAAAACTGACGCAGAAAGCAACAACGCCATGCTTGAAAAATCTGAAGGAACTACAAAATCAAATGGCTTGTATTTTTGATTTGATACGTTATATTTTTTGTATGGTACAATGGCATCAACGGTAACACCAAATTTTTTCATTGTAGCAATAGTAGAATCAAGATATGGTTTTGATACTAGATCTCCGTCTATTTCTAATGTTATACCATT
>Ga0105240_10008940_pt1 | contig 14244 bp, 14 predicted proteins | sample KBSC54metaG_FD_80426 | JGI IMG/M metagenome (GOLD analysis project Ga0105240, IMG submission 80426) | Corn rhizosphere microbial communities from Kellogg Biological Station, Michigan, USA - KBS C5-4 metaG | ecosystem: Host-associated > Plants > Roots > Rhizosphere > Soil | place: Michigan, USA... | reverse complement strand
CAGCTCGGCGCACAGGGCTTCGATGCCGACGGCCACTTCGTCGCGCGCCCGTTTCCCGCCGTGGCGAACGCACCGGGCGACGGAAGTTATCCCGTCCCGCGCACCACGTTCTTCGCGCCGGGCGCGCCGCGGCTGATCTGGGGTGGGGTTCGCTACAGCTTCTGATTGGTTGCCGCGATTGGGCGGCAGTGCGGAGTTTGTATCGACTCTCGCCACTTATGCCCCGAGTCCGATAGGTTAGCGTGCCCAATCCGGACTATCCTGCGCAAGGATTTCTTCGACCATCCGATCCAACAACGACGGCGTCCGTCGAACAAGACCTCATGCATAGCGTGCTCGTTCTCGGCGGCTACGGCTTCTTCGGCATGCGTATTTGCACAGCGCTCGCCAGAGAGCCCGCGATAAAACTGTACATCGCGGGGCGCGATCGCTGCCGGGCCGTGGCGCTCGCCGACGCGTTGGACTTGCCGAGTGCACAAGCCATCGGCATCGACGCGCACACAGCCGCTTTCGCGAGTCGCTTGAGCGAGCTTGGCGTGGCGACGCTGATCCACACCGCCGGCCCGTTCCAGGGGCAAGACTACGCCGTGGCGAAGGCGGCGATCGAAGCACGCTGCAACTACATCGATCTCGCCGACGGACGCGCCTTCGTCGGCGGCATCGCAAGCCTGGATGAAGCCGCGCGCGCGCGCGATGTGACTGTAATCAGCGGAGCCAGCTCCGTACCGGCGCTGTCGTCCGCGGTCGTCGCTCGCCATCTTCCGGCATTTCGACGCCTCGACACGCTACGCATCGGCATCGCCTCGGGCGCGCGCACGCCGGGTCTGGCGACGATGAAAGGCATCTTCAGCTATTGCGGCAAACCGTTCGCACGCGTAGAGCAAGGCGTGTGGCGTACGACGTACGGCTGGCTCGACCTGCATCGCCATCGCTTCCCGCCGCCGGTCGGCGCGCGTTGGGTGGGGAGTTGCGAGGTACCTGATCTCGACCTCTTTCCGCGACAATATCCTTCGTTGCAGACGGTGACCTTCCATGCCGGCTTCGCGAGTGACATGGGGCATCTGCTTGTATGGGGACTATCTGGTCTGGTGAAACTCGGCTTGATCCGCAGCCTCGTGCCAGCGGCCGTGCCTTTGAATCGCATCAGCCACTGGATCGAACCCATCGTCAGCGACAAGGGCGCGATGTTCGTCACCCTTGAAGGCATCGGGTCGGACGGACAGCCATTGAAAAAAACCTGGAATCTTCTCGCCGCACGCAATCACGGTCCGCATATTCCTTGCGGCGCATCGATCGCGCTGACGTGCAAACTCGCGCGTGGTGAACCGCTGCGCAAAGGCGCGATGCCGTGCATGGGTTTGCTCGGCGTTGACGAGTATCTCGCGCCATTGCGCGATCTCGACATTCGCGAGGTGGAAGCATGAATGCCTACATCGCCCTGAAGGTCATCCACGTGATCAGCTCGACCGTGTTGTTCGGCACCGGTCTCGGCATCGCCTTCTTCAAATGGATTGTCGACCGCAGCGGCAACGTGAGCGCGATCCGCGTGGTCTCCGAACGCGTCGTCCTCGCCGATTGGCTGTTCACCACGCCGGCGATTCTCGTCCAGGCAGTGACGGGAATCGCCCTCGCCCAGCTGGCAGGCTTTCCGCTGCGCAGCGGATGGCTCGCCAGCGCGATCGCGCTGTATCTGCTGGCCGGGGCATGCTGGCTACCGGTGGTGTGGCTGCAGATGCGGATGCGCGACCTGGCACGCCAGGCCGATCGTGATGGCGCAGCGCTTGCCGATGCCTATTGGCGATACGCCCGGCGATGGTTCCGGCTCGGGATCCCCGCGTTTCTTTCGTTGCTCGTCGTGTTCTGGTTGATGGTGGCGAAACCGTTTTAGGCGTGAGGAGCGAGACGCGATGGCGAGTCGACGCGATTAAAATCGCCTTCGCGATCACTGTCCGAGATGGCGGTTGAACCAGGCGGAGATCCGGCGATGCAACTCGTCGTCCGCCTTCCCGCCATTCAAGTTGTGCGATAGATCGTCGATCACGACATACTCGAATCGCTCGCTCCGGCGTACGTGCGCGTAGCGCGAACCCAGTGCTTTCTGCAACTGGCTCACGCTCGTGCGCGAGACGACATCATCCTTCGCCCCATGCACGATCAGTATTGCCGGATTTCCTGCCGCGATCTCCGCGGCATGCTCCAGCGCATCCGTATGCTTTGCCAGGGCCCGGCTTTCCGCGGTCCATGCGTAGGTCTGTCTGGTGGCATGTTCGTAGGCCTGGACCGACGCGGTCAGGCCGGTCGACGGATTGAGCAGCACCGCCACGCCGAGCGGGACTTTTCGTTCGGCCAGCGAGAGCAGCGCCGCGGCACCTCCGGCGGAAAAGCCCAACAGTCCGATCCGGTCGCCGCGGCGCATGCAGCTTTGCCGTTCGAGCGCGGCGACGACGCGCGGCAACTCGTCGGCGGCGCCGACGACAACCGGTTTGAAAACCTGCAGCCCGACATCTTCGCGCTGGCGGCGAACGAGCTCATCCGTTCCGCCTGCGGGCGCGCGCTTGCCGAACAACGGCAGTCCGAGATAGACCTTGATCGCAGGCACATCGTCGAGCGGGAACATCCGCATCAGCGCCTGCTCGCTTGCCGGAGGGCCGAAGCCGTGCCAGAGGATGATCGGCGGAGCGAGAACCTTGTCGGGTATGTGGACAATCGCAGGTACGCCGGCCAGGTCGGTGCTGACGATGCGATCGCCAAGCTCATCGTGGGTGCAAACGCCATGGTCGGGTTGTGGCGAATCGTCCGTGGCAGCCTCGGCTTGCAGAGCTGCCGAGCAAATGAATACCCGCGCCAGCCAGGCGAAAATTTTGTCCTTTCTCATCGTTCTCATGCTGATATCCGTTGTCCAGATCAGGCGCGCAATCGAGTCGAAGTGCCATTGATCACGGCGAATCGGTTGTTGCCGCATTCCGCGATGCGGCGTTGGAGCAGGCGCCGCTCGGTGGCGTTCCGCGCCAGCCGCATTGCATCGGCGAAATGATCACGCGCGACATCCAAATCTCCAAGGCGCAGATGAAGCTCACCCAGTGCCGCGGAATAAAAGGGATATTCCCTGAGCCGATCGTGATCGGCAATGTGCTCGATCTCCGCCAGGCCGCGGTGCGGTCCGTCGCGCTGTGCAATGGCCAGTGCCCGGTTGAGCGCAACCACGGGCGACGGGCTGATTTGCATCAGCGTATCGTAGAGCGTCACGACCGTTTCCCATGGCGTTTCGCTCGAATTCGGGGCCGCGGCGTGAACCGATGCGATCGCCGCCTCGACATGATACGGACTGAGAGTTTTTCCCTTCGCAGACAGGTCCATCAAACGCTGACCTTCCGCGACGAGGCGCGCATCCCATCGTGAGCGATCCTGATCAAGCAGCATCGTGAAGTCTCCCGCCGAATCGATCCGCGCCGGCAAACGAGCCGCGTGCAGACACATCAGGGCGAGCAAGGCATGGGTTGCGGGGACCGCCGTGGATTCGTTTTCGCACAGCAGCGCACCGAGCCGGATCGCTTCGTCGCAGAGTTCCTTCTGCACGGCGAATTCGGCGGACGCGCCGTGATAGCCCTCGTTGAACAGCAGATAGAGTGCACGATGCACCGAGGACAAGCGCTCGCTGAAATCGCGATGCGTCAATTCGAACAGTCGTCGCGAACCCGCGAGCACTTTCTTGCCGCGTAGGATCCGCTTCTTGATCGCTTCTTCGCGGCTGAGGAAAGCGGCCGCAATCTCCGCGATGCTGAAGCCGCAGAGAATGTTCAGCACGAGCGCCACGCGGACCTCCTCGGCCAGGCGCGGATTGCAGCACGAGAACATGAGCCGAAGTTGATCGTCCTGTATCGCCGCGGCGCCAAACAGCTCGTCGACCGTCGACGCGGCATCGTGATCGTCCTGAATGGCACGCGCGATCTCGGGCGCCAGGTCCTGCGCCGTTTTCGCGTGACGCAAGAGGTCCAGCGCGCGATGCTTTGCCGTCGCCATCAACCAGGCGCCCGGATTGTCTGGTGTTCCCTGAATCTTCCAGACTTCCAAGGCGCGACATAGGGCGTCCTGGGCGACGTCCTCCGCCAACGCGAGGTTGTGCGCCCCGAAAAAACGCGTCAGCGCGGCGACCATCCGTCCGGATTCGTGGCGGAACAAATGGTCGAATGCGTCCATCACGGATTGAACGGAATGATCGGCCGTACTTCGACCACCATCTGCGTGGCCAGACGCGGGCAACCGGAAGCGATCTCGCAGGCTTCCTCCAGATCGCGGGCCTCCACGAGCATGTAACCCATCACAAGGTCTTTCTCGACATAAGGACCATCGGTAACCTGTTTGCTGGAACCGCGAACCACCTTGCCGCCGCGCTCCAGCGGATTACCGGGGTCCTTGAGATGACCTTGCTCGGCGAGTTCCTTGAACCATGCCTGCCATTTGGGAAGGCTCTCCTGCAGCTGCGCAGGCGAGCGCGGCGGCTGATCGTGCGGAAGTCGAAAGACGAACATGAACTGGGCCATGGTGCCTCCTGAGTAATGGTTGGACGCGACTCTACTGACGAATCGCAGCATGTCGACGTTCGAGTCTGACACTCGGGGACAAATACTTTTGTCCGTCGACGTCGCCACGGCCAGCACAGCATTGCAGGCTCGCATCGCGAGACGACGCGTCTTTGCGCGACCGGATCGGGCGCCGTGCAAAAAATGTCCCGCCGGCGATCGTTCGATCGTCGTTCCATCGAACCGGCGTCCAAGGCGATCCGTGCCGCCGAGGACGTTGTGACGATGGCAACACCATTCCAGAACTCTACACTGAACGAGGAAACTCATATGATCCTGAATGACAAGGTCGCCGTGATCTACGGCGCAGGCGGTGCGATCGGCAGTGCCGTTGCGCGTGCCTTTGCGAACGAAGGCGCCAGGCTGTTCCTGACCGGGCGTACGCGAGCGCCGGTCAAAGCATTGGCGGACGACATCGTGGCCGCGGGTGGATTCGCCGAAGCGGCCCAGGTCGACGCGCTCGACGAGCGGGCCGTCGACGATCACCTTCAGTCGGTGGTCGACAAGACCGGTCGCGTCGACATCTCCTTCAACGCAATCGGCAATCCCTGCGCCGACGTGATCGGCGTCGCTTTGATCGACATGAACCTCGAGCACTTCTCGCGGCCGATCACCGCCTACTCGGCTTCGTACTTCCTGACTGCGCGTCTTGCGGCACGGCACATGATCGCGAACAAGTCGGGGGTGCTCATGACTCTTTCCGCGCTTCCCGCCCGGGCCGGTACGCGTTTGAACGGCGGCTACGGCGCCGCCCAGGCCGCGAAGGAAGCGCTCACCCGCGATTTGTCCGCCGAACTCGCGCCGCACGGCATTCGCGTGGTCGGCCTGCGCCCGCATGGCATTCCGGAAACGGGCACGATGCGCGAAGTCTACGACCTCAAGGCCGCGCAGCTTGGCCTGACCTGGGAGCAGTTCCAGGGCTATCTCGCCGGCATGACCCACCCGCGCCGGGTAATGATGCTCGATGAAGTGGCGAACATGGCCGCCTTCATCGCGTCCGACAAAGCGAGCGGAATGACGGGCACGACGGTCAATATGACCATGGGCAGCCTGGACGATTGACGCAAGAGCTCCGCCCGACGCCGGGGCACCGCTGTCAGCACATGCGTGGTGATCGTACTGACCGATGCGGAAGCACGAGCCAAGGTTCGGTTCTTGCGCCATCCTTTTGGAGCGTTGCCGCTGGGTTCCGGGCAACGCCGATTTTCATCGCACTGCCGCGACGCGTATCGTCCAGGCGTACGCGCCGGCCAAAGCCTGCCGGGCGGCGTCCGGAATTTCGACGACGCTCGCACCACCGTCGCCGCGCCGCCAATGCAGTGTCCCCGGGTAGCCGAGCAAGCGAAGCTCGGCTCCGTCCCTCGGGACCGGTGCTTTCAGCGTCAATTGCCGCGGCAGTCTGTCTTCATCCGCATCGGCGAGATAGATCGCATAGGCGGAACCGTCGCGCAGTCGGGTGAAGCGCCAATGGCCGTCCATGTACGGCGCCAGCGGTTCCGATGCATAGATGGCCGTGGAGTTCGCCTGCATCCACGCGCCGATCTCGCGCATGCGCGTCAGCGCGTCCTCGGGCAGTTCTCCGTTCGCATCCGGACCGACATTGAGCAGGAAGTTGCCGCCTTTGGCGACCACGTCGACCAGCTTGTGCACGAGTTCGCGCGAGGACTTGTATTTGTCGTTGGGCTTGTACGACCAGGAATCGCCCATCGTCATGCAGGTTTCCCACGGATAGGGTAGCGGTGCGTCCGGAATCTTCTGCTCCGGAGTGCGATAGTTCTCGTACCTTCCACCTACCGCGCGATCGACCACGATCAGCCCCGGCTGATTCTTGCGTGCCGAGGCGGCAATGCCGGCCATATCGACATCCTGAGGCCACGGCACTTCGCCCGATCCCGGCAGTGCGTGCGGATGCTCCTGCGGGTTGACCCAGCCCCCGTCGAGCCAGAGCACGTCAATGGTGCCCAAGGTCGAGGTGATCTCGTCGATCTGACGGTGCACGAAGGCAACGAACCGCTGCCAACGGTCGGCATGCTTGCGCGTGTCATAGTTGACGTTGCGATCCGGCGTCGCCCAGTCCGGGGCCCAGTAGTCGGGATGATGCCAGTCCGGCTTGGAAAAATAGGCGCCTATACCGAAGCCTTGCTTGCGAAAGGCATCGAAGACTTGCTTGGCGATGTTCGCGCGCGGATTGGTATGGAACGGCACGTTCGGCGCGGTGATGCGGTAGTCGGTCTGCTTCGTGTCGTACATCGTGAAGCCGTCATGATGCTTCGTGGTGAACACGACATATTTCATGCCGGCGCCCTTGGCCGCGTGCGCCCATGCGTCGGGGTCGAACCGGAGCGGATTGAACGTCGTCGGCAACAACTCGTATTTCTTCTTGTAGTCGACATACGAAATGCCGGTCGGGCGCGCGCACCAAGGCACGTCTTCCGAACAGATCGACCAGGACTCGACCACGCCCCACTGGCTGTACGGCCCCCAGTGAATGAGAAAGCCGAATTTCCAGTCTTGCCAGTCGGCAAGCTTTTTCACGACCAGCGGATCGGTCTCGGGGACATAATCCGCGGATTCCTGGGCAAATCCGGGCGCTGCGGCCAACGCGCAGAGGGCGAGAAACAAGCAGGCAAATGTTTTCATGGGCGAAATATTGTGCTCGACAGAACCGTATTTGGTCGAGCTTCGTGACAGCTTTCGGGCAAGTTTCAGCGCGAATGGAGGCAGCGCTAAGGCGCCTTCCGATCGTAGTAGGTCGAGTCGGCAACGATGCGCCCGTTCTTGACCGTATAGACCGAGATTATGCGCACATTTATCGGCTTGTCTTGCGCGCCATTGAAATGACCGGTGAGCACATACTGTGCGTAAACGTGGTTTGATGAGGCCTCGAGGGTTTCGAGCTCGTCTTTGGCATCGGGAATCGCGTCGAATATCTTCCGATAAGTTTCAGCGATCGGCGCATTCCCGGTCAGGCCGGGGTAGTCGGGACTTCGAAGGGTCGCATCACGCGCATAGATTTGTTCAATGGCGTCGACATCGTGCTTGTTGAAAGCCGCAAATTTCAGTCGGACCGGATCGTCGGGCTTTGCATCCGCGCCCGCGGCTGCCGATGTTGCTGTCGCGATCATGCCCGAGGCCAGCAGGGAAATGAGAATAGCAGCTGCTTTCATGTTGAGACACTCCGTGCGCATCCAAGTGATGACGGCGGCTTGCATTCACTGCATTGCTGCATGAAGCTGGATTCGACGCGTGGCCGCAGCGTCAGGATGCACATTGGACGACGAGGCTCGAGCGAATGATTGGAAAAACCCGACACGATCAAGCGGGCGCCGCGGTGCAGAATTCGCCGAGACCGCGCACGCAATTCGGACAAGGCTGCGGGATTCTGCGACATTCAGCACCACCCGGCCTCTATCACCATTGGCGCTACGCGCCGCCCATCGAGCTTATCGACTGGATAGAACACTTCTGGCTGGAAGAGTGGCTGTTCGATTCGCAGGAGCCACAAACGAGAGAGGTCCTTCCGCATCCCAGCGTTCAAATGGTTTTCGCTGCGGGCCGCTCACGCATCTATGGCGTGCAGCTGGGTCGTTTCGTCAGGCGACTGGTGGGCAAAGACCGCATTTTCGGCATCAAATTTCGCCCCGGAGCGTTCCATCCCTTCCTGCGCAAGCCGGTATCGTCGATCGCGAACACTTCCGTCTCGGTGACGGAAGTGTTCCCCGATGCCGCCAAAGTGGAAAGAGAAGTACTGGCCTGTCGTGATGACGAAGACATGTTGCTGACCGCAACACATTTTCTCATGGCTAAGCTTCCGTCAGGAGATCCGCATGCGCAACGCGCGCGGCGAATAGTCGAGGAGATCGCAAGCGACAGCGGCGTCACGCGAGTCGAGCATCTTACCGCTCGATGGAATATCCATGAACGGACACTGCAAAGACTTTTTGACCGCTATGTCGGCGCCAGTCCGCGCTGGGTAATCAAGCGCTACCGGATATACGAAGCGCTCGAAAGCGTCAGCTGCGGCGTCCAAGCGGGATGGACAGGGCTTGCGCAGAATCTAGGCTATTTCGACCAGGCGCATTTCATCAACGACTTCAAGAAGCTCGTTGGCTGCTCGCCAAGCGAATATGTCAGGCCGTTGCCGGATAGTGGCGATGCAAGCACTACCACAATGAGACACGGGGAAAAGGACCACACACACGGCGTGGCCCCATAAGCTCCAGGTCTTATTTGAAGGTGAACTGGTCGCTGAATTTCAGTTTTGGGCCTGAATATGCCTCTCCAGAATCGCGTCACGCCATTCGGCGATATCGTCGCTATCGACCAACGCGGCTTGTTTACCGGAAACCGCGGCATCATCCATGATGCCGTGAGCAAGACATTGCTGAACCGTCGCTGGTCGAACAAGGCATGGATTACTTGCACCCTCAGCTATAAGGCACACTGGCGCGATGTAATGGCGCAACGCAGTTGGACGGAGCTCTTCTTTTTTGACGAGGCCGTGGCTCTCTCTGCAGGACATCGTCCTTGCTTCGCATGTCGCCGCGCATCGGCCGAAGCGTTTCGTGCTGCATGGGCCAAAGCACACAGGTTGAATGTGCCGCCTTCCGCACCGGCAATGGATGCGATTTTGCACAGCGAGCGGCTCAGCCATCGCCAAAAGTGCATTCATCCGCTCACCGTGCCGTTTGCCGATCTCCCTGACGGCGCGACTGTTGTACACAACGATGCGGCCTTCGTGATCGCCAAGGGGCGCGCCTATCGGTGGAGCGAAAGCGGCTACGATTTCGCGCCGCACCTCTCGGGTGCCGATGGTCTACTTACACCACCATCGACTCTACGAGCGATGTATGCCGGCTATCGGCCCCTCTTGCACCCGACAGTCGATCGATATCGATCTGACTGAACTGCTAGGTGCTACGCGCCGGCGCCGGAGAGAGACTTAGTGTCTTGGCTTCAGGCGGGCAGTTCCTAGTGTCTTTTCGATTCCAAGCGGAATCGCTGAACAACATTGCGTCTGCCTTGTGCAAAATTTCGACATCCGCGGCGGCTACTGATCGATCACGGTTCTCGTACGCAGGCGGCGACGAATAGTTAGGCCGAGACTGAAAGGGGTGGCATTACAGCCACCCCTTGATGCTACCTTCGGTAATAGTGGCGGTTGGACCCGTCTAGCTGTCCGGCCTCAAGGCAACAGTTCTTGAAACAACCTCGTTGAGCTGCATGGGTATGGATCGTTGCGCCCGAGCTTCTCGAATCAACTCCTTGTCTCCATGTACGACGCGATCGCCTTTCTTGACGCGCTGCTCGGACGGGAAGCCTTTGCGGCGTTTGCTAGTGCGCTCGAAAGCAGAAATTGTTGGATGACATGACACGCCTCCTTGTGGAGCCCTTTTTTGGGCGGGCGGATTGTACTTGAATTCGCCTTAGGCCAACGCCTGAGCCAAGCTGCTGCTGCCGCATAGCGTTGGACAGTACCGCCCGTCACAGTGGTCCGCTTGAGCGAGTAGATACGCGCGCAGTGCACGAGTGCCTACAAGCCGATTCCCACGGCGCAGCACCAGAGCCACGGCATCTGCAATTTCTTCTGGGCTGCACGATGCGTGCAAAGACAATCACTCCTGTCAGTTTGCGGCGGGATCTTTCGGGCGTTCGGCCTCTTCGATCTTGCGCTGCTCATGCTCCACTGCTTTCAATTTCGCGGTATCGACTGGGCGGATCTGAGAGATGAAGCAGGGGAACGTTCGACCCGTCAGCACTTTGTCGAAATTGACCGACACCTCATGCAGCTTCGAGGTCAGGCCAATGACATTGGTGAAATCCAGATCTGGACAAGGCCCTGAAACTGTCAATAGCCAAGCTTCGTTAGGCCGGGTATAGACGGCCAGCTGGCTGTTGCCCAGAGGCTCCCACGAAGAAAGATTGAAAAAGCGAAAACTGCGCACCGGATCGCCGGCCGCCGTTGCATAAGCGGCCTGGCGGTTACTCATGCGTTGCGCGTAAGGCACGCTCGAGCAGGCCGCCAGCGACGCGGTCAGCGCGATCCCTGTCAGAAAATGCTTAACGGACATGAGACGACCTCCATAGGGAAGCTTGTTCGCCATAGCACACGATTCGACTAGCTACCAATCCTAGCCTATCGAGATACTTCTTGTGCTCCGTACATCCGACTAAATGGTGGTGAGTGCAGTCCTGCTCGAACCCGTCTCCCGGTCGAAATTCCCGTGAACAGGGAAATTTTCAGGGAATTTTCCTGCAATTTGCACGCGTTTTGCCTTTGCACGTCGATCAAACCGCGCTGGATCGCAATTCTGCGTCATTGCATGCTAAGGTTGAAGAACATGAGAGTCCTCATTCCCATCGTTATTTTGCTAATCGCTCTCACGCCGACCGAAGCGGCCCCTCCTAGTTTCTCCTCTGATGAACAGGAGGACTCGGCCAAAGCTTCCAAAGAAAACTCGGCGGTCTACGGTGAATTCATCCGCACATTCACCTTTGCGGAAGCACCGCGACTTCCGATCGTACAGCCGGGCGGCAGTCTGACATTTCCTATGCCAACCGTACCGCCCGTCGGCGTAACCTATGTCGAAGAGCCGACGCGAGTCGGCTTGCTGGTACCACGCGGCACCTATTTGATGTCTTGGGTGCTCAACCCGAGCGAGGGCGCATCAGTGACCCTACTCGTCAACGGGCTCGCTCCGACTACAGCCGTCGGCGCGCTGCGGTACACTCAGGCTCTGACAACTAGTGTTGTAAGGTTCGAGTACCTCGTCCAAGCTCCGCTCGATCAGAACTTGATCTCGTTGGTGAATACGGGCTTGAACTTGATCTCGCTCAACGGTATTCCCAACAGAACCGTCGGCAGCACCGCGATCCTCACGCAGATCCGCGTGCAGCGCATCAGCCATCTGGCTCGCTAAATCTCGATCAGTAAACCGCCGTAGATCATCCCGTGATAGCGGCCCGCCGGGATGACGTTCGACGGGCGGACCGAGCGGTAAGCTTGAGCAACGCGCGCGCGTTTGCCAAGGCGTTCACCCTGACCGGCAACACGATCACCAGCGGTCTGGCAGAAGGCATCGATGGCAGCCGCACATACGGCTGCGCTGGATGCGGGCGGCTCGACGATCGCGGTACTCGGCACCGGGATCGATCTGGTCTATCCGCGCCAGCATGCCGAGCTCACCGCGCGCATTGCGGCCAACGGCGCCCTGGTCAGCGAATTTCCGCCCGGCACGCCCGCACGGCCGAACCACTTTCCGCGGCGCAATCGCATCATCTCCGGTCGACAGCGATCTTCTCGCAGGGGCCGGGCAGCCGCGGGGCTGCAGTTTGCGCGAGGGCCGCTGAGCGGCCTACGTCGAGAATCACGACAGAAGCGAAGGCGGCTTCGAAAATGCTGCTGAATTTTAGCATCTGCCATCTCCTTGAAGGCCGACAAGAACTAGCTATGTGCCCACGGCGCGCGCATACGTTATACGAGCAACTGGCGAAGATCGAGTTCAAGGTGACGCTGCCGCAGCGCAACGGCGAGCGGCGGAGCGAATCACTAGCCGCCGCGGATCGCAAGCCGCCCGAAAAAATTGGTTCCTCCGAAGCGGACGCTCGTGAGCGGCTCCTTCGGGTCGATTGCTGACGCTCGTCGGTCGTCGCGATGCGAAAATGGAGACGCCTCCGCATAGTTTGGCGGAACGCGCACTCAGCACCCTTTCCACGACCAACGAAAAACAAAAAGCCCGCGACACGGCGGGCTTTCCGACTAGGGAGCGACAAAGTGTGTGCTCCGCAAGTCCGACTAGATGGTGGGCCCACTAGGATTCGAACCTAGAACCAAAGGATTCGCATTGTCCGAATGTTTCCATTCAGTGCGGACTATCTCTTCACCCGCAGCGATCGCTGGTAGGGTGCGGGACGCTCTAGCCTGTCATCAAGGGCACTGCAGCCCTCAGGTAGTCTCTGCACCTTCCGACGGTGCACCGTCGGCTTGGCTCAGGGTTGCCATCGGATCGCTCCGAGAAGGTTTCCCTGAATTCATCCCGTTCCCGTCCGCGCGTTTCCGCGCGGCGGCACCTTTCGATGAGTCCTCTGCTCTAACCGTTGAGCTATAGGCCCGTGGGACGAATGGTAGAGGAAGCGGTTGTGGTTGGCTATTCACGCTTGGCGTAGCTCACCCGCCAAACCGAACCCGAGCCGTCGTCGGTGACGAGCAGCGAACCGTCGCCGGCCACGGCAACGCCGACCGGGCGACCCCAGACATCGCCATTGTCGAGCACGAAGCCGGTGAGGAAATCCTGGTACTCGCCGCTGGCCCGCGCGGTGCCGTGGCGCGGTACGCGGATCACTTCGTAGCCGGCGCGCGCCGCCTTGTTCCACGAACCGTGTTCGGCGGCGAAGATGTCGCCCGCATACTCAGGCGGAAATTGCTTGCCGTCATAGAACGTCAGGCCGAGCGAGGCGCTGTGCGGCTGGATCAGCACGTCGGGCACGATGACCTTGTCCTTGAGTTCGGGGTGCTTGCCAGCGTGGCGCGGGTCCTGATTGGCACCGATGTACCACCACGGCCAGCCGTAAAAACCGCCCTCCTGCACGTGGGTGATGTAGTCGGGCACGAGGTTTTCGCCGAGCATGTCGCGCTCGTTCATGCTCGTCCACAGCTCGCCCGACTTCGGATCGATCGCGAGCCCGACCGGATTGCGGATGCCGGCGGCGAACACCTTGCGGTCGCCGCCATCGGCATTGTATACAAGTACATTCGCGCGAAATTTCTCGGCCGGCGTCGTATCGGGATCATCGACGTTGGAGCGCGAACCGACCGCGACGAAGAGGCGCTTGCCGTCAGCGGAGAAAACCACATCGCGCGTTGAATGCCCGCCGGCAGGCAGCTCGGTGAGCTTTTCGGGCTTGCCGCTCGCTTTGAGGTCGCCGTTGCGATACGCAAGGCGCACGACCGCATCGTTGTTGCCGACATAGAGCCATTGTGGCTCGGCACCGGGCGGGTAGAACGCCATACCGAACGGTTCGTTGAGTCCGCTCGCGAAGATCTCCATCTGCTGCGGCTTGCCGTCGGCACCGATGCCGCGCAGCACGCGGATGCGCCCGGCGTCGGCCTCGGCAACGAAGATGTCGCCGTTCGGGGCGCGGCGGATCTGGCGCGGATTCTTCAAGTCCTGCGCAAACAACTCGACCTTGAATCCCGACGGCGCATTCGGCCACGCATGCGCAGGCCGCGGCACCATGCGCGGGCCGTTGCCGACAGCCTTAGTCGCATACGGCGCGGGCAGATCAGCCGGCGTGATCTTGCGCGTGGTGCCGGGTGATTCGTAGCGGAAATCGGTGAACGGTGGTGTCGGCGCGGGTGCTTCGAACTTGCCTGTCGCGGCCTGCTGTGCCACGGCCGGGACGATGACGAAGAACGAAGCAGCGATGACCAGGGTGGATGCAAGGCGGATCATGGCAAAACTCCCGTGCAAAAAAAACGATGCGCCGGTCCGGGCGCGACTCGAACCGATATTCTGCAACGATCGGTACACGAAGTCGCGACGATTTTTCGTTACGCGCGGCTAACAGAATGCCTACCATTTCTCGGTATACTCGCGCCGAATTCCCCACCGCAGACCGCAACGGTAATGTCGAACCCCAGGCCCGGGCGCCCGCACAACCTGCT